>ENA-UOWE01006435-UOWE01006435.1-activated-sludge-metagenome-genome-assembly--contig:-NODE-6435-length-10364-cov-4.674265_pt1 | contig 10364 bp, 10 predicted proteins | sample MGYA00249841_ERZ761562 | MGnify/ENA primary metagenome ERZ761562 (study PRJEB28883, sample SAMN05720200) | activated sludge metagenome | isolation source: Anaerobic digester | place: Japan... | reverse complement strand
TGTCGATCGGCTCCGCCTTCCGCGAGATAGGGAAGGTTCGCCCGCCCCTCGTGATCTCGGTGATCGCGACGCTGATCAACACATTCCTCAACTGGGTGCTAATCTACGGAAACTTGGGCGCCCCGCGACTCGAAGTCCAGGGCGCCGCCTACGCGACCCTCGCCGCGCGAACCGCAGAGGCCCTGATGTTCATCGCCTACATGGCGTGGACGAAGCCGGACTTCTACGTGCGGCTCCGCGCCCTCCTGAAGGTAAATGTCAGGATCGCCGCGGGCATACTCCGGAAGTCCGGGATCATCTTCCTGACCGAAATGACCTGGGCCGGAACGGAGACCGTGATGACCGCCGTCTTCAACGGTCGCGGCGGAGCGGAGGTCGTCTCTGGCATGTCGGCGGGCTGGGCGATCGCGAACATCTTCTTCCTCGCGTTCGGCGCCGTGCACACGTCGACGGGCGTCATCGTCGGCGGCACCCTCGGTCGAAACGAGCTCGACCTCGCCCGCACCCAGGCGCGATGGCTCCGCACGGGATCGATATTCCTCGGGCTCGCGGTGGCCGCCGTGGAGGCAACGTCCGTGCTCCTCATCCCGATCGTGTTCGGCAACCTCTCCATCGACGCTCAAACCGTGACGACGCACTTCCTCTGGGTCATCTCGTTTTACATGCCGACGTGGACCTTCATCAACGCGCAGTTCGCGACCGCGCGCTCTGGCGGGGACGCGATCATGGGGGCCTGGGTCGACGTAACCGTGAACCTCGCGGTGCTGATTCCCCTGCTCTTCCTGCTCGCCCGGCTCACGGCGTTCGACCCGATAACCCTGTTCGCGCTCGTGAAGACGACCGACTTTCTGAAAGTCGCCGTCGCGGCGTGGCAGCTCCGCAAGGAACGATGGGTTCGCAACCTCGCCGCCGCCCACGCCGAAGGAGGGGAGCAAGCATGAAAGTAAGGATGATCGAGATGCCGCTCGACTACGGGGCGAGCAGGCGAGGCTCGGACATGGGTCCGTCCGCGATCAGGCTCGCGGGCCTTCGCGACCGACTCTCATCGCTCGGGGTCGATTCGGACACCCTCTTCCCGCCGATCCAGATCCCGCCGCAGGAATACCTCGACCCGGCCGCCGAGATCGCCTACGAGAACGCGCGGCACCTCGGCCCGATCATCGACGCATGCAGCCAGCTCGCCGCGCACGCCGAGGCCGTGTTGCGGGCGGGGGACTTCCCGCTTATCCTCGGCGGCGACCACTCGATCTCGCTTGGCTCGATCGCCGGCGTCTCCGCGGCCCACGCCGCCTCGGGCCGCGTGCCCGGCGTCCTCTGGATCGACGCGCACGGCGACTTCAACACCACCGAGACCACCCCGAGCGGCAATATACACGGGATGATCCTCGCCGCGTCCTGCGGCTTCGGCATCCCGGAGCTTACCGGCTTCTACAGCAGCGCGCGCAAGGTCGATCCCCGAAACGTCTGCTATATCGGCGTTCGCGACCTCGACCCCGGCGAGCGGGCGTTGATGCGGAAAGCGGGAGTCAAGGTATTCACGATGAGCGACATCGAGCGGAACGGCATCGCGGACACGATGAAACAGATCATCGCCTTCTTCGAGGAACGGGTCGACGCCGTGCACCTCAGCTTCGACATGGACGCACTCGATCCCGGCGTGGCTCCGGGGGTCGGCATCGAGGTCCCGGGCGGGCTCTCCTATCGCGAGTCGCTGTTTATCATGGAAGAAATGGCGGGATCCAAGATCGTGCAGTCGGCGGACTTCGTCGAGGTGAGCCCGGTTCACGACGTCAGGAACACGACCGGCAAGATGGCCGTCCTTTTGATCGCCCGACTTCTCGGCGAAACGATTTACTGATCGAGCGCGGTACCGTCGCCGAGAAGCGGACGCGGCAAGCTATCCGATGTCCTTGACGTACACCCCATCGCCCTCGCGCGAGAACCCGATGCGCTCGAGGTATTTCCAATGCCCCTCGCCGACGCCCCGAAAGACAAAGCGCCGGTAGCCGAGCTCGCGGAAGCGGGCTACGTGCTTACCGAAGAAGTACCGCCCGATCTTGGTGTCGCGATACCGCGGGGTCACGAAGTCGACCATGACGCGGCATACCCAGGGGGAATCCTCAGTCCAGGCGAAGACGCCGGCGATCTCGTCGTTGCGGACGTAATAGGTGAACCAGCTCGCCTTCTCGAAGGCATCCGCCCCGAAAAGGGCGTCGAGCTCGGCGCGGTACGTCTCATGGAAGAACGAGAGATACGCGCTCGTCCGCTCCGCGTTGATTAGGCGGAATTCCTCCTCGACGCGAAGGACCCGGAAAATGTAATAGAGATCGATCGCGACGATCCCGAGGTTCATGGCGACCGTCGGGAGGGACCGCGTCAGGATGGCGAAGGCCACGAACAGGGCCGAGCCAAGCGCGTTAACCACGCGAAGCCTGACGATCGAACGCATCGTCAGGGAGACGAGGATGACGAATGAGGCGAGATAGCCGAGGCCGTCAATCCAGGGGAAGGCCATGCCTGCCGCCTCAGGTCCCGTAGGAGCAGCAGTAGTCCGCGACCTCGGCGAGCCGTAGGGCGAACTTCGATTTCGCGGGCACCGCGTAGGAGTCTCCGGCGCGGTAGGTGACGAATTCCTCGCTACCGGGTAGACGCACGTCCATTGAGCCCGCGAGGACTTCCATCACCTCGGGGGCGTCGGTGGAGAACTCGTACTCGCCGGGGAGCATGATGCCAAGGGTCTTGCGGGTCCCGTCGGGAAAGACTACGGTGCGGCTCGATACCTTGCCGCCGAAATAGACGTTCGCGCGCTTGATAACCGTCACGTTCTTGAATTCTGACATATAAAAAACCTCCGGGTGACATCCTCATACTAGTCGACCCGGAGGCAAAAATCAATGACAGCCCGGGCATCCCGAGCATCCGCCCGCGCAACCCGAGGCGGCGCCGGCGGCCCGTTTCGCGCGACGCCTCGCGGCGGACGCGAAAACGATGGCCGCGGCCAGCGCGACCGCGAGGCCGGTCAATACAGTCGCCATCATCACCTCCTTCATTATTGTTAGCTCTTGCTAACAATAATATCGTATTTTCCCTCCCCCAAGTCAAGCGACAAATCGCGCATACGCGCGGATACTACGCCAGCCCGTTGCGGGGACAGAGATCGGCGAGACAGCACTCACCGCACTTTGGGCTTCGCGCGACGCAGACATAGCGGCCGTGCAGCAGGAGAAGGTGGTGCGCGTCCATCAGGTAGCGCGCCGGTATCCGCTCAAGAAGATCCTGCTCGACGGCAAGAGGATCGCGGCCGGCTGACAGGCCGAGACGCGGCGCGAGGCGAAGGAGATGGGTATCGACCGGCATCGCGACCTCGCCGAAGGCGACGTTAAGGACGACGCTCGCGGTCTTTCGCCCAACGCCGGGCAGGCTCTCGAGCTCCGCCCGGGTTCGCGGCACCTCGCCCCCAAAGCGCTCGACAAGAATATGGCTTAGCTCGATTATGCGGCGCGCCTTAGTCGGATAGAGATTCACCGACTTCACGTACTCGCGAAGCCGCCCCTCGCCGAGCTCGAGCATACGCTCGGGACTGTCGGCGACCTTGAAGAGCTCGCGCGTCGCCTTGTTCACGCCGCGGTCCGTCATCTGGGCGGAAAGGACGACAGCAACGAGTAAGGTGTACGTGTTCACGCTCTCGAGCTCCGTCTTGGGAGCGGGGTTCGCCTTCGCGAGCCGGCGCATCACTACGCCAATCGAGCGGCGGTCGAGGAGGATCATGAAAACAATCTACCCATTCGCCGCGGCCAGGGCAAGGCGCCGCTCTACCGGCCGTCGATCGTAGAGGACCTCGCGAAACTCGACGACCCCTTGGGCCGAGTCCCAGACCGCGTAATAGGCCGGATAACGCTCGGGACGCGGGACCTCGTACCCAGGGAAGGCGCGCGGGAAGCCGACGCTCCCTGGATTGACGATCGTGGGCCCGTCGCCAAGCCAAACTCGGGTGCCGGGCGCGGGGACCGTAGCGCGCGTCCTGCCCGGCTTCGCGTCGCGCGCGAAAAAGGCAGCTTCATGAGTGTGCCCAACGAAGCAAAGAGAAAGGCCCGTTGCCGCAAGCCCATCAAGGCTCGCCAGGGTCTCGGGGCCACCCCAAAGGTACTCAGCGTAGGGATCGCGGGGAGAGCCATGACAGGCGAGAATTCCCGGAAGAGGGGTCGCGCAGGGCTTACGATCGGCAAGCCAGTCTATTGACTCGCGAGAAAGAAGCGCCCGTGTTCGATCGAAGCTTCCGCGTAAGCGCGGGTTAAACCACTCCGGGTCGACGCGCCCGAAAAGGGCCCCATCGTGGTTGCCGGCGAGAAACACGGACGTACTGATGGACGACGCAAGAGAGCGAAGAAGGGACACTGTCGCCTCTGGATCGGGACCATACCCCGTCGCGTCGCCGAGGAAGAGGAGCGCGTCGAAGCTTCCGGACTCCGCGCCAAGCACCGCCTCGAAGGCGTCGAGATTCCCGTGAATGTCAGCGACGACGAGAAAAATCATCCCAAAGGCAGTATAGTTATAAGCATCCGGGGGCGCAAGCGATGGCACGTCCGACAATCAAAGCCTTTCTCACCGACCGATTCGCGTCAGAGTGGAAGCTTCTCGCGGAAACGGAGGCATTCATCTCAAACACCCCCGACTTCCCGCAGTACGAGGCCCTATTCAAGGATTGGCGCGCGCGCCTTCACCGAGGATCGGGCGTCGACGAGGATCTCGTCAGCATCCGGTCAGAGATCGTCGCGCTCAGGCGCGAGCTCAGGCTGCGCGGGTACGACTTATCGCTCGGGCTTCAACGCCTTGTCGTCGACGGTTTTCGAAACGACGATTCCCTCGCCCAGGGATTCCGCCGCGTCGTCCTGTGCTTTTGCGGCCCAGAGGTCTTTTGGAAGACCGGGTCGGGAAACCACGTAACCCTCGCGGACGAGCTCCTCTCCGCCCTCGCGTCGAGGCGGCTACTCCGAGACCCCGAGGTGCACTATCTGTGGTTCCTTCGCTCCGCGCAGGGGCTCATCCTCTCCGGATCGGCGACAGAGCCGGCCGATTGCTTTCGGCGCCTCGAGGCGCGTGCGCGGGCGAACCCCCTCAAGTTGCTGTCTTCGCTGCGCGAACTCGCGTGATTCCGGTTTGACAGGCCCTTCCTTTCCGCCATACAATTAGAGCATGATGAAAACAAGTGAACTCGCTCGAAAAATAACGAGGCTTTCGGTCGCCTCGTATTTTTATGTACAGCTCGCGACCGTTACCGTCAGCGAGATATTCTCGCAGATGTACAACCCGACAAAGGATCTTAACCTCGCGGGACGCCTCGTGCTTTCGTTCAACCCCAAGCTCATCGCGTTCGACATCCTGTTCTGCGTCCTCGCCGGGTTCCTGATCCGCGCGTATCTACGCCCGATGTGGCGAGCGATCGGCGACGACGCGGGCGCGCGGGACGCGAAAAGCATCGCACGCGCGCGGATGATCGCAGTCCGCCTCCCCTGGTCGCTGATCGTCTACAACATGTCGATCTGGACGATCGCCGTCGTCATCTTCTATTACGCGAACGGGAAGTCGATGCCCTCGGGCCTTCCCTTTCACTGGGTCATGGTCATCAAGCTTTCCGAGGCGCTGATCGGGTCGATCCTTAACGCCTTTATCATCGACGCCTACCTAAAGGAGCCAAAAAAACTTCTGCACATCACCGACCTTGGCCCGCGCGACGTCGATCGCTTTATCGAGCTGAAGGCGATCTTCATCCCCTTCGTCTCCGGGCTCGTCATCATCACGCACCTCGCGTTCGTCACGTGGTTCTACCTCGAGAAGCCCGAGAACTATCAAGGCCCCGGCCAGCCGATTTTCTCGATCCTGATGATCGGCGCGCTTGGTCTCGTCCTCGTGTACTTCCTCGCCTACCTTTCGAAAAAGCAGGACATCATACAGTTCGAGATGCTCAACGAGCAGATCAGGCTTCTCGCGTCGTCCGAATCGTCGGACCTGCGAAAGAAGGTCTCGATCCTTAACTTCGACGAAACGGGCCGGATCACGGCGAGCCTCAACCGCTATATCGAAAGCCTCCACCGCCTCGTCGCTGAGGTAAAGGGTGGGTGCTGCAACCTAAAGGAAAACGACGCCCAGCTTACGGGCAGCATGCGCGATGCGGAGGAATCAGTCGCCGAGATCAACGTCGCCTCGCAGCGAGCGAGTGGCGAGATCACCAAGGAAATGGAGGCGACGGGCGAGTCCCTTGAAGCCGTCCGCGAGATCACCGAGCGAGTCCGCGACCTCAGGGGCGCCGTGTCCCGGCAAAACGACAGCGTCTCCAATTCGAGCGCCGGGATCGAGGAGATGATCGCGAACATCCAGGCGGTCGCCCAAAACGTCGAGCGCGCCGGCAAGGCATGCGGCGACCTTCTCGAGGCGGCGAACCGAGGAAAGGGAAAGATCGAGGAGTCGAATCGGCTTATCGGGAAGGTCGTCGAGTCGTCGACGGTCCTCCTTGGGGCGAACAAGACCATCGCCGCCATCGCGAGCCAAACGAACCTTCTCGCGATGAACGCCGCGATCGAGGCCGCCCACGCGGGCGACGCGGGAGCCGGCTTCGCCGTCGTCGCGGACGAGATCCGCTCACTCGCCGAAAAAAGCTCCGCGCAGTCGAAAAGCATCGCGCAGCAGCTCAAGGAAGTGGCCGCAGCGATCGAGAACGCCGTCGGCTCCTCGAGGCAGGCGTCGGTCGGCTTCGACGAGGTCCTCGGCCTCATCAACGCGGTCACGACGATGGAGACGGAGAACACCATGGCCCTGCGCGAGCAGCGAACGGGTTCCGACCAAGTCGCCGAGACCCTCGCCGAGATGCGGGAGACCACCGAGTCAGTTAACCAGGTCGCGGCGTCCCTTTCGGCAGACTCCGAGCAGCTCGAGCGGGCGATCCACCGGCTCAGCGAATGCTCGGCGCGCGCCCAAAGCGAGATGGCCGAAATCGCGCGCGATATCGAGAAAATCAATGGATGTTTCGCCCAAGTCGCCGAGTTAAAAGAGAAAAATTCACAGACCTTCGGTAGCGTTTCCGAGCAGGTCGATCGTTTCATATTATAGGAGTGCTCTATGAGAAAAGACATTGGAACCATTATCGTCGGGATACTTTTCCTCGCCGCGGGCGTGGCCATAGGGGGGAGCATGCTCGGCGTCTTCGACTTTACCGTGGATCTCGCCGGGTGGTGGACGATCTTCATCATCGGCCCGGCCGGTGTATCGATATTCTCCGGCGGGCTCAACGTGGGAAACGGCGTCCTGCTCTTCGTCGGGACGACGCTTTTGCTGAACGCGCAAGGCATGCTTCCCGGGGGATTCAGCTGGAAACTCATCGTTCCGCTGATCTTGGTCCTCATCGGTGTCCAGGTTATCTTCGGGACCCGATTCGCCTGCTTCGGCGGAGGCCCCGGAAAGCCACGCCGTTGCCGGCCGGGCTCCGCGAGCTCGGCCTTTTGCGGGGAGGAACGCGTTGAGTTCCCCGGCGAGACGTACACCGGCGGAACCTATTCGGCCGTATGCGGCGCGGTAACGATCGACCTACGGACGGCGATTATCTCAGGAGAGGTGACGATCAACGTCAGCGCGCTGATGGGCGGAATCGAGATCAAGCTTCCCGACAACGTGCGCCTTGACGCCCGGGTTACGCCGATCCTTGGCGGCACCGACGTGACTTATACGTCATCGCGAGACCCTCTCTCGCCAAAGGTAACCGTCGTCGGGACCGTCATGCTCGGCGGAGTGGAGATCAAATAAGCGAGGGCGCCGCGAGTCGCTCTCCGAGAAGCCGCGGGTTAAAACCCGCGGCTTTTTTATTTTCCCAGGAACTCGGCGACTCGCGAGCGGACGGTTAGAGCCCCGCCGCGGAGCAAGGCAGTGATGAGCGGCCGCGCGACCATCGCCTCCGCGGCGCCCAAGGCGCCCGCGGCGAGGAGGTCGGACCGCGATCGGAGGCCACCGTCGACCCAGACGGCGCCGGCATGTCGCGCAAGTTCTTTCCCGCGCGCGGCGAGGAAGTCCGCCGTGCTCCCGCGCCTGGTCTCGACGCGACCGCCATGGTTGGAGACCACCACGACGTCGGGCTTGAGCTCTCTGACGAGCTCGACGTCCTCATCGGTGCAGACGCCCTTCACCGCGAAGGGGACACGGGTCCGCGCGCGCAGGGCCGCGAGGTCGGCGGCGCTCTTTCGCTCGAGATTGGCGAGGTTGCGCATCGTCACGATATTGTAGGAATCGATGTCCACGCCGACGATCTCGGCGACATCCCGAGCCCACTCCATGCGTTCCTCGATGCGGGCGTTTGGATATGGCTTGATAAAAACCGCGCCCTTCTTCCCGGCGCGCCGGAGGGCCTCGATGCCGTGCTTAATCTTCTCGTCCGGGTAACCGTCGCCGATCGAAAGCGCGATCCCGGCCGAGGCGCAGGCGTCGACGAGATCGAAATAAAACGGCCCTTCCTCTTCGTACCCCACGTTCTGCTGCGCGCCCGTGATCGGGGCGAGCCGAAGCCGCGGCATCGGTCCTTCCGAGCTATATCGCGCCCAAGCGGCGACGTTCTCTATGAAATTCGCGTTATCGAAAACGCCGCCCATTCCGGGCAGCTCTCCGACGCACCCATGACCGTCGCAGGCGTCGCAAAAATGGCACTTCGGCGCTATCGTCATCGAACCAAGACCCTCCCGTCGTTCCCTTAATATCGGCACTATACAACAGATGTTAACCTTGGGGAACGGGCGGGATGAGCCCGCGTCGGGCGATTGTCCCGCCGGACGTTATTCCACCGCCACGAGAGCGGCGGCGGCCGATTCGGCGAGCGCCGCGTTGCGCGCGATATAGTCTCGGGCGAGCGCGCCCTCCTCGTCGCGAAGAGAGAGATCGGCGCCCGCCTCGATCAGCGCGCGTATCGCCGAGTCGTCCTGGTTCTGCTCGCAGGCGTACATCAACGCCGTCTTTCCCTGGTCGTCCGCGGCGTTGACCGACGCGCCCACGGACACGAGCCGCGCGACGAGGGCGGCGTTTCCGAAGTACGAGGCCATCATCAGCGCGGTGGTTCCGTCAATCGCGCGCGCGTCGCCTTTGGCTCCCGCGTCGAAAAGGATTGGGAGAATATCGTCGCGTCGCTCGTTATAAAGGGCGTAAAAGAGCGGGGTGTACCGATAGTCGTCAAGATCGTCGACCCGAGCCCCCGCCTTCAGCAGGACGCGCACGACCTCGGGATCAGCCGTTTGCGCGCACGCGAGCATCAGGACCGTCGAGCCGTTCTGGTCGCTCGCGCGCGGGTTCGCCCCGGCCGACAACAAGAAGGAGATGGTCTCGACGCCCGCCGTAGCGACGGCGTAGGCAAGCGGGCCTTGCCCATTCTCGTCGATATCCGAAACCTTCGCGCCCGCCTTGACGAGAGCCGCCAGTACCGGGGTTGGGGCAGGGGTCCGCGCGGCGTACATCAGCGCCGTCGCCCCGGAAAAGTCACGAGCCTTCGGGTCGCAGCCGGCCTTAAGGAGAAGCCGAACGGTTTCCTCGACGACCCGCGGATTCATGCACGCATGGTGCAACGGGCTCTTCCCTTCCTCGTCGAGCATGGTTATGCCGGCCTTCTTGCCGATCAGGAAGGCGGCGACCATCGGATCCTCGGCGAGCAACGCGTAGGTAAGGGAGGTATATCCCGCGTCGTCGACCGCATCGAGCCGGGCCCCAGCCTTGATCAGGGCCTCAACCGGGGCGAGATCGTTGCCCCGATAGGCGGCAAGCATCAATGCGGTCGCGCCTGCGCGATTACGGCCATCGACGGCGATGCCGGCCTTTATCAGGATCGAGATCACCTCGCGGTCACGCCCGGCTTCGCATGCGGCCATCAGAAGGGTATTCCCCGCCGCGTCCCGGATATCGAGCGACCCGGCGACGCTATTGGCTATCTCCGACGCGCTTCCTTCGCGCACGAGCGCGAATAAAGGATCCTCGACGGGCCCCTCGTACACAAGGTCGGATTCGCCTTCGGGCGCCCACTCGCCTTCATCGACGTACTCCGCTTCATCATACCCGTCATATTCATCATCGGAATCCTCGTATCCCTCGGCATGAGACGGGAATAGGGCTAATGCCAAGCAGAGGGCGAACGGAATGGCGCGTAGGCGTTGCATCATGATAACTCCTTGAGTTCGCACATTGTATCATGCTCTGGTCGTTTGCGGACGGATTTCATCCTTCCTATTGACCCACATATCTATATATATTAATACTGTATTAATATATATGAAACCGGATAAAACGAGCGATATACCGCTCTACATCCAAATTAGGGACTCCCTCCGCGAGGAAATTCGCTCCGG
>ENA-UOWE01006432-UOWE01006432.1-activated-sludge-metagenome-genome-assembly--contig:-NODE-6432-length-10370-cov-8.350654_pt1 | contig 10370 bp, 7 predicted proteins | sample MGYA00249841_ERZ761562 | MGnify/ENA primary metagenome ERZ761562 (study PRJEB28883, sample SAMN05720200) | activated sludge metagenome | isolation source: Anaerobic digester | place: Japan... | reverse complement strand
CAAAGTTCCAACTACAGGATCCTACATCCGCAGAATCCCGTCAAGATCCTAGTCGATGCGCTGGAATTTACACGATAGGCCGACACCATTTCCAGTCGGGGCATGGGCGATTCCGGTCGTGGACGTGTAAAACATGGACTGCGCCCTCCAACTATTGAATACGGCCACGGGGTGAGTAACAGCCGAAGTCGTCACTGCCGTTACCGGCGCGGTTACAACCGAAATTGCAGAAATCATAGAGAAGGTGAACGGACGAAGCGTCGGGGAGAAATACTCTGACGGATGAGTACCAAAACACTTCGGGACAGAAAGGATGCAACTAATCTCCGTCAACCCGAGTGCGCCGTATTCGAGCGACGTGTCAATCTGAATCGTCGGGTCTGTAACAACCTCTACCAAATTCGTGATTGCACCACCACCGTCCACAACTGCCGATGCAGTATATTCGCTTGCTCCTCCGGTCCTCGGACTCAAGTACCTACGGACGTCAAAAATGTTCGCCGCCGGAATCACGCCAGGAGCGCCAGCCGGAACCTTGATCACAGCAATCGGGATGTCATACAAAGTGCCGTTCGTGACGGCCGGAACAGCCGCCGCCTCACCCTTGACCTGGACGATGGTCGCGCCTGCAACGAGGCTTCCGTTCATCAGAACGTTCGACAGAGCGCCGGTAGGCGCACGATACGACCGAACGGCCGACTCGCCGTAAGTCCATGCGGGTCGAAGGCAGATCAGATCAAGCCTGTCGTTTGCTTCGTTCGTTAGGTCAAGAGTCGCGGACAGACCGCTCTCAATGACGGTGGGGCCGATCTGACCGAGCGTCTCGTCGTATCCGAAACCAAGCCCGCGACCAACCGTGAACTCTCTCGGGTTCGCGGTCGGAGTCACGTCGAATCCACGCACAACTCCAGAACCACGCTCGTCAGAGTACCCACGGAACAGATCCCCGATGAAATCAAGGATGCTCAACTGCGGATACTCTCCGATGTGCTGAAGCTCGTCCTTCGTGACAAGCTGACCGGTGTTCCGGTAAATGAGGTTCCAACGCTTGTTGTTCATGTGCTAACCCTCCTCGATGAACCAGAACACCCCACCGGCTCTCGCCAGATCGATCTTGCCAACCATCGGCTGAATGTCAGGACGGATTCCCCAATCGCCCATGTCGTACACGGAACCATCGGGAGCCGTGGCCCAAAGCGAATTCGCGCAGTAGCCATCCTGATAGTCTGTATGGCCGTAGTCGTCGCAGAGCCACGTCAAGTCTTGCAGTGAAACGATCTGCAACGGTACGCAGATGTAGAACCACCCGGTACAGGTCGTTTCCGCGAGCCGGTTGTTCAGCCCGTCGCCTGCCGTCAGCGTGTACGAACCATCGGTCCACCACGCATAGTCCGTGAAGGCAACCGTGTCCCAAGCCTCGATCAACTCCGCGTCGGGATTGATATCGGTTGCAATCTTTCGGATTGCATTCGGAGTCACGATGTCTTCATGCGTGTGGATTCGCTTCCGAAGCGATGCGAGAGATTCGCTCGGCTGTCTACCAAGACTTCGTTCCGACGCCAGCGTTTCAAGCATCGGGGAAACGCCACCAGAAAGCGAAACGACCCTCCCGATCAGGCTCGTGTCAAACAGCGGTGCCGGGATCGGAGTATGAACGCCAAGGACCGTATCGACTGTCAGGTTCGACTGGTACGACCGCTGCATTGCGATGACGTTGATCGTCCTGTCCGTCACGTCGGGAGCAACCCACGTTGCGTCCTGCGTCGTCAGGAGTCGGTCGCCGTTCACTGACCACAAGATCGATCCCGCTTCCAACGTGCCGCTTACGGTTGTGTCTGTACGGCTCAGGGTGACAGTTCCGGTAGCGTACCCACCGAAGATAGCAGTCCCCGGCGTAAGCCCGTCAAACAGGCGCTTGGCCGCCAAGGAGAGGCGTTCGCCGACCTTGCCGATGGCGTAGACGATCTCGGAACCGGATCCGCTCTCAAGGTAGCCCTCGGGGACGAGCTTGGCGACGAGCGCCATCATGTCCGCTTGCGACTTGGCTACAACCTTGGCTTCCATATCCCAAGATCCCCTAGTTCAACTTGACGTGCGCGTAGTCCGTCCGGATCAGAGTCGTAGAACCGGCAGTGGGAGTGATGTCGCCAGCGGGGGCAACGATCACAACCGACTCCTTAACTACATCACGGTCGCGACGGATGATGTCCCAAATCGCATTCTTTCTCAGAGACTCCTCGATGCGCAGGCCATTCGTGTAGTTGAGGATCGCCTGCCGAATACGCTCGGTCGCTGCAACCGTGTCGCACCCAGGAATGAACGAGAAGGTGGCCGTGATCTGCTCGATCGAAACAGTAGCCGAAAGCACCTGGACGTACACCCCGGCCGCGCGCCAGTTGTCCAACTCGGACGTAACTGCCGCCTCCAACAGGGCATTTCCGTACCCGCTGCGATCAGCGACCGTCAGAGAAACCCACTCTGCAACCGTCTGGTTGTTGGCGTCGAGAATCGGAACTTCGCGAGCCGCCGACGTTCCGACACCATCGACTTCAAGCGCGCCCAACTGGATTGCGCCAAGCGTCCCGCGCTGCGCCACAAGCCAGAACTGCCGCGCACGGTTCCTGAACTCATCGTCAGACTCTCGGTTTCCGCCGCCTGCCGCACGAGCAGCGTTGTTGCAGGTGAACGTAGTATCGAACGTCGCCGTATCGATCATCTGGTTGATCGCATTGATTCCGACGTTTCCGATGATTCCCGTCACAGAACAGCGGCAGATACCAGACAGAAAAAGGTTTTCGACTCCGAACGAAAGCGGAGAGACAAGTTGGAACTCGACACCATCGGCAGTCGCAACCTTGAAACCCGCCGGAAGCGTACCAGCGGTCGCCCCAGACCTTGTGAATAGGACCGAAGCAATCGCAGAGGAGGCATCGTTTCTGGTGAGTCCGAACCAGTCGAAGATGATTCTGTCAAGCTCCTCGTTTTCGGCCGTGCCTAGAAGTCTGTTGGTAGCAGTGACCGCGCACTGTCTGACGACCTCCTCTCCGACCGCAGCCATCATGGCAGCAATCGCGTTGGAGTCGGTCCCCTTCGTGCGGATCGTTTCTTCGGTCAGGAGGGTATTCCGAAGAATCATCTCCCGAAGGGCAATCTCGAAAAGCTCGTTGAATCGCGGGTAATCGGCCATCTTCTACACCGCCCCTGCCGGTGCCCACGACACCGAAACCGTTCCAAGATGCCTCGTCTTGACGGTCGCCTGGACCCAAAGCACGCCGTTATTGTAAGCGGTTGTCGTCACGACTGCATCCAATACGTTCGGAAGGCTAAGTAGCGACTTCTTCGCATCGCGAGACACCCTCTGAAGCTCCGAAGGCTTCGCGATTGCCTTGACCTTTGCCGACGATCCGAACTCGGGAGCGTGCGCAAACTCGCCAGCCGCAATCGAAAGCGCACGAATGCACATCTTCTTCATCGTGTCTGTCGCGGTTTCGATCTGGTAGTCGCCGCTCTTGATCGGCAGGGTTCCGGCCTCGGTCCCAAACTGCGGCATCATAAGATCGCGAATGCCAACCGAAGTTTCAACAGACTGCAACAGTGGACGCGAAGGCTCCGCACACCCTTCGTACCGGCACGAGACATTCGGGAAGGTTCCGCCGCCAACGTAAGCAATCGTGCCAGAGACCGAAACGGTCGCGTACTCAAACCGCGTGACCTCCGGGCCTGCAAACTTGACCGTGACCTCGGTCGAACTACGGGGAATCACGTCAAGAATCGCCGGATACCAACCAGCATCGTCCCGAATGACGGAGTAGTTTGCCGTGTTCAAAGCGTCGTCAGCCTCAAGGTCGTTTACCTGCTTGACCGCGGCGTTGAATACGATGCGAAGACCCTGCTCCGACTCGTGGTACGCCGTCAGGTAGTGCGCGGTCGTAAACAGGAGCGTCCTCACCCCAATCGGGTTGCCAGCAACATCAGTGATCGTTGCCGGTGCCGTGATTCGATACTGCGTGTCTTGCTCCATGAACGCGGTCGAAATCTCAAGCGTGTCCGGAGCGGTCTGCACGATCCCCGTGATCGTTTTGGGAGAAAGCGTGGCCTCGTTGACGAGCGACCAGGAAAGCGGCGCGGTAAGCCCCGCCCCCGTAACCTCCTCGGAGAACGAGACTACAAGCGTATCCAGGTCGGTCGGGGTCGCGGCAGTCATGTCCGGAGGAGTGAAGCCCCCCTCGTAACAGCCGATGTCGTACCCAATTCCAGAAGGACGAACATTCCCATCGAGGTCTTCCGTCAGGCCAATGTTTGCGGAAGCGTTGATGCACGGCGAAGCGCCCGTGATGTGGTAGTCGCCACCGCCGACGAACAGCGGGTCCGCGGAAATGGAATTCGCGCCCGCAGCCGTGCCCGCGGCGTAGTTAGTCCCGTTGCCCCAAACGTCGTTGTAGTTGTCGGTGTACGTCCCGGCATTGCCGCGCAGTCCGGACTTGAACCCCGTAATGATGTTCCCGCAGATCGCGATCTGCCCGAGGTTGCCGGCACCGACGTCCATCCAGATACACGGGATGTTCGTGAGCGCGTAGGCACCGACGCCGACGATCGTGCAGCCGAGGATCGAGTACGGCGTTGTCGTGTCGTACACGGACAGCATCGTTATCGCGCTGGCGTCCGTCAGGTCGAGGATGAGGCAGTTGGTCCACGAGACCGCGCCCGAGTACGTGCCCGAGTACGCGATCGACGCCGAGAGGTACGCCTGCTCGGAGAGGGTGATCTCGCACCTGTCGATCGTGCCCGCCCAGGAGTTCGCGCGCAGGAAGGAAGCCGTGACCGCGAACGTACTACGCCGCACGTCCAGGGCCGCGAATATCGGCGCGTACAACGCCGCTTTGCACGTGATCGTCGAGTCCAAGAGCGTGACGTCCTGCCCGGGCGCGTAGTATGCCCCGCTGATCGCGGTGGCGCTCGCGCCGGTGAACGCGCATCCGTCGACCACGAGCCCGGTCGACTCGCCCAGCAGGTGCAGGCACGAGTTCGGGCCGCTGTTGCCGATCGTCACGCCGTTGATCGTGAGGCCGGTCGCGCCGTCGTTGACCGTGACCGTGTTCCCCGCGAAGAACGTGACCTCCGGCGTGCATCCGGTCGAGACGACCCAGGACAGCCCGGCGAGGGCGTAGATCGTGACCTGCTCTGTGTAGGTCTCGGAGTCGCCTGTCTCTACCGTGTCTCCGGGGTTGCAGGCGAGGAACGCGCTGGCGTGGTCCAGGTACGCGCCCGAGCCGTCCTTTCGCACCAGTCGAGTTACGGGCATCAGGTACTCCTACGGACTCGGGACGACGACGTGCGCCGTCACAATCCCATGGTCGAACGAGACCCCGGCGAGCTGCCCGGGGGTGCCGTCGTTGTAGACGGGGATCAGCGCGCCCGTCGTGCCGTTGTCGGCCGCGAGCGTCCCCGCAGACAGGCCACCAGTCACGCGAGAATTTCCGTTCAGAATGATCCGGCCTGCCCCGGTTGCCTTGAACTGGATGTTCTTACCGGACGACATCACGAGCCAAAAGTCATCAGATGCAGCAATCGCCTCTGTCGGAACTGCGTTTTTGTTGTTGTGCAACACCCCGACAATCGAATTCTGCCCATCCGGATTGCCGCCGCTACAGAGAATCACGACGACCGTCCCAACCCCGAGCTTCCGGTAGATCCCAAATCCGTTGCCAGCATACAACGGCGCATCCTTGGCAAGAATCGGGTCGCCATTTTCAAGGATGGTGCAGTCTGCGTACTGTCCGGTAGTGTTCAGAGTGACCTTTTCGACGCGCGCCAGAATGACGTGCATCCCCATGTCTACTCCCACCGCCTCACGAAAAGCAGCGTTGTCACTCATCGGTCCACCTTCAGAACCCTAGACGTAAGGTAGTTTACCGCCTCAACCGAGCAAGAGAAACCGTCCTCGTTGTCCATCGACAACTCGACCTCCTTGACGTAGTACCTGCGCTCAAGAAGGTTGCGGTATGCAGGATGCGCCATCTTCTGCGCCAGAGACTTCGCGGCATCAGCAGAGTGCCCCTTGGAAAGCAACCACTGTTCAAGTTGCTCCTGATCCATACCAGCGAGGACTTCGCGCGACCCAACGACTGCGCCTTCGGACTGCTTTGCCGTCACGACCTCAAGCGGGCTTCCGGGTTTCAACTCCAGAAGGTCCGGGTCTGTATTGCCGCCCCCGAAGGACGCCATGTCCAGAGTCTCAAACTTCAACGTCAGGTCGCCACGACCAAGATCCTCAAACACCTGATGGGCAGCTTCTTCAAGCGTCTTCTTGTCCTTGAATCCAGTAACGGGGTATTGCCGGATCTCATCCTTCGCCCAAAGGCCAGAAGGCGTAACGTAGCCCGTCGCTAACGTGTTGTAGTCGTAAGAGTATTTGTTGTCCTGTGAGGGCTTAGAAGGCCATCTAGCGCGCAGGGTTTCACCGTTGTCGGGGTCGGCGCACACAAGCTCGACGGCAGGAATCTTGATCTTCCCAAGGCGGCGCGACAACTCCATCGACTTCAGGTTGTGTCCGTAAACCATCAATGGGTGCTGGATGGCGCTTCCGTCTCCGTACTTGCGGCCCTTGTCTGCGAACGACGGCTCAAACATCGCTGCGGAAAAGTCTCCGGGCTCGACCGTAACCCCAGGTTTGTACTCAAAATAGAATCTCGGATCGTCACTCTTGGAGTACAGGTTGCGCGGGGTCGCGAGAACGAACCGGCCAGAAGGAACAGACTTGTCCGTTCCCCCGGCAGTCCAAACGTCAGCGTACAGAATCAACCCGTTGGCAATCGTGATGTCCGTCAACAGATCCCAATACGTTTCTTTGTCGATCTTCCTGGTACGACGCGAGCGCCGCTTGGTGGCATCAGGCTCGCCCGCCACATGGTGCCCCGCCCGCTCGTAAGGGATCTCGCCCTGAGAGAACCCCAAAAGGTGCAAAGGCACACCAGCAACCGCCGGAAGCGACTGCAACACTTCCCACACGATTCGATCAAGCGGCCAGTTCCAATTGATGTCATTGTAGAGCGAGGTCGGAACCGGGTAGTCGATCAACAGTTGCGTGAAGTCTCGCCCCTGGATGTTGACGTAGTCGCCGCCCTCAGAAAAAGACATCGAGGTTTCGTCCGCGAACCCAACGAAGCGAAGATTCTCTCGGTTGATCAGACTCGTAAGCGAATAGGCCGCGTGCCTTTTGCCGTCTTCGCTTACCGCAACGCCGCCTGCCATTCGCTCGGCCCAATCGTCGGCGCGGACAGTGCCCATGTACGCCGCAATGCCCAAGGAACGGACAACGCGAGGATCCATCGGGAGGTCTGCGAAGCGGATCGAGCAAGTCACCTCGTCTGCTTGCCGGTAGGGGTTTTTGCGGATTCGGAGGCTCTTGGGAATCGTCCACAGGTAGACGGACTCCTTGATCGCTTTTGCCACAACGTCAGGCGGCTTTTCACCCGATCCATCCGCTTTCACCTGCGTCCATCGACCATCAGGCAGGACGTACAACCCAAGGTCCGTCTTGTAGTTGGGGTCCGCAAGAGCCGCCTTTGCCTCCGGAGGAAGGTCCATCATGAACTCCTCCAGGCGGCAGTACAGGGCCACGGCACACGTCGGGTAGTAAATCCCAGGCATCCTCTACACCACGGCAGGAATGATTACGACATCACCGGCAGCAAGGTTGTCGCTGGTGATTCCGTTGTAGTCTGCAATGTCCTGCCACCTGTTAGGAGTCCCGTAGTATTTCATCGACACCTTCCGCAAGGTGTCTCCAGTCTTTGCCGTGTAGATATCGATCACTGTCGGAACGATCAGACTCTCGGCGTACACGGACAGTACGTTTGCCTGCCAGAGAGACTCATTCAGAAGACGGTCAACCTCCATCGAAAGTAGCGCAGCGCGAGTCTGTTCGTCTGCGGAGTCATCCGGCTTCTCGGCCGTCGAGGACCACGGCATAAACGACATTCCGCCAGCAAGCGCCTTCCACTCGGTTCCAACATTCCGGTATTGCGCAGCGATGTCGAGCATCGTGTTCTGTGTATCCACGATGTCTTGCTTGACGTTCTGGCACGTCACGAGAACGTCCCGAGCGAACTGCGCAGGCTTCGCCGCAAGACCAACTCCCGCCTGCACGAGGTTGTTCACTCTGTCAAGCGTCGTGTTCAACTTGCGAAGGTTCTGCACAACATACTCGTTGTACGCATCACCAAGATCGTTGATGCCTTCCTGTACCTTGTCGATGAAGTCACTCAACTTGTCGTAGAGGGATTTCGGATCGGGTTCGGGAGTAGGGAACGGGATCTTCAAGACGGTCGCCTCGGAATCCGCGACCCACTCAAATTCAACCTCCCACTCAATTCTCTGCGCCTGATGGGTCTTGAAAGTACAGCCGCGAACCAGTCCGCGATTTACATTCGTGTAGGGTTCGACGCCCCAGGTTACGATAACCTCCTGGCCCGCCTTGCAAACGTCTTGAAGAATCTTTTTCGCGTGTTCTGCCGTGCGAACGGTTGCCACTGTAGATGCGTTGGCAATCGATGCGTTGTGCCCCTGGAACGAAAACCCCTGACCGATTTCGGAGTAGACGAAATGCGCCTCGTCGTTCATGTATCTGGTAAGGAAAATTCCAGAAATAGACTGATCGGTATGGTTCGGCCCGAACACCTGCGCGACCGCTTCTGTCGCGCCAGGGTAGTATTCCACCTTCATCCGCTGCTTTGTGGAGTCAACTACCGGACGGAAGGGCAAACACCTTCCAGTAAGCACGATCTCGCGCTGACGACCAGTAACCTCGCGAATCGAGAACGAAGTCGGAACCGCAAGCGCGTCGGGCTGCGATGCCAACTTGTCCATCGCCTGCGAGCGGTTGAAAATGTCGAGAGCCATTCGCTACCTCTACCCAAGCGACATCGATCCGCGAGCGGAACGAGCCTGCGACAAACCAGTAACCGCCTTCTTGCCAACCTGCTTGATGATCGACGCAGCCACACGGTCAGGATCCTGATGGCGAGCATCGACCTTGATTTCAAAGTGCGAACCTCGGAAGTCCTGGATGACATCCTTCTCGTTAAGCTTCAGCTTGTTTTCCATGTCTTCGTATATCGTTCCTGGAACCCATTCAGACGGATGCCTTTCGCTTTCGGGCTTCCAACCCTCTTCGAATTCGTGAACGATCTTAATGTTTTGACCAACATCCTTCCCGACGTAGTACTTGAATCCTCCGATCATTTCCTTCATGTACCATGCCGACTTTGTCGGGTCCATTGCGTTCGTCGGGATGCCACCGCCCTTCCTGACAAGCGCGTTGTTGAACTCGATCAACTGATTGTGCCGACTTTCCGCCTCCTTTGGATACATCGAAACAAACATATCCTTGGCTTCTTTGTACTTGGCCTCTAGCTCCGGGGTTGCAGTGTTCGCCAAGGCGATTCCGCGCATTCTTTCTTCAAAGGCCCGCTTTTTCGCGGCGGCGGCTTTGGCATTCGGACGATCCCAGGCAAATTCCTTGAGCGCGAACCCGCCAGCCGCGATAGTGAGAGCGGCGAAAACGGCGGGGTTAGCCTTGATGGCAGCGCCAACATTTGAGAATGCAGTAGCGAGTCCACCAACGCTGATCGCGAGATTCGCGATACCGGAAATTACAGCCGCGCTCGCCATCAGAGTAAGCGCATCCGTTACGGGACCGATGGACTTTTTCAGTGCCGACAGTACGTCCATCGTCGTTTTCAAGACAGACACGAGATCCTCTCCAATCGAACGAGCGAGTTTCATCACCTCTTGGCGATTCTCGGCGAAATACTTGATCCAGTTGGTCAGGGTCTTCTCGATCTCCTTGAAGAGAGGGTCGCCCATCTCTCTTTTCACCTGGATGATTACGTCCTGGAACGTGTTCCACTTTCCGGTAAAGGTATCGGCCGACGCGGCAGATACGGACGAGAATTCTCGCAGTCTGGAGATCGTCTGCTTCAAAGCCTCCGGAAGATCAGACTTAAATTGGTTAATCTCCTTCGACGTAAGACGAAGCGCCGACGCGAGCTTGTCGCGAGCGTCAATCTGACCGCGAAGCATTTGGTTTACCGACATCGCCGTGATGTTGATGTCATCTCCAAAAATCTTCGCAGCAGCAACGGTAAGGCGGGTCAACTCGTTAATCTGTTCGATTCCGCCCCTGGCGTTCATTACCGGGTTTGCGATGAACGTCCACGTCTGGAGAAACTCCTTCGTGGTTCCAACAGACCGGGCTGCGCTGATTTCAAGGTCGCGGTAGATACCCTTCGCTCGATCCATCGCCTCCGCAACCGACACAAAGGTTTCCTTTAGAGTCCCCGCCCTTGATGCAGTAAAAAGCAAGGCAC
>ENA-UOWE01006429-UOWE01006429.1-activated-sludge-metagenome-genome-assembly--contig:-NODE-6429-length-10377-cov-3.928018_pt1 | contig 10377 bp, 7 predicted proteins | sample MGYA00249841_ERZ761562 | MGnify/ENA primary metagenome ERZ761562 (study PRJEB28883, sample SAMN05720200) | activated sludge metagenome | isolation source: Anaerobic digester | place: Japan... | reverse complement strand
ATCAACGATCGCAAAAAGGCGGAAGTCGAGCTCAACAAGACCCTCAAAAATCTCAGGAAAGCGCTGGGGACAATCATTCAGGTCCTGATATCCGCCGTTGAGACCAGAGATCCCTATACGGCGGGGCATCAGGTCCGGACGGCGGATCTTGCCCGGAGCATTGCCATGGAACTGAAACTCTCCGGGAATCAAGTAGATGGCATCCGCATGGCGGGGTCGATTCATGACATCGGAAAATTATCGGTACCCGCGGAAATATTGTCCAAACCTACAAAATTGACGGACATCGAATATGCGCTGATCAAAGAACATCCCCGGCGGGGATATGAGTTGTTGCGGAACGTGGAATCTCCGTGGCCGCTGGCCCAGATAGTGCTTCAGCACCATGAGCGCCTCGACGGCTCCGGGTATCCCGCAGGGCTCAAAGGTGATGAAATCATTCTTGAGGCACGCATCATGGCCGTGGCCGACGTGGTGGAAGCCATGGCTTCCCATCGCCCTTATCGACCGGGTTTAGGACTGAAGGCCGCTTTGGAGGAAATAAGCAGGAACAGGAACCGTCTTTATGACGCCGCTGTCGTCGATGCCTGTTTATGTCTCTTCCAGGAAAGAAATTATCAATTCATCAATTAGCGGCAGATAGGCGGTGGAGATTGCCGTGTCAAAAATAATCCGTCAAGATATTTTTCAACGTCCCCCTCCCGAGTTTCAATCAGCATAAATAAAGAAAAAGCGCTCCGCCCCCCGGGGACGAAACGCTTTTCCGGTTAACTTATCCTACGCAATTATAAGACTATTTCTTGCCTTTCTTTGCGGCCTTGGCCGGTTTGTCGGGGATGGCGGCCAGTTCCGAGAAAGCGGCGCCCCATTTATCAAGAAGGGCCTTCAGTTCGCCGGCTTTCTTTTTGGCACCCAGCGGATCGGCGGCCAGCGCATCCTTGGCCGCTTTCAGGCCGTCCTCAAAGGCCTTGGCGTCGGCCGTCCAAGCTTCCTGCTTGTCCTTCATCTTCTTCTGGAGTTTTTTGGCCGAGGCGGCAATCTCCTTCCACCCTTCTTCCAAGGCGGCCAGAGCGGCGGTGGCCTCGTCAACGGCGGCCTTCTTGCCGGCCACCGCGGCGGCCGCGGCCTTGTCAAAGGCGGGTTTGGCATTCAGGTAGCCCTGTTTTGCCTCTTCGTATTTTTTGTCTTTCATCTGCGCCTCGGCGCCTTCCCAAGCGGTCTTGCCGGCGCTGAAATCGGCGGTGGCATACTTGTCGGCACCGGCAGCAACAGCAGCGTCCATCGCCGCCTTGGCGGCCGCTTTCTCAGCCTCGGGCGGTTTTGCACAGCCCACAAACATCATGATCAGCGCCAGAACCATCAACAACGATACGGAATACTTGCCAAACTTCATAATGATACTCTCCTCCTTTAAGTATTAATTGGTTTGCAGAATTTGACTCTAATTAGCTCTATTTCTTACTTTGTCAAGATATTTTAACCGCCGGCGATGACAAGAAAGCAAAATATGACGATATTTCAGTGATTTTGCATGATTGTCATCACCGCCCGGACCAGCGCGGCCGGGTCCGCGAAGGCGTCATGAGCCGGCCGGGCAGGCCTCCGGACGACCACGATCCGGCAACCCTCATGGCGCGCCGCGGCCACCTGCTCCATCCCCTCCCCGGCACCGGGAACACGGCTGCCGTGTCCCAGCAGGATGATTGCCTCCTTCTCGTTCCCCTTCATTTCAACCTCCCGGCGGCACTTCGGCAAGGGCGCCGGGGGCATGGCGTCTTCAATATTCCACTCCCTGCTGCGCCGGCCATCCGGCCGTGAGCCCGTGCTTCACCAGCCGCATCTCCGTCACCGTATCGGCCAACGCCATCAGTCCCGGCGCGGCAGTGGTCTTTCCCTTGCCATCGCCGGTAAAGAGGATGATCCTGTTCCCCGTTTTCACCTGCAAATTAGTTTCTATGCCCTTGACTTCCTTCACTAATTTATCATCTCCCCTGCAAGGGGATGATCAAGGCGGAGATTGGTCAGTTCTTCATCCCCCTTGTGACGGCATACCATCATGGGCGTTTCATCTCCAGCGGAGCCGCGGCAAATTGCTTTTTCATCCCCGCCCGCCGTCAACAGACGGAAAGGCTGAAGCTCACAGCCCCATCAGCCGGTAGATTTCCTCTATCCGCAGGCTGCGGCGCACCACCTCCGCCAGGCGGTCAAAAGCCGGCTCGAGATCATAGACGGCCAGCACCCGTCCCACCGGCGGCAGGGACCGGCGGACGCGCAGCCCATCGATAAACCAGCGGCGGAACTCGTCGGCGTCGAAGATGCCGTGGAGGTACGTACCCCAGGCCAGCCCGTCCCGCCCTTTGACGCCGACCACCCGCCCGTCGTCGAGAACCACGAGCGGGGCCGGATCGCTTCCCCCGGTTTGTCCATGGTGGATCTCATAGCCCCGGAGTCGGCACCCCGAATCGGTATGCCGGGCGGAAACGCAGGCCAGCGTCTTTTCCCGGGCCAGTTCCGTAGTTACCGGCAGCAACCCCAGCCCGGGCCGAGACCTGGCCCCGGACTCGATGCCGTGGGGATCGGCGATTTCCCGGCCGAGGATCTGGAAACCACCGCAGACGCCCACAATCTCCGTCTTTCCCCGGCAGGCCAGTTCGCTTATCTTCGCCGCCAGACCGCTTTTCCGGAGATGATCCAGGTCGCCCAGGACATTCTTGCTCCCGGGCAGGATAACGGCATCCGGATTTTCCAAATCCTGCGCCCGGCGAATGATGCGCAGCCGCACATCCGGTTCCAGCCGGAGGGGATCGAAATCGGTAAAGTTGGAGATATGGGGAAGATCGATCAATGCGATTTCCACGGCATCTGCCCCGGTGCCCGCCGGCGCTGACGCCTCGCTTTTGAAGGTCACCGAATCCTCTTCGGGGAGGCCGAGGTGCTGCAGGTAGGGGACCACCCCCAGAGTGGGCCGTCCCGTGTGATTTTCCGTGTAGCGGAGGGCATCGCCCAGCAAGGCCTCCTGGCCGCGGAATTTGTTGATCACGAATCCCCTCACCAGCGCCCGCTCCCATTCCGCCAGGACCTCCATGGTGCCCACGAAAGAGGCAAAGACCCCGCCCCGGTCGATGTCCCCCACGAGGAGGACCGGCGCCCGGGCATAACGGGCCATGGCCATGTTGACGATATCATGGTGTTTGAGGTTGACCTCCGCCGGGCTGCCCGCCCCCTCCAGGACCAGCGCATCGTGTTCGGCGGCCAGGGAGTCGAAGGCATCACAGGCCGCCCGGAACGCCTCCGGCTTGTAGCGGATATACGCCGCCACGTCCATATTGCCCACGGGCTTGCCCATGACGATGACCTGGGCGCCTGTCTCGCTGTTCGGCTTGAGGAGCACCGGGTTCATGCGCACGTCCGGATCCGTCCGGCAGGCCTGGGCCTGGACAACCTGGGCCCGGCCCATCTCGCCGCCCCGGAGGGTGACATAGGAATTCAGGGACATATTCTGGGATTTGAACGGCGCCACCCGGTAGCCGTCCTGAAGCAGGATGCGGCAGAGGGCGGCAGTCAGGATGCTCTTCCCGGCGTTGGAGCCGGTACCCTGGAACATCACGGCCGGAGTTCTCCTCCGGGGCGGGGATTTTTTCTCCGCGCCCAGGATCTCCCGTAGGGCTTGACCGAGTCGTTCGTTTTCCTCGGCGGTCCGGACGGCGATCCGGAAAAACCGCTTGTCCAGGCCGGCGAAATTGTCGCATACCCGGATGGCGATGCCCCGCCGGAGAAGTTTCCGTGCGAGCCCCGGGGCGTCAAGACCGCTGCGGGTGATCTTTACCAAAAGATAGTTCGCCGTACCGGGGTAAATGTACAGCCCCGCAAAGGAACGTAATTCCCCGACCAGCCCCTCCCGGACCTCCCGGACGTAACTTCCTGTCCTGGCCGCATACTCTTCATCTCCCAGGGCGGCGGCGCCGATAGCCTGGGCAAGGGCATTGACCGTCCAGGGAGGCATGATGGCCCGGAGCCGGGCGAGTACCGCCGCATCGGCAATGGCCAAACCCAGCCTGATCCCGGGAACGGCAAAGAATTTGGTAAGGGAGAGGAGAACCAGGACGTTCGGCGGCCGTCGCCGGGTAAGGCTGTCCATCCCTGCCACGAAATCGGCAAAGGCCTCGTCGATGACAAAGGTAACGGCGGGACATTTCCGGGCCAGTCTCCTCAATTCCCCGGCATTCCAGAGAAGACCCGTGGGATTGTTCGGCTGGCCCAGCAGCACCAGATCATGCGCCTGCAGGTGTGGGGCGATTTCCTCCGCCGCGGGACGAAAATCATTTTCTTCCGGCAGCAGGATCTTTTCGACGGGAATACCGGCCAGCTCCGCCGCCAGGGCGTAGTCGGCATAAGCGGGCACAGGCACCACGGCACGCCGGGCCGGCACCGCCCGGGCAAGCAGATGGAGGAGTTCCGTGGAACCATTGCCGGCGATGACTTCGGCGGCCTTCACCCCGTAGCGGGCGGCCGCGGCCTGTCGCAGTTCCTCGCAATCCGGGTCGGGATAATGGACCAGTGACGCAAGCTGCCGGCTGACCAGCGGCCGGAGCCACTCCGGCGGTCCCAGGGGGTTGATATTGGCCGAAAAATCAAGGATATCCGCAACGGCAAAACCGGAAGATTTCGCCAGTTGCCGCAGATTTCCGCCGTGGGTTCCGGTTTTCATCATTTCTTCACCACGGCGATTCAGGTAGTATAATTGATTCCAACAAGATTCCCTCCCGCGAGGAACGGCAATGGATCGGTTTTCCGGCTTCGGGCCGCCTACTCATCCGCCTTCCCATCATGGGGCTGCCATGACAGTGGCTGCTTGGACTTTCGTTCCCTTCACGGCTGCGGGGCAGCGGGGGCATCTAACCCCTCTTCCACACATCCATTGGTATGATTACCAACAATTTATAACACGATGGCAGTTAACTAACAGAGGTGGCGCTTTCTTGTCAAGAGCGGCAAGTGGATTAGCCATAGACTATGCCCTGCGGCCATCTCTGGGCAGATAAATTTGGTTGATTTCAGTGGGATCATCATTTAAAACCAGGTCATAATATTGCCGGACAAGAACCGGAGACCGGAAAAGACGGCTTCGCTGCGCACCGGAGAAGCTTGCCGCCATGGCAGCGAGACACCCCCCGAGGGGTGGTTGACAAAATATACATCATATTCATCGACCCAACAGCCCTATGCCTGCCAATCTGCCCCCTGATTATTTTGCCGCCGAAGAAAGGTATCGCGCCGCCAGGACCCCCGAAGACAAGATTGAGGCCCTGGAGGAAATGCTGGCCATCATGCCCAAGCACAAGGGCACGGACAAGCTGAAGGCCATGCTGCGTGAACGTATCTCGAAATTCCGCGCTCAGGCCCAGGAAAAGAAGGGGGGCGCCAAGCAGAAGACCGCGTACAGCATCGAAAAGGAAGGAGCCGCCCAGGTCGTTATCGTCGGCCCGCCCAACACCGGCAAATCATCGCTGGTGGCCCTGGTGACCAACGCCTCCCCGGAGGCCGCGCCCTTTCCTCACACTACCCATAAGCCAACCGCGGGGATGATGACTTACGAGAACATCCAGTTCCAATTGATCGACACGCCGCCGCTCACCCGCCAGTATGCCGATCCGGCCCTGCTGGATCTGCTCCGCCGCACGGATATAATCGTCGTCATGCTGGACGTGCAGGCCGATCCGATGGACCAGTACGGGGAGATCATGTCCCTCCTCCATGAATACCGTATCTATTCACCCCAATGCCGGATTCCGGATAATCTCCCGAAGCGGCCTTTCCTCCGGAAAGTCCTGGTGCTGGTCAACAAGATGGACCGGCCGGAGGATCAGGAATCGCTGGAAATATTTCGGGAGCTGTCCGGGCTGGCGCAGCCCTGCCTGGGACTGTCCGCGAAAACGGGCCGGAATGTCGCGCAGCTCCCCGCCGCCCTTTTTTCCCTCGCGGAAATCGTGCGCGTCTACACCAAACGCCCCGGCCGGGAAGCGGATCTGAACGCCCCTTTCATTCTTCCCGCCGGCGGCACAGTGGAGGAACTGGCCGCCAGGATCCACAACGAGTTCGCCGCCAGACTGAAGTACGCCCGGGTCTGGGGACGGAGCGTCCGGGACGGCCAGATGGTGCAGCGAAATCATGCCTTTCAGGATGGAGATATCGTGGAGTTCTGCATCTGACGACGGATTGCGAATGAAAATACCAAATTCATTGACTTTTCGGGAAAATCATCTATAATAAAGTGGTGAAAAAGCGGATGTTCTGGTAACAAGGCTGCACATCGTCTCCGGACCCGGCAGGAAAAAACCATGAACATGCAGCAACCCTCCCCTTCCTATGTCTTTCCCCGGCATCTGGCGGTCGTCTTTCTGATCGTGGCCGCGATCATCTCCATCGCGGGCTATCTCTACTACGAAAAGCAGCGGGAAGACATCCGCCGGCGGGAGTTTTATACCCTGTCCGCCATCGCCGATCTCAAGGTGGACCAGCTTGTCCGCTGGAGCCGGGAGCGCCGGGGGGATGCGGAGATATTGATGCGCCGGCCGTTCTTGATCCGCCGGATTCAAAAATTCCTGGAAAATAATTCCCCCCGGCTCAGGCAGGATATCATCCGCGATCTGGAAGCAATCGTGAAACAGTACCATTATCAGGACATCCTCCTTCTGGACCGGAAGCTGGCGGTGCGGATTTCCATAAACGGCGGTGAGGCGCCGCCAAGGGGGGAAATCCCGGCGGTGCTCCGTGCCCTGGAGAAAGGAGCGGTTGTTTTCACCAATTTGTACCGGGACAAAAAAACCGGCCGGGTGCAACTCGACGTCCTGGCGCCCCTCCTGATCAGGAACGGCGCCGATGTCCTGCCGCTGGGGGTGTGCCTCCTGCGGACAGATCCGCACACCTTTCTCTATCCCCACATCCAACGCTGGCCCACCCCCAGCGCCACCGCCGAGACCCTGCTGATCATGCCCGACCAGCGGGAGGTGGTTTACCTCAACGAGTTGCGGCATCGCCGGGGAACCGCCCTGAGTCTCCGTCTCCCCATCTCCGAAGCGGAGCTCCCCGCGGCCATGGCCGCCCGGGGTATCACGGGGGATGTGGAGGGAAAGGATTACCGGGGGGTGGAGGTGTTGGCCTCCATAAGGGCCGTACCGGAATTCCCCTGGCTCCTGGTCAGTAAGATAGACCGGGAGGAGGTTTTTCGGGACTTCAAATTCCGGGCCGTCTTGATAATGTTGCTTGCGGCGGCCCTGATCGTGGCCACAGCCGCGTTGATCGGGATCTTCTGGCACCGGCAGCAGACGGATTTCTTGCGGCGGCAATACGCCCAGGAGCTCCAGCGGCAGGCGTTGACCCGGCATTATGAATATCTCACCAAATACGCCCACGACATCATTCTCATGATGGACGAAGAATGGCGCATCGTCACGGCCAACGACCGGGTATGGGAGGTTTACGGTTACCGGCCGGAAGAACTTATCGGCAAAAAGGTTACCGTCCTCCGGGACCCGGGGACCATCCCCGATATGGATGGCCAGGCCCACCGGATCAGCACGGGAGCGGGGCATATCTACGAGACCAGGCATCGCCGGAAGGACGGGTCGACCTTTCCCGTAGAGGTCAGCGCCCGTCTCATCACCACAGAAGGGAAATCCTTCTTCCAGGCCATCGTCCGGGATATTACGGAGCGCAAGCAGGGAGAGGATATTCTCCGCTGGAGCGAGGAGCGCTACCGCAACCTCTTCGAGCGGATGCGCAATGCCGTGGCGGTCTATGAAGCGGTGGAGGACGGCGAAGACTTCGTGTTCCGGGATTTCAACACCGCCGCGGAGCGGATCGAAAAGATCAGCCGGCAGGACATTCTGGGCAAGCGGGTCACGGAGGTCTTTCCCGGCGTCCGGAAGTTCGGGCTCTTCGCCGTCTTTCAGCGGGTCTGGCGCACCGGCACGCCTGAAGATTTCGATATCGCCTTTTACCAGGACGAGCGCATCTCGGGCTGGCGGGAAAATCACGTTTACAAGCTGCCCTCCGGAGAGGTGGTGGCGACCTATGAAGATGTCACCGCCCGGAAGCAGGCGGAGGAAGAGATCCGGAAACTCAACGAAGAGCTGGAGGAGCGGGTGCGGGACCGGACAGCGCGGCTGGAGGCCGCCAACCGGGAACTCGAGTCCTTCAGCTACTCCGTTTCTCACGACCTGCGGGCGCCGCTGCGGGGCATCGAAGGCTTTACCCAGGCCCTGCTGGATGACTGCGGCGAAACGCTCCCCCCCGAGGGCAGGGAACACGCGGAACGGGTCCTTCGGGCCGCCCGGCACATGGGATTTCTCATTGAAAATCTGCTGAAGCTCTCCCGGGTGACCCGGGCGGAGCTGAAATACGAAAATGTCGATTTGAGCGCCATGGCCGGGGAGATTGCCGCCGGTCTCCGGCAGAGCTCCGCTTCCCATCGGGTGGATTTTTCCGTCCAGGAAGGCGTTGTCGTCCGGGGCGACCAGCAACTGTTGCAGGTCATGATGAGCAATCTTCTGGACAATGCCTGGAAATTCACCGGCCGGACCGAAAGCCCGCACATCGAATTCGGCGTCGTCTCGAAAGACGGCCAACAGGTATATTTTGTTCGGGACAACGGCGCGGGCTTCGACATGGCTTATGCCGGCAAGCTGTTCGGGGCCTTTCAGCGTCTCCACGGCAGTAAGGATTTCCCCGGAACGGGGATCGGTCTGGCCACGGTGCGGCGGATCATCAACCGTCACGGGGGCAGTATCTGGGCGGAAAGCGCTCCGGGGCAGGGGGCGGTCTTCTATTTCACCCTGCCTTCCTGAGCGGCGCCGCAACCATTTTTCAAAGGTCCCGGATGGCGAAAGAGGTTTCCGGACCCAAACCGTCTCCGGCGAATCCCGCAGGAAATCGGTCATGACGCCACCGCGGCGCCGGCGCTCAGCGCCACCCGATATGGAGCCAGGTGGTGCCCAGGGTCAGGGGATACTGCCGGATCTCCCGGATTCCTGCTTCTCTCATGAGACCGGCAAATCCGGCCGGAGAGGGGAAGCTGATGATCGAATCGGACAGGTAGCTATAAGCGGCCGGGTTTTTCGTGAAGCAGCGGGCGATCCGGGGCAGGACGTGGTTCAGATACAGAAGATACCCCCCGCGGATAGCGGCTTTCTCCGGGAGGTGCATCTCCAGAACCATCACCTGCCCGCCCGGGACGACAACCCGGACCATTTCCCGGAGGGTCCGGAGCCGGTCCGGGATATTGCGGATGCCGAAGGCGATGGCCGCCACGTCGACGGCCCCATCGGCCACGGGCAGCAGACAGGCATCCCCTTGCAGGAGCTGGATCCGGTTATGGCAACTCTTCCCGGCAACCTTCCGCTGCCCCTTCCCGATCATTTCCGGGACCAAATCGAGGGCCAGCACCTTTATCTCCGGATAGGCCAGGGCGGCCGCCATCGCCAGATCCGCCGTCCCCGTGGCCAGGTCCAGAAGCCGGTGGGTCCTGAAGAAGCGCATCCTTTTCACGGCAAAACGCCGCCAGGCCACATCACGCCTCAGGCTCAGCACCCGGTTCAACAGGTCGTAGCCGTCGGGGATGGTGGCGAAGATCTCCCGGACAATCTCGGTATGTTCCGCCCCGGAAAGCCTGCCGACCCGGGGATATTTCTTTTTTGCCTGCATATGAAAGTTTTCCAGGGAGGCGATGGTAGCGAAACCGCTGCCGCAAGTCAACGGGTTTCGGCTTTTGCGGAAAAATGTTGACAATCTCCAGCGGATTCCACTAAAAATCGCCACGTGATCGTCAAACTCCGGAGAAATCTTCTATGAGCCTTTCCCTCCTCTACGGCCTGCTGGCCGTCAACGTGGCGGTGTTGCTCCTGCTGCTCATCCTCCTGTTTAGAGCGCCTCGGGCGCCGCTGGCCGACCTCGAAAACCGCCTGGCGGGAATGGAAAAACTCCAGGAGCGGACCGAGCGATCCTTTCGGGAGGAGGGGGCCAGGAATCGGGAAGAACTGACCCGCTCTCTCAAAGATCTCAACGAGTCACTCCTGAGCCGTATGGCGGAAGGGATGACGCTGCAGAAGGGCCAATGGGAAATATTCGCCCAGCAATTGGCCGCCCTCACGGCCCAGAATATCCAGAAGCTCGACAAAATCACAGAAACCCTGGACCTGCAGCTGCGCAATCTCCAGGAGGATCATCGCCGCCAGTTGGAAACCATCCGCGCCACCGTGGACGAAAAGCTACAGGACACCCTGGAGAAGCGCCTCGGCGAGTCGTTCCGTCTGGTGAGCGACCGTCTGGAGATGGTGCAGAAGGGGCTGGGCGAGATGCAGACCCTGGCCGCCGGGGTCG
>ENA-UOWE01006426-UOWE01006426.1-activated-sludge-metagenome-genome-assembly--contig:-NODE-6426-length-10377-cov-5.550765_pt1 | contig 10377 bp, 8 predicted proteins | sample MGYA00249841_ERZ761562 | MGnify/ENA primary metagenome ERZ761562 (study PRJEB28883, sample SAMN05720200) | activated sludge metagenome | isolation source: Anaerobic digester | place: Japan... | reverse complement strand
AGATCGGCAAGATCGCCGGCTGCTACGTGCTCAACGGCAAGATCAGCCGCAACTCCAAGGTCCGCTTCATTCGTGAAGGCACGGTCATCTGGAAGGGCGAGATCCAGTCGCTGCGCCGATTCAAGGACGATGTCCGCGAAGTGGCCGCCGGGTTCGAGTGCGGTATCGGTCTCAGCGACTACCAGGACCTCCGCGACGGCGACATCATCGAGACCTTCGATCTCGTCGAGGTCCCACGGACCTAATCCCGGCGTGCCCGGTCTCCCGACCTGGTACACCTGTTCGTCCCGTTCCGCCGCCGACCGTGCCCACGCCGTGGGTGCCGTCGGCGGCCGGGCGCGGCCAAATTCGAACGAAGGAAGGGGTGGTCTCCATGGGGCGCCCACGCCAGCGGGCCCAGGCCCGTCACCAGTACAACCGCACCGATCGCATCTCGGAGACGATCCGTGAGATCGTCGCGACCGAGCTCGAACGGCTCGGCGACGAGCGGGTCGACATGGTCACCGTCACCGGCGTGACCGTCGACAACGACCTCAACACCGCCAAGGTCTTCTACTCGGCCCTCACCGCCGAGGCCGAGGGACGCGTCGACGAGGTCGCCGAATCACTCGACGAGATCCGTTGGCCGATCCAACGGGTCGTCAACGGCGCCATTCGGGCCCGCAAGACGCCACAGATCGTGTTCCTGCCCGACGAGGTGCTCGCCGCGGCGCTCCGCATCGACGACATCATCGCCCACCGGGTCCTGCCCGCCGGCGAGGACGTCGACGGCACCGGTGCCGCACCCACCCCGCCCCCGGCGGGGGACGGCCCGGCGACGTCGGCGGCGCAGCGTCCGCAGGTGGGCGACTCGCGCCCCGATCCCTCGTGACAGGCGCGTTCTGATGGGACGAAGGGGCAAGGACTCCGGCGACGGACCCATCCACGGGGTAGCGATCGTCGACAAGGACGCCGGCTGGACGAGCCACGACGTGGTTGCGAAGGCCCGGGGCATCCTCGGAACCCGCAAGGTCGGGCACTCCGGCACGCTCGATCCCGACGCGACCGGTGTGCTGGTCCTGGGGGTCGGCCGGGCGACGAAGCTGCTGCGGTTCCTGCAGTTGCTGCCGAAGTCCTACGAGTGCGAGATCGTGTTCGGCACGGAGACGAACACGCTGGACGCCGCCGGCGAGGTCACGGCGACCTACGACATGACTGTCGATCCGGCCGAGGCGACGGCCGCGACGGCGCAGTTCACCGGCGACATCCAACAGGTGCCGCCGATGGTGTCGGCGGTCAAGATCGACGGGAAGCGGCTCCACGAACTTGCGCGCAAGGGCATCGAGGTCGATCGCCCGCCGCGTCCGGTCACCGTGTACCGCTACGACGTCGAGCCGACCGACGACCCGCTCGTCTACCGGGCGTTCGTCGACTGTTCGTCGGGCACCTACGTGCGGGTCCTCGCCGCCGATCTCGGACATGCCCTCGGCGGTGGGGCGCACCTGCGCAAGCTCCGCCGCACGTCGGTCGGAGCGTTCACCCTCGCCGATGCGACCAGCCTCGAGGACGTGACGGTGATCCCGATGGCGGAGGCGGTTCGCGGCTTCCCGATCGTCCGCGTCGACGAGGCGACCGAAGCCGCGATCCGTGTCGGCGCCGTGCTGGACAGCGCCGCGTTGGGCGTCGCCGGCACCGGACCGTGGCCGATCCTGTCGCCGACCGGGGAGCTGCTGGCCATGTACGAACCGTTCGGTGACGGTCGGGTCAAGCCGGTCGTGGTACTGGTCGGGTAGGTTCGGCCGCGATGCGCATCGCCAGAGACCTCACCGAGCTCGCCGCGCCGGGTCCCGGCAGCGTCGTGAGCATCGGGTTCTACGACGGTGTCCACCTCGGCCACCAGGCACTGATCAGTTCCGTGCTCGACCGGGCCGCAGCGGCCGGGCTCACCACCACGGTCGTGACGTTCGACCGCCACCCCGCCCAGGTGCTCCGCCCCGAGAGCGCGCCGTTGCTCCTGTGCGACCTCGACCAGAAGCTCGAGCGGCTCGGCGAGACCGGCATCGACCAAACGCTCGTCGTGCACTTCGACGAGGAGCGTGCCCGCGAAACAGCGGAGCACTTCGTGCGTGACGTGCTCGTCGGGGGCCTCGGCGCGAAGGTCGTGGTGGTCGGCGAAGACTTCCATTTCGGACACCGACGTTCCGGCAACGTCGCGATGCTCCAGGAGATGGGCGCGGAGCTCGGCTTCGAGGTCATCGGCCACCATCTCGTCGGCCTCGACTGGACCGACGCCCGTCCCGAGCTCCAGGTGTCGTCGACGGCGATTCGCCGGGCGCTCGTCGAGGGCCGTCTCGATGACGCCAACGCGATGCTCGGGCGCCCGCACGAGATGCGGGGTCCCGTCGTCGACGGCGACAAACGAGGCCGCACCATCGGGTTCCCGACCGCCAACGTCGCCATCCGGAGCGAGATCCTGCTGCCGTCCGACGGCATCTACGCCGGTCACCTCGAACGACCGACGGGGGAGCGGTTGCCGTCCGCGATCTACCTGGGTACCCGGCCGACCTTCTACGACGACCAGCCGGCATCTCTGCTCGAGGTGCACTGCCTCGATTGGGAGGGGGATCTGTACGGTGAAGACGTGAGGGTCCATTTCGAGCACCGACTCCGGGGCGACCGGAAGTTCGACACCATCGAGGAATTGACCGCGCAGCTGGCCATCGACTGCCAGGCGTCGAGCGAACTCCTGAGGCCGCGATGAGCCACGTCGTCGAGCCGATTCCCGGCCCGGTCCCCGAGGGTGTGCCCGGCGACGGCGTTCCCGTGGCCGCCCCGCGCCTGGCACGGCACCGCATCACGATCTCCGACGGGCACACGGTCGGCATCACCGTCGCCGGTGCCGGCATCCCGCTCGTGGTCGTGCACGGGTTCTCCGTCGAGGGGTTCCTGTACGCGCAGACGTTGTCCCGTCTCGTGTCGATGGGGTTCAAGGTCATCGCCGTCGACACCGCCGGGCACGGCGGCACCCGCGGGCTCCCCGCCGACGGCGCCGACCTCAAGGCCTACAGCGAGCTGCTCGGCCGCATCATCGACGACCTCGGCATCGAGCAGTGCATCCTCGCCGGACACTCCATGGGGGGTCGTCTCGTCACCCAACTCGCTGCGGTGCGTCCGGAGCGCACGATCGCCGTGATGCTCATCGACGCGATCGTCGGCGACACGTGGGACAAGATGGTCTACGCGTTCCGTCTGGCTCCGCCGCTCGTGGGTGTCGTGGGCGCGGCCCTCACCGTCGACGCCATCACGATCCTGCCCGTCTGGCGTGATCCCCGGCAGGCGATCAAGTTCCTGCGGCTCGCCCTGCCGACGATCGTCGGTGACATCGTCCACCCGTGGCGACTGTTGGGCCCGGTGGTGTCGATCCTTCGGTCCCGGTCGAGTCGGTACGCCCTCAACGAGCTCGCACACGAGGACGTCCCGGTGTACGTGATGCACGGTGACCGTGACCTCGCGGTGCCGTTCCGCACGGCCCGCGAGGCGGCCGAGCGGACGGAGGGCACCCTCATCACCATCAAGGGCGGTGGCCACTCGTGGCTCCTGCGTGATCCCGAGACGTTGCCCGGCATCGTCGCCCAGCTCCTGCCGGGCACCCTCGGCGAGGCCTGCCGTGCGGCCATCCGCCGTGGGGGAGTGACGGCCAAGGAGCCGACGCTCTCCGACATCGAGCGGGCGCTCTACCGCCCCGACGCTCGCATCTTCGAGCTCACGCCGGCGAGCAACGTCACCACCGTTGCCGGTCGTCACCGTCGCCCCAAGTTCCGCTGGACCATCGCGGACTGATCGCCGCGTTGAGCGCCGCGGCATGACCGCCGGGCCTGACTGCCGCCCGGCGAAACGCGCCGCGAGGTTGACGGTCTCGCGATCGCGCTGCGACACATTTGCGGCGAGGTTCGGGAGATGGTGGTCGGCTCTGGTAAGGTTCACCGGTCAATTTGTGCGTCCCACTCTGCGCTGTGCGTGTGGGAGGCCGGGTCCGATACCCACCTCAGGAGACTCCCAATGTCACGTCCCCCCGCCAACCTTCCGGCCAAGGCCGACACGATCGCCAAGCACGCCCGCGGCAAGGGCGACACCGGTTCTCCCGAGGTGCAGATCGCGCTCCTCACCGACCGCATCAACCACCTGACCGCCCACCTCAAGGACCACAAGAAGGACCACCACTCCCGTCGTGGCCTCCTCATGCTGGTCGGCCGTCGCCGTCGTTTCCTCGACTACCTCAAGGAGATCGACATCGAGCGCTACCGCGCCATCGTGGCCGAGCTGGGCCTGCGTCGCTGACGAAACTCGTATCGTTCTCCCGACGGGGAACCCGCCAGTTGCGGGTTTCACGTCGGGAGTTCGTCGTTTTCCGGGGCTCCCCACGCTTGGGCCACATGTGGGGTAGCCTGAACACCCAGAGATGTGACCATGCCGATCAGTGCCTGGTCGCCGCTGCCCGAGCCACCGCTCGCCTCACCCCGTCCGATCGCCATCGACGAGTGGGCACAGCGAGTTCGGACAACGACAACTGGGAACTGGTCAACCACACACATCTCTCACAGATGCGGACCATGCCCACTCGGGGCGTCCGCCAGACAGAGAGTGAGACCACAATGGCAGACGCCATTCGTGTCGAATCCACCGTTGGTGGAGACGAGACCAAGACCATGTCGTTCGAGACGGGCAAGCTTGCTTCGCTCGCCGGCGGCGCCGTGCTCGCCGCGATCGGTGACACCCAGATCCTCGTGACCGCCACCGCCGCCAAGGGCGTGCGTGACGGCATCGACTTCTTCCCCCTGACCGTCGACATCGAAGAGCGCTCGTACGCTGCGGGCAAGATCCCCGGCTCGTTCTTCCGGCGTGAGGGCAAGTCCTCCGACCAGGCGATCCTGACCTGCCGCCTCATCGACCGGCCGCTGCGCCCGTCGTTCCCCGAGGGCTTCCGCAACGAGGTCCACATCGTCGGCACCGTCATCGCCGCCGACATGGAGAACCCCCACGACGTACTGGCCATCAACGCCGCCTCCGCAGCGCTGATGATCTCCGACGTTCCCTTCGACGGCCCCATCGGCGCCGTGCGCATCGCCTACGACGTCGGCGGCGAATGGGTCGCACACCCGACCTACCAGGAGGGCGAGACCTCCGTCTTCGAGATGGTCGTCGCCGGGCGCGAGCTCGCCGACGGCGATGTTGCCGTGATGATGGTCGAGGCCGGTGGCACCGAGAACAGCTGGGAGTTCTACAGCGACGGCGCCCCCAAGGTCGACGAAGCCGCCCTCGCTGCCGGCCTCCAGGCCTCCAAGCAGTGGATCAAGGAAGCCATCGCCCTTCAGAACCAGCTGATCGAGGCATCCGGCGGCAAGAAGTCCGTGATGGATTTCCCGGTGCAGGTCGACTACACCGACGAGCAGTACTCGGCCGTGTCCGACGCTGCCGGCGCCAAGATCTCCGAGATCATGACGATCGCCGACAAGCACGATCGCACCGCAGCCGAAGGCGCCCTTCGTGACGAGACCGTCGGTGCGCTCATCGACCAGTTCGCCGGCGGCGACGCCGCACTGGCGCTCAAGCAGCTCAAGGCGGCGTTCAAGTCGCTCACCAAGGCCACCGTCCGCAGCCGCATCGTCAACGACGGTGCCCGCATCGACGGCCGCGGCACCCGCGACCTCCGCCCGCTCTCGGCCGAGGTCGGCTACGTGCCCACCGCGCACGGCTCGGGCCTGTTCCAGCGTGGCGAGACCCAGGTCCTCAACGTGGCCACCCTCGCCATGGGCAAGATGGATCAGATGATCGACGGCATCACGCCGCTGACGTCGAAGCGCTACATGCACCACTACAACTTCCCGCCGTTCTCGACGGGTGAGACCGGCTTCATGCGTGGGCCGAAGCGTCGTGAGATCGGCCATGGCCTGCTCGCCGAGCGCGCCCTGCTGCCGGTCGTCCCGCCGATGGCCGAGTTCCCCTACGTGATCCGCTGCGTGTCCGACGTGTTGGCCTCCAACGGCTCGACGTCGATGGCGTCGGTCTGCGGCTCGACCCTGTCGATGATGGACGCCGGTGTGCCCCTGCGGGCGCCGGTCGCCGGCATCGCCATGGGCCTCGTGTTCGCCGAAGGCAAGTACACGACCCTCACCGACATCCTCGGCGCCGAGGATGCCTACGGCGACATGGACTTCAAGGTGGCCGGCACGGCCGAGTTCGTGACGGCGCTCCAGCTCGACACCAAGATCGACGGCATCCCCGCCGACGTCTTGTCGGCTGCCCTCGAGCAGGCCAAGGAAGCCCGCCTCGCGATCCTCGAGGTCATGGCCACCGCCATCCCCGAGAACCGTTCCGAGGTCTCCCCGAACGCTCCCAAGATCGTGAGCTTCGAGATTCCCGCCGACAAGATCGGCGAGATCATCGGCCCGAAGGGCAAGGTCATCAACGCCATCCAGGCCGAGACCGGCGCCAACATCTCCGTCGACGACGACGGCATGGTCGGCATCGTGTCGATCGCTGCGGTCGACCCGGCATGCGTGACCGAGGCCGAGCGCCAGATCCGCCTCATCCTCAACCCGCCGACCGCGGGTGTGGGCGAGGTGTACCAGGGCAAGGTGGTCAACATCACCAAGTTCGGTGCCTTCGTCAACATCCTTCCGGGGCGTGATGGTCTGGTGCACATCTCCAAGCTCGGCGGCGGCAAGCGCATCGACTCGGTCGAGTCGGTACTCAGCCTCGGCGACGAGATCGAGGTGCGGGTCGAGGACATCGACCCCAACGGCAAGATCAGCCTCCGACCGACTGCCTCCGATTCGGCAGACGGTGGGTCCGACCCAAAAGCTGAGGCCGCTGGAGCGGCCAGCGAGGGTGTCAGCGCCGAGACCGCATCGCGTCACCAGGACGATGCCGGGTCCGCTGCGGCCTCGGGTGGTCGTCCCCGTGGCGCCGCTTCGGCGTCGGTGAGCGATGAGCCGGCTCCGCCGGAGTCGGGCGACGCCGTGCTCGTCTCGTTCGAGGACTTCCAGGACGAGAAGACCCGCGAGGCCCAAGGTGAGCTCGGTCCCGTCGCCAAGGGCGTCGGTGCCGGTGCCGGTGGCGGCGGCGGTCGTGACCGCAACCGTGCCCGTCGTCCTCGCCGGCGCTGACAGTGCCGAGTGGCTCCGATGACGAGCCTCGTTTGACAGGTTCCACCACGTCGGATCGTCCACTGCTCCTGCCTTCGGCAGGGGCGGTGGACGTTGCCGCGCTCGACGCCGGTGTCCGCGTGTCGGTGCTGTCGTCGGGCGTTCGGGTCGCGACCGACCCCATGGCGCACAGCCAGTCGGTCGCGATCGCATGTTTCGTGGGAGTGGGAAGCCGCGACGAGCCGTCCGAGCTCGCCGGGGCGTCGCACTTCCTCGAACACCTGCTGTTCAAGGGCACGATGCGACGCACTGCCCGTGAGATCAACCGCGCCGTCGACGCCGTCGGTGGCGACTTCAACGCCTACACGGTCCGTGAGTCGACGGTGTTCTATGTCCGGGTTCCGGCTGCCCACGCGCAGTTCGCGACCGACCTGTTGTGCGAGGTGATCGCCAGCCCCCGGTTCGACCCGGCCGACGTCGAGATCGAACGCAACGTCATCTTGGGCGAGCTCGACGGAGCGCTCGACAGCCCCGACGACGTGGTCTTCATGAACCTGGCGGAGGCCATGTTCGTCGGCCACTCACTCGGTCGCGAGACCCTCGGCGATCCCGACACCCTCGAGCGGATGACGGCCGATGAGATCGCCGGCTTCCACCATCGGTGGTACCGGCCGTCGAACCTCGTGTTCTCCGTTGCCGGAGCAGTCGACCACGACCTCGTTGCCGCGGCGATCGACGCACGGTTCGACGGGGCGGTCGACGGCGAGCGACCCGACCGGGTTCCTCCGGGCTCGTCGATGACGGGGCTGGTGGAGGCGCGGCGGCCGATCGAACAGGTGCACCTCGCCCTCGGCTGGCGTGGTGTCACGGCGCTCGATGGTGATCGGGTGCCACTCGGGGTGATGAACCACGCCCTCGGCGACGGTCCCTCGAGTCGACTCCACGAGGAGATTCGAGAACGTCGGGGCCTCGCCTACTCGGTGTCGTCGATGGCGGCGTCCAACCTCGATGCCGGCACCCAGACCGTGTACTGCGCCACGGGTCCTGAGCACCTGAGCGAGGTGGCGACCATCATCGACGAGACGATCGCCGCGATCGTCGCCGACGGCATCGATGACGAGGAACTCGCCGTCGCGAAGGGCTACCTCAGCGGCTCGATGTTGATGGCCCTCGAGGATTCGTCCTCGCGGATGAGTCGCCTCGGCTCGGCGGTGCTCACCCACGGGCGCCACATCCCGATCCGCGAGTCGCTCGATGCCGTCGAGGCCGTGACCCACGACGATGTCCGGCGCGTCGCCGGTCAGGTCTTCTCCGGCTCCCGGGTCACGTCGCTGGTCGGGCCCGACACCTGACCGAGGTCCCGTTGGGGAGCAGGTGATCGGTTTTCACCGAGTCCCGATAGCGTCGGCAGCATGCTTCCCCGCACTCACCTTCGCCGCGCCGGAGCGGCGCTCGTTCTGATCGGCCTCGTCGGTTCCGTGGCGTGTACCTCCGGCAAGTCGTCGTCGTCGACGACCACAACCACCGCTCCCGCTGCCTGCGCTCCCAAGACCGGCGAGAAGGCAGCGAAGGCGCTGCTGCGTTGCGCCGAGGGGTCCGTGGCGTACGTCGAGAACGAGGACGCTTCCGGCACCGGCGTGGTCATCGAGCGCGACGGTGACCGCTACGTCCTCACCAACGCCCACGTGGTCGATCCGTTCGCCACGGCCGACGTCACCGTGGGCGGTGAGCGCTACGACGCCCTCCCGATCGTGGGCGTCGATGCCGGCGCCGACATCGCGTTGGTCGGCCCGTTCGACGGCAAGAAGGGCCCGTCGCCCCTGCCGGTCGACCCCGAGGCCGCGGTCGAGCGAGGCGACGACGTCTATCTCGTCGGGTTCCCCGGCGAGGTCAGCACCGACGATCCCGAGGACCTCGAGGCAACGATCGCCAGCGGCATCGTCAGCCGGACTCGGAAGGTGAAGGCGTTCGAGCAGACCTACTTCCAGACCGACGCGTCCATCGCTGGTGGGCAGTCCGGTGGGCCGTTGTTCGACGCCGCCGGCCACCTGATCGGCATCTCCGGACTCTCGTTCGCCGATGACGAGTTCGCACTCGTGCTCTCCGGTGGGGACGTCGACGAGGCCATTGCCCGCATCCTCGCCGGGAAGGGCGACGACGAGTATCCGGCGGTGCCACGGGTCGAGACCGACGACATGGTGAAGAGCGGCACGCTGACGGTGTCGGGGGCATCGGACTACCAGCAGCTGTTCATCCCCTCGTCCGACGACGATCGAACCCTCGACTTCACCGTCGATCACACCGACGTCGTGACGGTGGACATCTCCACCAACCTGTCGGACAGCTCGCTCGCCGTCAGCCACAACACCCCGCTGTTGATGGCCGAGCTCATGAAGCAGGTCGCCGCAGCGACGGGCGGCAAGCCCGACGAGTTGCCCGACCCGACGGCGTACGGCGTGGACGAGAAGGCCATGAAGCCCGAGACGTCGCCCGGGGTGTTCTCCGTCGAGATCCCCGCCGACGAGGACGTCTACATCGGCATCGTGGCACCGCTGTCCACCGACTCGATCACGGTGGCGTTCACGTCGAGCATCCCGGCCGTTCCGCTCACGACGAAGCTCAGCGAACAGCCGATCGAGGTGGGTGACGTCGTCGACCGGGTGATCCCCACCTACGAGTCCGCAGCCGACTACCTGCTCGACCTCGAAGCGGGCCAGAAGGTCGAGATCCGCGCCGAGTCACCGCAGTCGGACATGGCGTTCGCCGTCATCGATCCCGGCGTTGTGCTCACGCCGGTGGCGAACTTCAGTCCGGAGTCGGCCGAGGGCATCGAGCTCGTCGACGACAGCGACGAAGGACTCTACGGACTCGACGCCGTGACGACCGTGACCGCCGATGACGCCGGCACGTACCGGATCCGCTTGTACAGCAACGAGGGCCTGACGGCGCTCGCGCGGCTCTCCGTCACCGACTGCGAGAACGCCAAGTGCGGCAAGGGCGACAAGAAGGCCTCGGAGGACGAGGGTTCCAACTAGCTTCCCCCGGATGCCAGACACTCCCGGCCACGCCGAGGTACCGCAGCGTAAGCAGCTCCCGAGGGACGAGGGAGCGAGCCTGAGCGAAGGTGGCCGAGGCCATCGATTGGTCCTCATTGATCATCCCGCGCCCCACGTCGCCCGCATCACGTTGAACCGCCCGGAGCGGTTGAACGCGATGTCGATCGACCTCGTCATCGAGCTGTGGGACGCCCTCG
>ENA-UOWE01006418-UOWE01006418.1-activated-sludge-metagenome-genome-assembly--contig:-NODE-6418-length-10390-cov-5.503822_pt1 | contig 10390 bp, 12 predicted proteins | sample MGYA00249841_ERZ761562 | MGnify/ENA primary metagenome ERZ761562 (study PRJEB28883, sample SAMN05720200) | activated sludge metagenome | isolation source: Anaerobic digester | place: Japan... | reverse complement strand
ACATCCTCGATGACTACACCTACTACGGTATGGACTACATCAAGGACAAGTACAAAGTCGACTGGAAGAACCCGAACGAGAAGGACAAGGTCAAGGCATCCCAGGACGTCGTCAACGACATCGCCAGCGAGGTCACCCTCTATGGTATGGAGCAGTACGAACAGTTCCCGACCGCACTCGAGACCCACTTCGGTGGCTCCCAGCGTGCCTCGGTGCTGGCCGCTGCGTCCGGTCTGTCGACATCAATCGCAACCGGGAACTCCAACGCCGGCCTGAACGGCTGGTACCTGTCCATGCTCCTGCACAAGGAAGGCTGGTCACGTCTCGGATTCTACGGCTACGACCTGCAGGACCAGTGTGGTTCCGCAAACACCGAGTCCTACCGTGCAGACGAAGGCTGTGTCGGAGAGCTCCGTGGAGCCAACTACCCGAACTACGCGATGAACGTCGGTCACCAGGGAGAGTACGCCGCCATCAATGGTGCTGCGCACTTCACCCGTGGCGATGCCTGGTCACTCAACCCGCTGATCAAGATCGCCTTCGCCGACCCCTCGCTCAAGTTCGACTTCGCCGAGCCGCGCCGCGAGTTCGCAAAGGGTGCCATCCGCGAGTTCATGCCCGCCGGAGAGCGCTCACTGATCATCCCCGCAAGGTGAGATCAGCCCCAATTTTTTTCCTTTTCTGCCAATCCGGATTCTTTCAGTAATACACGCCACTACCCTTCCAGAGATGGCATTTGAAGTGCGGAACGGGATTTTTCAATCGTATCAGGACAAATCGTATCAGGACGAGGTAGGCACTACAGGGGATTTTGAATGAAGGAATAAAACGCTCTTTGATCAAAACGCGGATGTTCCAAGAGTTTACCCCCTGACTCCACAGTCCAATGAGCGTGTAGGGAAGGAGGAAAACTGGTACGTTTTAAAACGAATCCGAAAGATAAAGAGGTGTTCCCCTATTCATCACAGCCTAAATGATGGCACGTACTTTCACCAGCAGTGATCCGATCCTCGCAAAAGGCCCTGATGACCTGGTCGACCGGGCCTGTAATGCCGCACATCACATGGATCCCCTGTTCTTCAAACAGCTGGACCGCCTTCATCCCCATTCCCCCGGCAAGTATATCGGTAACTCCACAGGACGCAAGGAGCCGGGGAAGTTTCCCTGGTTCATGGCCGGGATTCAGGATGATCTCGTGATGAAAAATCTCTCTGTTTCTGATATGGTAGACCGTAAATTTTTCACAATGACCAAAATGTGAGGAGACACCGTTCCCATCCACAGCGATTGCAACCCTCCGGGTGCCATTCTCTCCCGATCCAGACATTCTTCAGAATCGCCCCCTCATTCCACTCCCCTGGGGGCCACCTCTGCCTCCCCTCATTCCACCACCATACCCCCTGCCACACCCCCGGGGGATACCCCCGCGACCAAGCCCGTATACCGGAGAGGCCGCTCCTCCGGTCTGCTGAACAGGCGTCTGCCCAGCCTCTTCGGCTGTATCCTTTTGGGGTTCCTGCCGTGATACCGGGTTACACCTGCCACGGCGCCACCCTGTCATAGGTCCTCCTCCAAGGGGACCGGTCCCGTCAAGTCCTGGCATTTTTTATCACACCTGGCACCTCATGGGGTGCCTTATTTACTCATATGAGATAAAGTATATTAAAATATTATAATGAGGCAGACCTGACTCCTACTGGTCAGGAGGGCTCCCCTGCCTCTGCCGGCGCCTGCAAAACCCATCCTGCGACCCCAGGCATGGCTGCCCTTCACGGGGACACTGCCCCTCGATCCGGCGTTCACATCCGGCGATCTCAATTTTTTTCCCATGGATAAGGGCATCAGCAACCTTTCGTCTTGCCTCATGGAGATCTTTCCATACCGTACGCCGTGACACCCCGATGATGGCACCCGCCTCCTCCTGCTCCAGCCCGTTCAGGTCGACCAGTTTCAACAGTTCGAGCTCTTCAGGAAGGAGGGTAACGCATTCATCAGTATCGGCGATATCGCACTGGGGTGCATAACACCGGAGCGAGGCTTCAGGATCCATCCTTCTCGGGACACGCGGACGTCCCCGGCGCCGTATTCCTTCCGTTATCTCATTGTCCTGCATCTGCTCTAACCCTCAATGTACTGACTATTTCATGCCACAGATGATGAATGGCTTGTGCTGCAGGAGTATCATATTCAGTAACCAGCCTTCCTTTCCGCACCGCGTCCATTACCGATTCATCATAAGGGATCATTCCTAAAACAGGAATGCCCTCTTTTCCGCAATACTCCCGGATGGAGTCGGATATGCCGGGGTTGAGATCGTACTTGTTGATTGCGACCACCATATTCACCCGAAGCGGACGACATACACGGATGAGCCGCTGCAGGTCATGAAGTCCGGAAACACTCGGTTCAGTTACCGCAAGGACCTGATCCATCCCTGTGATGGTTGATATCAGGGGACATCCGATTCCCGGGGGACCATCAACGAGCATGAGGTCACATTCACCATTTCGCTCCAACGCAATTTTCTTAATTCTTCCGACCAGGAGCCCCGAGTTCGCCGCACCTGGAGCCAGCCTTGCATGTACCAGGTTTCCATAGGGGGTTTCTGAATAATATATCTCTCCACATACCCTCGGCCGCATGCTGATTGCTTCCGAAGGGCAGATAACCCGGCAGACCCCGCAGCCTTCACACTGATCGGGGTGCACCACATAGGTATCCCCGATGGATTCAATCGCTCCGAACCGGCAGGCATCGGAGCATACCCCGCAGCCTGAACACTGGGAAGGGTTGATATATGCCCCCTCCATACCGGTAAATTCCTCGCGCTTGATGATACGAGGATTCAGAATCAATTCGAGATTCGCGGCATCGACATCACAATCAACCATCACCTTTGCACATCTGCTGAGGTGAACGAGACCCCCTGTGATCACCGTTTTTCCTGTACCTCCTTTTCCACTGACCACCGCAAGCCGGATCATGTACCCCCCACCGATGACCGACATGCTCCACCGAGAGCAATAAACCGCTCCTTCCAGGCAGGATCAACACGGGATATCAGATCACCGCTCCCCTGGACAGCAGCAATCCATCGGTCAAATGGTATGGTGGCAAGCACAATTATCCCCCGTTCATTACAGAACCTCCGCACCTCCTCATCCTTCCCATCGCTCCGGTTGATGACCACCCCAACGGGGATACCCAGGTGGGAAGTCACGGAATACGCCAGTTCCAAATCGTGAAGCCCGAACGGTGTTGACTCAGTGATGAGAAGGCAGAAGTCGGATCCGTGCAGAGTCTCAACGACCGGGCAGGATGTACCAGGTGATGCATCGCAGACCAGCCACCCGGGCTTTGCTGCATACCTCTTTGCCTCCCGGATCACCTTTACTCCGAGCACCTCGCCCTCGTTGAGTGTACCAGTGACAAGGGACAGGTGAGCCGAGAGATGTCGGATTGTTACTGTACCAATAGGGCGTTGTATCTCTGTGATTGCACCAGCCGGACAGACTAGGGCGCACCCCCCGCATGAGTGGCAGTGTTCTGGGAAGAATAGTACCCGGTCCTTTGCCACGACCAGAGCTCCGAACGCACAGAACCCCGCACAATCCCCGCATAAAGTACATCGCGAATTATCAAAGGCGGGAATTGATACCTGCACATCGGTTGATTCAGGATCGTCCGGGGGGAAGAAAAGGTGAAGATTTGGTTCTTCGACATCACAATCGACCAGTGTCACCCGATCCGATTGCGCGAGGGCCCAGGCCAGGTTTGCAGCCACCATGCTCTTTCCGGTTCCTCCCTTCCCGCTTGCGATGGCAATTTTCATACGCGTTGTCATCTTCTCCTGCCTCCTCAAAAGAACGAACACAAGAAGGATTATTGTTCCTTCAGGTTCCCTTTGAGAAAGGCCGTGATCGCATTGGCAACGGTGCTTCCTTTCTCTTCGTAAAGAAGCACCATGATTCCTCCCGCTTTCAATGCCTCAAGGGCATTTCCACCAACACGCTCCGTCACAAGGCTGTCTACTCCCTGGTTGAGGAGGAACTGAGCAGCCTTTGGGCCAACGCCCCCCATGGCACCTGCAGTTGAATTTACATGGGCTTCGGTCATTTTGCTCTCGGTGTCGTAGATAATAAAATAGGGAGCACGTCCAAACCGTTCATCGACCAAATCCTGGATATCCGGTCCCTTTGAGGGAATACAAATTTTCATGGATTTCACTACCTTAATTTATTCACATATGTGAAGAAATTATTTTCCATATCGGCATTCAGTTCTATGCTTCAATCCCCTGGTCGATGCCAGTTCTTCTGTCCTATTAAATACCTTTAATTATTTTTTACTCATATGTGTAGTTATAGTGTGGCAGCAGCCTAACCCCCTGCACTATTATTCCCGAAGGGTCCAGCCCTTCGATCCGGAAAAACAAGTGACTGAATGGATGAGTAGCCTATGTCTGGTTCACCCTCACCCCTGTTAACCGTCAGAAATCTCAGTATAGAGCTTGGCGGAACCCTGATTCTTGACAATGTATCCTTTCACATGAATGAAGGGGAGGTCCTCGGGATCATCGGAAGAAGCGGCGCCGGAAAATCGATCCTCATGCACCTGATGAGGGGTATCGACGATCCGCCAACAACGGGTGCTGTCATCTACCACATGAGCCAATGTAAAAAGGGCTGTTCCCTCGAACCCCGGAGTGCTGCAGGATTGCCCTGCCCCAGTTGCGGAGGAGTGCTCCTCCCCGTTGATATCGATCTCTGGAATCCGGATGATGAGAGAGGAAAGTCCCTGATGCTGCGTAAAACCGCCATAATGTTCCAGCGTACGTTTGCATTGTATGGGAATGACAGAGTGATAGAGAACGTGCTTCATGCACTTGACGATATCAGGTATCCACCCGATCAATCGGTGAACCGTGCTGCTGAACTCCTGGAACGGGTACGGATGACCCACCGTATGATGCATATCGCACGCGATCTCTCCGGGGGTGAAAAGCAACGGGTGGTTCTTGCAAGGCAGCTTGCAAAGGAACCCCTGCTCCTCTTCGCAGATGAACCAACCGGGACCTTAGACCCAACCACTGCCCATCTCGTCCACCAGCTGCTCCTTGAGGCGACCAGCAATTCACGCATGGGAATGGTCATCACCTCCCATTTTTCAGGGGTCATCGACCAGGTTGCTGACCGTGCACTGCTTATGGATAAAGGGCGGGTGATCGAGGAAGGCACACCTGACAAGATCCTCGGAAAATTCATGCAGAATTACCATGCGGGAGAGCGGGGGGATTCCAGTGAAAACGGAGCGCCGATCCTCCAGGCAAGGGAGGTCATGAAACGGTACATTACCGCTGACAGGGGACTGATCAAGGCAGTCACGAATGTTACCTTTGACGTCGCCGAACGCGAAATTTTTGGGATCATCGGGACGAGTGGTGCCGGGAAGACCACTCTCTCGCGTATCATCGCCGGGCTCATCGAACCCACCGGGGGGGAGATGAACATCCGGATCGGTGATGACTGGATAGACATGACAAGTCCGGGAATAGAAAACCGGGGGCGTGCAAAACCCTACATCGGCCTCCTCCACCAGGAATATGATCTCTATCCCCACCGGACCATTCTCGATAATCTCACCGACGCAATCGGTCTCGAATTCCCGAAAGAGCTCGCAATGCAGAAAGCAGTGATCAGCCTGAAGATGGCCGGATTTGCACCCGATGATATCACTCCCTTCCTGCACCGGTATCCGGCCGAGCTGAGCCAGGGGGAACGTCACCGCGTTGCTCTTGCCCAGGTCCTCATCCGGGAGCCAAGAATCGTCGTTCTGGATGAACCGACCGGGACCATGGATCCGATCACGAAACTTGACGTCAAGCATTCGATCCTCACTGCTCGGAAGGATATGGAAGAGACTTTTATCATCGTATCCCATGACATGGACTTCGTCCGGGATATCTGTGACAGGGTCGCTCTGATGAAAGGAGGAAAGGTTGTCCATATTGGTCCTCCTTCTGAAATACCAATGGAGTTCATTGTACCCGCCCCTGCACAGGAAGCCGCTCACGGACGGATAAGCGAGTAAGAGAGAACGACCTGCCCCACAGAAAAAAACTTGCATGCAACTCAACCTTTTTTTAATTAAGTAAATTTCAGATGCGTTAATTTCGCAGGAAAATCCTCCGTTTTGTGATTAAAACCCAAAAAACCGGTTTATAAGCAAATATTTCGAAACCTTTAACTCATTACTGACGTAACTGTTAGATGAACCACAAAGGGTTTGTACTCGTTGTGAGTGGCAATGCATGATGAACACTCTCGTGCACTATTCAGCACGCAGGGAGGAGGCTAAATGGAAAGTATTGTATTTGGCATTGGAATAACTGCATTGGCAGGAGCTCTTGCCACAGTTGCCGGTGCTGCAGAGAACACTGAATCTGATATCGGTTCACAGGGTGACCCGAACTCGCAGGTTCAGCTCGCTCCGCAGATGGGATATATTCACCGGATCTTCAATAAGGCAGTGGCCGGTGAGCCACCAGCATACGGACTGTGGATTGCGCTCGGCGCAGGGATCGCCTGGGCTTTCATGGCTATGCAGATTAACCCGATACTTGCAATTGTTCTGGGAAGCGGTATCGCCGTCTTCGTCCAGGGCGTATATGCCACCACCGCATATCTCGGAAGGACTGCAAGTCTCGCTAAATTCGGACAGCCGGTATACGTCGACATCCTGAAGTCGATGACAACGGTGACCATGGCACACGCCTTTGTTGCCATCTTCGCCACGGTGACCTTGTGCCACCTGATCAACGCCGCCCTCGGGCACCCGTTCCCACTGCCATTGCTTGGCATCGTCTGGGGAATCGCCCTCGGGGCAGCTGGATCAGCAACCGGGAACCCGTTCTATGGAAAAGAGCGGCAGTACCAGAACCAGAAGTTTGGTGCAGGTGTCCCGATTGCTGCTTCAGGAAACATCGTCAGATATGCCGAAGCTGGTGAGAGGAACTCTCTTGACAACGGCTGGTTCTCCGCAAAACTTGGCGGCCCAGCATCAGGAGTCTGCTTCGGACTGATCGTCTTCCTCGAACTCTGGCGCACTGTTCTCTTTGAAGAGATTGGCGCCGGCTGGGGTGCGATCATTATCGGTATCATTATTATACTCGTATTCACCGTGATTGACCGTTACATCGAGGTCTGGGCACGGAAGAACTACGGACCCTACACGAAACCTGCCGAGGAGGCATCGTCATGAGCGCTATTGGTGCCAAGCCCGCTGCAGGGGCAGCGGTTGATACAACCGCAATGGTTGTCGGTATCATTATTCTGCTTCTTGTCATTGGTGCAACCTACTACCTGTTCGGATCCGGCCTTGCATTTATGGCCCTGATTGGGATCATCATTGGCGGTGTCCTGATCGGATTCGGGGTCCACTTCGTCCCGGTCGGAGGAGCTCCGGCTGCCATGGGACAAGCTCCCGGTATTGCCACAGGTGTGGCTATGCTCGCGGCTGGTGCAGGTCTTGCCGGTCTCTTTGGAGGGGCCTGGGCTGCTGAAATGGGAGTGGTTGTCGCAACCATAACCGGAGCAATCGGTGGCGGCCTGATGATGGCAATCACCTGCATGTTCGTGAACTTCATCTATGTCTTCGGGATGGGTATCCCCTCCGCATCAGGAAAGGTGACAAAAGACCCGATTACCGGAGATACTCAGCCTGAATTCAAGTCCCAGGGAACCGAGGGGCATGGCCTGCCGTTCGTATCCTACGTGGGCGGTGTTATCGGCGGCCTCTTCGGAGGTGCTGGCGGTACACTCATCTACCTGGTGCTTCTTGACCTCTACGAAGAAGAGCTGCCAGCGATGATGAACGCCCTGCCTGCGCAGATCGTCCCCATTGCAGTTGCCCTCGCAGGGATGTTTGCTATCGGGATGTTCCTCGTGAACGCTGTGCTCGCTGCATACAACATCACCGGAACGATTGAAGGTCCGCATGATCCCAAGTTCAAGCGGTTCCCCCGTGCTGTCGTTGCTTCTGCAGTTGCATCCGCGATATGCGGGATCGTTGCGATCATGATTGTTGCGGTGTGAGGTGCTGACATGACAGTAAAAGTTGAAAAGATTGAGGGAGGCATTCCCCACACAACGATCATGATAGCAGGCCTCATAGCCTCGCTGGTATTCCTGTACCTCACCTATGCCAATGTGATTATGGGTACAGAATATTTCGCGTTCTTTGGTGGCCTGGCCACAGTCGCAGCACTCATCTGGGGTAGCCACACCATCAAGCACCTGTGCAGCTACGGTATCGGGACCGGTGTCCCGTCAGCCGGTATGATTGCATTCGGTTCTGGTGTCATTGCTATGCTCTTTGCGACAAAATACGGGATTGCAGCACCGATCGTCGCTGTTGTCCTCGCCGCTGTTATCGGGCTAATTCTCGGCTACCTGGCCAACAATGTGCTGAACATGCGCATCCCGGTCATGATCCAGTCCCTTGTCGAGATGGCCATCATCGGAGCGCTTGTCCTTATGGGCTACGCTGCCATGATGACCGGTTCCTTTGAACTGACCTCACTAACAACCGGAAACGTGCAGATCCTCGGGCTCTCACTCCCGAGTTACCAGGCATCGTTCCTTGGTGGCGCACTCATCGCTACCGCATTCATGCTCGGTGCAATCGCCATCCAGCACCCGTTCAATGCCTGCCTTGGACCCAACTGGACCCAGGACAGGATGCTGATGCTGGCTGCCGAGTGCGGGTTCCTCTCCATGATCACGGCTGCAATAATGTCAATGCCGTTGATCTCGATGAGCGCTGCATTGGTGTCACTCTTCGTTGCTATCATTGGATGGTATTACACCTATGCCAAGTACATCGAACTCTCAAAAAGGGATGCTGCTGCCTGGCTTGAGTCAAAACCAATCCCAGACGTGGAGGGACACTGATGTACGTTCAAGTTCTTCCCGAATATGGGCTCGTTATGGATCCCATGATAGGGGTTGTCACCACCGCTGGCGAGTCACTGGCACCTGTCATCGACAAGGTCGCTGAGCTTGAGACGGTTGCAAATGACATCGTGAACATGCTTTCCGGAACAGGTAACTTTGCTGCCTCGTTCCCGGGAAGGGAGAACACCCTGCCAATGGCCGGAGGGATGACCGCGTTCTGGTACGGACTGGCAGTAGGGCTCTTCATAGCAGGAATCTATGTATTCCATCTGATCTGAGGTGAAAGAAATGGCAGACAAGAAATCACCGGCAAGCGGGTGGCCGATCGTCCAGGGAGACTTCCATGCGGGCGATGCCAACAGCCCGGTCGCCGTCATGACCTGCGGTTCCCACCTCGATGAGAAGGGGATCTGCGACAAGGGAGCCGCTATCTGCGGGTCCTGCAAGACCGAGAACCTCGGTCTCGAGAAGGTCATCGCCAACATCATCTCCAACCCGAATATCCGTTTCCTCCTGCTCTGCGGGACCGAGGTGAAGGGTCACCTTGCAGGCCAGACCATGGCTGCACTCCATAAAGGCGGGGTCAAGGACGGAAGAGTCGTCGGGGCTGAAGGTGCCATTCCATTCATCGAGAACCTTGCCGATGACGCTATCAAGCGCTTCCAGGAGCAGTGTGAACTGGTCAACATCATGGAATCAGAAGATCTCGGCACCATCGGGGCCAAGATCAACGAACTCAAGGGGAGAGACCCGGGTGCGTTCGCTGCTGACCCGATGGTTGTCGAGGTCAAGGAAGCAGCCGGAGGTGCCGAAGAAGCAGGTGGGGTTGTCCAGCCCATGTCCGGTGAACTGGCACTGATCCATGCAAGGATGAAGATCATCGAGAGGATGGTGACAGACATCGGGTACCGCGACAAGTTTGCATCCGGCGTTTATTCAGGCAAGATCGAAGGTATCATGATCGGCCTGATCGTCTCATTCGCCCTTCTCGGGTTCATTCTCATGGGGTGATATGAAATGGCAGAAGAAGAAGCAAAAGTGGCAGCAGGGCCCATCAGGATGGTAGCCATCGACAGGATGGTGGAGAACATGCGCTACAAGTCGCAGCTGATCGCCCGATCCAACAAGTTTGATTCGGCAATGTCCGAGATGGGTATCATAGGATTCGCCATCGGACTGGTCGTTTCTCTCGTCCTGATCGTGGTACCTGCAATGTTCATGTGAGGTGAGAAAAATGGCAGACAAGAAATCACCGGCAAGCGGGTGGCCGATCGTCCAGGGAGACTTCCATGCGGGCGATGCCAACAGCCCGGTCGCCGTCATGACCTGCGGTTCCCACCTCGATGAGAAGGGGATCTGCGACAAGGGAGCCGCTATCTGCGGGTCCTGCAAGACCGAGAACCTCGGTCTCGAGAAGGTCATCGCCAACATCATCT
>ENA-UOWE01006415-UOWE01006415.1-activated-sludge-metagenome-genome-assembly--contig:-NODE-6415-length-10394-cov-6.761292_pt1 | contig 10394 bp, 8 predicted proteins | sample MGYA00249841_ERZ761562 | MGnify/ENA primary metagenome ERZ761562 (study PRJEB28883, sample SAMN05720200) | activated sludge metagenome | isolation source: Anaerobic digester | place: Japan... | reverse complement strand
AATATTTTGCAAAAAATTCAATAGAACCACTTTCGTAGCTGCGAAGTTTAGATATAGTTAGGTCATAAGCTAAACCCAACGTAATATTGGATTGAGTGGTAAATCCGACCATTGCAACGAATGAATCGCCGAAACGATACGATAAGCCGCCTCTGAACTGGCGACGATATTCAACCATTAGATTTAAATCGTATTGAGCCGTGGCTCCATCATATTTTATAAAAGCTGAAGGCCATAATCCCCAGTTTTTATCAGGCATTTCGATAAACGAACCGACGTTTACATAATAATGACGACGTACGTATGGTAACTTGCCTGCATCAAACTTTAATTGAGGTTGAGTTAGGTGGGTAGTACTTATTCCACCATATATTTTATCGTCTTTTGAGCGATAGAATAATCCAAAATCGGCATCAAAAACCATATGTGATTCAGAATGAGGAATAGCAGGGTCGGCATATGGATTTTGTTGAATACCGTTTAATTTGTCAGGGGTGATCCATTCTCCATCCAATGATTTGTTGATAAGTCCTATGCCTAATCCAATTCCTAAGTCGCCATCACCAACTTGTAGGTGGTATGCGTAATTAGCATTGAGGTAAACGTTTTTTTCAAAGCCGACATTATCACTAATAATGTTTAATCCAGCACCGCTGTTAAAACTTGGTAAAGCCATGTCACCGGAAAATATCATGGTTTTGGGTGCGCCATCGAAGCCCATCCACTGTTGACGGTATAATAACGATGCACAGATAGCTCCATTGCTACCTGCAAAACCTGGGTTAACCGGCAAAATATTGTATTTATTCATACTAACTTGAGGGTCTTGTTGGGCATAAGAAGAACCCATCAAACCTCCTAGAATCACCAACAATAATAGTCTTTTCATATAGTTTTTATTGCTATTTGTACTATGTATAAAAGCATTCATTTTACAACGGGCTAAGTAAATAAAAAAATTTAATATGTAAAAATTTTTCAACATTTTTTTGTTGATAACCTAAAAATAACTTCCGATTTTAACGCTAAAAGTACAAAAAAAGTTTCATATGTTGTATCTTTTTGAACAATTATTTTTAAAATTCGATATAAAAAATATTGTTGATAAGTCATTTCTAATTAACAATTTTTAAGTTAAACGCTGATAATGAGTAAAAAATTGTGCTGTAGTTGTAAAAAATGATATTTGTCATTATTTTATCTAATTTACATTACTTTTTGGTAGGAATAATACCATTTGTCAGGAACTATGCCACTACATGCCATTAAATAATCGTTTTCGCTGCATGCTACAAGCCATTTTTTCTTAAAATCGGTTTTGGGCAGCGGAATTTCCATCCACCAACGGTTACTTTTAGGGCTTTTGAAAAAGGTGATAAAGTTATTTGTGCTAACTTCTACATGAAATTTTGTGAGTTTTTGAATAGAGCCGGCTGGATAATCGTGTTTTCTGGCAAAAAATCCATCTACAAAGTGCCAAATAATTTCAGCTAAGGAAAGCGGATTTTGTTTTTGTGAAGAGTCAAATAAATATGAAAAAGAGCTGAGTTTATCTGCAAAGCCAGCATATCGGGCAATTTGACATGCCTCCTTTACTGTTAAGCCGTTGTCGGAAGTGTTTTCGAATTGTGGGAGAAAAGCATGTTTGAGCGAAGATGCATGAAAGAAAAATGTATCGCACTCTCGAATATAGGGTTCGGTTTGCGTAATGTCAGCCTGAATATCGCCTAATCGAATATGGTCAAAATACAAGGTGTTTAATGCGTTGATTTCGTTAGGATGGCAAAAATAGTTTTGGTATCCTAATATTGTATAATTAAATAAGGTATTATCTTTTTTTGAAAGAATTTGTGGCAAATAATGATTTTTATTTTTTTTGACATGAATAATTGCTTCGGCAGCTCCAATGCTAACGTGTTTCCTTAGAACTTCGTAGGCTAAATAGATGGCGTAAGGGATATATTGATTGTCGGATATAATAATAGGACAAACTTTTTGTTCTAATAAAAATTCTACTACGTCTCGTGTTGCATAGAGGGTGTCAGAAAAAGTGGAGGTTTTTTTTAAACAACCTAAATCAATGGCTTTGTATAGTTTAAAGGTATGATTGGCTAATTGATAAAAAATGTTTCTGAACTCTTTAAAAAAAATATCATTATTTTCGGTGGAAATAGTGATGAGTGCCAACGAGTAATTTTTAATTTTAAGTTTTTCTGCATTTTCAGCCGAAAGAAATGTCCAATTATTTGAAAGATAACCTTTTTGAGGTTCAATAGAAAATGTAAGCGGTTCGAAATAGTCTAAAAAATTCATTTTTTCTTAGGTTTTGATTCCAAACTTTGATTTACAATGGTTATTATTTCATTGTATGTAGCTTTTTCCCAATCAAATCCTTTCGGTATTTTTATGTTTTTATCCTTATATTTAATATATACTCCATATCTGCCTTTTAAAACGGTTACATCTTTATCTTCATTAAATTCTCGAAGTGGGCCCGATTTTTCACTATTTTTTTCATTAATAATTTCAATAGCTCTTTCTAACGTTATAGTATAGGGGTCGTCAACATTTCGTTTGAGTGAGTAGAATTTTTTATTATGAAGAACATAAGGACCAAAGCGACCTATATTTACAATAATATCATTTCCCTCGAGTTGACCAAGTGTACGCGGTAAATTAAAAAGTTCCATTGCTTCTTCGAGGCTGATCGATTCGATGTATTGATTTTTCTTTAAACTGGCAAACTTAGGTTTTTCGGTTTGGCTACTTTCGCCCAATTGAACAATAGGTCCAAATTTGCCATATTTAACAAAAACTTTTTTCCCTGTTTTAGGATCTTCGCCCAAAAAACGTTCTTGATTTACTCTTTCTTTAGAGGTTTCCAGTTCTTTTAATTTAGGATGAAATTGGTTGTAAAAATTACTAAGTATAGTAACCCAATTCTCACTTCCTTCTGCAACATCATCGAGTTTCTTTTCGATGTTAGCAGTAAAATTATAATCCATAATTTCCGGAAAAACAGTCATTAAATAATCGTTGACGATCATGCCGGTATCGGTTGGAAAAAGTTTTGCTTTTTCGTAGCCGTATGATTCTTTTTTTATTTTTTCTTTAACAGTATTGTTGTCAAGTGTAATGATGGTGATATCTCTATTCAAAGCCGGTTTATTTCCTTTGCTGACATAACCTCTTTGTTGAATGGTTGAAATAATGGGTGCATAGGTAGAAGGACGACCAATTCCGAGTTCTTCCAGTTTCTTAACTAAACTTGCTTCTGTGTATCTTGGAGGATGATAGGTGTATTTTTCGGTAGCATTAATTTGTTTTTTAGTGAGTATTTGATTTAGTTCAAGTTTTGGAATAGTGGTTTCATGAGGATTTTCGCTTTCTTCATCGGTCGATTCGTTATATAATTTCATAAACCCATCGAATAAAATGACCTTACCCGTTGCTATAAAATCATATTTTAGCTTTTGACCCTTAATTGTTACGATTGTTTTTTCGATTTGCGCTTCTTTCATTTGAGAGGCAATGGCTCTTTGCCAAATCAGTTCGTAAAGTCTTTTTTCTTGGTCGTTACCATCAATTTCTTTATTTGAAAAGTATGTTGGTCTGATGGCTTCGTGTGCTTCTTGTGCACCTTTCGATTTTGTTTGATATTGCCTGCTTTTATGGTATTCTTTTCCGAATAAATTTTCAATTTCTTTTTTTGCAGCCCCCAAAGCAAGGTTTGATAAGTGAACGGAGTCGGTTCTCATGTATGTAATGTGTCCTGATTCGTATAATTTTTGAGCAATGGTCATGGTTTGCGAAACCGAAAAACCTAATTTGCGGGATGCTTCCTGTTGCAATGTGCTGGTAGTAAAAGGGGGAGCGGGATTTTGTAATGAGGGCTTTTTTTGAATGTCTGTAATAGTAAACGTTTCGTCTATGCATGCATTCAGAAACGTTAAAGCTTCCTCTTTATTTGTAAACGAATGGTTTAATTCTGCGTTAATTTCAAATTTTTTACCTTCACTATCTTTAACAATAAAAATGGCATTCACCTTAAAAGAAGACGAAGGCACAAAGTTCATGATTTCTCTTTCGCGTTCGACAATGATGCGGACAGCAACAGACTGAACACGTCCGGCAGAAAGATTTTTCCTGATTTTCTTCCAAAGTAGAGGTGAAAGTTCATAACCCACTAAACGGTCTAAAATTCTGCGAGCTTGTTGGGCGTTGACTAAATTTATATCAATGCTTCTTGGATTTTCGATGGCATGATGAATGGCTTCTTTGGTGATTTCGTGAAAAACAATTCGCTTCGTTTTTTCTTTATTAAGATTTAAAACCTCTGCTAAATGCCATGAAATAGCTTCTCCTTCGCGGTCTTCATCAGAAGCCAGCCAAACCATTTCGGCTTCTTTTGTGAGTTTTTTCAATTCAGCTACAATTTTCGACTTTTCTTTCGGAACTTCGTAGTTGGGAGTGAAATTATTTTCAATGTCGATGCTTATTTTACTTTTTGGAAGGTCGCGTATATGTCCAAAACTTGATTTAACAATAAAGTCTTTTCCTAGAAATTTCTCAATAGTTTTGGCCTTTGCAGGAGATTCTACGATAACAAGATTTTTTTCCATTGAATTTTTATAATTTTGGGCTGCAATTTAGTAATTTTTATTTTAACAAATTTATTTTCATGAATAAGCCATTAAATCAAGACTCATCAATAAAGAAATGGATTAAAGTTATATGGATACTTTTTTCTGTTCCTATAATTTTTATTATTTTATTTTTTTATTTGATATCGCAGGGATATTTGGGTTATATGCCCAGTTTTGAAGAAATGGAAAATCCGAAAAATCAATTAGCCACCGAGATTATTTCAAGTGATGGAGTTGTTTTAGGTACTTATTTCAAAGAAAACAGAACACCGGTAAAATTTAATGAAATATCGCCCAATGTTGTAAATGCTTTGATTGCAACAGAAGATGCTCGTTTTTATAAACATTCGGGCGTTGATTTAAGAGCAATAGGACGAGTTATATTGGGTACCGGAAAAAAGGGAGGTGGAAGTACGTTGTCGCAACAGCTTGCAAAAATGTTATTTCCAAGAGAAGATTTTTCAAATCCGATAAAAAAAGTAATCCGAAAGCTACGTGAATGGGTAATGGCAATTAAGCTTGAGAAACGCTATACCAAAGAAGAAATCATTACGATGTATTTAAATAAATTTGATTTTTTAAACTTAGCAGTGGGTATAAAATCGGCTTCTAAAGTTTATTTCAGTACAACTCCAGACTCTCTAAAGATAGAACAGGCTGCTATGTTGATTGGTATGTGTAAAAACCCATCGCTTTTCAATCCGTTACGAAGAGAGCAACAAACAATAGAACGTAGAAATGTAGTATTAGGTCAGATGCTAAAATATGGTTATATCAACGAACAGCAGTTTGATTCTCTAAAGCAATTGCCGCTTGGAATAAAATTTCAGCGAGTAGATCATAAGGAGGGCTTAGCTACATATTTTCGTGAATATTTAAGGCAAATAATGACTGCAAATGAACCCGACCCGTCGGATTATATAGATAAACAACGATACTACGAAGACTCGTTGGATTGGCAAAATAATCCTTTATTTGGATGGTGTAATAAAAACAAAAAAGCAGACGGTACACCTTACGATATTTATAAAGATGGGTTAAAAATATATTGTACCATTGACTCACGTATGCAGCAATATGCAGAAGATGCTATTTATAAGCATGTAGCACAAGAATTACAACCCTTGTTCAATAAGGAACAAAAAGGCAGAAAAAAAGCCCCTTTTGCATGGAATGTTACCGATGATGAGATAAAGCAAATCATGACGTCGTCTATAAAGAGAACCGAGCGATATAGGGTATTAAAAAAATCGGGTTTAAGCGAAGATGAAATCATGAAGGTTTTTAATAAACCCGTACCTATGACCATTTTTTCATGGAAAGGCGAACGAGATACCATTATGACGCCCTACGATTCCATTCGATATTACAAATATTTTTTACGCTCAAGTTTATTGTCAATGGAGCCTTCTACCGGTTATGTTAAAGCCTATGTAGGTGGTATCAACTATAAATATTTTGCATTCGATATGGTAATGATTGGTAAGCGCCAAGTAGGTTCTACATTTAAGCCATTTTTATATACCCTTGCCATGCAAGAGGGATATTCGCCGTGTTACGAAGTGCCCAATATACCGGTATCGTTCGATTTGCCGGATGGAACGACATGGGTTCCAAAGAACAGCGGACCGACGAAGAGGGATGGTCAAATGGTAACATTGCGATGGGCATTGGCTAATTCTGTAAATTATATCTCTGCGTGGCTAATGAAGCGATATAATCCCTACGCTGTTATCAATATTGCTCGTAAAATGGGTGTTCGAAGTAAGATAGATCCTGTTCCGGCTATTTGTTTGGGAGTTCCCGAGATATCGCTTGCCGAAATGACATCTGCATTTAGTACATTTGCCAATCATGGTATATATGTACAGCCAATTTTGGTTACCCGTATAACCGATGCCAATGGGAATGTGTTGGCAACTTTTAAACCACAACGTAACGAAGCTATAAGCGAGCAAACTGCTTATAAAATGATAGAAATGTTGAGAGCAGTAGTTGCACAAGGTACTAGTTGGAGAGTAAAAGGTGTTTATAAAGCTACAGGCGATATAGCTGCCAAAACAGGTACAACTCAAAACCAATCCGATGGATGGTACATAGGCATTACTCCAAAACTTGCAACAGGGGTGTGGACCGGGGGCGAAGAACGAAGCATCCATTTTAATAACCTCGAATTGGGACAAGGTGCAAGCATGTCGTTACCCACTTGGGCATATTATATGAACAGGGTTTATGCCAATCCTGCACTGGGATACTCTGATAAAGATGTTTTCGAAAAGCCCCAAAAATTTGACGACGACATGGGTTGCAAGCAATCAAAACCATATGAAGAACCCGGAAATAATTACGAAATTATAGAATCGGTAGAGCAATAGTTAAAAAATATAAAACACACTCACAATGATTACAATAGAGCAAATAAAAGACATACAACAAAGGCGCGATGCTTTAAGGAGGTATCTTTGACATCGACCGGCGAAAAATTTTGTTAGAAGAAGAAGAGTTAAAAACACGTGACCCAAATTTTTGGAATGATGCAAAACAAGCAGAAAGCATTTTAAAAAAGATTGCAACTTTAAAATCGTGGATAGAACATTTTGATAAAATCAATAAACTTACCGATGATTTGCAGGTAATGTTTGATTTTTACAAACAGAAAGAAGCCGAAGAAAAAGATGTTGAAGAGTCATACTATTCTGCATTAAAAGAGTTGGAAGGCTTGGAGCTTAAAAATATGCTCCAGGAAGAAGAAGATAAATTGCCGGCCATAATGAAAATAAACAGTGGTGCAGGTGGAACTGAAAGCCTTGATTGGGCAAATATGTTATTAAGAATGTATCAACGATGGGGCGAATCGCATCATTACAAAATTAGAATTATAGATTTGCAACCCGGCGAAGAAGCCGGAATAAAATCGGCCATGCTTGAATTTGAGGGGGAATATGCTTATGGTTACTTGAAAAGCGAAACCGGGGTTCATCGGTTGGTTCGCATATCTCCTTTTAACGCACAAGGTAAACGTCAAACTACTTTTGCATCTGTATTTGTATCGCCCATGATTGATGATACCATTGAAATTAATATAAATCCGGCCGACATTGAGTGGGATACATTCAGGTCGAGCGGCCCGGGTGGGCAAAATGTAAATAAGGTAGAGACGGGAGTGCGTTTAAGGCATATCCCTACCGGCATTGTGATAGAAAATCAAGAAAGTCGGTCGCAACTCAATAATCGAGAAAACGCATTACGATTATTAAAATCACAGTTGTACGAAATTGAGTTGCAAAAAAGGCGCGAAAAGCAAGCCGAAATGGAAGGTAAAAAACTTAAAATAGAATGGGGATCGCAAATACGTTCGTACGTGCTTCATCCTTATAAAATGGTAAAAGACATGAGAACCGATTACGAAACCAGCGATGCACAAGGTGTTTTGGATGGAGATATAGACGGATTTATAAAATCATATTTAATGCAATTCAGTAAAAAATGAAAAAAATATTGTTTATTATTGTAGTAGCTACCTTGGGAACATTGAACCTTGACGCACAGAAATTTGTGCCGGGAGTTCTTTTTGGTATGGTTACTTCGCAAGTGGATGGTGATAAGCTCGAAGGCTATGATAAACCCGGTATTGAAGCCGGAATTTTTGTTAAAAACAATTTTAAAACCTATTGGTCTTTTTCAATGAGTTTAAATTATATTCAAAAAGGCAGCAGAAAATTGTTGAATCCCGATATTCCTGGTGACAGATATTATTATCTAAGACTAAATTATGTGGAAGTTCCTTTTATGTTAGGTGTTACGGTTAAGAAGAAATATTTAGCCGAAGCCGGATTTGCTTTTGGATATTTGTTTAGAGCAAGAGAGGATGTGGATGGCATAGGTTTTTTAGATCCTGATCCTCCTTTTAAATCGTACGATTTCCCTATAAAGTACGGGTTGGGTTATAAGATTAACGAAAAACTGATATTAACCTTTCATCATGCCTATTCTATTATACCTATACGAAATCATCCGGGCAATCAAACTTGGTATTTTGATCGTGGGCAATATAATAATTATTTAATTTTATCGCTTAACTTACAATTATGAACTCAAAGCTAATTATTGCCGTTACCGGTGCCAGCGGAAGTCTGTATGCCGATAAAATGCTATCGGAAATTATACAATATTCGAATTACGAAGTAGCCTTGATTTTTTCGGAAACTGGGAAAAAAGTTTGGGAATACGAATTGAAAAAAAACGTACCCGTTGAAACCGATCGAATTAAAATATTTGATAATCAAAATTATTTTGCTCCGTCGGCAAGTGGTTCGGCAAATTACAATTACATGGTTATTGTACCATGCTCAATGGGAACACTCGGTCGAATAGCTCATGGAACATCGAACGATTTAATAAGCCGATCGGCAGATGTAATGTTAAAAGAGAGAAAAAAAATAATTTTAGTGCCTCGCGAATTACCGTATAATCTTATACATTTAAAAAATATGACCACCTTAACCGAAGCCGGAGCAATGATAGTACCAGCATCGCCTTCGTTTTACAGCCACCCCAAAAGTATCGAACAATTGGTGCAAACCGTAACAGACCGAATTTTAAAATACATTGATATTTCGAAAGATTCGTACGAGTGGGGGAAGTAATTTGTTAATTGATTGTGATTTGCTTATCCCGATATTTTCGGGATATCTTTGACATATTGATTTATAGCCATAAAAAAAATGGAGCAACTTGCAACCGGGGTAACAATCACCCCAGCCATTGCAGAATTGCTCCAGACCATTTTACGCAAATATAATACCAAGGTTACAAATAAACAAATTTTTTTACCGGAAAATTTATCCGGTATTGATTGGAAAAAAACAAACGAAGAACAATTAGAAGGACTTGACGATGAACTTATTACAGGTTTTAACGGTGAAGCATTCGATATCGGAATTGGTGATGTATTCCGTACATTGGATACGATCGAAAATGTTATCAAACAATATCATAAATTGGTCAGAGAATTAGCACCACATTTAAGAGGAAGTTCAACGCTTGAAACCTGTCATAATATACGGACATGGTGCTGTGATAAAATAAAATATGCTAACGACACAACCAGATACGAAGAGTTCAGAACACCCGCCCGATTATGGAATGACCGATTTATGAGGATTGACAGTGATGCAATGTGATTTGCTTATCCCGATATTTTCGGGATACCTTTGACATATTGATTTATAGCCTTTATTAGTGGGAATTACCCGCTGATTGGTTGTGATTTGCTTACATTTTGTATCTTTGACATATTGATTTATAGCAATAGTCGCCTGTTTCTGTATCAATGTAACGTTGTGATTTGCTTACATTTTGTATCTTTGACATATTGATTTATAGCAATAAAGAATCGAAAACTAAGCTCGTTTTAGTTGTGATTTGCTTACATTTTGTATCTTTGACATATTGATTTATAGCCTATGAAGTAATATCGAATCAAGAAATACAGTTGTGATTTGCTTACATTTTGTATCTTTGACATATTGATTTATAGCAAAAAAAGAAATGATAAATGCAGTTGAAAAGTTGTGATTTGCTTACATTTTGTATCTTTGACATATTGATTTATAGCAGTATAGGGGATATTAGTAAATATGATACAGTTGTGATTTGCTTACATTTTGTATCTTTGACATATTGATTTATAGCAGCCTATGATAACGAACGAGCATTATGTCGGTTGTGATTTGCTTACATTTTGTA
>ENA-UOWE01006413-UOWE01006413.1-activated-sludge-metagenome-genome-assembly--contig:-NODE-6413-length-10396-cov-6.311575_pt1 | contig 10396 bp, 10 predicted proteins | sample MGYA00249841_ERZ761562 | MGnify/ENA primary metagenome ERZ761562 (study PRJEB28883, sample SAMN05720200) | activated sludge metagenome | isolation source: Anaerobic digester | place: Japan... | reverse complement strand
CCATTCACTTGCGCTGGGCAATCCAGGACGGTTTTTTCCATATCCACGGATGTGGGATGATAACTTTGATAATCATACCGTCCGCTTTCAATTCCAGTGTCCTGCAGCAGATTAGCCACAGCCCAGTCAGCGAAGAATTCGTCTCCCGTGTATGGTTTTCCAGTGGTGGGATTGATAAGGGAGAGCTCCTTCATCACTTTTTCAATTCCTACAAATCCGTTCTCATCATGCTGTACCAGGGCTTTGGTTGCATCTTCGCCGAAACGGTCGAGGAAATAAACCATGAAGAGGTAGCTCGCGCCGTAGTGCGGACCGTTATCGCCGATGTCTCCACCCCAGTCATTGAGTTGCATGTCGCTATTGTCCATGTAAGACCAGTCAAAGCCGCCTGCGTCATAATTATTCACATGTTCAGCCAGCATTGAAAAGCCTTCATTGACCCAGGTTTCTTCATTTTTGTCCTGGTACCAGTGGATCATATGCTGAAATTCGTGAGCCATTGTGCCGTAGATGTAACTATCACCGAGGTCCACGTTGTCTGAGCTAATCAGGAACATTTCATGCGCGTTCGAGTAAGGGTGCGCGTCGGGATGCAATTCATCGGCTGAAGAATAATAGCCTGCCAGGTCGACCCCCAGGTTTCCTGCGTAAAGAATGTAGAATCTTGGATCCCCATCCACGCCCGGGTTCCACTCCTCGCCAAAAAACTCGCGATTGGTCGGAATGATTTCTTTGTCAAATGTCTCCGCCAAATTGTTCAAATCGGTTTGATCAAACCGCACGCCGTCTTCGATCCAGAAATAGATATTGTCGCCAACATAGTGCAGAGTTGCCTTGACCTGGAAGTTGTCAGTGGTGTCCGTGTTGGTTGCCCAAAACGTCTTCTGGTCTCCGACAGAATAGGGGGCTTCTGTGTCGATCAGCACATCGGGTACGTTACGTTTTCCGCCTAACCTGGCTGCCAGATCAATAGGGTCATTGATCGGGACCGTACTTTTATTGAGCTCATCCAGGGTTTGAGAAGCCTTCTCGTATTCAGCCGGATCGAGAATCTGCGAACCTGGATCAACGAAGGGAGTTGGGGTGGCTTCGTTTAGGTTAAATGGCGTCTCCAACATGGGCACCGCTGTCGAGAAGAAATTTCGGGAAAGGATGGCAACCCCACCGAAAATCACGAGGCACAAGCACAGCACGCACAGAATCAAAATAGCTGCAATAATCAGCACAGTCCTGGTCGAATTATTCATTAGTACACTCACTATTCTGACTGCTGCCTTCAATGAACAACAATCTACTAAGCATTTTACCCAATCTGGAGTTTTTGGGAAACAGATTATCTAAGGTTCATGGGATTATGCACTTCCTGGCAGGGCACCGCGGAAACTGAGAAGCCGCTGGTGTTAGAATCACACCATGCCTGATGACAATTCTCTGAATATGCTGGTAAATCGGCTGCGAATTCTGGTGATCTTTGTTGCGATTGCGCTACTGGTCGTGGGTTCTTCAGTCACGTCGGACAATCCCCTGGACGGATTGCGTAAGTACACGCGAGGAGTTGAATTCGATTTTGTCGAGTGGGAGATCAGTGCTCTTTTTAACAAAGCCGTCAGCGCCTCCCTTAAACTTGAGCGTTTTCTTGATAACAAACAGCAAGTGGGCGTCATTCAAACCTGGCTGGCAGGAACTGAGAATGTCATAAATCTCGAGCAAGACCTGCTCACAGCCCAAAACGATTCCTCTCCCAATCGCGATGAGTTGGTTCAGGCAGCCAAAACCAACCTTGACCAAAAGAAGGCAGACCAAAACCGGCTTGCAAAATTGGCTGAAGCTGTGCTACAGAACCAGACGGAAATTACCCTGGCTAAAGCTGGGTTTGGGCTTGGTGGGCAAATCCTGCCGCCTGTGCTTTACCAGGTGTCTGACCTTCCGCTCAACCTGATCATTTCTCCCCGGACAGAAATCAGGAATGTGCTCAGTCTCAGCCTTGATCCAGGCCTGGATGCCATTGAAAAGGATGAAATCGAGACAGGTATTTATAAGGACTTTGACCTCTCTGCCCTGATTGAACCTGTTGGGGGGATTGGAGCATATCCCACAATGGTCATGCGCACCACCGATCTCAACTGGCTGGCAGAAACCATTGCCCATGAGTGGATCCATAACTACCTGGCATTCTTCCCCTTGGGAATGCGGTATTACGTCAATGATCAGATGCGGACGATCAATGAGACAACTGCCTCCCTGGCGGGCAAAGAAATCGGGCTTGACCTGATCATCTCCTTCTATCCCGATCGGACGCCGCGTTATTATCTGCAAATGCCCACCTATACTACTGTGCTCGCTGAGGGCGCGGAAACGCTCAACCCCTTTGACTTCCGGGCAGAAATGCACGAAACACGCGTGAAGGTGGATGCTCTATTGGCTGAGGGCAAGGTGGAGGAGGCAGAGCAATACATGGAAGCCAGGAGAAGATTTTTCTGGGAGAACGGCTACCGGCTGCGAAAGATCAACCAAGCGTATTTCGCTTTCTATGGTTCTTACAATGACACACCTGGTGGCGGAGCTTCAGGTGCTGACCCGGTTGGGCCAGCCGTCCAGGCTCTGCGCACGCGTTACTCCAGCCTGAAAGAGTTCCTCCAGGCAATCCGATTCGTGAGCAGTTTTGATCAACTTTTGCAATTGTTGGATTAGTATCTGCTAAATGGCACCAACTTCGTGAGAAAAGCTTTTCTAATTTATAATGGGTAGAACTAACAGCAAGAAGGGAAGGCCTAACCAACTATGCAATTTGGAATCCCGCCTGCCAATCCACTCCTGATCGTTATTTCCGGGCCTTCGGGCATCGGTAAAGACGCTGTGGTTGGTCTATTGCGAAAAACGAATCCTGACACCCACTTCGTGATCACGGTGAATTCGCGTCCTCCCCGACCGGACGAAGTGGACGGTCGGGACTACTTTTTTGTCTCACGCGAGAAATTCGAAGCCATGATCGAGGCGGGTGAGCTTTTGGAACATGCCAAAGTCTATTCTGACTATAAGGGCATACCCAAATCACAAGTTCGCGAAGCCTTAGCCTCGGGGAAGGATGTAATTATGCGATTGGATGTGCAAGGCGCCATGACCATTCGCAAGATTTGCCCCGAAGCAATCCTGATCTTTCTAACTGCCACTTCGCGCGAAGAATGGGTGAATCGGCTGCTTGAGCGCCGAAGTGAGACCCCTGAAGAACTGGAACTCCGTTTTACTACCGCGGCACTGGAATATGCCATGATCGATCAGTTTGATTATCTTGTAGTCAATTCTGAACACCATCTTGATAAAACCATCGAGGATATCCAGGCGATCATCCGTGCCGAACATTTGAGAACAAACCCACGTAAGGTTGAATTATGAGTGAACAAAACAAACCAGAGGCTGGCTCTGAGTTTCAGTTCCAGCCAAACTCAACACGCCCGGATGATTCCGCGTTCAAAACTGCTCAATCGAAGAAACCCTGGCAGATGCCGGGTTTTCCCTGGGTGACTTACTCCCTTTTGGCACTCACGGTCCTGTTTTACGTTTTCCAACAGGTGCTGGCGCGAATGTTCGGCTTCGATCTGCTCTTCTTATTATTGGGAAAGATTAACGACAGAATCCTTGCAGGCGAGTTTTGGCGATTGTTCACGCCAGCATTGCTGCATGACAGTATCATCCATTTGATGTTCAACATGTATGCGCTCAGCATTCTCGGGCGGCAGATTGAGCCTTTTTATGGCAAGTGGCGTTTTCTTCTGCTTTATGTGATTGGCGCGCTCGGGGGCAATGTGCTCTCATTCGTCCTCAGCAGCTACAACTCGCTCGGTGCATCCACAGCCATCTTTGGGCTGCTTGCTGCTGAGGCGGTCTTCATCTGGCAAAACCGCGAAATCTTCGGTAAACAGAGCCGGGGGATTCTGATGAACCTGGTGTTCGTCTTGGTGCTCAATCTGTTCATTGGTATCTCACCAGGCAGCAACATTGACAATTGGGGGCATCTTGGGGGTTTGCTGGCAGGTTTCTTCTTCGCCTTTATGGCAGGTCCTCTGCTGGTGTTTCGCCAGCAGGAAGCTGGAGTGCGCTTGGAAGACAACCGAACAAAACAGCAAATCGGGCTGGCATCGGTGATGGTGGTGGTAGCCTTTGCTGTCATTGCAGCCATCCCATTTTTCACCCGCTAAGCAGGAACGCTTGAAGTTGCTCGATCATATCCAGAAAGTGGATGAAGAATTCTCTGCGCGCCTGGTTTTACAAAGGGAAGATGGGTTCGCGCATAAGCTGGTCGCGCTGATCGGGCACAGTGGTGATTCTTGGTATTGGCTGATTGGATTGATCTTGATATGGCTTTTTACCCGGGGGTCGATCCGTACTACCGCTATCCTGTTGGCACTCGCGCTTGCCATCCTGGCGGTGTTTGTGCTTGGAATAAAGTTCTTGTTGCGCCGCCCCCGCCCTGAGGGCGAATGGGGCAGCATTTATCGTGTCACTGACCCACACTCCTTCCCTTCGGGGCATGCTGCCCGCGCGATGACGATCGCTTTCCTGGCGCTGCAATTCCAGAATCCGCTTTGGTTCATTGGGTTGTTTGCCTGGGCAATCCTGGTCGGTTATTCCAGGGTGGCATTGCGTCTGCATTACTTTTCAGATATTCTTGTGGGTTGGCTGATCGGCGCGCTGAGTGGCTCCTTGGCGGTAAAATTTCTCCCCATTCTCACCCAAAAGTTACAGGATGTATTTCCCTTCCTGGTCTGATTGTTAAAATAAATTGACCCCAAACCGGGGTCAGTTCAAAGCCAGAAGCATTTTTAAGCGAAGATCATCGCGCCCATGGGAGGGACAGTAAGATCAGTGATCTGCTGCTGCTCAACTTGGACATGTTTGGCACTGAGTTGATCCTGCAACTCGGCACCGTCTTCAAAGGCATCGTGGGTTGCAAGGTTGAGTTTTACAGCCGCATTGGCATTATTCAGGATAACCAATACCGTGTCCAACTCATCACGGCGTAAGTAAGCCAGCACGCCATCCTGGGCATAAATGGGTTCGTAGGAGCCTGTGCGCAGGGCGGGGATGGCATGGCGAATTGTAATGGCTTCCTTGATGGCGTCACGCAGTTCCACATTCCAATCTTCCTGGCGCCAGGTAAAGCTCTTGCGGCAGAGAGGATCCCGACCGCCATCGAGCCCGATTTCATCTCCGTAATAGATGCAGGGTGCGCCGGGGTAAGTTAGCACAAAGTTGTAGGCAAGTTTCAGCTTAGCGACGCTACCATTCATCAGGCTGAGGAAGCGGGGCATGTCGTGGCTGTCGAGGAGGTTTAGCTGCGCATAGGCAAATTCATGGGGATAAATTTCGAGTAATTCGCTGGTGCGACGGGCAAACGCCTGAGCGTCCATAGGTTGTGGGTTATCCAGCCCCATCATGCCTTCAGCAAGTTTGTGGTTAACTGTATCCCCACCAAAAAAGCTCACGGCGGCATGAGACAATTGATAATTCATGACGGCATCAAATTTGTCGCCTGAATTGAGCCATTCCTGGGCTTCAGATGGAATTTCGCCAACAATGTAGGCATCGGGATTGGCAGTCTTAACCACATCCCGGAATTCCTCCCAGAAACCCGCGGTTTTAATCTCAAAGGGAACATCCAGGCGCCATCCATCGATGCCTTGATCAATCCAATAGCGCGCAATGTCCATGATGTAACGGCGTACGATGGGATTCTCAGTGTTAAATTTTGGTAATGCCGGCAGGTTCCACCAGCAGTCGTAATTGGGCTTGCCCTGGTAAGCGTTTAGCGGGAAGCCGTGAACTTTGAACCAATCGATATAGGGTGAATCCTGACCATTTTCGAGGATGTGGTTAAACGGGAAGAAACCTCTGCTGGCATGGTTGAAGACACCATCCAAAACGATGCGAATTCCGCGGTCATGCGCAGCGTTCAGTAAGGTCTTGAAGGCATCATTCCCGCCCAAGAGCGGATCCACCAGGTAGTAGTCATGCGTGTGGTATCTGTGGTTTGAAGCTGATTGGAAGATCGGATTCAAATAAATTGCATTGATACCAAGGTCTTCAAGATAATCCAGCTTTTCATAAACACCCATCAGGTCGCCACCTTTAAAGCCGTAAATAGTGGGGAGGCTGTCCCATTTTTCAAAAAGACCTGGTTTGTTTACGCGCGAGCTCCAGGCAAACCGGTCAGGGAAGATTTGATAAAAGACAGCGTTCTTGACCCAGTCCGGTGTCCGGTTGTTGTAGTCTGTCATGTTTCCTCAATAGTGCGAAAATATAGTTGATGCGCTAACCAATTATTATACTTAGCGCAGAGACTTTTGTCATATTTTTATCCAAGGAATAACAACTTGTTAATGATTTCTTAGCATTAGTTGCCATTTTATGTTAAACACGCGTTAGCTTTTTTAATGATCATTATCCCTCAAGCGTTGGGGTTGCAAGCTTGCTTGTTTTGAATTATTCTTAAATCGGGAATGGCAAAGTCCCGGTGGGCTTCCTGGTCTTCAAAATCAGTGTCGGGTCGGTAAGAGCCGTCGTGGGTTCGACTCCCATCCATTCCCGTTTATTATGAATAAAAACATGAAGAAATCCAAATTGCTTTTGCTGCTATCGCTGTGCATGCTCATCATTGTTAACGCATGTCAGCCAATAACCCCCACTCTGACGCTTCCTCCAACGCGTACACCCACTCCATTCCCTCCAACTGCGACGCCCCTGCCGACCGACAAACCCACGCTGGTAGTGGATCTCAATGCATTGCGGGGGAAGGAGGTTAAGATAGCCTATCCCTGGGTCAGGGATCAAAATCGGGTTAACCAACTGATCGATGACTTCAACCTGACCAATTCCTGGGGAATCCGGGCAGTTGCTGAGTCCTTTGACAGCGATGAATTAATGGCTGAAGCGCTACAGCAGGGGGATCTGAAAGCGAATGTCATCATTGGTAAGACGTTCGATTTGCTGAATCCACAAAACCAGGTCACGCTCCTGGATTTGAATGACTACATCAACGACCCAACCTGGGGAGCCTTGGACTCTAACGACCAGGCTTCACCTTTTGCGGCTTTTGCACCCAAACCGAACGAAGCTATACCGCGCTATTCGCTGCCGTTGGCTTATGATGCGGGTTTGATCTACTATCGAACTGGGTGGGCAAAAGAGCTTGGCTTGGAGGGAGTGCCGCTAAGCTGGGATGACTTTGCCAGCCAGATGCAGGCTGGTTTACGTGCCAACCTGAACGATAATCTCTATGTCAATAATGGCACAGGCGGACTCCTGCTTTCCAAATCTGTCCTTTCTGCCCAAAGTTGGTATGCCGCCTTTGGCGGTACCTATTCGATCGAAAACCATGTTTTAAGTTTGCAGGATAGTGCGCTTGATGCTTCCTTCCGGACTTTGAAGCAAGCTTTTGTCGATGATACCTCATGGGTCGGTCTGGAGCCCACGCCATATCAGTATTTTGTTGATAAATATGCTCTCACCTATGAAGGGACGTTGAGCGAACTTAATCAGCAGACGTATTACTTGCCAGAAAAGGAAACAGAGACCAATTGGGAAACCATTCCTTATCCGACAACAGATGGAAAAGGTTCGATCGCTCTTGAATCAATCAGTGTTGCGATCAATGCCGCTGATGCCGAAACTGTCCTGGCAGCCTGGTTCTTTGTCAGATGGATGCTGCAGCCCTCCCAGCAGGCAAGATGGGTTGATATTACCGGTCTGTGGCCTGCTACCGGGCATCCTGCTGTGGTTGCGGAAGATTACGCCGCTTTCCATCCTGCCTGGGCTTCTGCTCTGAAGGAAGGTGTTCACCTGACGCTGGCACCTGAAGTGGCTTCATGGGGCATCAATCGTTACGTTTTACAGGATGCCTACCTGCGGGTTTACGGTCTCGAACCGGACTATTTCCATAGCATTATCGATGTACTCAAACAGACTTTGGCTGAGTACCCCACGAGGTAAACTTGGGCGATAAACCAGTTGTGAAAATTTATTCCGATGGTGCCTGCTGGGGTAATCCCGGACCAGGCGGATGGGGAGCAATATTGATCACCCCTGGTCACAGCAAAGAGATCAGTGGAGCTGAAAAGCTTACTACGAACAACCGCATGGAGATTACCGCTGCGCTTGAGGGGTTGAAAGCTCTCAATCAGCCTTCGGTCGTGCATTTTTTTACCGATTCCAGCTACCTGGTCAACGCCGCAACCATATGGCTGCCAGGTTGGAAAGCCCGCGGCTGGCGCCGCAAAGATGGCGTCTTGCTCAACGCGGATCTATGGCAGGAGCTTGATCGCGAAATGGCAAAACACCAGGTCAGTTGGACCTGGGTGAAAGGGCATGCGGGCAACCGTTACAACGAACGGGCGGATGAACTGGCGAATGATGCTATCCGGAAGCTTGGTCTTTGATCAGGCAGCGGGATAGCCGATTTCAGCTAAAGCAGCTCTCAGCTGTAAATCTGTTGCCGGGGAGTCAAATTCGACCGTGACAGATTTGGTTTCAAGGTCGACATCAACCTTTTTGACGCCTTCCAGGGGTTGGAGTGCCTTCTGAACATGCATTACGCAGTGATTGCAGCTGACATTTGGAACAGAATAACAAATAGTATTCATGGTGTTTTCCTTTCGTTTGATTGATTTTAGTAAGGACAGAATAAATGTCAACGTCAAACATTAACCAACGTTCACTAAACCAAGCCAAAGCCTTTTTACTGGACATGGATGGCACCTTTTGTCTTGGTGATGCCCTTTTGCCAGGTGCTTTGGAACTGCTTGAGCTCTTAAACCGACGCGGATTGCCTTTTTGCTTCCTGACGAACAACACGTCACATAGCAAGCTGGATTACATCCGCAAGTTGAGAGGGTTGGGCGTCAGGGAGGAAGATGCACGCGTATATACTGCGGGCGATGCCACCATTGCCTATCTGAACAAGCATCATTCTGGCAAAAAAGTCTTGCTGTTGGGAACGCCCAGCCTGGCGGAGAGCTTCTGCGAGGGCGGCATTGCGCTGAGCGAGAGCGATCCGGATTTGGTCGTGATCGGATATGATACCAGCCTGACGTATGACCGGATCAGTGCTTTTTGTAGCTTTGTGCGCAAAGGACTGCCCTACATCGCCACTCATCCCGATGTAAATTGCCCGACACCGGAAGGACCAGTGCCAGATATCGGCGCGATGATGAGCCTGGTGGAGGCTTCCACTGGGCGGAAAGCAGATGTTGTGATTGGCAAGCCCAACCCTGGGATCGTGAATGCGCTGACGGAGGAATGGGGGCTCGAGCCGGAGGAACTGGTCATGGTCGGGGACCGGCTTTATACCGATATTGCCCTCGGCCAAACCGCAGGGGTACGAACTGTGCTCGTTTTGAGCGGTGAGACCAGGCGCGAAGACCTTGCAAATGCAAAAAATCAACCAGATCTGGTTTGCGAAAATTTAACAGACCTGACCTGGGATATAATAAATTAATCTACTATTTGGAGGAATTATGGAAGAAATTGGTGGTGCATTTGGTGAATTAGGTTTGCTCTGTATTATTTTCTTGGTTTTACGCCCGATTTTGCAAGCTGTGGTTGAATCCTTGCGCAAGAGAGGTAAAACCTTGCCCAATTGGCTTAAAAAGACCTCTCAGTTTGTGACGAAAAACCACCGCTACGCCGGAATTGTGGCGTTGGTGGCGATCGCAGTGCATTTTATTCTGCAGTACTTAAATTATAATGTTGTACCTGTGGCGGGATTGATCGCTTTCCTGTTATTGGCAGTGCAGACCGTCCTGGGCTTTGGGCTGACCAGGCAAAAAGATAAAGAACGCCGCAAAAAGATGGCACTGGGGCACCGGGTGTTGGGAATTGCGATTGTTGTGGCGGTAATCATTCATCGCTTATAACCGAAGGTTTTCTGTCAAGATCAGGCTGGTCACGGGGATTACTCCAGTGTTAGGGATCAGCGGGTAGTCACGAGTAGAGGCACTGCATGCCGTGCCTGCGAAGGGAAATTGGGAGACCTTAAGGTCAACTACTGCCCAAAATCGTTCGTATGGATGGGCTTTAGTCCATCCGAATGGTGGGAGACCTTAAGGTCAACTACTGCGCGCGGTGATGACACCGACGCGATCAGAAGCGTGAGTCAGTTGCATCGTGCGGTGGGAGTAAACCCCCACCGTACTAACCAAAATCGTTCGTACGGATGGGCTTTAGTCCATCCGTCTTCTAATACTTTGACTCAGCCTTTTATTATTCAAAATGATGGAAGACCTCACGGTCAACTGCCGTGCGCGGTGATGACACCGGCGCGATCAGAAGCGTGAGTCAGTTGCATCGTGCGGTGGGAGTAAACTGTTTAGACAAGTATGATTGTTTACACATTATCCGGGGT
>ENA-UOWE01006411-UOWE01006411.1-activated-sludge-metagenome-genome-assembly--contig:-NODE-6411-length-10399-cov-3.888534_pt1 | contig 10399 bp, 9 predicted proteins | sample MGYA00249841_ERZ761562 | MGnify/ENA primary metagenome ERZ761562 (study PRJEB28883, sample SAMN05720200) | activated sludge metagenome | isolation source: Anaerobic digester | place: Japan... | reverse complement strand
AGCCCAGCGGTACATGCACGCTGTCGACGGACGTGACGCCGAGATCGCCAAGGCGCTGTCCGTGTTGGCCGACAGGGGCGATGCCACCAAGCTCCCCAAGAGCATCTGAGTGCCGTGCCCTTGCGGGAAGTGGCACGAGATGTGGCACACGGCCGCGTGGCCGCCGCTTGACCTGCGACTATGCCTATGTCTGAAAATCGGAAGGTCGACGGTTCGACCCCGTCCCTGGCCACTCCCGAAGCCGCAGATCAGAGCCCCTCTGACCTGCGGCTTCATTGCATGGACTGCCTGCTGTTGAGTCAGCTGGCCCACCGTGTTTGACACTCAGGGACCGCGCCTGACCGGGAGATGTCGCACGAGATGTCGCACGCCAAAGGTTGAAGGCAGCACGCCCAAGGTAGGGCAGTGCCGAAACCGGGCGCCCATCCCGATGAGCGCTGGCGTCCGCGCCGTCGAGGTGATGTCGCGGATGTCTCCGCTGATGGCGCCATCGAGCCAAGGGTTCAAATGCGAGTGCCACGCCGGCTCCCGACGGGTTCTCCGGGAGCCGGCGTGCCTCGCTGGGTGTCAGAGCGCCGCGTACACCGCTTCCTCGAACTCGCCGTAGGTGCGCCAGGCGTCGTTCTCGGTGATGAAGGGCAGGGAGTTTGTGTACATCGAGGCGCAGATGCCCGTCGTCCGGTCGACCCAGAAGTGGGTGTTGAACAGCCCGGCCCAGGCGCCGCTTCCCGCGCGGCGTCGACCCGGCACGTCCTGGGTGTTGATCATGAGGCCATAGCCCCAGGTCCAGCCCGGTCCGATGTGGAGGGTGTCGGTGGTGGCCGGATCGGCGGTCGGGATCTCCTCGGGGAACGGGATGTCGCCGATCTGACTGCGGAAGGCGTCATCGACCGTCTCCTGTCGGAGGATGCGCGTGCCGTCGAGCTCACCGCCGCGCAGCAGGGCCCGCTCGAAACGTATGTAGTCCCGCGGCGTCGAGTAGAGGCCGTGGCCACCGGCCCACCAGTCCGGTTCCTGGTTGAGGATCTCGCCGGCGGAGGTCCAGCCGTCGTCGCCGGGCACGTGGACCGTCACGAGGTTCTTGCTCCGTCCGGCGTCGAGCCGGAACATCGTGTCGTGCATGCCGAGCGGTTCGGTGACGTGTTCCTTGACGACGACGTCGAGCGTCGCGCCGGCGACCGCCTCGACGACCCGTCCGAGCCAGTCGGTGTTGATGCCGTAGACGAACGCCGTCCCTGGATCCGCCGTCAGGGGCGCCTTGAAGGCGTCCATGGATCCTGGGACGACGTTGGGTGTGCCGGTGGCGGCCTCGAACCGGACCAGATCCTCGTTCCAGAACCAGTAGCCCAGGCCCGTGGTGTGGGTGACGAGCTGGTGCACCGTCGCCTTCGTCGCCGGGGCCCGCAGTCGGGGGGTGTCGCCGTCCCACCCGTCGAGCACCTGGACGTCGGCCCACTCCGGGACGTACTCCTCGATCGGAGCGGCGAAGTCGAGCTCGCCGCGCTCCTTCTGCTGCAGGGCGCAGGTCGTCGCGACCATCTTCGTCATGGACATGATCCGGAACTGGGTCGATGTCGTCACCGGGTCCTCGGACTCGCCCTGGACCCGCACCCCCGCTCCTCCCTCGTAGAAGACCCCGTCGGCGTCCGCCACGATGGCCGCGACGTGCGGGACGGCACCTCGCTCCACCGCCGCCGCCAGGACCGCGTCGATCGCCTCGCCGTTGATGCTCCTCGTCATCGAGAACCTCCTCGTTCAGGCCGTCCGCGCCGTTGCGTCCGGTCAGGGATGACGCTGCCCCACCGTCGTCCGGCTGAGAACCGACAGACGTCAGCAGTTCGGCGCCGCCAACCCGCCACTTGGCGGTGGCGGCACCACGAGACCGCCAGGAACGCTGGCCAGTGCTGCTCGCCGCGACTACCGTGCGAGAACCGGGCATCACCGCACGGCGGACGCCCTCGTGGACCAGGAGGTGGCGATGACCGTGGCCCCGGTGCTGCGCCCCGAGTTCGACGCCGAGCTGCGCGCCGGGCTGGCCGTCGTCGGCGGCATGTTCCCCCCGACGATCACCGACGACCTGATCGATTTCATGCGGGTCTCCTACGCCTCGCCCCCGATGGACGACGTTCTGCGCGACCGTGGCATCGCGCGTGAGGAACACGTCGCCCCGGGCCACCTCGGGGATCCCATCGAGGTGTCGGTCCTGCGCCCACCGGGCCAAAACGGCCCGCGGCCCGCGGTCGTGTACGCGCACTCCGGCGGGCTGATGTTCGGTGACCGCTTCAGCGGCATCGACCTCGTCCTCGACTGGGTGGACCGGATGGGTGCCATCCTCGTGACGGTCGAGTACCGCCTCGCTCCGGAGTTCCCCGACCCCTACCCCCGCGAAGACATGTACGCAGCCCTGGAGTGGACCGCCGCCCACGCGGATGCCCTCGACATCCGGACGGACCGGCTGGTCGTGGCCGGCGCGAGCGCCGGTGGCGGACTGGCCGCCGGCATGGCCTTGGCAGCACGCGACCGTGGCGGTCCGCCCTTGGTCGGGCAGGTCCTGGACTACCCGATGCTCGACGACCGCGGCATCACGACGTCGATGCACCAGTTCGACGGGGTCGGGGTGTGGGACCGGGTCAGTAACCAGACGGGGTGGCGAGCGCTGCTCGGGGATGCCTGTGGAAGCGAGTCCGTCTCCCCGTACGCGGCTCCGTCGCGTGCCGAGAACCTGCATGGTCTTCCGCCGGCCTTCATCGACGTCGGGGCGGCCGAGGTCTTCCGCGACGAGGCGATCGCCTACGCCGACGCCCTGTGGAAGGCAGGAGGCGACGCCGAGCTGCACGTCTGGTCCGGTGCGTTCCACGCGTGCGACATCTTCGCGCCCCACACCGCAGTGGGCCAGAGCATGATCAAAACCCGCAACACCTGGCTCGAGACAATCCTTGCGGACTGAGGAAGGACAACGTGCAAGAGCTCCTCGGTCGCATCGCCCGGCTCGACCCCAGCGCCAGCCTCGGCCTGCGCGTCATCGCCTGCTTCGACGAGCTGGTCGTCGGGAACGTCAACACCCGGGCCCTGCTGTCGGCCGCCGCCTCGCTCGCGGGCTGCGTGGCCGGCTTCCACCAGGACCAACCGGTTCGCTCGCTGCGAGTGAACCCCCGAGGCGAGGTCCTCCGCGACACGACCGCACCCGTCCCCCCGACGGCCACCACGGCGGCCGGACTCTCCGTCTGGCTCGAGCGCGTCGGTGACGCCCTGCCCAACGACGCGATCATCCTGGAACGACTTGCCCTCGCAGTGCGGATCCGACACGGCCGCAGCCGAACCGGGTTCGACCACCGACGAGACCTCGGACGCCTCGTCGACATGGACACCCCGGTCGACGAACGCATGGCGGCCGCCGGGGCCCTCGGGCTCGGTGCAACCCGCCTCTACCGGCTCGTCACAGCACCCCTGTTCGTCGTCTGGGAGCGGCACCCCCGCGGCCCCGAGGACGTCGTGCCCACCGTCCACGGACCGATCCACGCCGTCATCGTCCCTGCGCAGCCCGGCGACGAGACACTCAAGGCGAGCCCGGCCGGGATAGGCGTGGCCACCCAACCGCAGGACCTTCACCACTCGTTCCGCACCGCCCTCGTCGCTCTCCGTCTGTGCGACCCGCCACGCGTCCCGACGGTCCACGCCGACGAGTACGGCGGCCTCATCGGCCTGCTCGCCGACGCCCCGGCGGCGAGCGCCCAGCCCGACGCCGACCGCCTGGCCGAGCTCGAGGCCCACGGGTGGGGGGCCGCGACGATCGAAGCGGTCATCCACTCGCAGTCCGTGCGTCAGGCGGCACGGCTCGCAGGCGTCCACCACAGCACCATGCAGACCCGAATCGATACCATCACCACCCTGCTCGGCTTCGACCCGTTCGACGGCTTCGGCAAACCGCGACTCGGCACGGCCTACCTCGTGTGGCGGCTCCGCCGATCCCGCGTGCTCGATCTCCCCTCACCCACGAAAGAGACGCGCACGTAGGCGTCGCCTGGACACCGAAACACGCGACAGTGACAGCGGCAACCATCCGACTCTGGGAGTCCAACCGCAGGCTCGGTGAGGCGTCCAAAATGTCCCAAGGGGCCGCGATCCGGGTGGGGACTGTCCGCCAAACGGTGTTTCTGGCCTGACACGCCGGCAGCTGTCGGCGGGAAGGTTCGACCGTGGGGTTCGTAGACGATGGGCAACAGCTCGGCGAGATGGTCCTCGAGAACCTTGTAGAAGAGGCCCTCGTTGCGGTCGTGGCCTTGGCCGAGCAGTCGGTGGACGGAGCCGCGATCCTCATCGAGGTGCAGCGGATCACCGCCGCCGACATCGTCCTGCCCAAGACCTGCCGGCCGTCGTCGTGGACTCCGGTCCACGTTCGCGCTACCCGGCGATCGACAACGACCAGTCCAGCGGGGCACGCCTCGACGCAGGCCGGGACGTGCCCGGTGACGTGAGTGTCGTGGGCTTCGACATGCCCGAGTCCGCAAACTTCGTCCCACCGCTCACCACCACGACGCAACCTCACGACGCCGACTCCGCCACCGCGGGGCAACCGACACGGTGCGGCCGGCGACCATAGGCTGTTCAGGTGTCCCAGCCCTTGTCGCCGCGGCCGCTGACCACCCACCGACCACAGCGGGCCCGAGGCCACATCGCCGTCGCCACCTTTCTCGCCTGCGCTCTCAGTGCCTGCTCGGTCACGTGGACACCGGGCACCCAGACGTCGCCGACTGCCAGCACCTCTGCCGAGCCCGCATCCGCGCCGTCCGCGACTCCCACGCCCACCCCCACGGAACCGACCTGGCCGAGCGCGCAGGCCGTTGCCCAGGAGAACGCCAAGCCGGGCGAGGAAGGTTGGCTGACCGGCATCAGCGACCCACCGGGAGGCACCATCGAGGGCTTCACCGATCGGCCCAGTGTCCGCCCGGGTGAGTCGCTCAACGTGCGCATCCGCTCCAGTGATGGTCCGGTGATCGTCACGGCATACCGTTTCGGCCATTACGCGGGTGTCGGGTCCCGCAAGGTGTGGACCTCTCAGCCGGTCACCTCGGTCACCCAGCCGGCCGCCACCTACACGGCGGCCACCCGCTCCTGGTCGGCGTCCAACTGGAGCCCGTCGCTCACGCTCGACACCACCGATTGGCCACCGGGCAACTACGTCCTGCACCTGGCACCGAGCCGGGACCCACTGGCCAAGGGGGGCCTCATCCCGCTGACCATCAGGACCCCGACGATGAAGGGTGCCGTGGTCCTGATCAACGCCAACACCACGTGGGCGGCCTACAACCACTGGGGCGGCACCAGCCTCTACAGCGGCAAGACCGGCTACGCCGACCGTGGGTATGCCGCGTCGCTGGACCGCCCCATCGACTTCGGCGCGGGCACCGGCGACCTCATCGCCAACGAGCGTCCGCTCGTCATGCTCGCCGAGGAACTCGGACTCTCCCTGGGTTATGCGACCAACTCGGACATGCAGGCCGACCCACACCTACTTGACGGGGCGACCGCCGTGATCTCGCTCGGGCATGACGAGTACTACAGCCAGGCCATGCGCGACATCCTCGTCAAGGCCAGGGACTCCGGCACCAACATCGCCTTCCTCGGAGCGAACGCGATCTATCGGCAGATCCGTTTCGAGCCCACGCCGCTGGGGTCGGAGCGACTGGTCATCAACTACAAGGACGGGTCGCTGGACCCGATCATGGCGACCAACCCGAAGGCGAACACAGGGTCGTGGCGCTCGCCGCCCTTCTCGCGGCCGGAGAGTGACCTGACCGGGGTCTACTACCAGTGCAACCCGGTCAAGGCGCCCATGGTCGTGGCCGATGCGTCGTCGTGGTTGCTGGCCGGCACCGGTCTGAAGGTGGGCGACAAACTGGCCGGCCTGGTTGGTTCCGAGTACGACCAGGTGACCCCGAGCGCGCCGACACCACGACCCATCGAGGTGCTCTTCCACTCACCGGTCACCTGCAAGGGGGACGCCCAGTTCTCCGATGTCGCCTACTACACGACCTCTTCGGGCGCAGGCGTCTTCGCCAGTGGTACGAGTTCGTGGGTCTGCGGGATCCAGGCCGATTGCAGCGAGCACGGCAAGGACCCAGGGATCGCCCGCACGATGCGCACCATGACGGTCAACCTGCTCACCACCTTCGCCGAAGGCCCCGCCGGGCGCAGCCATCCAGCGATGGACAACCTCGACGCGCTGAACATCTCGACCCGCACCATCCACGACCGAAAATGAGCGGTGGTGACCGTCGGATGTCTCCGTGGGTGAGACAGCCCCCGGGCTGGGTCATTCCCAGCGCATTGCCAGCACTTTCGTCATAGAGTCATCCCATGGGGTTCTTCACCCGTGGGGGGATGAAGCACGCTGCCAAACGTGAGGCACGTGCGTGGTCAGGCCTGCCGGTTCGCGGACTGACAGCCCTGCTTCTCGTCGCGGCAACGACCGGGGTGGTCGTGTCCGCCGTTGGGGACGCCCCGGCGCAGCCGACCCCGGATGCCACCGGGTCGTCACAGGCCTCACGCGGGTCCGAGCTCGCCGCCCTCGTCGCCCGTTCGGGCGCGCGCAAGTCGCCAGCATCGATCATCGCAGAGTCGATGGCCCAGGTGGAGAAGGATGCCCTGGCGGCCGAACACGCGACCGACCTCGCCCCCGATGAGGCGATCGTCGCCGATGCGCCACCGACCGCCGGCCACAGCATGCTCTTCCCGCTCGTGGCTCCCGTGACCTCGCCCTTCGGCTACCGCCTGCACCCCATTCTGGGCGACTGGCGACTGCACACCGGGGTGGATTTCGGGGCCCCCTGTGGCACGGCCGTCGTCGCCACCAAGGACGGGAAGGTCAGTTCCACCGGGCCTGTGTCCGGGTATGGCCTGAGGATCGTCATCGACAACGGCACCCTCGACGGCAAGACCCTGCAGACCGCCTTCAACCATCTGTCGGTCATCGGGGTGCGCCCCGGCCAGGACGTCAAGGCGGGTGACCCGATCGCCCGGGTGGGCAACACCGGCCTCTCGACCGGCTGTCACCTCCACTTCGAGGTCATGGTGGGCGGCGCCTACACCGACCCGATGCCCTTCCTCGATGGTTTGCCCTCGACGGCCGTCATGACGGTGCCCACCATCATGACCGCCTCACCTTCCCCTTCGCCCTCCCCTTCCTTGTCGCCGTCGCCCTCTCCCTCTCCCTCGCTCTCGCCGTCACCGAGCCCGTCCCTCACGCCGAGCCCGACACCCACTCCGACGCCGTCCCCGAGCACGACACCCACCCCGACGCCGTCCCCGAGCAAGACACCGACGCCGACGCCGACAGCCACGGCCACGACGTCACCAACGCCCTCGACCAGCGCGCGCACCTCGTCATCACCGTCGGCGTCCGGCACCGGCTCGCCCTCCCCGAGCGGCACAGCGACCCCCTGAGGTCGCAGGCCATCGACGGCGCCCGTGCCCGATAGTTCCGCACCCCGTCGTCCAGGGTGGGACGAGTATTTCGTCAACATCGCCCGGGCCGTCGCCGAGCGCAGCGACTGTCGGCGCCGCAAGGTCGGTGCCGTTCTCGTCGACACCGGTCGCCGCATCGTCGGCACCGGTTACACGGGGGCGCCGAGTGGGCACCCCGGTTGCCTCGAGGGAGCGTGCCCGCGCGGACTGCTGTCCTACGACGAGGTCAAGGAGTTCAGCGCCTATGACTCCGGCCCCGGACGCTGCATCAGCGTCCACGCCGAGGCCAATGCCCTGCTCTACGCACGCCGCGACCTGCGTGACTGCACTGCCTATGTCACCTGCCAGCCCTGCCCGACCTGTGCCAAGTTGCTCGCCGGCGCCGGCCTGTCGAGAGTGATCTACCCCAGGGACCAGGCCGATTGGCACAGCCCCCTGGTCTCCCTCGACCTCCACGACCCCGACGCGGTGGCCGACCCTCAACGCGCAGCAAGCACCACGTAACGCACGCCGAAGGGATCCCCCACCCAGGAGCGGTATGCCGTGGGGGCCGGATCCCGGCCGTCCGCCAGCAAGGCTCCGGCCAGGACCTGGAGGGGAGCCCGTCCCCCGAACCACAGCTGCTCCGCGAGCGACGGGTCGAGCGCCAGGAGCGCCTGAGGGTCCATCGGGCGGCCCAGCTCCGGATGACGGTCACCCGTGGTCTGCATCGGTGCCGGTGAATCACAACGGAACTCATCAGCGCCGACGGCTCGGGTCCACGCCGCATCCACCGTCAGGGAGCGCCGATCGAGGTGGCCGGGCGCCTTCTCGGTGCGGGTCGCGCAGCCATCAGCGACGACGACCAGGCCCAGCCGCAGATCTCGCGGCTCGCCGACGACGAGAGACTCCCCGGCCGAGCGGCAGGCCTCCACCGAGGCATCCCAGGGAACCTCGTGCACCCCATCGGCCTCTCGCGGAAGGAGTTCGGTGGCCACCCGCGCGCCGACGGACCGGCCGGAGTGGCGCCGGTCCGGGTCGCTGCCGCAGATCACGACGAGCCGATCCACCTGTGCCGCAACAGATTCGACGACCTCCACGCAGGCAGACCGCAGGACGGGATCGGGATCGGTGCGGGCGGCATACTCCGGGAGCAGGAAGGGTGGCGAGGGCACCAGGGCCACGGCGGCGATCACATGAGCCCCCGGGTGGTGCGCAGGGGAAGCAGGTCACCGGCAATCACCGAGACCATGTCGAGGACGTCACGGGTCTCGCGGACCTCGTGGACGCGATAGATGTGCGCGCCCTGCCACGCAGAAATGGCCGTGGTGGCCAGCGTCCCCGGGAGTCGCTCACCGACGTCACGGCCGAGTGACTCCCCGACAAAGTCCTTGTTGGACAACGACACCAGCACTGGCCAACCGAGCGCCACCAGTTCGTCCAGACGCCGGGTGCACTCCACCGAATGCCAGGTGTTCTTGCCGAAGTCGTGCGCGGGGTCGATGACGATCCGTTCCTTCTCGACGCCCGCTGCGAGCGCGCGCTCCGCCTGCCAGGTGAGCGACTCGATGACGGAGGCCACCACGTCGTCGTACTCGACACGATGGGGGCGGGTCCGCACGCGTTGGCCGCCGGTGTGGGTGAGCACCAGCGCCGCACCATGGGCCGCGACGACGGCCGGTACCTCGGGATCGACCCCGCCCCAGGCATCGTTGACGACATCGGCCCCGGCGGTGAGCACCGCGTCGGCCACCTCAGCGCGATAGGTGTCGACCGAGATCGTCAGGTCCCGGAACTCGGCACGGAGCCCTTCGACGAAGGGCACCACGCGCCGCAGTTCCTCGCCCACGGGCACCTCCTCCCCCGGTGCCGCCTTGATCCCACCGATGTCGACGAGGTCAGCCCCCTGGGCGACGGCCTGTCGCACCCGCGCATAGGCGGGCTCGTCCTCCCACGTCGCACCCTTGTCGTAGAAGGAGTCCGTGGTGCGGTTGACGATCGCCATGACGAGGCGGTCGTGCGCGGCATACTCCTTGCGCCGCAGGCGAAATCTCACGAATCGTCCCGGCGTCGCGGGTCGACCTCGGCCAATGGGTCGAGCGAGATCGCGGGTGGCCGTTCCGCGACGTCGACCTGTCGCCACCGCGCGGCGAAGCCGCCCTCGACGGGGTCGAACTGCTGCAACGCGACGACCCCGGCATCGGCGGCGGACCGCTCGCCGAGTCGGCGTTCGACAGCGGCCATGACCTGGACCGCCATCGGGCCGAGTGTGTCGTGACGGTGATGGCGATGGGCGCGGCGGCCGAGATCGACCTGGGCGATCGCCTCCGGCCCATGCGCGCTGGTCGTGTCGAGGAGGGCCGCGATCTCGACTCCGTAACCCACCGGCACGAACATCCGCGCGAACGCCGACCGACGGATCGCCCACTCCCCCGAGAGCGGCTGGATGATGTGCGCGAGCTCCGGGGCGTTGAGGGCGAGCAGGGGCCGCGCGACCAACTCGGTGACCCGGCCACCGGTCTCGGCCTCGCGGCCGGTCGCGTCCAGGAGCGGTCGGTGGTAGACCGCCTTGACCAACTGGATGCCCGGCTCGAGGAGCAGTGGGCCCAGCAGGGCGGGCACGAAGTGCGGTCCCCACTCGATCAGATCGGCGTCCAGGAAGGCCAGCACGTCACCGGTCGTGACGTGGAGTGCCTTCCACAGTGCCTCGCCCTTGCCCTGAGCCGGGCCGAGATCCGGCCGGATGTCGCAGGCCCGGTGGACGATCGCTCCGGCCGATCGAGCGCGCTCGGCGGTGGCATCGACGCTGTCCGAGTCGATCACCACCAATTCATCGACCAAGGGCACCTCATCGACCCATGCCCGGCGCACGACCTCGACCACCGAGCCCACCGTGCTCTCCTCGTCGCGGGCGGGGATGACGACGGTCACGTGGTGCCCGCCGCGGTGCTTGGCG
>ENA-UOWE01006410-UOWE01006410.1-activated-sludge-metagenome-genome-assembly--contig:-NODE-6410-length-10399-cov-12.674497_pt1 | contig 10399 bp, 7 predicted proteins | sample MGYA00249841_ERZ761562 | MGnify/ENA primary metagenome ERZ761562 (study PRJEB28883, sample SAMN05720200) | activated sludge metagenome | isolation source: Anaerobic digester | place: Japan... | reverse complement strand
AAGAGCACACGGGGGATGCCTTGGAGCCGATGGCCGAAGAAGGACGTGGCAAGCTGCGAAAAGCCGCGGTTAGGTGCAAGCGACCGAATGACCCGCGGATGTCCGAATGGGGAAACCTGCCCGGGGTAATGCTCGGGCGACCTTACGAGGTCGGCGACCCGGTGAAGTGAAACATCTCAGTAACCGGAGGAGAAGAAATCGAAGAGATGCCCTCAGTAGTGGTGAGCGAAAGGGGCGTAGCCTAAACCAGGGGCGTGTCAAGCCTGCAAGCGTTGCGTTTCTGGGGTAGCGGGACAGATTGGGGAGCGTTGCAGAGCTTCCAGGGAGTTACAAAGGATTTCTCTAGTTGAAAGGTGTTGGAACAGCCTGCCGCAGAGGGTGATAGCCCCGTAAGCGAAAGAGAAGTCTCTCCCGATTTGCTCCCGAGTAGGGCGGAGCACGTGGAATTCCGTCTGAATCAGGGTGGCCCACCATCCAAGGCTAAATACCATCGGCTACCGATAGTGAAGCAGTACCGAGAGGGAAAGGTGAAAAGCACCCCTGGCGGGGAGTGAAATAGACCTGAAACCGTGTGCTTACAAGCAGTCGGAGCCTCGAGAGGGGTGACGGCGTGCCTCTTGGAAAATGAGCCAGCGAGTTGCATTACGTGGCGAGGTTAAGGACTCTAAGGTCCGGAGCCGAAGGGAAACCGAGTCCGAATAGGGCGATAAGTCTCGTGGTGCAGACCCGAAGCCGGACGATCTATCCATGGACAGAGTGAAGGTCGGGTAAAACCGACTGGAGGCTCGCACCGTCGTCTGTTGAAAAAGACTTGGATGAGCTGTGGATAGGAGTGAAAAGCTAATCGAGTTCGGTGATAGCTGGTTCTCCCCGAAATGCATTGAGGTGCAGCCTCGCGAGTTAGAAAGTGACGGGGGTAGAGCACTGGATGGGTGCGGGGGACATAGGTCTTACCAAATCCAACTAAACTCCGAATACCGTTACTGGATGCGCGGGAGTGAGACTACGGGTGAGAAGGTCCGTGGTCGAGAGGGAAAGAACCCAGACCGCCAGCTAAGGTCCCGAAGAGCGTGCTAAGTGTGACAAGGATGTGGTGACACCCAGACAGCCAGGAGGTTGGCTTAGAAGCAGCCATCCTTGAAAGAGTGCGTAATAGCTCACTGGTCGAGTGTTGCCGCGCCGAAAATGTGGGGGGCTAAGCACGCCGCCGAAGCTGCGGATGTACGGATATAGGTCTGTACGTGGTAGGGGAGCGTTCTGTACGGGTAGAAGTCGGTTCGTGAGGACTGGTGGACTGTACGGAAGTGAGAATGCTGGCATGAGTAGCGCGAAACATGTGAGAAACATGTTCGCCGGATGCCCAAGGATTCCTGGGGAAGGTTCATCCACCCAGGGTTAGGCGGGACCTAAGCCGAGGCTGAAGAGCGTAGGCGATGGACAGCAGGTAGACAATCCTGCCCCGACGTGGATCCGCATGGACCGAAGCGGGGACGCAGAAAGCTAGGTGCGCCGGGTGATGGAAGTCCCGGTTCAAGGTCGTAGGGGGGTTACGTAGGCAAGACCGCGTGGCCATAACCCTGAGAGCCGAGTGGGAGCCCCCACGGGGGCGAAGGCATTGACGCTCAGCTGCCAAGAAAAGCCGCTAGGGAGGATCTGGGTCGCCCGTACTGTAAACCGACACAGGTGGGCTGGCTGAGAAGGCTAAGGCGGACGGGAGAACCCTCTTTAAGGAACTCTGCAAGTTGACCCCGTAACTTCGGGAGAAGGGGTGCCACCCTGGTGAAGCGTATGACATGTGGAGCTAAGGGTGGTCGCAGATACCAGGCCCAGGCGACTGTTTACTAAAAACACAGGACTCTGCATAAGCCGTAAGGCGACGTATAGGGTCTGACGCCTGCCCGGTGCTGGAAGGTTAAGGGGATCGGTTAGTGAGGGGAGACTCTTGCGAAGCTGTGAACTGAAGCCCCAGTAAACGGCGGCCGTAACTATAACGGTCCTAAGGTAGCGAAATTCCTTGTCGGGTAAGTTCCGACCTGCACGAAAGGCGTAACGATCTGGGCGCTGTCTCGAAGGGGGACCCGGCGAAATTGTGGTACTGGTCAAGACGCCAGTTACCCGTGGTGGGACGGAAAGACCCCGTGGAGCTTTACTGTATCTTGATATTGGATTTCGGTAAGTCATGTACAGTATAGGTGGGAGACTTAGAAGGCAGGGCGCTAGCTTTGCTGGAGTCGTCGTTGGGATACCACCCTTGACGTACTGGGGTTCTAACCGTCAGGTCTGAATCGGCCGACGGGACATTGTCAGGTGGGCAGTTTGACTGGGGCGGTCGCCTCCTAAAGAGTAACGGAGGCGCGCGAAGGTTACCTCAGGGCGAATGGAAATCGCCTTTAGAGCGCAAGGGTATAAGGTAGCCTGACTGTGAGACAGACATGTCGAACAGGAGCGAAAGCTGGTCCTAGTGATCCGGCGGTGCTGAGTGGAAAGGCCGTCGCTCATCGGATAAAAGCTACCCCGGGGATAACAGGCTGATCTCCCCCGAGAGTTCCCATCGACGGGGAGGTTTGGCACCTCGATGTCGGCTCATCGCATCCTGGGGCTGGAGAAGGTCCCAAGGGTTGGTCTGTTCGCCCATTAAAGCGGTACGTGAGCTGGGTTTAGAACGTCGTGAGACAGTTCGGTCCCTATCCACCATGGGCGTAGGGTATTTGAGGGGAGCTGCTCCTAGTACGAGAGGACCGGAGTGGACGCACCGCTAGTGTACCGGTTGTCGCGCCAGCGGCATAAGCCGGGTAGCCATGTGCGGATCGGATAACCGCTGAAGGCATCTAAGTGGGAAACCGACCCCAAGATGAGATACCCCACTGGGAAGCCAGGTAAGGTGTCCTGTAGACTACAGGGTTGATAGGCCGGGGGTGTAAGCGTTGAGAGGCGTTGAGCCGACCGGTACTAATACACCGAGGCCTTGACCTCATACAGGTGTTCTCCGGGAGTTGTCGATCCGGGGGCACGGGTGAAGAACTCTTCGTTTTTGTTACTATCCGTGGGCGAGAAGTGATCGTGGTGATCTGCCCTTTGGTGGCAGATGGGGCGTTCTCTTTTCGGTAGTTTTAGGAGAAGGAAGTAAGTTTTCGGTGATCATAGCGGAGGGGACACACCCGGTTCCATGCCGAACCCGGCAGTTAAGCCCTCCAGCGCCGATGGTACTGCGGGGGGTACCCGTGGGAGAGTAGGTCGTTGCCGGAAACTTTTTCCTTCTCTTATTTTTTGTGCTTCGGGGGCCCCCAAAAAGGGCCCCTTTTTTCGTCACCAAAACAAGGCATCGCCCATGGCCCCTAAAGGGTCGAGGCCCTCCCTTGGGGCCTAAGCCTTCTATCAAGCCTCCTCGCCCGGGGCCCTCTGGCGAGGGGACTTAAAACTAAAGCGGGGGGCGAGGCTTCTTGCTATCCGACGGGAGGAGTGTCCGCGATGGGGTTATTTACCCACACAGAAGCGGGAGAAGATCTCGTTCAGCAGGGCGTCGTCCCACGTGAAGCCCAGGAGACGATCCAGGGCCTGAAGGGCTTCTTGAAGGCCCTGGGCCAAGAGGTCTTCTCCATATCCGGGGTCCAGGGCTTCCTCGGCCCGGGCCACCGCGAGCTCGGCCTGGCGGAGCTCCTGGCATTGCCTCGCCGAGGCGTGTAGAGCTCCCTCCAAGGAATCTTTCCCCACGGCCATGTGCCAAAGGAGATCTTTCAAGGCCGTGATGCCTCGCTCCTGTTGGGCGGAGATGGTGATCACCGGTGCTTCGAGGCCTAGGAGGGAGATGAGGGCGCCTTCGTCCCAGCGTTCGGGAAGGTCACTCTTGTTTCGCACCGCCAGGAGGCGTCCCTTCTCTCGGAGGCTTTTTCCCAGTTCCCAATCCTCCGGCAGAAGGGGCTCGCTGGCATCCAGTACCCAAAGGCGTAGATCGGCTTCTTCGGCGGCATGAAGGGCCCGGGCCACTCCCTCCCGCTCGGCGGGGTCCTGGGCGGGTCGAATCCCCGCCGTATCGAGGAGGCGAAAGGGCACTCCTCGGTAGGATAGCACCTCTTCCACCACGTCCCGAGTGGTGCCCGGCAGGGCGGTGACAATGGCTCGGGATTGTTGCAACAGGGCGTTGAGCAGGGAGGATTTTCCCACGTTAGGGCGCCCCACCAGGGCCACTCGCCACCCGGTGGAAAGCAACGCCCCCGATCGGGCCTGACGTTGGGCCTCCTGGAGCCTTTCTCGAATTTTTTTGAGGCGCCCGACCAAGTCTTCCCGTTCCCAAGGAGGGAGGTCTTCGTCGGGAAAATCCAGAGAAGCTTGTACCGTCGCCGCCATTCCCAGAAGCTCTCCTCGGAGGGGAAGGAGAGCCCATCCCCAGCCTCCCCCCAAAGCCCGCTGGGCGGCGTGAAGCGCCTCGTCGTTCCGCGCCCGGATGAGTCCCAACACCCCTTCTGCCTGGGCCAGGTCCAGGCGGCCATTGAGAAAGGCCCGCTGGGTGAACTCCCCCGGAGCGGCGGGACGACATCCCAGGTCCAGGACCTCTAAGAGCAGGCGCTGGGCTCCCAGATACCCCCCATGGCAATGGAGTTCCACCACTTCTTCTCCCGTGTAGCTCCGGGGAGCGGCGAACCACACCCACAGGATGCGATCCAACACGGTCCCTTCTTTGTCGAGAAAGGCTCCGTAGGCCATGCGGCGCGGGGGGATTTCCCCCGCCGGAGTTTGACCGGCGGGGGAAAATCTCAGGGAAGTCATGTGGCGAACGCCATCCCCAGAGAGGCGGACGATGGCGATACCCCCTTCTCCCGGGGCCGTGGCCAGGGCGGCGATGGGATCGGCCATGGGAGCTTTGGTTCCTACTGGGCCAGCAGATAGGAGAGCAGAAGCCGCGTACCGAAGCCCGAAGCTCCTTTGGGATAGTACCCGAAGGGCTCTTTGTAGAAATCCACAGCGGCGATGTCGATGTGGGCCCAGGAGATCTCGGGGGGCACAAACTCTTGCAGGAACATGGCGGCGGTGATGGCTCCCCCCTGGCGTCCTCCGGAGTTCAGCAGGTCCGCCACAGAGGACTTTATCTTCTTCTTGAGCATCTCGTCGTCCAGCGGCAGGCGCCAGACCCGTTCCCCGGTCTCGCGACTGGCGATCTGAAGGGCTTCCGCCAAGCGATCATCCGAGGAGAAGAGCCCCGCCGTGTAGTCGCCGAGGGCCACGCCGCACGCGCCGGTGAGGGTGGCGATGTCCACCATGGCGTCCGGCGCGATCTCCGAGGCCAGAGCTAGCGTGTCCGCCAGGGTAATCCGTCCCTCGGCGTCGGTGTTATCGACTTCAATGGTCTTTCCCTTGTAGGTACGGAGGATGTCGTCAGGCCGGTAGGACTTGCCGTCGGGCATATTCTCCGCCGCCCCGATGAAGGCGTGAACTTCGATGTCTGGTTTTAGGCGGGCGATACCCCGTAGGGCGCCCAAGACGGCGCAGGCTCCGCTTTTATCCCCTTTCATGGTGCGCATGCTGTCAGCGGGTTTCAGGGAGAGTCCCCCGCTGTCGAAGGTGAGCCCCTTGCCCACCAGGGCGATCTTTTTGCGAGGTTTCCCTTCCTTGGGGACGTAGGACAGGTGGATCAGACGGGGCGGAGTGGCTGACCCCTTGCCCACGGACCATAGGGCCTCCAGCCCCTTTTGCTGGATTTGGGCCTCGTCCCAGACCTCACAGGTCAACCCTTCCTCCTGGGCCAGAGCCTGGGCCCTCTCCGCCAGAGTCTGAGGATTGATCACGTTGCCCGGCTCGTTGGCGAGGGCGCGGGTGAAGATCTGGCTCTCGGCCAACACCGTCCCCCGCCCCAGCCCTTCCGCGTGGCCGTCGGCGAGGAGGATCGTTTCCAGAGGGTCGGTGCCGTTTTTCTCGGCGGGGGAGTCTACGGAGGATTCTTTGTCCTTTTTAGCCGTCTGGTAGGTCCGCGTCGGGTCATTGGCCAAAAGGGCCTCTTCGGCCAAGGCTTGGGCCACCAGGGGCTCTTGGGCCTGGGGGGCCAAGAGCACCAACTCTCGTACCTCCGCCCTTCGGGCTCCCCTAACTGCTTCTGCCGCCGCCCGGCGCCACGTCTCTGGTGTGGCTTTGTCCCGGGGGCCCATGCCCACAGCGAAAAGCTGGGAGAACTGGCTGTCGGGGAAAAAGAGTCGCAGCATCTGATCTTTTTTCCCGGAAAATTTTCCCATCTCGCACTGGCGCTGGAAGGATGAAGCCATGGAACCCAAGGAGGAGGAGTGGCAGAGCTCCCCCTCGAAGAGCAATACGGCGCAGGCTTCGCCGCTCCGTTGATTCGTCCAAGGCACTGATTTCACGGTAAGATGACTCTCCTTTCTGGGGCGGCCCTACAACATGGACCGCATGGCTTCTCCGAGGCGCTTACACCCTTCCTCGGTCTGTTCTGACGAGGCGAAGGTGTAGCACATGCGAAAATTGTGAGTGCCTCCGCCCTTAGGATAGAACGCTTCGCCCAGCACAAAGGCCACGCACCTCTCAATGGCCTTTTCGAAGAGGGGCCGGGCTTCGATACGGGGCGTTTCCAGCCAGTAGAAAAATCCTCCCTCGGGGGTGACCCAGGGGCTGACTTCTTCCATGGGGAGATGGCGACGGAAGGCGGCCTCCATGTCGTCGCGTTTTTTTCGGTAGTGGGCGATGATCTTGGGGAGGAAACTGTCCAAATGGCCCCGGCGACAGTACTCGTAGACCACGGCCTGGGCCACGACGCTGGCGCACACGTCCACTCCCTGCTTAAAAATGGCCATCTTGCGCAGGATTTCCGCCGGTCCGGTGCACCACCCCACTCGGGTACCCGGGGCGAGGATCTTAGAGAAGCTTCCCGCGTAAACCACCATGTTCTCTTTATCCATCGAGAACAGGGAGGGGAGATCCTCTCCGTCGAATCGGACATACCCGTAGGGGTCGTCTTCCAGCACGGGGATCCGGTAGCGGTGGGCCACTTCCAACAGCGCCTTGCGGCGTTCCAGGGACATGGTGCATCCCAGGGGGTTGTGGAAGTTGACGATGGTGTAGATGAACTTGATTTTCTTTCCCTGGCGTCGGGCCTCTTCGATCTTTTCCGGAAGCAGGTCGACGCGCATGCCCCCCGCATCGCAGGGGATGCAGATGAAGTCAGCTCCGTGGTTGTACATGTTGAGCATGGTTCCCAGGAACGTGGGTTCCTCGATGATGACGCAATCTCCTCGGTTCAAGAGGGCGGAGCTCAGCAGATCCACCACCTGGGAAGATCCGGCAGTGATGAGGATCTCGTTGTCTTCCACCTGGCGCCCCATACGAGGGGCCGTCCACTGGCGCAGGAATTCTTTGAGGGGGGGATACCCCTCGGTGGTGCCGTACTGCAGCACGTCCTTACCTTGGGTGCGGAGTATTTCCGCCGACGCGGCAAAGTTCTCCACCGGGAAGATCTCGGGGTCGGGCATGCCTCCGGCAAAAGAAATCATGCCCGGGCGACGGACCATGTGCAGCATCTCCCGGATGGGAGAGGGGCGAATGCTCAGGGCCGCATCGCTGAACAGGGTGTTCCAAAGCTCGCTCATGACAGAAAACCTCCTTGCAAAATGTTTGAAGCTCGGAGATCCGGGTCGACGCCCTTCCCGGGGGTGAGGCGCCCGAAGCTCCTCTTTTGGATACGGTACACTCCCGTCCCTTCCAGCATACCATACTAGTCCGGTTTACAAGAAGTTTTTGTGACGGTCGAAGGACGGTTCGGGCCGAGATTTCCCAAAAGGTTGGCCAAGACCTTTTCCCGTTGGCTCAAGGCCGAAAAAGCTCGCCCGAGGACTGGGCAAAAGAGATGGTTTCAGGGGAAGGCAAAAATATTCCCGGGAAGGCTTCGCTTTTTTGAAAGATTTATGCTATTATGGCGCCGAAAGATAGGGGCTTCCCGGGGGGTGTGCCCCGTTTTTGGTTTTGGGCCCTAGGGGGCCATTCGGAGGAGAAAAGGGTCGACCAAGGGGAGGGATCGACGGTGAACACCCGGATGCTTGCATGGCCGAGCTATATGGACCTGGTCGTGCCCAGGTCTCGGCGTCCGTCGCGAAAGGCGCTCGAGGATCGTCCCTTTATGCCCTTTGGCATGGCCCTTCGAGGCCCTCTGCCTCGGACGTCTTCCGCCTCCTACGACAGCGCCCTCCTTCTGTCCCGGAAGATCTCCGGGGGGCGCGTATCGGTACTCGCCTGGCTAGGGGCCCCTCCGCGCGATTTTTATGGCGGAGAGGATCGAAGGGAGTCATTGCCCTTGGAACCTCGCGACCCGCTCCAGGAAGAGGAAGACTCCTCTTGGTCTCCGCAAAGGTGGGCGGCCAAGATCGCCTACGGCCGATCGTTTCATTTCGACTCCTTTCCCCTGACCTCCCACTCCTTCTGTGCCTGAATTCCCGAAGCCCCTCCCGTTAGGGGGTCCCTTGCCCCTCCGCCGCGCCCCTCGGGCACTCGGAGGGGCGGCCCTTCGGTGATCCCTGGGCGAAATCGTCGATCGTCATGGCGTTTCGCTCTAAAGCCAAGGACGGGGAGGAAGGACCCTTGCGTAGGCGGCGCCTTGAGTGTCAAAGAGCGCCACCCATGGGCCCACGGCGGGGTAGAGCGTAAGCCGAGGAATGTCTTCCAGCGGAACCCACAGGATCTCTTGGGCCTTGGTGTGATGAGGTTGAAGTCGAGGGGGGGCCTCCCCGGGGGCACACCGGAAAAGGATGTGTAGCGTGGCGGGAAGATGGTGCATGGGGGATGTTTCTCCCGCCCATATCAGGGGGCCCACCTCCACCGTCATCGCCAGCTCTTCCCGGAGCTCACGGCGTAACGTGTCTTCCAGGTTTTCTCCCTCCTCCTGCCCTCCCCCCGGGAGGGAAAAGAGCGTTCCTCCGGGGTAGGCGTAGCGCAACATCAGTACCCGGTCGGAGCGGGTGATCCACGCGGCGGGGCGAATTTTCATCAAAAACCCTCCTCGGAGAAGAATCGATTCTTGCCGTGATATCCACTGCCTCGTCCTCCGTCGCCTCTTCCCGTGGCTCGCGGCGGAGGCCCCAGATCCTGTAATTTTACCCCAGGGTTTCTTCGGAAAGCTGCACAACGGAGTTTTTTGCCGGGGGAAAATACCCGGGCCCGCAAGAGATTTTTGCGTCGCCGGGAAACCCCATGAGGCAACCCCCGTCTCGGGAGAAGATCCCGCTTCCGCCCCGGGGGCGTCGTGCCGCCCGTCAATCTTGCCGTGAAAGAACCTCCGTCCATCCCTAAAGGATCCAACACCGCCGGGAAATAGGCCACGGAAGGGCGGAGCCGAAAACCCCGAGGAGAGGGCTCCGGGCCAGCCTGGCAATCTGCTCCCCCGGGCGTTTTTTTCCTTGGCCACAGGAGTTACCATGGCGTGGTCGTGGATTACCGGTTATCATAGTTACGGAGAGATCGCCGCAAGGGAGCCGTGGGGGCTGCGTGCCCTTGGTCGTGGTCCGATGGCGCATGGCCCCAGGGGGCTTCATCGAAGCACCTATCGCCGCCGTCGGGAATCGCGGAAGCTCTTCCCGCCGAAGGGCAATTTCCGGGGACGAACCGACGGCGATGGGCCCGCTACCCGTCGCAGAGGTCCGCGACCTACGTCAATCTCTTTCCCAGGATTGCTCCGGGAAAGGCTTAGGAGGAGTGGAGTGAATGGCCGATCAGCAAGTATTTTCCATCGCACAGGTTCGAGACCTATCCGAAGGAGGGGTCTTCTGGGGAAAGTTTGTGGCGACTTCCATCACACAAAAACTGGACAAAAACCAGAAACCCTACTGGGACGTCGCCGTCATGGATGGGGATGGAACCCTGGAAGCCAAGGTGTGGAGCAATAGCGAATGGTACGACCGCCGGGTCGAGGAAGAGGAGCCCCGGCGGGTCGACCCGTCCCAAGACGCCTTTTTTTCTCGGATCAGCGGATGTACCGTGGGAGTCCAAGGAAAGGTGTCGTCCTACAACGGCCGCCCCCAGTACACTTTTTCCAAAGTGTATCTCCTTAATCAGGAAAAAAATCCTCCCCATGCCTATGTCCGCAAGTCTCCTATCCCCTTTGTCGACCTGGAGCGGCGCTTTCGGGAACTCGTGGACCGGGCCGAAGATCCCGTGAAGGGCTTTTTACAGCACGTCTTTCGGGGGGAGAGATGGGAGAAGTTCTCCACGTACCCTGCTGCCACCTCTCACCATCACGCCTACGTCCACGGCCTGCTGGAGCACACCGTGGCCGTGGCATCGAGCGCCTTGGCCATCGCCGAGGACTATATCATCCGGGATTTTTCATTGGATCGATCCGTGGTGCTGGGGGGATCTCTGCTCCACGACCTGGGAAAGGTCGATGCTTACGGCCTGGATCCCATGCCCATGC
>ENA-UOWE01006408-UOWE01006408.1-activated-sludge-metagenome-genome-assembly--contig:-NODE-6408-length-10401-cov-6.500580_pt1 | contig 10401 bp, 5 predicted proteins | sample MGYA00249841_ERZ761562 | MGnify/ENA primary metagenome ERZ761562 (study PRJEB28883, sample SAMN05720200) | activated sludge metagenome | isolation source: Anaerobic digester | place: Japan... | reverse complement strand
TCCAGCCCAAAAAATGTTTTTGGTATCAGCAGGAATAACAAAATCATAATCAGGCGAGTGAACCCAAGAAGTACCTTTGCCAGGGAAAAAGCGAATGGAATTAGCCTTTATAAAACCGAGGCCTGCACCAGTCCAAAAAATCTCACCGGCAAAGCTGGAAAATCCCACTACGCAGAGAATTACAACAAGGAAAGTTTTTTTCGCTTTCATACTCAACTCCATCATATGAATAAGTATATCACCGAATTTTAAGAAATCAGATACTATCCTATCGGTATATCTCATTACGATGACCGATATCCAAAACAAGAATTACAAGATAATCGTCATCAATATGACAGATTATTCGATACTTTCCGACACGATAACGCCAAAGACCTGTGAGATCTCCTGTTAAAGACTTGCCTTTACGACGTGGATTGTCGGTTGTACGAAGCTCATTCTCAACGAAGTTGAATATAGCCTTTTGCCATTGCGGATCAATTTTCTTGAGGCTCTTTTCCGCTTTGCTGGTTATTTCAACTGTCCAGGCCAAGGTCTTTCCACACTTCGTCTATAGGGCGAGAATTACGGCCTTCCGCAACATATTCCCGATAAGCAGCTTCGCCTGCGTAGTAGTCTTCCAAGTCCTCAATCTTTTCAAGGATTGCTTGGGTAGCGTAAAAGGTTTTTGTACGGCCTGTCTTTTTTGCAAGAGCAGTGAGACGCTCCTCAATTTCCTGGGGTAAACGAAGTGCAAGCATAATACCTCCTATTGCTATACAAATATAGCATATGAGTAATGAGAAATCAAGCACGATCGGAAAAAAGAGATTTAAACAGTCTAATCGGACAAACCATACATCAATCCAAAAGGAGAAATGATTTTATGAAGCAAAGCGGAAAAATGTCGAGCACTGGAGGCGAGCATGGCAAGTCATCATAAGAAGACGGTGTATCAAGACATCCCCATTGAAAACCCGATGAAGCGAAATGAAAAGCTTTATTGCGATCTGATTGCGAAAGAAAGCAAGGGAAAGAAAGAATGGCTCGTAGTCGCCTCAGTAGAAGCGCTTGTTATCATCGTTCTTACCTGCTTTATCGGGTATGCGGTAAACCTTCCAAAAAAGATACCCGTAGTCATTACAGTACTCCCTTGGGGGGAAGCAAAATACGTTGGGGATGTATCAAGCTACTCGTATGAAACAATGAATATTCCTGAAAGTGCCTATGTGTATCAGGTAGAGACATTCATACAGAACTTGAGGACGTTACCAAATGATGGAGAAGTTTTAACACAGAATATTACCTCTCTGTACAATATGATAACTCCGGCCGCAGAAAGCAAAATGACACCGGAAATAAGAGAAGATAATCCATTCAAATTTATTGGTGTCAAGAAAAGAATCGTTACTATTGAATCAACGATTCGAGTGTCAGGAAGTACTTATCAAGTCGATTACATCGAAACCCAGACTGGCCGGGAATCGGGCGCAAGACGATATCGGGCTCTTGTTACAACTGTTCGGAAAACACCACCGAAGAAAGCGGAGAAGCTTAATCCCTTAGGTATATACATCAACGACTATAACATTACTGAAATCTACAAGGAGTATGGTAAATGAGAAAATTGTCCGGCATAATCATGGGTCTTGTTATTGTCACTTCTATTGTGACGCTTATGGTCTCCTGTAAAACGGTTGATCTTGAACCTCGTCCAGAAGTTACCAAAGGTGAAATCCCTGAACAAGAGCCGCCAACAGAAGAAGAAGTTGCCATTGAAGAACTGAAGGCTTCAATAGATGTACAAAGTCAGATTGTCTATGTCGAAAAACCGGTATATATCCCGGCTCCTGAGAGTGCTCCCGTCAAACACAAAACAGGTATTGACTCAGTATTGGAATCAACAGAAACCGGGACGGTGAAACCCTCCGATTACTCGCATGCTGCACGTATCTATGACTATGATCCGGATCAGGTCTATGAGGTTTATTGCCAAGTTTTAAGAACAACCGACCTCTACCTTGAACCAGGTGAAGTTGTAATTGATTCTCCCTTTGTTTCAGACTCGGACCGATGGATTATTGGGGCAGGGGTTAATCAGGAGAATGGCACGGTCGTACAACACATTTATGTTAAACCAAAGCAGGCTGGTCTCGATGCAACGCTCATTATAAACACCTCATCCAGAGTTTATCACATTGTCCTGAGGAGCTATAACACGGTGTATATGCCCATGGTTAAATGGCGTTACCAGAATCACGGATTCCCGCAGAAGTATGCCCAGGATATCACCAATGAAGTGAAGGTTGCTACGGAAATGGACACTTTGGATCCAAAGTTCCTGTCCTTTGACTATAAGTTGGTCTTCAATATATTCCGAAAACCAAAATGGCTTCCGGAGCGGGTGTATGACGATGGCAAGAAAACGTACATAGTCTTTGATGAGCAGACACTGCAAATGGAGCTACCGGGAATTTTCGAAAACAAAGCTGATGTAGTGAATTATCGTGTGAACGGGAATCTTGTAATAATCGACAAGCTCATTGAAAAGATCACGGTCAAATACAAGAAAGAAAAAATCACCATCGAAAAGAAAAAGGGGTAAGCCATGAGTCAATATGATGATGAAACCGGTCTTGTCCTGTCAGATGAGGAAGAGATCGCCAAGGAAGCAGCCCTTGAAGATGAAATTGAAGAAGTTGATGACAATTCAATCAATGAAGAAGAAGTAGAAGAGCGTCCTGAGCAGAAAGTCCCGCGTATAAACAAAAAGCGGATCCTTCTGGTTGTGGCAGCTCTTGCATCCCTTATAGTCATTGTCTCCATAATTCGACCCGATGAGAAAAAAAGCAAAAAGAAGAGTAATAATGTCGCCTCAGAACTTACGGTCCCCGATTTCTCAACGTCTCCACAACCGTATGAAAAGCCCACGGAACCACCTGTAGTTCCGCCGGCGGATCCGGTGCCTGCATATATTCCGCCTGCAGAACCGGTGAAAAGACAAGCACCAGTACAACGAAGCGGGTCCAGAGTGCCGAACGAAGACGAGATGAATGCTCATTCTTCTGCGATTATTCCCCAGGTTCAAGGGCGTCTGCTTGGACAAGGTATGCAAGGGGGTAGTGGAGAATCAGCGGATCCGTATACACAAGCGTTATCAGCGCTTGGAGTACGGCCGCCCATGAGTCAGGATGAGTACACTGCAAGCCGTCTTGCCGCTCTTGGTGTTCAAGGCGGGGGAGGGGTGTCCGGCCTCGGACAATCAGGGGGAGCGATGAGCTACAACGAGCAGAATATGCAGGACAATAAACAGTCCTTTTATGCCTCCGGACGTAACGATGAGGCAACAGGTGGCTTTATTGGCTCCGATACTCTCTGGAACGGGTCTATTATTCCTGGAGTACTCATAACGGGAATCAATACCGACCTTCCCGGAGATATACAAGCTCGGGTTACAGAGAACATCTATGATTCTCTCACCGGAAAGAAGCTCCTCATTCCTCAAGGGAGCGTGCTTATTGCCTCTTATAACTCATCCGTTTCCTTCGCGCAAAAGCGCGTTCAGATTGCATGGAATACATTGATTCGGCCGGATGGGTATCAGTTGTCTCTTGGAAATATGAATGGAGTAGATGCGGAAGGATACTCGGGAACACAAGGGAAGGTTGATGAACACCTGTTCCAGTATGTGAAGGCGGCCGGAATCATATCGGCATTTACAACACTTAACGGTGAGTTTGCGTCCTCGATGGCAACAACCGACAATCAATCGGCACAGAATCTTATTGCTGCGAATCAAAATGTTGTAAACCAGCTCGGGGCAAATATCATCGAGCGAACTATGAATATTCAGCCGACGCTTACCGTTAAAAGCGGCACAAAGATCAACATCATGTTGAACAAGAATATCCGTTTGCCGCCTGTAGACGATTACCCGGTAAAGGCAGCGTATAGAAGATGATTTTTTTACTGTTTTGTAACGACAGATAACTCATCGTAACCACTCAACTTAAAATTAGCTATTCACCAAAAAACCACAAACCACAATGGATGAATGAGAGGAAAAAATCTCGTTCAGCTAAAACATACCAAAAGGAGTAATCAGTATGCGTAGAAACTATGCCCTGGGTATTGGCGCATTTGCGTTGATACTCACACTCATGGCTGCTTCATGCAGTCTATTTGCGGGAGGATCCAGTGATAGCGTTAAAGTTGAATCACTGTCATTCTCGAAAACGACGTTGTCATTGGGAATAGGCGGGATTGAATATCTTCAGTTAACCATCAAACCCGCAGATGCCAAAAAGAATGCGAAGGTATCGTACTCGTATGATGACACAGTAATTTCTGTAGAAGCCGATTCATCTGGAGCGACCGTATCAGGATTAAGAAATGGAAGCACTGTTCTTCTTGCGAAAGCAGGGAAACATTCTGCAGCCTGTGTTATCGAAGTTACTGGAATAGACCCAGTAGCTGAAAGGGCACCATATATTTCAACAACAACACCTGTTGTAGAAATCGAAGCTGGTACTACAAAGAAGATTATAGTCTCCCTTTCTCAAGGCTCCTCCTCCGAAATGTCCCGTTTTAACTGGAGTATAGACAAATCAAGTATTGCGACGGTTGAAGCTTCAGGACAGAACGGTGTGATTACTGCCCGGCAAAACGGTGTCGCTCGTATAACCGTGACGCATCCTACCTGTACCTATCCTCTTGAAGTTCTTGTGTTCGTGAAGCCTGATAACGAAAAGGCAGTATATCTCACAACAAGTCAGAATATCATTTCTCTTGTACGAGATGGAGCAAAGAAGAATATCTCTGTATCGTTGGTGAACGGGGAAGATGCAGGACAAAATGGCTTTACATGGGACGTTATCAACAGCGCGGAAAGCAGTCCTTCTGTAATAAGCCTTATGGCAAACGGAACAAATGCAGAAATAAGTCCAATGCAAGATGGCCGCGCAGTTATACGTGTAAGTCATCCAAAAGCCATGTATCCCCTTGATATAAAGGTTCGGGTAGTAACGCTCATCGAGAACGTCTATATCGATGCTGCGTCAACACGTGTTGCAGTCTCTGGAACTATACCTACAAACTTCTCTGTAAGTCTTAAAGGCTCTAACCGTGTAAATGAAGCGAATCCAGCCGACTTTATCTGGTCTATTGAAAATCCTGATTTGTGCGATATATCCGCTTACCAGAATGAAGTAGTTATTACCGGGAAAAGAAACGGGATAACAAAGTTGTATGTATCACATCCAGCCGCAAAATACCCGAAAGAAGTTATGGTTTTTGTACAAGACCAGACAGAAGGGGCCGTGCATACTGGCGCCTACATTACAACAACCCAGAATTATATCCGTACAAAGGTTGGTATGGATGAAACGGAGTTGTTGGCAACACTCATTGGTGGAGACCCTGGCGACGAAGCTTATTTTGTATGGTCGGTAGACAGCCCTGAAATAATATCTTTACGAACAACAAACGGAACAACCGGCATAAAAGCTAATAGGAGCATCATGCAAAAGCGTGTAGACGGAACAGCATACATCGAGCCGCTTAAGGAGGGAACTGCGGTAATCTACCTGTCTCATCCAAAAATTCTTACACCAACCGAAGTACTTGTCAAAGTATATCCTGAATATGCTTCCTTCGAAGAGCCGCTTGTCATTCAGGGTGAATCAATTATAGGTCTCGTGCGTGGAACAAACTACACTACTACCGTTCATCTTCAAGGAAATGCAACTGCAACAGATGAGGCAGGCTTGTCCTGGAAAAGTGAGAATAACAGCGTAGTAACTGTCTCCGGATCAGGAAGGGAACAGCTCATCACAGCAACGGGAAATGGACAGACCTTTGTTGTTATCGAACATCCAAGAGCTGCAAATCCAAAAAAGATTCTTTGCTACGTGGCAGAAACAGCAGAAGAACTGGAAGCAATGCGGATTCTGTACTCTGAAAAAACATACTATAATCTTGTAGCCGGTACTACTGCCCATATATATCTGTCCGGATTGAATATCACATCTGAAGAGATGGACACAGTCCAGTGGAAAACAAGTAATCCGGCCGTTGCAACAATCTCGAGAGGCGATGGCAGCGGCGTTGGAGAAATATCAGCAATCGCAAGTGGTACGGCGACAATAACTGCGTCAGTTTCCGGAGTGGTACCAGTACAATTTAATGTTACCGTATACCCTGAAGGTACAGACCTCGGAGTTCTTCCTCCGGCGATTTACTTCACGACTGGGCAGAATGTTGTACAATTTACAACTCTCAATGCCAATAAAACGGTCTCGGTTACTCCTGTATGTCTTCCCCTTGCGGATTACTCAGGGATCACGTGGATATCAGATCATCCAGAGATTGTTGAAGTCATACCGAACGGGAATACTGCAACGTTCACTTCAAAGGCAAATGGTGAAGCTAAGGTTACTGTCTCGCATCCTAAGTCCGAGAATACGCTTACTATAACAGTCCGAATCGGCGAAGAATATATAATCATCAATCCTAAAGCACCATTTATAACAACAAGTAAAGATGTTGTAGGACTGGTAGCGGGATCTCAAGGGGAGCAGATAACCGCAAAACTTGAGAATGGAACACAGAATACCTTGTTTACATGGGAGATTGATGATACCAGCGTTGCAACAATAAGTCCTCTTGGGGATAAGTGCTTTATTGTTCCAAAGAATCCTGGTCAAGCCCGCCTTACCATCAGACATGCCGATGCAACGTATGATAAAAGCGTGTTGGTTCTTGTAGGGAATACTCTTGCAGATATAGAAGGGATTCCTTTCCTTACCACAAGCCAGAACGTCGTTCGGATGGTTACTGGAACGCAGCAGACTATTTCAATACGTCTTTCTGGAATTGAAGGAGGCTCTGCTGCTGACTATTCATGGAGCGTGGACAATCCTTCGATACTACGAATTATTGATAATGGAAACACCGCTGTAATAACAGGACTGAATGAAGGTGTAGCGCGTCTTGCTATAACGCACAGCGGGTGTGCATATCCGTTAGAAATTACGGTAATTGTCTCGGATACTGCTCTTGATGCAGCGAATTCACCCTATATTACTACAAACCAGAATATCCTCTCGATAGCAAAAGGAGCTGCTTCAAAGTCTCTTTCAGTTACACTAGCAGGAGGACAGGAATCTGATAATGCTGATTTTGCCTGGTCCGTAGACAGAACCGATATCATTCAGCTTACTGCAAACGGTCAAAATGCCGTTGTAAAGGGTCTTGATGTAGGAGAATGTAGGATCCTGGTCTCTCATCCGAAAGCGCAATATCCGTTCCCCATTGTAGTTATGGTAGAAGAGCCCGCTCCTGCATCGAACCTGTATATCAATCCATCCCTGCCCATCGTTTCCATGAAGCCTGCTGACGCAGCACAGAATGTATCGGCGACGTTAGTAGGGGGAACTGCCGAGGATAAGTACGGATTCGTATGGAGTGCTGATAATTACAATGTAATTGACCTTACCTATTCTGCAAATACCGCGATTATCACACCCCGTCAGGAAGGTAAAGCCGAAATAACGATTTCGCACCCCAAAGCCCCCTACGATGCAAAAATCGTTGTTCGTGTCACGGAATATTCCCAATTTGCCTTCTCACAGTCTTCTATGACTATACCAGAAGGAACAACCCAGTTTGTATCAATGCAGGTTCCTGCAATAGAAGGCGAGTATTCCGGCCGGGTAACATATCAAACAGATAATGCCAAAATTGTTACGATAACCGGAACAAACAAGGTCGCTCAGCTTACCGCTCTCGCCTCTGGTACTGCAATTGTGACGGCAACAAGTCCGTCAGGTGCAAAAAGCGAGCTAATGGTATATGTGAAGAAGGCCGCAGAAATGTCGGCTCCGTATATTACCTCTACTACAAATGTATTGTCGATGAAGACAACCGATAGTCAGCGTTCTATTACTGCATCAATTGTTGGGGAGGGAATAACAACTCCCGATCAGTATAACCTGCAGTGGAGTGTAGCTGATCCTGCGATCGCCAGTCTTATTGGTACATCTGGGTCCACCGTGATTGTAAAACCCCTCAAGGCCGGAGAAACAACAATAAAAGTCACACATCCAAAGACAGATACAATCTTTACTATTCATGTATTTGTTGAAGGATCTGTAACCGGTATTTCTCTTAATCGAAGTTATATTTCAACCGAAACCGGGAAAACGCAGGAACTTACTGCGACAATAGATCACGGGACAAGTGCAGATTATCAGAAAATTAATTGGAGTGCTGACAAGATAAACGGAGAAGATATTATTAGCTTGTTGGGCTCCGGTAAAACTGTTGCTATTTATGCCCTAAAAAGCGGCCAAACATCAGTTACCGCAGAGTTTAATGGTAAAGTCGCTAAATGTGAGGTGTTGGTAACAGCATCGCGGCAGCTCAGCTTTGATACTCAATCCATGCGGCTCCAACCGGGACAAACAAAGACCTTCAAGTATGTTCTTGTGCCTACAGATGCTACAATCAACTGGATGACAAACACGAATGATTACATAAGTTATACGGTTGATACTGACACAAAGACAGTGACGGTTACCGGCATAAGCGATGGAAGCTCTTCAGGATCCACTACGAAGCTTACAGGGACTGCTAATGGAATGGTTGCAAGTATAAACATTACTTGCGCTTGGGACTATAATTTTGCACTACAGAAGCCTTCTATAACTGCTGAACCGCGGCCTTACCCGGAAGATCCTAGTAAGTTTATCATCAAGTATAACGTGAATCCGCCAAATGCCAAAATATCATATCTTCTTAATGAAAGCATTGCACAAGTCAACGTAGATACTGGAAAACGGGAGATATATGTTACTCCTACGAAGGAAGGCGCAGCGGTTTTGACGGTAAAAGCAACAAATCCTTATAATAATTATCAGTTTGCAAGTCAGACCTGTAATCTCAATTTCAAATACACAGACTATACTCTCGGAGTGTCGATGATATCTAGAAGCGGAAATTACTCACGCTATGAGGAATCAACAAACAGTATTATTCTGGGAGATGGTGAAGAAGTTGTTTTCAATTTATTTGTTAAGGAGGCAAATGCTGAAGTTGAAATGTCAGACGGCGTATATTCAAAGGGAATCGGTGAGGATAAGGGTGTAACTTCTGGCAAACTCTCCGAAGGACAATATAGATTAACACATCCTACAGACGTAATTGTACAAGAATACAAGATCAACAAGGCATATATGCCAGTACATTACCTCAAAAGAACATCTTCGGGGACAGCTCCTAATATTACCTATACATATTCTAACCCTGTAACGATATCAAACTGGAAAACAGATATTGTTTGGTGGGCGACCAGAGATAATGCCCCAACAGGGAAGGAAGACTATGTTGGCTTAGGATCATTAACATATTCCAAAAAGGACATTGACGCTAATGTATTGTGTATAAAGCCTGATGAAGCCATTTATAAGTGGATTGCATGGAAAGACGAAGATGGGTATAACTTACGTTCAAACTGGTGGACTAAAGTTGAAAATTTTGCAGAAAAAGGGAAAACTTATTCTATAAGTGAGTTTGAAAGCATCCCATGGTATTTTTGTCCAGGGATAATACAAGGCGGAACAGGCTCTGGCGGTGCACAGTGGGCAAGAGGGGTAATGAATGAGAATGTAGAAGCTGTAATACAGAATGTTACATCGCAAGCTGTCCGCGGTATAACTAAAACAGGAACTTTTACAATTAAACTTAACGGTAAAGAAAAAACCATAGATGTTTTTGAGGAGGTTCGATACTGTACTAAGAATTGAAGATAGCAGTATAGTAATGACAAAAGGGGTTGCTTGGTGATATTCCAGGCAACCCCTTTTTTTTAAAAGATACGATTCGTTAATGTGCCCAACGGGGGATATGAGACAAGTCTGTCAGTTGGTAATCACCTCCAATCCAAGAAGATGTTGCATATTCAAAACTCATCACTGAAATTAACAATTGATCATTCGGGATTTGATAATCTAGTGTCCCTCCCTTGATAAAAGTGCTGGCCTCATAGTACGCATATAAATCATAATATACGTCATTTACATACCAGCCGTCTTCAAAAACCCACCAAATTCCAGATGTATCATTATTATTAGATTCATCAATAGCCCAGTCTGGAAGCGAATCTTCAGACGCGGGAGAAAATATCTGTCTCGTACATACAGAATTTGCTATAAAATACCAATTGTAGAAAGAATCATCCGTATTGTCGAGTTCTTGAGACTCTGAGCCAACTCGTAAAACGGTCTGATTTGAGTCATAGAGAATATAATATGATTCTAGTGAACAATCGGAGTCATATATTTGATATCTCCACCAACCTTCTGTAAAAAGTAAAGGTTCTTTTCATTACAATCTCCTTTTGGAATAATTATTTGCACAAAG
>ENA-UOWE01006403-UOWE01006403.1-activated-sludge-metagenome-genome-assembly--contig:-NODE-6403-length-10410-cov-61.959440_pt1 | contig 10410 bp, 8 predicted proteins | sample MGYA00249841_ERZ761562 | MGnify/ENA primary metagenome ERZ761562 (study PRJEB28883, sample SAMN05720200) | activated sludge metagenome | isolation source: Anaerobic digester | place: Japan... | reverse complement strand
TAGGCTCTGGCACGTGAGCCTTCCCTCGACGACGATGCCCCGACTGGGGCTGTTCGTCGCCTTCGAAGGGGGCGATGGGGCCGGGAAGTCCACCCAGGTGCGGCTGCTCGCGCAGGCCCTCACCAACGCGGGCCGCGAGGTCGTCGTCACTCGCCAGCCCGGAGGCACACCCCTGGGCAGCGCGATCCGCGACCTCGTCCTGCACGGCGGGCACGTCTCGCCGCGCGCTGAGGCCCTGCTGTATGCCGCCGACAAGGCTCACCATGTCGACGAACTCATCCGCCCGACCCTCGAACGCGGCGTCGATGTGCTCACCGACCGCTACACCGACTCCTCGATCGCCTATCAGGGTGCCGGACGCGATCTGGGGCCCCAGGAGATCCACGAGCTGCTGGTCTGGGCGGTCGCCGGGTTGTTCCCCGACCTGACGATCGTTGTCGACGTGCCGGCAGCCGTGGGCCGAGCCCGCCGCGGATCCGTCCACGACCGCATCGAGTCCGAAGGCGACGATTTCCACGAGCGGGTCCGCCAGCACTTCCTGGACCTGGCCGCGGCCGCCCCGCAGCGCTACCTCGTGTTGGACGGCACCGCTGATCCGGCCGACCTGCATGCCCAGGTCGTCGCCCGCCTGCGCGCCGAGGGGGTCGCCCTGTGAGCGTCTGGGATGAGGTCGTCGGTCAGTCCCAAACCGTCCGGACGCTCAGCCACGCCGCCACGCACCCCGACGCGATGACCCACGCCTGGCTGCTCACCGGCCCACCCGGCTCCGGCCGATCGACCGCGGCCCGGGCCTTCGCGGCGGCGCTGCAGTGCCCCAACCATGGCTGCGGCACCTGCCGGGAGTGCCGCACCGCCGTCGAGGGCACCCACGCCGACGTGCGGATCGTCGCCACCGAGGGCCTGTCGATCAAGGTCGAGGACACCCGCGCCCTGGTCCAGGAGGCCGGGCTGCGCCCGTCGGTCGGGGCCTGGCGGGTCATCGTCATCGAGGACGCCGACCGCCTCACCGAACGCGCCGCCGACGCCCTCCTCAAGGCCCTCGAAGAGCCCACGCCCCGCACGGTCTGGATCCTCTGCGCCCCCTCCCTCGAAGACGTCATCGTCACGATCCGGTCGCGCTGCCGCCACGTCCGCCTGCGCACCCCGCCCGTCGCGGCGGTGGCCGAGTTGCTGACCCGGCGGGACGGCATACCCGAGCCGATGGCCAGGTATGCCGCTCGGGCGGCGCAGTGCCATGTGGGGAAGGCGCGCCGCCTGGCCCGCGACGAGGGGGCGCGTAACCGGCGCCACGAGATCATCAGCCTCCCGCTGCGCATCCGGGGGGTGGGCGACGCGGTCGGGGCCGCCGCCGACCTCGCGAGCATCGCCGACGCAGAGGCAGGAGCGTCGTCGTCCAGCCGGGACGCCGCCGAGCGCACCCGGCTGCTGGAGACTCTCGGGGCCGACCCGGAGGCCCGCACCCAACCTCCCCATGTCCGGGCCCAACTGGCGGCCCTGGAGAAGGAGCAGAAGGCCCGCGCGACCCGCTTCGGGCGCGACGTCGTCGACCGGTCGCTTGTCGACCTGCTGTCGATGTACCGCGACGCGCTCGTCGTCCGTGCGGGGGCGACCGTCGAACTCGTCAACGCCGAAGCGCTCGACCAGGTGCGAGCGCTGGCCGCCGCGATGAGCGCCGAGCGGCTACTCGCCTGCATGGACGCGGTCGGCGAGGCGCGCGAACGGATCAACCTCAACGTCCCCCCGCTGCTCGCGCTGGAAGCCATGGCGGTCTCACTCCAGGTCCCGACCCCCTCCAGCAGGTAACCTTCCGGCAAGACGGCATATGTCCGGGTCGGTTCGTTCCGGACGATTGGGTATGCCGCCCGCTTGAGTGGACGAGAAGGAGCACCACCGGTCATGAGACTCCCGACCGCACGGCCCCGCAGCACGAAGGTGGACCGCAGCCGGGTCGACCGGCGGCTGGCCCTCGTCGCGTCGGGCGTGGTGGCCGTGCTGTCGCTCTCGGCGTGCCTGGTGCTGCCGTTCCTGCCGAATGACCCGGCGACCCCGTCGGGCGGAAGCACGACCGTGCCGTTGTCGACGGCCGACGCGAGCGCGGTCCGGCAACCGCCTGCGGGGACGACCGGCCTCGACCGCTTCTATGCCCAGCAACTGGCCTGGAGCTCCTGTCAGGGCGGCGAGTGCGCGACCCTCGAGGTGCCGATCGACTACGCCCAGCCGCAAGGGGCGACGATCGAGCTCGCGCTGCTGCGGGTCAAGGCCAAGTCCTCCAACGGGCGCCTCGGGTCGCTGGTCGTCAACCCTGGCGGGCCGGGCGGTTCCGGGGTGGAGTACGCCAGCTACGCCAACCAGATCGTCGGCGCGCCGGTGCGCGCGGCATACGACATTGTCGGTTTCGACCCGCGCGGGGTGGGCGATTCGGCTCCGATCGACTGCCTCGACGACGCGGGTCTGGACGCCTTCCTCGGGATGGACCCGACGCCGGACGACCTGGCCGAGGAGCAGGCTTTCGTCAAGGGGGCCAAGGCGCTCGCCGACGGGTGCAAGGCGCGCGGCGGGGCATTGCTCGCGCACGTCTCGACGGTCGATGCGGCCAAGGACATGGACATCCTGCGGGCAGCGCTCGGCGAGGCGAAGCTGCATTACCTCGGCAAGTCCTACGGCACCTTCCTCGGATCGACGTATGCCGGGTTGTTCCCGGCCAAGGTTGGCCGCTTCGTCCTCGACGGCGTGGTGCCGCCGGACCTCACCTCCTCGGAGTTGTCCCAGGGCCAGGCCCGCGGCTTCGAGGAGGCGACCCGCGCGTATGTCGCCAACTGCATCAAGCGGAGCACCTGCCCGGTCGGATCGACCGTCGATGAGGGCATGCAGTGGTTGCGTGACTTCCTCAAGGGGCTGGATGGGCAGCCGATCCGGGTGACCACCGATGCCAAGGTCACCGAGCTCAACGAGGCCTGGGCCGCCATCGGACTGGCCAATGCGATGTACTCCCAGCAGGCCTGGCCCTCGCTCACGTCCGCCCTGATCGCCGCCCAGAACGGTGACGGCGACGAACTCATGGACTTGGCCAACCAGTACGCCGACCGCACCTCAGGCGGGACCTACGCCGGGAACATCATGGAAGTCATCTACGCGGTCAACTGCCTGGACCGGCCCGACACCGCCGATCTGACGGTCATCGAGAAGAACGCCGATGCCTTCGCCCAGGTCGCGCCGACGTGGGGTCGGTTCTTGGCGTGGGGTTCGGTGCCCTGTGGGGTCTGGCCGATCCAGACCGGCAACACGCCGGCCAAGATCACCGCAGCGGGCAGCGGTCCGATCGTCATCGTCGGCACCACGCGGGACCCGGCGACGATCTACGAATGGTCGGTCCGGTTGCGCGGTGACCTCGCCAACTCGGTGCTGCTCACCTTCGACGGTGACGGGCACACGGCATACACCCGGTCCAACTCGTGCATCGACAAGCCGATCGACGACTACTACGTCAAGGGGATCGTGCCGACCGACGGCCTCAAGTGCTGAGGTATGCCGCGCGGTTCGCTCGCGCGTCGGGTCGCGGGTGCGGTGGCGCGGTCAGCGGCCGGCGATGACCAGGCCCTTGCCGCCGGCTCCCAGCTTGGTGAGTGCGGCGACCGCGCGGTCATAGAACGGCCGGTATGCCGCCTTGCGCGCCTCGCTCACGGCGGGGTCGGCCAGCAGGGTGGCCAGGTCGACGTACCGCAGGGGTTCGTTGAGGTTGCTCATCGCGGCCGGCCGGGCCTCGGCCCTGGTGACGGCCCAGCGCCCGTCGCTGCCTTGGGCGAAGGTGAACGAGGCCATCACCTCGTGCTGGGCCATGGTGAGCTTGGGGAGCCGGTGCTGGTGGGCGATCATGTTGCCCAAGCCGTAGGCCACCCAGGTGTCGCCGATCTTGTCGAACGGTTGCACGACGTGGGCGTGGTGGCCATAGATGAGGTCGATGTCCGGTGACGCCGCCAACGCGGTGGCGACGTCGCGCTGCTGGGCCGTGGGGAGGATCTGATACTCCGTCCCGGCGTGCAGGGCGACCAAGACGATCTGGGCGCCGGCCGAGCGGGCCGCACGAGCGTCGGCGAGGATCGTGGCGGTGTCGATGACATCGACGGCCCAGGTCTTGTCGGCGGGGAGTCGGAAACCGTTGAGGCCGTAGGCGTAGGCGAGCAGCGCAACCTTGACCCCGTGGGCGTCGAGCATCGTCGTGCCGGACTGCTCCTCAGCGCTGCGGTTACTGCCGGCGTGCTTGAGGCCAGCGGCATCCATCGCGTCCAGGGTGCGCTGGATGCCGGGGACACCCTTGTCGACCGTGTGGTTGGACGCGGTCGTGCAGGCGTCGAACCCGGTGTCGACGAGCGCCGGGAGGATCTCCGGCGGGACCGAGAAGACGGGGTAACTGGTGTAGGGACCACCCGGCGGTGCAACGGGCGTCTCGAGGTTGCAGATCGCCAGGTCAGCACCTTCGACGAACGGCTTGGCCCCGGCGAGCAGCGGCCGGTAGTCCAACCCGTGGCTGGCCTGGCCCGGGTTCGCCGCGCCGTCCCTGGCTGCCTGGTCGGTGACCCCTGAGTGCAGCAGGACGTCGCCGGTGAGGGCGATGGTCACGGTCGAGCCGTCCTTGGCCGGTGCGGCTGGCGCTGGTGTGGTTCCGCTCGGTGCCGGGGCCGGCGTGCCCGCGTTCGAGGAGGCCGGCTTCGCGACGACGGTCGCCGAGGCGGTGGGGGACCCTCCAGCCAGGGTCGCCGGCGCTCCTGCTCCGGTGCAGGAGGACAGGGTGAGGGACAGGCCGGCGGCAAGCGCCGCGCCGAGGGAGAGAGGGCCCCGTAAGGTCACGGATCCGAGACTAAGCCACGCTCGCGGCATACCGGGGGCTTCCGGGTGTGACACGAACCGGGGGTGACGCGCCCCCGCCAGAGGCCTGCCGCGGGAGGGGTATGCCGCGCGCCTCAGGCAACCGGTTTCGTGGGGTGGCGCCGGTGTCCGTATACTCGGTGCCCGCGCCTCGGCTGGGGCGCACGCCGCCTTAGCTCAGTCGGCAGAGCGATTCACTCGTAATGAATAGGTCTGGGGTTCGATTCCCCAAGGCGGCTCAGACAACGCCCTCCGGATTGCCGGAGGGCGTTGCTGCTTCCGCGCTCGCCGCTCGCCCCGGCTTGCGTCATGCCAACCGCGACGTATGCCGCGCGTCTGGCATGACGCAACTCGCTCGCCTCGCGGCCGGCTCACATGCCTGGAGGGCGGATCGCCGCAACGGGGACGAACAGGGTCGTCGGGTCGCCGGGGAACGGCTGCAGACCGTGGTGGAGGTAGAACGCGACGGCCCCGTCATCGATCGCGTGGACGAGCATTGCCTTGACCCCGACGATGCCGGCCGTTGTCGCCACCCGGAGAGCAGCGTCGCGCAACAGTGAGGCACCGACTCCGCGGCCAGCATGTCGCCGGTCGACCGCCAAGCGGCCGAGGAGGATGACGGGGATCGGGTCGGGCATGTTGCGTCGCAGGCCGGTGGGGGCCCCAACCTGCGCAACGGAGGATGCGGCCAGGGCGTAGTAGCCCACGACGAGCCCGTCGCAGGTGGTGACGAAGGTTCGGGATGCGCCGCTGTCCTGGTTACGCACGGCTCGACTGACCAGCCAGCGATTCAGTGCGTCGTTCCCGCTGTCGAAGCCAGCCAGATCGTGGGTTGGTCGCAGGGGCTCAGGCGGCGTGTAGCGACTCACTCGTCCCACACGGGCGGTCGGGCGATGAGGGCGGCGAAGCGATCTGAGGTCACCGGTTGGTCGAGCGCGTTGACGAACTCGCTCCAGACCTGCTCGTCGACCTCGAAGACCGCGCGCGAGCCAAGGACGTCCTCCGCCCGCGCCAGGATGGCGGCGACGCTGAACTCGGTGAGGGTGCTCCCGGTGGCGGTGGCCGCTGCTTCGAGTGCCTTGCGTTGCGAGCGAGTCAGGCGCAGGGCGAGGCGTTCGTCCTTGGCAGTGGTGCTCATCGGCCCAGTGTACGCCTCTAAGGCGTACGGCCGAGTTCCCGGATTCCCCAACCTCAAGCGCGATATATTGCAGCACCAGACGCGCCCCTGGCCCCCGAAACGAGCGGTCGGTCGCTCCACTCCCGAGGAGTCGTCATGAAGCTGCACGAGTTCCCGCGCCACCCGCTCACCTTCGGTCCCAGCCCCGTGCATCCGCTGCGCCGCCTGACCCAACACCTCAGCGGCGCCCAGATCTGGGCCAAGCGCGAGGACGTCAGCAGCGGCCTGGCCTTCGGCGGCAACAAGGTCCGCAAACTCGAATACATCGTCCCCGACGTGCTGGCCACCGGCGCCGACACCCTGGTCTCGATCGGCGGCTACCAGTCCAACCACACCCGCCAGGTCGCGGCGGTCGCGGCATACCTCGGCCTGAAGTGCCGCCTCGTCCAGGAGAAGTGGGTCCCCTGGGACGACCCGGTGAACGACAAGGTCGGCAACATCCTGCTCTCGCGGATGATGGGCGCCGACTCGCGCCTGGACCCGCATGGCTTCGACATCGGCATCCGTGACTCGTGGAAGGACGCCCTGCGCGAGGTCGAGGCCAGCGGCGGCACGCCCTACCCGATCCCGGCCGGCGCCTCTGAACACCGGCTCGGCGGGCTCGGATTCGCCAACTGGGCCTTCGAGGTCGCCGAGCAGGAGAAGGCCCTGGGCGTCTTCTTCGACACGATCATCGTCTGCACGGTCACCGGCTCGACCCACGCCGGGATGATCGCCGGTTTCGCCGCGTTGGAGGACCTCACCGGCGTGCGGCGCCGCGTGATCGGCATCGACGCCTCGGCGACCCTTGAGCAGACCCGCGACCAGGTCGGCCGGATCGCGCGGCATACCTCCGAGCTCATCGAGTTGGGACGCGACCTGCGCGATGACGAGATCACCGTCCTGGAGGGGTGGGCGGGCGAGCTCTACGGCGTGCCGGTCGACTCGACGATGGAGGCGATCCGCCTGGGCGCCCAACTTGAGGCGATGATCACCGACCCGGTCTACGAGGGCAAGTCGCTCGCAGGCCTCATCGACCTGGTCCGCAGCGGCGACATCCCCGCAACCTCCACCGTGCTCTACGCCCACCTCGGCGGCCAGCCGGCGATCAACGCCTACCACCGCCTCTGGTCCTGAGCGTCCGGGGGCGCCGCCGCGCGGAACACACCGAATGCCATTGGTCGGGGGCGGGCGGCATACCCGTGCTCAGTCGCGGCGCGCGGCCCGACCATTGGTATGCCGTGTGCGCGCGGCACCCGCGGGTCGGGACTGAGGGCCCGTGAGACCTGTCGCCTCGTAGCTACTGTGGCCGATGTGATGGACACCGACCACCTCTGGCCGGAGCCGCTGCGTCGGATGCCCGACGGGACGGTCAAGCAGATCAACCCCTACTCGGGGACCTCGGTCTGGACCGTGCCGGGGCGCGGCAACCGGCCGATCGCTTCGGGGCTGCCTGCGCCGGGGCCGATCGACCCCGCGATGGCGGGGCGGCACTGCGCGTTCTGCGAGGGCCGCTACTTCGACACGCCGCCGGAGAAGTCACGGCTGGTCGCGGACCCCGATGGGTGGCACCTGCTGCGGGGGCTGACCGCCAACCGGATCGAGGACTCGGTCGCGCAATTCCGCCGGATCCCCAACCTGTTCGAGATCGTCGCCTATGACTACTGGCGGCTCAACTACGGGTTCGAGCCAGGCAGCGAGGCGCGCGAGCGGCACGACCACTACCTCTCGACCGACTTGGGGCGCAAGCACGTCGATCAGATGATCCGCACGCGGGCCATGGCGGGGGGCATGAGCGAGGCGCAATGGGCGGCGCTGACGCCCCAGGACAAGGCCCAGCGGGCCATGTCGTTCTTCGCCGGGACGCATGACGTCATCGTCGCGCGCCGGCATTTCGTCGACGGAGCGAGCACGACCGATCAACTCGCCGCCTCGGGGTCGCTCACCCCTGACGAGCACGCGGCATACCTGCGCTTCACGGTCGACGCGCTGCGCTCGCTCTACGACGCGAACCGCTATGCGCGCTACGTCGCGGTCTTCCAGAACTGGCTGCGGCCCGCGGGCGCGTCCTTCGACCACCTGCACAAGCAGTTGGTCGCGGTCGACGAGCGCAGCGTGCGGACCGAACACGAGTTGCGCCGCCTGCGGGACAACCTCAACCTCTACAACGAGTTCGCGGTCGACTACGCGGCCCGGCAGAACCTCATCGTTGCGGAGAATCCGTATGCCGTGGCCTTCGCCGGCTTCGGCCACCGGTATCCGTCGCTGGAGATCTACAGCAAGAGCGAGTTCGCGCGGCCGTGGGAGCAGCCCTCCGACGACCTGCGCGGCTTCTCCGACCTCCTGCACGCCTGCCATGCGGCGACGGGAGCGGCCGTGCCCAGCAACGAGGAGTGGCACTACCAGCCGCCGGATGTCGACCTGCCGATGCCCCTGCGGACGGTGCTCAAGTGGCGGGTCTCGACGCTCGCGGGCTTCGAGGGCGGGACCAAGATCTATCTCAACACGATCGACCCCTGGCATCTGCGCGACCGGGTGGTCGGTGCCCTGTTCGAGTTGCGGGAGCAGGGAAGGATCGCCCCGGACATCCGGATCGCCACCGAGTGCGCCTGCCGGCCGAACTCCCTGAAGTACAACCCGCTGCTGCACTGAGGGCCTGGCCGGCGTCCGACCGGCCACGCACCCCGCCTTTCGTTACCATATCGTTATCTCATTCGAACAGGCGAGCGAATTCGCTCGATAACCTGCGAAAAAACAGCCGTGTGATTCGACCAATCACACGGCTGTCATTTTTGAATCACGGCGTGTCGCAACGGTATTGGAGTGATCGCTGTTTCGCGTGTGACGAATGGGTTCTACGCTCGGCAACGGCCTGGGGGAGAGGGTCGTAGGCAATTCGGGTGCTCGTCAACGGCAGCGAAGGAGCGTGTGGCGTGGCGAAGTCAGCGCGCGCGTCGCGACGCGGGCTGCGCTGGGCCATCGCTGGGAGCGTGGCTGTCGCTCTGGTCGCGAGCACCGCGACCGGAGCATCGGCAGACCCGACACCGGTCGTGCCGTCGGCTGAGCAGGTCTCGGCCGCCGCGGCCGCCGCTGGTTCGGCGGAGGCTCAGGTCGCCGCACTCGACGCTGAGTTGGCCGTCGCCCGAGCCACCCTGCAGGAGCAGCAAGAGCGGGCAGGAGCGGCCGCGGAGGACTACAACCGCGCCGCCGAAGAACTCGATGAGGCCACGTCGGCGCATACGACGGCCACCGCCAAGGCGACCGCCGCCGCCCAGGCCTCCGAGGAGGCGACCCTCGCCCTGTCCCGGTATGCCGCCGAGGTGTTCCAAAGCGGTGGCGGACTCGGCCAACTGGACGTCTTCTTCGGAGGGGGCGGGCCCGCTCAGACGCTCGACAGGGCCGCTGGCCTTGAAGCCGTCGGCGAAGAGCGCGCTCGGGTCATGCGCGACGCCGAATCCGCACGCCACCTGGCCCGCACGCTCGCGGAAGCCGCGGCCGAGGCGCAGCAGCGCCAGGAGCAGGCCGCGCAGACGGCCCACGCAGCACGCGACATCGCCCAACGTGACAACGACGCGGCCGCGGCAGCAGCGGCGACCGCGGCCGCCCATCAGGAGCAGGCGCTGGGCCAACTAGCGACGTTGCGCAACACGTCCGTCGAGCTTGAACGCCAGCGTCAGGACGGCCTGCAGGCGATCGAGCAGGCGAGGATCGCTGAGGAGGCCCGACGCAAGGCCGAGGAAGCCGCCCGCCAGGCCGCAGCGCAGGCTGCTCGCCTCGCGGCGGCAGAGGCTGCCCGGCTGGCCGAGGCGGATCGCCAGGCCGCGGCAGCAGCGGCTGAGGCCGCCCGCAAGGCAGCGGAGGAGGCGGCCAAGAAGGCGACCTCGACCCCAAGCCCGACCCCGACGCCCAAGCCGTCGACGACCCCGACGCCCAAGCCGTCGACGACCCTGACTCCCACGCCGACCCCGACGAAGTCCACCACGCCCCCGCCGACCCCGCCGCCGCCGGCAACGAACGTGCCGGCGCCGAAGGCCGGCGTGGATGCCGTGATCGCCTTCGCCCGCGCACAACTCGGCGAGCCGTATGTCTGGGCTGCGGCAGGCCCCAATTCGTGGGACTGCTCAGGCCTGACGATGGTCGCCTGGGCGCAGGCGGGAGTGCGGCTCACGCACTACACCGGGAGCCAGTACAAGCAGACCGCCCGCGTGCCCGTCGACCAACTCAAGCCGGGTGACCTGGTCTTCTTCGGCCCCAGCGTCGCGGGCATCCATCATGTGGGGCTCTTCATCGGCAACGGCCAGATGATCCACGCGCCCTACACGGGGACCGTCGTCAAGATCTCCACGATCTGGCGCCCCGACTTGATCCCCTACGGCGGCCGTCCCTAACCG
>ENA-UOWE01006392-UOWE01006392.1-activated-sludge-metagenome-genome-assembly--contig:-NODE-6392-length-10421-cov-5.978970_pt1 | contig 10421 bp, 9 predicted proteins | sample MGYA00249841_ERZ761562 | MGnify/ENA primary metagenome ERZ761562 (study PRJEB28883, sample SAMN05720200) | activated sludge metagenome | isolation source: Anaerobic digester | place: Japan... | reverse complement strand
GCGATGACCACGGTCAGACCGATGATCTGCTGGAGCACGCCGCCCCCCGTGTCGGGGATCGCGTCGGCGGCGGCGGCCCGGGTCACCGTCGACGTGGACCCCGTCGCTTCGTCGATGGCACGTGCGGTCGCTGCGGGTGTCGAGGTGTCGACGACCACGACCTGGGTGGCACCCTCGGGGAGCACGGCGTCGGGCTTGTTGGCCGCGACGACCTCACGGAGCGACGCCGACGACACGAGCATCGTCGGCTGGGTCTGGAAGCCGACGTCGTCGGCGAAGCCCGCGACCCGAAGCGGGGTCCGGGCGGCGCCGACCTCGATCACGGTGCCGACCCGCACACCGCGGTCGCGAAGGGTCGAATCGACCCAGGCATCACCGTCGGGCATCGAGTCCGGCAGGCCGGCGAACGGACGGTCGTAGCCGACGACGACGACGTCGATGAGGTCACGGGGTGCCGCGTCGGGCAGCCGGCCGCCGAGCTGCACCAGGCCGAGCGAACCGGTCGCTGCGACACCGTCGGTCGCAGCGATCGCCGCGACGGTGTCGGCGGGGACGAGGCTCTGGGGGATCGACTCCTCCGAGGTCGCCGAGAACACGATGAGGTCGGCGCTCTGGGAGCGCAGAAGACCGTCGTTGTTGGCGTTGAGCCCCTCGACGAGGCCGCTCAGCAGGAGCAGCAGCGAGCCGAGCAGGAAGAGGATCGCCGTGGCCGCAGCGAAGCGGCCGGGACGTCGACGCAATTCGCGCCATGCGAGTTTCATCGGCCCGCACCTCCCCCGCCGGTTGCCTGGTTCGGGTCGATCGCCAGGACGCGGCGGATGGACGCGACGGCCGACACCACCCCGAGCACCACGAGGGTCGTCACCCAGAACCCCACGTTCGTCGGCTCGAACCGGAGCCGGAGGCTGCCCGTCTTTCCTCGTGTCAGCAGGGCGAACCCGCCGACCGCGATGCCGAGCCCGACGCCGAGCACGAGCGACACCTGGACGAGGAGCGCCTCCACCAGGCGACGGGCCGGAGCTCCGAGGGCCCGGAGCAGCACGAGGGAACTGGCTTTCTGGAAGGTGAGGATCAGGAAGAACAGCCCGCACACGAGTGGGACCACGAGTCCGAAGAGGACGAGGATCACCGTGAACGACTGCTTGATCGACTCGATGCCGGGGTTGAGTTCGGCGGCGTCGACGCGCGACAGCGCGTCGATCGATTCGTCGGCACGGTTGAGCCGCGTGGTGAGCTCGGCGACCGTCGTGCCACTGGCGGGCGACACGCCCAGCACGTTGGGCACGTCCAACGTCGCGGCCGGATTCCGCGTCTGCAGGACGGTGAGGTACGTGTCCGCCGTCGTGAAAACGGTCGGCAGCACGTTGATGCCGACGTCGTCGGCGAGCCCGACGACCTCGAGATCGATCCCGGCCGGTTGCACCGTCACGGTGGACCCGATGCCGAAGCCGTCCTCTTCGTTGCCGGCGTTGGCGACGACCTCGCCGGGGGCCTCGGGGAGACGGCCTTCGAGCAGCGGGCCGGGGCCGCCGAGGTCGGGGTCGGCGTAGCCGAGCACCGAGGTCGCCTGGGTGTCACCACCGGCCTCGATCGGGAACGTCCCCTGGTAGATGGCAGCGATCCCACCGATGCCCTCGGTCGCCCGCACTTTCTCCTCGAGTTCGGGGCTCACGGAGCTGCTCTGGGGAAACCGGCGCCCGTCGACGTTGAACACGAGCACGGGCGCGGTCTGGTGACGCACGCCGCCGACGAACTGCCGGATCAGGGAGTTCTGGATCGCCGATTGGAACAGGATCAGGAACGCCAGCAGCGCAACGGCGGCGATCAGGAGACCGAAGCGGACCTTTGATCTTCGAATCTCACGGAGAGCCAAGAACACGACGCAGTTTCCTCCCCGAACGGGTCAATTCCCAAACCGAAGTCGACGCTCGAGCGGCCAGCACCGGATGGGCGGAACAGTGGTACCGCGGTCCTTCGTTCGGACCCGTCGATTCGGATGCACCTGGTTGCCCGGAGAGCAGATCGTGGATCGTCCGGCGCTGAACGCGGACGGAGGGCCCAACGAATGGGCCCTCCGATTACGAGCGACGACTCGGTTGGTCCGGCCGGTGGTGCGGCCGGACCGGCGCGATCATGCAGCCGGCGTCGGTTGCTCGATCGACATGCGTTCGGCACTCGACGCGTCGAGCGCCGACGGTTCGACCGGGGCCGTGGCGATGCTGATCTTGCGAGGCTTGGCGCGCTCGGAGATGGGCACCCGCAACACGAGGACCCCGGCGTCGTAGCCGGCACGGACCCGATCGGTGTCGAGTGTGTCGCCGAGAACGATCTGCCGACTGAACACACCGCGAGGTCGCTCGGCGGCGACGTAGTCGCGATGCCCCTCGGGTTGGGGACGCTCGGCGCGGACCGTGAGCACGTTGCGCTCGACGTCGATGTCGATCGAGTCGGCGCTCACCCCCGGAATGTCCAGCTCGATGACGAACTCGTCACCGTCGCGCCACGCATCCATCGCCATGGCGGCGGGACGAGCCGCCGTGCCCAGGAGCTGCTGGGTGAGCCGGTCGAGATCACGGAACGGATCGGTGCGCATCAACATGGTTCGTTGCCTCCTGACGTGACGTTGGGATGAATCGACAGTCACTCATTGCTTATCTGTTGTGACTGCCATAGATTTAGGATATTCAAATCGGCGACAGGTTGCAACCAGTTCGGAGCGGTTCCATGGCCAACGGCGAAGACGATCCGACGAGGGGTCTCTACGGGATCTCGGTCGCGGCCGAGCTGGTCGGCAACGGCGAGCAGAACATTCGCCTCTACGAGCGGCGTGGCCTCGTGACCCCGGCCCGATCCGCCGGCGGCACCCGTCGCTACAGCGACCACGACCTCGGTCGGCTGCGGCGGATCGCCGAACTCCTGGCCGACGGGCTGAACCTGGCCGGGGTGGGCCGGGTGCTCGAGCTCGAGGACGAGATCGGTCGGCTCCGGGCCGAACGAGACGCCGGCGACCGGCGCTGACGCCCTCGGCGTCAGGTTCGGTCGGGCCAGTGCAGGCCCTCGCGCCGGATCGCCTCGTCGAGGGCATCGACGAGGCGATCGACCGACCCCGCGCACGCGTCGAGGTCGGCCGGCATCAGGAGGTGCACGATGCCGTCGGTGGTCTCGGCGACGACTCCGGGAGCAACGCCGCCCGTCGCGGCGCGAACCTCGGGCGGTTGGTCGTCGCGGTGGTACGCGTCGAACGGCACGGGGAGGCCGTCGCGGCACGTCCGCCACTCGGATCGTTCGCGGACGAGCCCGTGGGTGATGTCGCAGAGCGAGCAGTGCGCCCGTCCGAGGCGGGCACCGACCCAGTAGGTCAGTTCGCCCCGGAGCGAGCCGTCGGCGTCGTACACCCCGACGAGCCTGACGATGTGGGTCGGGGCGTCGGTGGACGGCACGTCGGAACGGTCGGTCGGCACGCGCTCAGGGTACGGCACCGCGGTCCCGGGCCCCCGCCCTCCGCGATCGGGTGGCCACGAGCGCCGTCGACACCACCAGCACACCTGCCGGCAGGAAGAGCAGCCACTTCGAGGAACCGAGCGCCGCGGCGACCGCGGCGCCGGCGACGTAGCTGACCAGCACCGTGGCCAGCACCAGGACGGTGACCCGTCGTCGATGCGCCGAGGTCCGATCGGCCCGCCGCCCGGCGAGCGCCACTTTCTCGCCGATGCGCACGATCGCCCCGGTCCCGTAGGTCGTCGAGACCGCGACGTCGCCCACACGGCGGAGGGTCGCCGCCTGGACGCCCATCGCCGCAGCGGCGACCACCACGATCGGTATGGCCGAACCGGTGAGCCGGGGATGGAAGCCGACGCCGTGCCGACTCCGGAGCACCGCAACCGCCACGAGCAGCACCGACTCGACGGCCAGGAGCACTTCGGGGCGCAGGTGGCCCCACCGTCGCAGTCGGCGGTCGTGCTCGACGATCGAGACGACGACACCGGCGGCGAAGGCCACGACCGCCGCTGCCGCGCCGACCGCCTGCCCCCAGTTGCGGACCCCGGTCAGCATGCCGATACGGACGAGATTGCCGCTCATGTTCGCCACGAAGATCGGCGCCACCGCGAGGTAGATGTGGGCGTCGACGAACCCGGCAACCGCCGCCAGCGCGACGGCGAGCAGGAGAGGACCCGAGGGGTGGTGCGTCGACTCCTGGGTCACCGTGTACTCAGGCGGCCGTGACGAGGTCGGCGCCGACGAGTCCGGCCGCGACGTCCCGCATGATGTCACCGGCGGTGTTGACGGGTTCTGGTTGCGAGTTCATAGCGGCTCCGATGGTCGGGCGACCCGGGCGCGGGCCTGGCCCGACCCTGCGCCCCGTGTCGGCGCCATACCAGTGCCGAACGTCCCGAGCGTACCGCTCTCACCCGTCTGTCCAGCGCGCCCGTTCTGTCCCGCGAACGCGTGCAGTCCGGATCCCCTCGCGGGACAGAACGAGTCGCAGCGCTATGACCCGACGGGGGTGAACCGTGCCGGCAACCGATGGATGCCGGCGACGAAGGCCGACGCGCTCCGGTCGACCGGTCCGGTCGGATCGGTCGCGGCGATGTCGGGCAACCGACGGAACAGCTCCTCGAAGACGACCTTGATCTCCATCCGGGCGAGGTTCGCCCCCATGCAGAAATGGCTGCCGAACCCGAATGCAATGTGGGGGTTCGGGCTCCGGTCGATGCGGAACGTGTCGGGATCCTCGAACACCGACTCGTCGCGGTTGGCCGATTGGTACAACAGGAGCACCTGGTCACCGGCCGACAACTCCACTCCCCCGAGGGCCACCGGCTCGGTGACGGTGCGGGTGAAGTTGAGCACCGGAGAGGTCCATCGCAGGATCTCCTCGACGGCACCGTCGATCAGTGACGGATCCTGCACCAGGCGATCGCGTTCGCCGGGGAACTGGCTGAAGGCCCGGAGGCCGCCCGCGATGGCGTTACGAGTCGTCTCGTTGCCGGCGACCATCAACAGCACGCAGAACATCATCAGCTCGTCGTTGGTGAGGTCGGAGACGTCGGCACCCTCGGCGCCGGCCTGGGCGTCCTCGTAGCGCGCCTTGGTCGCATCGTCGTAGGCCAGCTCGCCGCTGTCGTACGCGGCGGTCAGCACCGAGATCAGATCGCCCTTCGGGTCGGTCCGTCGCTCGGCGATCAGCTCACCGATCAGGGTCGTGTACTCGACGAACGCGATCGCGGCACGGTCGGTCGCCGGTCCGGGGGCGCCGGCGGTCGCTTCGCCGCCGATCATGGCATCGGACCAGTCGTAGAGCGCGTTGCGCATCCCCGGGTCGATGCCGAGGAGCTCGGAGATCACGATGAGGGGCACGTGCATCGCGAGGTCCGACACGAAGTCGATCTCCCCCGATGCCTCCACCTCGTCGATGACCTGGTTGGTGAGCTCGCGCACGTGGTCGGTCATCGAGCGGACCTGCCGGGGCGTGAACCCCTTCGAGAGCACCCGACGCTGGCGGGCATGCTCGGGATCGTCCATCGAGACGATCGAGAGCGGTACGAGGTTGACCGGTCGCACTCCCGCTGCCGAGCTGAAGTACGTGGAGTCCCGCGACGCCGTCACCACGTCCGCGTGGCGTGACACCGCGTAGAGGCCCGAGCGCTCGTCGAACCACACCGGGTGCTCGGCGCGGAGCCACGCGTAGAACGCCCAGGGATCGTCGTAGGGGGTCGGGTCGGTCAGGTCGGTCGACGCGAAGTCGAGGGGGGAATCCGACACCGTCAGTCCTTCCGGTCCTCGGGCCACAGCGGCGCCGCGGTCTGGTTCACCGGGTAGTGGCCCGGCTGCTTGCCGAGGGCACGGTGCATCCGCGACGTCATGCCTTCCGACAGGACGTCGGCCGACATCATCTCCATGAAGAGCGAACCGGCGTTGCCGAGGTCGAACCAATCACGCTGCCAGGCCCACTCCATGTTGCCGGCGTACTTGAACCAGCTGCCGCCGATGCCGGCGATCTCGTAGGACGATCCGTCGGGTCGCTTGGCGTCGGCGACCTGCCGCCAGAGGCCGATGACCTGGCCGATCTTCTCGTCGATGACCACGGTCTCGTAGGGGTAGGTCCAGCCGTCGAGGCCGTCCATCTCCAGGCCGATCGCCCAGTCACGGATCTGGTCGCGACCGACCGCCATGAAGTTGACCTCGGGGCCGTAGTTCCACCCGTAGGTCGCGTCCTCGGCGTAGCACTCGGCCATCACCCGCCAGTCGCCCGACGCCTCCGCCTGTCGATTGACGTCGAGCCACTTCTCGACCATCGCTTCGAGTTCTTCTCTCGGAAATGCTGGCATCCGTCCTCCCGGGTCCTGAGCGCCGGGTCGGACAGTAACGGATGGGCGGCGCCGAACTCGTCGGAGCGCGCCGTTCTCGGAGCCGGGTCGACTGCCGGGACGGAGAAGGATCAGTCCGACAACGCCCCGCCGGCGCCAACCGTGACCCCCCGCCCGGCGCTGACCGGTATCGCACCTCAGGACCGGGTCAGGACCACCTTGAGTGCCCCCGTGTCGGCGGCCCGGGAGAACACGTCGTAGGCCTCGTCGAACTGGTCGAGGGTGAAGTGGTGCGTGATGAACCGGTCCACCTCCATCTGGTGGCCCTGCGCGAGTCGCAGCAGGGTCGGGGTGGAGGAGGTGTCGACGAGGCCGGTCGTGATGGTGACGTTGCGGATCCAGAGATCCTCGAGGTGGAGCGTCGCCGGTTCACCGTGCACACCGATGTTGGCGATGTGCCCGCCCGGCCGAGCAAGCCTCGTGGCCAACTCGAAGGTCGCCGGCACTCCGACGGCCTCGATCGCGACGTCGGCGCCGAGCCCGTCGGTCATCGCCATGACCTCGGCCACTGCGTCGGTGTGGCTGTTGTTGATCACGACGTCGGCGCCGAACTGCTTGGCAGCGTCGAGTCGGGTGTCGGCCAAGTCGATCGCGATGATGCGGCTCGGGCTGAACAGCTTCGAACCCATGATCGCGGAGAGCCCGATGGGCCCGGCCCCGACGACCGCGACCACGTCCCCGGGTCGAACCTGGCCGTTCAGGACGCCCACCTCGTAGCCCGTCGGGAGGATGTCGGCCAGCATCAGGATCTGCTCGTCGGTCACCCCGTCGGGGATCGGGTAGGTCGACGTGTCGGCGAACGGCACGCGGACCTTCTCGGCCTGCGTCCCGTCGATCTTGTGCCCGAGGATCCACCCGCCGCCGCCGAGGCATTGGCTGTAGCTGCCCTCGCGGCAGTACTGGCACGCACCGCACGCGGTGATGCACGACACGAGGACACGATCGCCGACCTTGACGTTCTTCACACCGGCGCCCACCGTCTCGACGGTGCCCACGGCTTCGTGACCGAGGATGCGACCGTCGGTCACGGCGGGGACGTCGCCCTTGAGGATGTGCAGGTCGGTGCCGCAGATCGTGACCGCGTCGACGCGGATGATGGCGTCGGTGTCGTCGATGACGACGGGGTCGGGCACATCCTCCCACGCCTTGTGGCCGGGACCGTGGTAAACGATGGCCTTCACGGCGACTCCTTGAGGGTCGAGGGAACCTGATTCGACCGTACGCCCGCGGTGGCGTGGCGGGCAGAGGACAAGGTCCCTCCCGAGTTCCCAACCGGGAGAGCGAGCGCCGGAGATCAGGCCCAGCGAAGGGTGACGACCGATCGTGCCGGGAGCGTCACCGCGACCGACCGATCGCCGTCGGTCACCGCGACGTCGACCGGCTGGCTCGCGGTCGAGACGAGGAACGCGACGGTCGAGCCGTCGGGGTTCTCGAACACGACGTTGTGGACCCCGCCGGTTGCCGAGGACGAGCCGATCCGGGTCGCCCCGACGTCGACGCCTCGCCCGAACTGCGCGAGCGCGTAGAACTCCTCGTTGCGGGTGACGTGCCCGTCGGGATGGATGGTCAGGACCCCGCGACAATTGCGGCAGCCTCCGACGCGGGGTCCGCTCCGTTCGTCGAGCGCGAGGTTCCAGAGCACGACCGACCGGGACCAGTTGCGCACCGAGTCGACGAGGAGCACGCGGGCGTTCCACAGGAGGTTGGACTCGAAGGTGCCGCTCGACTCGGTGCCGGTGCACTCGGTGAAGTGGATGTCGAGGTCGGGGTACGCGTTGTGCACCGTCGACTGCGCCGACGGGTTGCCCGAGTAGCAGTGGAACGCCGACCCGGCGATCCGTGGAGTGCCGGCGACGCGTGCCAGCACGTCGAGGGCGCGGGGTGCGCCGTTCCAGTTGTGGTCGTGGACGAGCAGCTCGGTCGACGACCCGTCGGTTTGGAGCCCGTCGGCGAGTTCGATCGCGAGGTCGGCCTCCTGCTCGGGCGACAGGACCATGCCCGCGTAGTTGTCGGTCTCGTGGGCCGGCTCGTTCTGGACCGTGAGGAGCGCGAGCGGGACCCCGGCGTCGGCGTACCCGTCGACGACCCGCCGCAGGTACCGCGAGTACACCTCGGTCATGCCGTCGGCGAGCGTGCCGCCGACGACGCCCAAGCGGTCGGCCGAGGCGCCGGACTTCATCCAGCCCGGCGCTGTCCACGCCGAGCCGATGAGGGCGAGATCGGGGTTGACGGCCAGGGCGGCGCGGAGGAGCGGGAAGCGCTGCTGTTCCTCACGGGCGAGCGAGAACGCGGTGAGGTCGGGATCCTCGCCCGGCAGCTCGATGTCGTCGTAGGTGAAGTCGTCGAGCGAGAAGTCGGTCGACGAGAGCGGCACCCGCACCACGCTGAGGTTGGCGCCGCGCCGGCCGAAGAGGTCGTTGATCACCTGGGTCCGGGTCACGTCGTTCAACCGGGTCGAGAGCACCCACGCTGACGAGTCGGTCATGGCCGCGCCGACGCCGGCCATCGACTGGTAGCGGGCGGACCGGTCGATGTCGACCACCACCGCTGCCGCGCCGGGACCGTTGGCGATCGGTACCCGAGGTTCGACCGAGAGCAGCTTCGCGCCGTCGCCGGTCGTGACGAGGACGTTGGCGTATCCGTCGACGAGCTGTTCGGCGCCGGTGTCCACCGCGGGTGAGTCGGGACCGCACGACGCCACGATCGACGCGCTCAACAACAGTCCGAGTCCGGTGCCGATCATCCGCCGCATGTCGTTGCTCTCCGCTCGCCCCGTGGCCTCCCGCCCAAGGCCTGCGACCACGATAGAACGACATCTCCGCCCGGCACCGCTTCAGCGCGAACATCGAGTCGGCCGCCGCGACTCGTTCGGGGCGCTTGGCATGCGAAGTTAAGCTCACCTACTGTGCGGCCGGTGGGCAGCATGACGCGTGGAGGTCGGTGGCGTTCCGGCCGGTTGCTCGTCGTCGCCCTCCTCGCGGTGTGGGGCGTCGGGGCGTTGGTCGGCGGGGCACTCCCCGCCGGTGCTCCCGCCGATCAAGCCGCCGGGTCCGAACTCGAGTCGGTGGTCGGTCACCGAGCGGCGGTGACGGTCCTCGCAGCGCGCGCTCCCCGGTCCGGTGACGAGCTCGCGAGCGAATCGGTCGACGACGCACCGTCGGCCGATCGAGCGGTGCCGACCGTCGGGTTCGCCGCCACGCCGCTGCGCGCGACGGGTCCGGCTCCGGGTCGGGCTCCACCGAACGGTCGGTAGGCCCAGCTCGCCATCCGTTCGTCCGCGCCCAGCGGCACCACCACCTGGAGACCCCTCATGACGTCACCGCGTCGATATGCACTGCTCGCCCTGCTTCCGCTCACCGCCCTGCTCGCCGCCTGCGGCGACGACACCTCCACCGCCGACGACGCCCCTGACGGCACCGCCGGCGACGTGTCGGGCCAGACCATCACGCTCTACTCCGGCCGCGACGAGGAACTCATCGCGCCCATCATCGAGAAGTTCACCGACGACACCGGCATCGAGGTCGACGTCCGCTACGGCAACTCCGCCGAGATGGGCGCCCAGCTGCTCGAGGAGGGCGAGGACACCCCTGCCGACGTGTTCTACTCCCAGGAGGTCGGGGCGGTCGGTGTGCTCGCCGAGGCCGGGCTCCTCGCCTCGCTGCCCAACGAGCTGGTGGGGACGGTCGACGAGCGGTTCCGCCCCGACGGCGACAACGAGTGGGTCGGCGTCACCGGCCGCTCCCGCGTCATCGTCTACAACCCGAACCTGACCGACGCCCCCGTCGGCGTCGAAGAGCTCACTGACCCCAAGTACCGGGGTCAGGTGGCGATCGTGCCGTCGAACGCCGGCTTCCAGGCGTTCATCACCGGCTTCCGGGCCAGCCAGGGCGAGGACGCCGCTCGGACGTGGCTCGAGGACCTGATCGCCAACGAGCCGATCACCGACATCGCCAGCAACGGGGACGTGCTCGAAGCAGTCGAGGCCGGTGACGTCGCGATCGGTCTCATCAACCACTACTACTGGGCCCGCGACGAGCGGCAGCCCAACCTCAC
>ENA-UOWE01006390-UOWE01006390.1-activated-sludge-metagenome-genome-assembly--contig:-NODE-6390-length-10424-cov-4.132607_pt1 | contig 10424 bp, 1 predicted proteins | sample MGYA00249841_ERZ761562 | MGnify/ENA primary metagenome ERZ761562 (study PRJEB28883, sample SAMN05720200) | activated sludge metagenome | isolation source: Anaerobic digester | place: Japan... | reverse complement strand
AAAGCCCGGTGACGTTCGCCAGATACACAGGCCAGGAGAGCGACGAAGAGCGCAAGGAAATATTGGCTAATCCGCCGGACATACTTTTAACGAACTATGTAATGCTCGAATTATTGATGACCCGTTTCGGCGAGCAGGAACTTATTAAACGCGCCGAGGGCCTTAAATTCATGGTGCTCGACGAACTTCACATGTATAGAGGCCGTCAGGGCGCGGATGTGTCCATGCTCGTGCGCCGCGTCAGGAGCGCCGCTAAATCGCCTCAAATGCTGTGCGTCGGAACTTCCGCGACGCTCGCCGGTGCCGCCGATTTTGAAGCGCAGCGCGTTGAAACCGCCGCCGTGGCGTCAAAAATATTCGGAACGGATGTTTTACCAGAAAGCATCATCAGCGAAACGCTCTGCCGCATTACACCCGAACGCGATGAAAAAGACGAATCGTTTAAAAAAAGCCTCGTTGAAAGAATCGATAAAGGCAAAGCGCCGAAAACTTTCGGCGAATTTATCGCCGATCCTCTATCTTCATGGATAGAAAGCCGTTTCGGCATTAAAAAAGAAAACGGAAGGTATGTCCGAAACCAGGCGGTCAGCATTTTTGGCGAAAACAGCGCGGCCGCTGCACTTTCTGAATTATTGAAAGACATCGCGAAAATCGACCCAAATACCTGCGGGACCGCCATAAAAGAGCAATTCCTGTCTAGTTATTCGTGCAAAAGCCCCGAATCGGGAAGGCCGCCATTTGCTTTCAGGCTCCATCAATTCATAAGCCGCGGCGACACGGTATATTCTTCACTCGGAACCGCGGACGACCGCCACCTCACGCTCAACGGTCAAAAATTCGTTCCGAACGACCGCGAAAAAATATTGCTGCCTCTCGAATTTTGCCGTGAATGCGGCCAGGAATTCTATTGCGTGTGGCGAACGAAAACCGAAAAAGGCGGTTATAAATATGTTCCGCGCGAATTTTCAGAGCCGGCCCTGGATGAAAACGATGTCGCGGGCTTCCTGTTTATAAGCGAAGAAAAGCCCTGGTCGGACGATATCGCGGACAATATCGAGCGCCTGCCCCAGGACTGGGTTGAAGAGCATAAAGGCGAATTGCGGGTCAAAAAGAGCCATCAATCGCGTATTCCGATTAACGTAAAAGTAAGGCCCGACGGCGTGGAAGCTGAAAATGGCCAGAATGTGGCTTTTATTGGAACGCCGTTCAGATTCTGCCCGCATTGCGGCGTCGGATATTCGATGCGTATGCGCTCGGATTTCGGTAAACTCGGAACCCTCACCACCGAAGGCCGCAGCAGCGCCATTACGCTTTTATGCCTTTCGACGATACGCCATATCATGAAGGAAGCGAGCATAAAAGCCAACGCCAAAAAACTTTTGAGTTTCACTGATAACCGCCAGGACGCTTCCCTTCAGGCGGGACATTTTAACGACTTTGTCGAAATCGGCATTTTAAGGTCGGCCGTTTACAGGGCGCTCCTGGCTGCCGGCAAAAACGGAATCAAATACGACGACCTGGCTAAAAAAATATTCGATTCGGCCGGTTTGAGCCTTAAAGAATATGCGGCGGACCCGACGGTTAAATTCAACAAAAAAATCGAGGTGGAGCAGGCGTTCCAGAACGTCATCGGCTATAGAGTTTTCAGGGATCTGAAAGACGGCTGGCGTATAACGATACCCAATCTCGAATACTGCGGCCTGCTCAAAATAGAATACCAATCGCTCCGCGAGCTTTGCGAATCGGAAGAAGAATGGCAGAACCTTCATCCGGCGCTCGTTAGCGCAAGTCCCGATACGCGGTATAAAATATCGAAAATACTGCTCGATATGCTCAGACGCCAGCTTGCCATTAAAGTCGATTATCTAGACCGCGCGTATCAGTCGAAGATCAAAATGCAGAGTTCGCAACAGCTTATCGATCCATGGTCGATAGATATCGCCGAGGATCTCGAATGTTCATGCCTTGCTTTTCCCAGGCCGACGACCGGCTCATACGATGATAAAGAACATCTGTTCATTTCAGCGCGCGGCTCTTTCGGCCAGCATATAAGGCGTCCCGAGTCGTTTCCGGAATATAGCGAAAAAATAAGCGTCGAAGAAGCGCAGAAAATATGCGTTCAAATTTTCAAACCGCTCCAGGTCGCCGGCCTCGTTCACGAAGTTTATAAAGCCGAATCCGACACGGATGTGTCCGGCTATCAGCTTCCAGCAGCCGCGATGCTCTGGACTATCGGCGATGAAACCAAAATCAACGACCCGCTTAAAATGCCAGGTGTTTCGAGCGAGGGCGGCGGCGTGAATAAATTTTTCGTCGAATTTTATAAAAGCCTCGCGTCTGAAAATTCCGGAATAAAGGCGAGAGAGCATACCGCCCAGGTACCACCGCTTCTTCGTCAGCAGCGTGAGGATGAATTTCGTGAAGCCGCCATTCCGATACTTTTCTGCTCGCCCACGATGGAGCTCGGCATCGATATAGCCGACCTTAATGTCGTTAATATGCGTAACGTCCCTCCGACGCCGGCTAATTATGCGCAAAGAAGCGGCCGCGCCGGGCGAAGCGGACAACCAGCGCTCGTTTTCACTTATTGTTCGACTTACAGCTCTCACGATCAGTATTTTTTCAACAGGCCCGGCCGTATGGTTTCAGGCTCGGTCGTTCCGCCCAAACTCGATCTAACCAACGAAGATCTCGTACTATCCCACATTCACGCGGTCTGGCTCGCCGAAGCGTCAATGCCTCTCGGTAAGTCCCTGAAAGATATTCTGGAAGTCGAAGGCGTCAATCCTTCGCTCAATCTGCAGCAATCGGTCCGTGACAGGATCGCCGCGGCTGATGTTAAAAAAAGAGCGAAATTAAAAGCCCGCGAGATAATCGACTCAATCAACCATGAAATCAAGACGGCCGACTGGTGGAGCGAAGACTGGATCGATCGCGCCATAGATAACATTCAGCAGAGTTTCGATCAGGCTTGTGAGCGTTGGCGCTCGTTATACCGGGCCGCTGTCCAGCAGGCCGAAAGGCAGAATAAAATATCGAACGACGCATCGCGCAGCCAGGATGAAAAAGAGCGCGCCCGAAGACTGCGCGCGGAGGCTGAAACTCAGCTCGATCTTCTTTTAGATTCATCGAGCGTTATGGAATCGGATTTTTATAGTTACAGATACCTTGCCTGCGAAGGGTTTTTGCCCGGATACAATTTTCCGCGCCTGCCGCTGTCGGCGTTCATTCCCGGCAGGAAACCGCAGAAAGGCCGCGACGAGTTTCTTTCAAGACCGCGGTTCCTGGCCATTTCCGAATTCGGGCCGCGCGCGGTCGTCTATCACGAGGGCGCGAGATACCGCATCAACAGAGTAATCATTCCGGCGGCCGACGCTCAAAACAAAGATTCAGACGGCGCTATACTGACATCGATAAAGCAATGCGCCGAATGCGGCTATGTAAATATGCCTTCGGATGACAGCTGCCGTATGTGCAATGCCGTGATAAAAGAAAAAGCCGTCAATAATTATTTCAGGCTTCAAAATGTATCGACGAAACGAATCGACAGAATCCATGCTGATGAAGAAGAACGGCTCCGGATGGGTTATGAAATTAAATCCGGCGTTAAATTTGAAGAGCGAAACGGGCTGCCGGTATATAAAGTCGCCGAAATAATTCATAAAGGTGAAACGATAGCGAAACTTACATTCGGCCAGGCCGCCACTATCTGGCGCATCAATCTCGGCTGGTCAAAAAGAAAAGAGCGGAATAAAACCGGATTCATTCTCGATCTGGAAAGAGGATACTGGGCTAAAAACGAAGACGATATCGAAAAAGACGACCAGGACCCGCTTTCCAATACTACCAGGCGGGTCATTCCTTACGTTGAAGATCATAAAAACTGCCTGCTGTTTCAACCTTTAATCGATCCCGACGAACAGGTAATGGCCTCGCTTCAGTCGGCTTTAAAAAACGCGATTCAGATAAAATATCAACTCGAAGACATGGAAATAGCCGCTGAACCTCTTCCGAACCGTAAAAAAAGAAATCTACTGATGTTTTTCGAATCGGCCGAAGGCGGCGCCGGCGTATTAAGGCGCATTGCGGAAGATAAAAAATCGTTTTCCGATATAGCGGCGATCGCCCTTCAATTATGCCATTTCGACCTCGACGGAACCGACCTTAGAAGAAATAAAAACAGCGACGAAGATTGCGAAGCCGCCTGCTACAACTGCCTTATGAATTATTCGAATCAGCGCGACCACGACATCCTCGACAGGCAGGCGATCAAGGAAATACTAATGCAGCTGCTGAATTCAGAAGTGATATGCTCATCCGGCGGAAAAACATATGCTGAACATTTGCAGGAGCTCACTAATCTCACGCAGTCAGGGCTCGAAAGAAAATGGCTCGAGCTGATCGCAAAAAATAAGTTGAAACTGCCGACGCACGCTCAAAAGAAGATCGAAGCATGCGGCAGCACGCCCGATTTTTTATATAAAGATACTCAAGTCGCGATATATATCGACGGGCCACATCATGATTACGAAAAATATAAAAAAATCGACGCCGAACTTAACGAGTCAATGTTGAATATCGGATTCACGGTTATCCGCTTCAGGCACGACGATGAGAGCAACTGGGAAAATATAATTAAAAAATATCCAAATGTTTTCGGGAGGATTAAATGAATTATTCGACAGGCTCCTTAGTTAAAGCCCGCGGCCGTGAATGGGTGATCCTGCCGGGCTCGGACGAAAATCTTCTTCTTTTAAGGCCGCTTGGCGGCAGCGATGAAGAAATCGCCGGCATTTATCTGCCGCTCGAAAAAGTCGAATCAGCTTCATTCGACCTTCCCGATCCGAAAATGACGGGCGATCATCTTTCATGTAAAATGCTCAGAAATGCGGTCAGGCTGTGCTCGCGCTCGTCGGCCGGCCCGTTCCGTTCATTCTCGAAACTTGGATTCGAGCCGCGCCCGTATCAACTCGTTCCGTTGATAATGGCGCTTAAACTCAATCCCATAAGGCTTCTTATCGCCGATGACGTAGGTATCGGTAAAACCATCGAGGCCTGCCTTATCGCAAAAGAACTGCTCGACCGCGGTGAAATTCAAAAAATCGCGGTTCTTTGCCCGCCGCACCTCGCCGAGCAATGGCAGAAGGAATTATATTTAAGATTCCGCATGGACTTCGAATTAGTTTTATCTTCGACCGTTTCGAAACTCGAAAGCCGCTGCGCGCTTGGCCAATCGTTATTCGATATTTATCCATTCGTCATCGTATCGATGGATTTCATTAAAACCGACAGGCGCCGTGAGGAATTTGCACGATCATGTCCCGAATTCGTTATTATCGATGAAGCGCATTCATGCGCGTTCGGATTCGAAAATCGCGGCGGCCGCCACCAGAGGCATTTGCTGGTGAAGAAACTGGCGGAAAATCCCGACCGCCACATGGTATTGGTTACGGCAACGCCCCACAGCGGCAAAGAAGACGCGTTCCGCTCGCTGCTGACTCTGTTAAAATCGGAATTTTCCAAACTACCGCCCGATCTTGCGGGAGCTGAAAATGAAAAACACCGCCGGATGCTTGCCGCTCATTTCATTCAGCGCAGGCGCGGCGATATCAGCCATTTCATGAAAGCGGAAACTGTTTTTCCGGGCCGTGAAGAAAAGGAAGAAACATATCATCTAAGCCATGAATACGGCGATTTCTTCAAAAAGGTCCTTGATTTTACGCGCGAAATTGTAAAAGAAGAAGGCGGCAATGAATATAAAAAAAGAATCCGCTGGTGGTCGGCGCTCGCGCTTCTGCGTTCAGTCGGCTCCAGCCCCGCGGCCGCCGAACAAACGCTCCGGAACAGGTCAGCCGCGCTCGCTGCCGAATCGCTCGAAGAAATAAACGAAATCGGCAAGCGCTCGGTTTTCGACATCGACAGCGACGATCTTTTTGAAACCACCGATGTCACGCCGGGAAGCGACACCGAAACCGATGCTGATACTAATGTTAATGCCGATGCTAATGCCGATGCAGCGGTAAAAAGCGACACTGGAAATAAACTTAAAAAGATGGCTGAAGAAGCGAAAAAATTATGCGGCAAAAAAGACGAGAAACTCCAACTGGCAGCCGGTCACATAAAAAAACTAATCGCTGACGGCTATAACCCGATAATATTCTGCCGCTTCATTCCCACCGCCGAATACATAGCCAGAGAATTAAAACCGATGCTTCCAAAAGATGTCGCCATTACAGCCGTTACCGGCGATCTTCCGCCGGCCGACCGTGAAACGCGCGTCCTCGAACTCGCAAACAATCCAAAACGCGTGCTTGTATGCACAGACTGTCTCAGCGAGGGAATTAACCTTCAGGACACTTTCGACGCCGTCATGCATTATGATCTTTCATGGAACCCAACCCGCCACGAGCAGCGCGAAGGCCGCGTTGACCGCTACGGCCAGAAAAGCCCCAGTGTACGCGTGCTCACATATTACGGCGTTGATAACCCTATCGACGGCATCGTACTCGATGTTCTCGTGCGTAAACATAAGAAGATCAAAACATCGCTCGGTATATCCGTCCCCGTTCCGTTAAATTCAGAATCGCTCGTCGAAGCCATTTTCGAAGGGCTGCTGTTGCGCGGACATGAAACATCGAGCCAGCTTCTGTTACCGGGTCTCGAAGAATACCTCAAACCGTCGCTCGAAAAATTTTCGAAGGAATGGGAAGGCGCGGCGGACCGCGAAAAACGCTCCAGGACGGTATTTGCGCAGGAGACTATAAAAGTCGACGAAATAGCGCGTGAATTAAACGAAGCATGGGAGCAGATGGGAACGAAGGATGAAGCTAAGGATTTTCTTATCGGCACATTGAAAGCGTCGCGCGCTATCGTCAGTGACAGGCAAAAATTTTTAAATATCGACATGAAAGAAACGCCGAGGGCGCTTCGCGATCATTTACAAATCGATGATAAAACTATTAGCGTAGGCTTTGAATATCCCGCCCCTAAAAACGTAACTTATCTGACAAGGACTCACCCGTTAGTCGAAGGCTTAGCCACTTATGTAATGGACGCATCGTTGGATAAGTTATCGGATGCGGTCGCCAGACGCGCCGGCGCTATAAGGACGAAGGCGGTCAGCCAGAGGACGACGGTATTACTCGTCCGCTTCAGATACGATATCACAATGAAAAAGGGCGCGCAGGAAACGAGCAATCTAATCGAAGAATGCGCCATGCTCGGATTCAGAGGGGCCGCTGCAAAGGCCGAATGGCTCGTCAAAGATGAAGTAGAAGCTCTTTTGGCCGCATTGCCGGCCCAGAACATCACGCCGGAGCAGGCGGCCGACTTCATTGAAAACGTCGAAAGCAATTTTTCCGGGCTTATTCCGCAAATCGAAAAAGAAGGATACGCACGCGCCGACAGGCTTCTTATGTCACACAGGCGTCTGCGCGACGAGGCTAACATTAAGGGCATCACTTATAAGATATCGCCAAAGCTGCCGGCGGATATTCTCGGGATTTATGTATATCTACCGGCATTGGCCCTGTAAGAATTTTTGAGGTGTATATAAAATATGAAACCAGGCGAAACTTATGTAACCGTAAAAAGTGAAGGCGGCTTGTTTCCGGCGGAATTTCTAAGAAAGCTCGCCGCCGGCTCGAACGATGTAGAATTCCTGACGCCCGAATCTTATTATCTGGCTCCCGGCGAGCGCATTAACGAAGCCATAAGCCGTTCATGGAACAGAATGGTCGGCGTATGGTCTAATTTCAAAAACGCGCGTGCCGGACTTGTCGAAGGCGATGCCGGCACTTCCGCGACGCGCGAAGGCTGGATGCTCATTTTATTTCAGGAACTCGGCTACGGGCGGCTTTCAAAGTCTAACCAGATCGAGATAGACGGAAAGCAATATCCGGTTTCGCACATCTGGAATAATGTTCCGATCCATATCGTCGGCTGCAATATCGATCTTGACAGACGGACCGCCGGAGTCGCCGGCGCGTCGAAGATGAGTCCGTTCGGAATGGTCCAGGAGTTTTTAAACCGCAGCGACAATCATCTCTGGGGTTTTGTTTCGAATGGAATCAAATTGAGGGTGCTTCGGGACAATCTTGCGCTGTCGCGCCAGGCTTGCATCGACTTTGATCTCGAGGCGATGATGGAATCGGAAGCATATTCTGATTTCGTTATATTATGGCTGCTATGCCATCAGTCGAGAGTTGACGGCGCGCGTCCGGAACTGTGTATTCTCGAAAGATGGGTAAGAACGGCCGAGCGGCAGGGAATAAGAGTCCTTGAAACCCTTCGTGACGGAGTCGCAAAAGCGATAGAGCATCTCGGCGCAGGATTTATAGCGCACCCGGCCAATTCCGCGCTGCGCGAAAAATTGAAATCAGGAACGCTCAAAACCGGCGATTATTACAGGCAGGTTCTAAGGTTAGTGTACAGGCTTTTATTTTTATTCGCCGCCGAAGACCGCGATCTATTAATGCTTCCGGCAAACGGTAAATTCGCCGATGACATAAGGGCCGCGCGCGAGCGTTACATGAAATATTATTCGACGAAGCGGCTTCGGAATATGGCATCGAAACTGCGCGGAACGAAACATACGGACCTGTTCAGAGCGCTTCAGGTTGTAATGAATATTCTGTGTGGAAGCGAAAACTCGATTCAAATAGCGCTGCCGGCGCTCGGCAGCTTTTTGTGGACGGAAGATTCAATAACGGACATAGTAAATTGCGAAATCGAAAACAGGGATTTTCTCGAAGCGGTTCGCTCGATCGGGTTTACCGTAGATAATAAAGTTCTGCGTCCGATCGATTACAGAAACATCGATACCGAGGAATTCGGCAGTATTTTCGAATCGCTGCTGGAATTATCGCCGATAATTAATTCCGATTCCGGAACATTCGAATTAAAAACCCTTTCAGGCAATGAGCGAAAGACGACCGGCTCTTATTACACGCCGGACAGCCTCGTTCAATGTTTGCTCAAAACCGCTCTGGATCCTGTGATCGAAGAGGCGCTGAAAAAACCCGAACCGGCGAAAGCGATTCTGGCGCTTAAAATCTGCGATCCGGCCTGCGGGTCGGGACATTTTTTAATATCAGCCGCAAGGCGCATGGCGAATTATCTGGCGCGCGTGTATAGCGGCGGTGAAGAGCCCACTCCGGATTGTTATAGAAAGGCGCTTCGCGATGTCGCGGGTCATTGCATTTACGGAGTCGATCTTAATCCGATGGCGGTGGAATTATGCAAGGTCAATCTCTGGATGGAGGCGCTGGAACCCGGAAAACCGCTGTCATTTTTAGAGCATCATATTAAATGCGGCAGCAGTCTGGTCGGTGCGACGCCGAAACTTTTATACGGCGCTCCGAAAAAATACGTGAACGGCAAGTATGAATTGTATGAAGGCGGAATACCGGACGAAGCGTTCAATCCGATAGAAGGCGACGACAAAAAATATTGTTCCGAACTTAAAAAATTGAATAAAGCCCATCAAATGAATTTATTCGAAAAGGCCGGCACGGCGAAATCGGCGGCGAATCTATCTGACAAATATGAAAATATCGACAATTCAGACGATTCCGATCTGGCGCAGATCAAAGAGATGAGTCAAAAATATTCCGATTTTTTAAATAGTTTCGATTACATGCACGAAAGAATTATCTGTGACGCCTGGTGTTCGGCTTTTGTGTGGAGCAAGACTAAAGGCGGCGGCGCATCGCCGGTTCCGATGACAAATTCGCTTCTGGCGCTGATAAAGGACAATTTCAAAAATGTGGACGGCGTGATATTAAATGAAATCAGGCGGCTGAGAGACCAGTATAAATTTTTTCACTGGCATATAGAATTTCCGGATGTTTTCAAACCCGCCGCGCCCGACGCAAAAGCCGATAATGAAGAAATGGGCTGGAACGGCGGTTTTGATTGCGTCCTCGGAAACCCGCCGTGGGAGAGAATAAAACTTCAGGAAAAGGAATTTTTCGCGTCAAAGAGTCCGGAAATTGCGAATGCTCCGAACGCAGCCGCCAGAAAAAGAATGATCGACGATCTGAAGAAAAACGATCCGTCGCTTTTCCAGGAATTTTGCGATGAACTTCGCAAAGCCGAAGGTGAAAGCCATTTTGTAAGAGATTCGAAGCTGTTTCCGTTATGCGGCAGAGGCGATGTTAATACTTATTCGATATTCGCCGAGTTAAAACGCAACCTTATGGGGCCAAGAGGCCGCGTGGGCTGCATTGTTCCGTCAGGCATAGCGACGGACGACACGACAAAATTTTTCTTTCAGAGCCTTGTTGAAAAAGAGTCACTAGCGAGCCTCTTTGATTTTGAAAACAGGCAGGCGCTTTTTCCTGGTGTTCATAGAAGTTATAAATTCAGTCTTCTGACATTGACCGGGTTAGAACGGCCTTCTAAATTCGGCGCCGATTTTGCTT
>ENA-UOWE01006384-UOWE01006384.1-activated-sludge-metagenome-genome-assembly--contig:-NODE-6384-length-10432-cov-3.797148_pt1 | contig 10432 bp, 6 predicted proteins | sample MGYA00249841_ERZ761562 | MGnify/ENA primary metagenome ERZ761562 (study PRJEB28883, sample SAMN05720200) | activated sludge metagenome | isolation source: Anaerobic digester | place: Japan... | reverse complement strand
TGGATAATAAATTTCTGGCGCCCCTATAAATTAAGGGCGGCGCTTATAATCTTTCTGACGTTCGTCTATGGCGGGTTCGCAATATGCTATCCTCTGATATTCAAATTTATCATAGACAGCCTCAACGCGAACGCCGCCGCCGGCGGAGTCGTTAAATTCGTGCTGACGCTTTTCGCGGCCGGCACCCTTATGGCCATTACATACATGACGCTACAGCGAAACAGGCTCATGATGAACCTTACGCTGGAAAAAGATATACGCAACAAAATCTTCGACTACCTGACCCGATTCGGCAGCAACTTTTACCAGAAGTTCGGCACAGGCGATATAGTCACGCGCCTCATGGACGAGCTCGAACAGCTCTGCCACCTTTCGTCTTCCGGTATTTTCAGGCTGCTGCAGGTCATACTGACGCTCTTTTTCACAATCGGCGTGCTTATGGCGCTCAACGTCAAACTGACGCTGCTTTCAACACTGCCGCTGATAATGGTATTCGCGTTTTATATAATCTGCGACAAGGATTTTTTCACCAAATCCAGGGCTATGCGCGACGCGGTTTCGGCCGTAAACGACGCCATCGAAACCTGCTTTTCTGGAATAACCGTCGTTAAATCATATTGCTGCGAATCGTATCAGAAACAATACTTCGATGCCGTAATGGAAAAAAGACGCTCGAGCGAACTCGCGCTTATCAAACTCGAACAGAAAATGGAATTGATATACGGTTTCATGAGCCAGGTGGGAATGTTCGTAATAGTCTTATACGGCGGAATAATGGTGCTCAATAAGGAAATAACCCTCGGCACCTTCGTGGCGTTCTCGAACTATATCATGGTCCTCGCCGGACCCCTTATGGAGCTCGGCTGGTTCCTGATGTCGTTTCGCAAAGGCTTCGTAACAATCGACCGCCTTATGGAAGTCGAAAAAGAAACTCCGCAGATAATCGAATGCTATAATCCGGCCGACGCAAACTTTAACGCGGCGCCCGGACAAACGCTGATAAGTTTTTCGAACCTTTCTTTTTCATACGGCGACGAATTCGCACTCAAAAACCTTAACTTCGACATAAAGCGCGGCGAAAAAGCGGCGTTCGTCGGCGGGTTCGGTTCCGGAAAATCCAGCGTCCTTAAACTTATAATGAGATTTTTCGACGCCGACGACGGCGAACTTAAAGTGACTGGCGAAAATATCAAAAACTTGAAGCTAAAAAGCGTCCGGGACAATATAGGCTACGTACCGCAGGATTGCTACCTGTTCTCAGATACGATACTCGAAAATATATCCTTCGGCAGAGCCCACGAAAAACGCGAACTCGAAAACGCCCTCGCCGCGGCCCAGCTGAACGATACCATAACCACTTTCCGACGCGGACTCGAAGAAGAAATAGGCATCAGAGGCCTGTCGCTTTCCGGCGGACAGAAACAACGAGTGTCGATCGCACGCGCGCTTTTGAAATCGCCGAAACTCCTCCTGCTCGACGACGCAACCTCGAGCCTGGACAATAAAACAGAAGATAGTTTCTGGGACAGCGTTTCAGAAAAATATCCGGACGTCACCGTTATTTTCGCGTCGCACCGCATCAATACCATCAAGCGCGCCGACAGGATATTCCTGCTCGAAAACGGCCGCATAACCACCAGCGGAACCTTTGAAGAACTTTCGCGAAATTCAGAGGCGTTCAAAAAGCTTCTGCAGAGCGAAAACAATGAATAACGTTTATAAAACACAAGCGTTTTACGCATAATTAAAGGGAGAATCATCACATTGAATAATAAATATACTATCGATCAATTAGGATGGAACGATTTTTTCGAAGCGAACCTGGCTTCGCTTAAACCCGAAGAAGGCCAGATACCCGCGCGCGTTTCGGCCGAACATAAGGGAATGTACAAAGTTTTATGCGAACACGGCGAACTTTCTGCCGAAATTACCGGCCGGCTACGCTTCGACGCCGCCGGACGCTCGGACTTTCCCGCAGTAGGCGATTTCGTCATAATAACCGCCAGGCCCGCAGAAGGATCGGCCACCATACACGATCTTCTGCCCAGACGCACTAAATTTTCACGAATGGCGGCCGGATCATACTGCGACGAACAAATAGTGGCGGCTAACCTCGACGTCGTCTTCATCGTCATGTCGCTTAACGCCGACTTCAACCTGAGACGCATCGAAAGATACCTCACATTGTCGTTCGAAAGCGGCGCGAAACCCGTCGTGATCCTCAACAAGGCCGACCTGTGCGACGACATAGAATCCAGAACGCTCCAGGCCGAAGCGTCCTGCCCCGGCGCCGACGTCATAGCCGTTAGCGCCGTGAGCGGCTACGGCTTCGACGAGCTCAGAAAACATCTGAAACCCGGCGTCAGCGTTTCGTTTTTAGGTTCGTCCGGCGTCGGAAAGTCGAGCATAATAAACCGCCTGCTCGGCCGCGACGCGCTTAAAATAAACGCCATAAGAGAATTCGACGACCGCGGCCGCCACACCACCACGCACCGCGAACTGTTCGTACTCGAATCGGGCGCTATGGTCATAGATACCCCCGGTATGCGCGAACTGCAGCTCGTCGAAAGCTCCGACGGCCTCGCAGACGCGTTCACCGAAATCGAAGAGGCCGCCCAAAACTGCCGCTATCGCGACTGCCGCCACGAAAACGAACCCGGCTGCGCCGTCAACGAAGCCGTGACATCCGGCAAAATCGACGCGAAACGACTCGCTAATTTCAAAAAAATGCGGCGAGAAATAGAACGCTTCGAAATCAGAAACGACGCGCGGCTTAAACGCGAAGAAGAAAAAAAATGGAAGCAAATCGCTAAAGCTATTAAAAATTACAGCAAAGAAACACGCTATAAATTTTAACTGATCCATGCTTTTTTTAGATAAGGGAAGGCGAGAGGCCAACGGCCCCTCCCTTCCCTTATAATCCCTTCCAACCCAAAATTCGCCTGGCGCTTTATGTTTGTGAAGTGCCGGTTTTTCCGTCGGGACTTTAATTTTGCCATGCGCTTTTCCTATATCGCTCAAATTCTTTTTTTATTTCCCTTATACTGCCACAATTTCTTTTTCAATCCGCTTTCTTTTTCTCTTTATTTTTTCTTTTCTATTTCTGTTTTCTTTTTCTCTTTATTTTTTCTTTTCTATTTCTGTTTTCTTTTTCTGTTTTTTTCTGTTTTTTTCTGTTTTTTTCTGTTTTTTGCAGACGCGCGCACGCGCGCGTCTGCGCAGCAATAATGGCCTGCCGGTAAATCAGCGTTATGGTTTAATATCTAACACTCTGGCGAGTCAACTTATACATGGCCAAAAATAATTTTAATAGGCATTTTTATAATAAACGCTTCGCAATAAACTATATTATTAATCTGCTGAAAAGCCATTATGCCCTGCGGGAGCAGACGCGCAGCGAATGCTCCCGCAAAAAAACAAGCACATAAATATTAATAGCAAGAAGTAAACCAGGAGCCATAATCATCGCATGAGCATGCATATAAAATTAAGGGCGTTAAATGAAAAGCGCCAGACGGCTATTAATAAAGCGTCAGGCTGTTCGGAGAGAGATTGGGGTGAAATGAGGGGAAAGAGAGAGTTATTAACTCTTTCTTTCCCCTCATCAAAAGACATACCCTGATCGGATATCCAATTTTTATTCGTTATTCGCGCCTGTCGTTGCAGAACATTACCGTTCTACGCGATTCTATGCTTTGCCCGCCTTCACGTACTCGTCGATGCCGCGCGCCGCGCGCTTGCCGGCTCCCATGGCTTCTATTACGGTCGCGGAGCCTATTACGATATCGCCGCCGGCGAATACGTAAGGTATCGATGTCTGGCATGTTTCGGGATCGGCGATGATATTGCCCCATTTATTAACGTGTATATCGGGCGGCGACGCTTCCCTTATTATGGGGTTCGCGCTCGTGCCTATGGCCACTATAAATGTGTCGCATTCGATCACATATTCGGAACCGGCCATCGGAACCGGTTTGCGGCGGCCCGACGCGTCTGGTTCGCCCAGCTCCATTTTAATGCATTTAACGCCGCTCACGTAGCCGCGCTCATTTTTTATTACTTCGACGGGATTTGTGAGCATTACGAATTCCACGCCTTCTTCCTGAGCATGGTAGCGCTCTTCGAGGCGGGCCGGCATTTCTTCGAACGAGCGGCGGTATATAATATAAACTTTTTCGGTGCCCGGAAGTCTTTTAGCCGTGCGCGCCGAGTCCATGGCCGTATTGCCGCCGCCGACGACCGCTATCTTCTTTCCGGCAAATATCGGCGTATCAAAATTAGGGAACATATACGAACGCATCAAATTGACGCGCGTTAGAAACTCGTTCGAAGAATACACGCCGTTAGCGTTTTCACCAGGTATATTCATGAATTGCGGAGCGCCTGCGCCGGTGGCGACGAAAATAGCCGCAAAACCGTCTTTCATGAAATCTTCAAACTTAAGAGTGCGCCCCGCCAGAACGTTGAATTCAATCTTCACGCCGAGCGCTTTGATGTAATCGATTTCTTTCTGCACGATCGCTTTCGGCAGACGGAATTCGGGAATGCCGTAAACCAGAACGCCGCCGGCCACGTGAAACGCTTCGAAAATAGTCACGTCGTAACCCATTTTAGCCAGTTCCCCGGCGCATGTGAGGCCGGCCGGACCGGAGCCGATAACGGCTATTTTTTTGCCGTTGTGTTTTATTTCCGGTATTTTTATTTCCTTGATGTTTTCACGTTCCCAGTCCGCTATAAAGCGTTCCAGACGGCCGATCGCCACCGGCTCGTTCTTTTTGCCCACTATGCATTTCTCTTCGCACTGCGTTTCCTGAGGACATACACGGCCGCAAACGGCGGGAAGGCTGTTGTAGCTTTTTATCGATTCCGCGGCGGCTTTGAACTCTTTCTTTTCGATCAGCTTTATAAATTCTGGAATGTTGATACCGACCGGACAGCCCGCCACGCATGCCGGTTTTCTGCAGTTCAGGCAGCGTTTAGCCTCCGTTATGGCTTCTTCTTCGCTATAGCCGAGCGCCACTTCGTTAAAATTTTTATTGCGCACATCCGCCGCCTGCTCGCGCATGGGGACTTTTTTGCTGGATTTAGCCCCCGGCTCGTCGTGCTCTTTATGCGCGCCGTTAACCCGTTCGCTTAGCTCTTTAACATAGCTGTGGACGCAGTTGTCGTTATGCGCCGCAACGCGGCCGTCCTTATTTTCGTAACGGCCGAGCGCGTCTTTTTCTTCTTTTTCGAATCTTTTGTTCCTGAGCAACAGCTCGTCAAAATCAACTAAATTGCCGCTGACGTCCGGACCTTCCACGCACGGAAAAACGGTTTTGCCGCCCACAGAAGCGCGGCAGGCGCCGCACATGCCCGTACCGTCCACCATTATTGTATTAAGGCTCGCGGTATAGTCGATGCTGTTCTCTTTAGTCACTTTCTGAATGGCATGCATCATTACGAGCGGACCAATGCCCACCACATGTTCAATTTTAACGCCTTTCGCTATCAAGTCTTTAAGAACATCCGTCACTATGCCTTTTATGCCGATCGAACCGTCGTTGGTGGCGTAATATATCTCGTCGCTCACGGCGGCCATTTTTTCCTTCAATATTAAAAGCGCGTCGGTACGCGCGCCTATGATCGAAATAACGCGGTTGCCCGCTTCTTTAAAAGCGCGCGCCTGCGGATATAAAGGCGCTATGCCGAGACCGCCGCCGATCATGACGACCGTTCCGTATTTTTTAATCGTAGTGGGCTTTCCGAGCGGGCCCACGAAATCTTTAATTGAATCCCCTTCTTTAAGGCGCGCCAGCTCTTTTGTCGATTTTCCGACCGGCTGGAAAATAATGGATATGGAGCCTCTTTCCTTTGACCAGTCATATATGGTGAGAGGTATCCTTTCGCCCTTATCGCCGAGACGGAACATTATAAACTGCCCCGCCATGGCGTTACGCGTCACAAACGGCGCCGCGATTTCCATTTCTATATTGTTTTCATTGAGTTCGGCCTTTTTTAAAATTTTATACATTCCAGATGTCCTTTCTTTATTTTACGTTAAACCATTATTCTAACAAAAAAAAAATAAAATTGCAATTCAATCACGTTATTTTATGAACGATTCGCCTGAAATTATTTGATTATTTTTTTATTTTAATTACCGAAGCTATCTCCAGTACATGGTTGGATATTTTTTTGTATTTAGCCGTAAATTCTGGCGAATCTAAAGCTAAAACGGCACCACCGGCTTTAACGCCATCTTTTAGGACATAATCGTACTTATACAAAAGTAAAAGTCCGCTTAGAAAAATATTGGACGGACCCTGCGGCATGGGAAGATTACGCCAATTTTCAAATACGAGCGGTTTCAAAGGAATTTTGATAACGCTAAGACCTTCCGACGATGTTTTGCCAAAATATAAATGCTTGCCATCACCGGCATTAGCCATAGGAATTAATTTTTCACCGTACATTTTAACAAGCTCGCCGTGAAAGGCTAAAACTCCTTCGGCACTATGCCTGGCAAGCTCGGCTTCAGACGATTCATCAACCGCATCAACTCGAGGATTTAAGTATAAAGATGAAAAAACCGTGTTTTCGTTAAAAGCGGATTGAGCATTTTCGTCTTTTACCCTAACGCTCAAATGCGGATAAGGATTTTCTTTCGTAAAAACCGTGTCGGATTTCGCTATGTAACAAAGTTTAACGGCAAGATTCTTCGCATCGGATACATAAGAAATTATAGTTCTGCCTTCAACAAGCTTGTCAAGAAGATACCCTTCGATAATTGGCATGGAAGATCTTTCCGGCTTAAATGAACTTGGAAAATTAAAAAGTTTTATGAAAAAATTATACTTATGAGCATCCTCGGGTGCCTGTACCGCAAATCCCATTCCAATAAAATCCTTAAGCGCAATATTGGTAATATCCGGCAAAAAAGGACTCGAAAATCCCATATCGGAAGGTTTTTCAATTTTTTCAGACCCTTCGGCGACGTGTGCGGTCTTTTTAACCGGCTGCAGATAGCCGAAACTAAATTTCATTTCGGAATCGATCTTCCACCCGGCATCGCTTTCCGCCACAACAGCCGCAGGCCAAAATCCTAAAACACCTGACATAAAAACGAAAATAAATAAGACCATAAGTTTTTTCATAATAAAATTCCTCCCAATTTATAACGTTTTGTTAATTTCACCGCTATGAATTCTTAGTACGATACACACCAGCTCCCTGGGACCGTGCATTCCCTGAACGACCTGCTTTTCAATATCCGCCGTCTTGGACGGACCCGCGATAATTACGGCCTTATCGGGACGCACCGAAGATTTTCCGGCGGCTGACGCTTCAAAAAATGCCGACATGTTATCATAACTCACAATCTCTTCGGCCGCGATCAAAACCGATGTCCCGCCCAAAAGAGTTTCTTCATGCGCGACACGCCCGCTATCGACTATCAGCGCCCCGTCCTGCACGAGCAGCCCGGACGCGGACGCGACGCAAATATCCGACTCGTCCGAAACTTTATCAGCCAAAACTAAACCAGCAACCCTTTCCAGCGCGGTTTTTAATTTTAAAGCCAAACCGACGCCCAGGGACCGCGATAAAAAAACGCGCCGGCGCGAATCCAATCCCAACCGCACACTTCCGTCTTCTCCATTTTTTTGACGTCCGGCAAGCCCGACAAGATATTCCGCAGCCGAATCATAATTTTCGCATATTGCCGTCTCGCCGCCGTTATACGCAAAACGGCTTTTAAATTTTTCAATATTAGCTTCGTTCATTTTTTGAAATAACGCTCCATAAAAGTTTTACCGCTTAGTCCCATAAAATCTCTTTTTGAAAACCTCGACCACAAAGGTATATAATTTTTACCGAATATCTTGCGCGCGGCCGCGAAATAAAGCCGCGCCAGCGGCGCTACTGCCGTACTTAAATAACTATTCGACATAACCAGCGAGTGGCCCATAGAAAATATTTTCTTCACGCGCCTGTACAAAGATTTTCCGGCGGCCGGATCGGCCCCGCAGCGGAACCGGTGCTCTAAAATAAGGGCGGGCAGATTTATTTTCATCGGACATATACTCTTGCAAAAGCCGCAAAGAGTCGATGCGTCTATTAACTGCGAACACTTTCGATACCCTAGAAAAAAAGGCGCGAGCACCGTGCCGATAGGACCGGCGTAAGTGAACTCATAGCCATGACCCGACAGTCTCTGAAATATCGGACAGATATTCTGACAAGCGCCGCATCTGACGCATCGGAGCGCTTCGCCGAAAACCGGATCGGCGGCTATTTCAAAACGCTTTTTCGTAACTATTATAAAAAAACGCTCCTTATTTTCATCGGGCGCGCCCACAACCGACGTGTAAGCATTCAAAAGCTGACCCGTGGCCGATTTAGATAATACATTCAAAAAATGCGGCAGCTCCGTCAACTTTCCAATGATCTTTTCAATGCCGAAAACCGCTATGTGGGTTTTCGGAAGATTAATCGCAAGCCGCGCGTTAGCCTCGTTTTCTACGACGGCTATCAGGCCGGAATCCGCAACTGCGAAATTAGCCCCGGTAATGCCCACCTTCGCGCTCATGAATTTTTCGCGCAGATAACGCCGCGCGAAGTAACAAAGCTCTTCCACATCCTCGCTATAGGGCATGCCCAATTTTTCATTGAAAAGTTTCGCGATTTCTTTTCTGGATTTGTGCAGCGCCGGCGCCGTTAAATGCGAAGGCTTTTCACCCGCGATCGAAACGATGAATTCGCCGAGATCGGTTTCAACAGGCTCGATCCCGTATTCTTTCAGATACCCGTTAAGCTCGATTTCCTCCGTCAGCATGGATTTCGATTTAACTATAAAATCGGCGCCGCGCGATTTTATTATTTCCGCGATCTTCGCCCTCGCGCTTTCATAATCGTCGAACACGAAAGTTTTGACGCCGTTCTTCCCGGCGTTAGCGGTAAATTCAACCGCTAACTCGCCCAGCCGCGGAATCGACAGATCGCGCGATTTTATCGCCGCATCGCGTGAGCTTTCAAAAGTCTCCGATATCGCCGCCGCTTCGTTTCTTTTTAAAATGGCCGTGGCCGTCGCTTTCTTCAAATTAGCCTGAAGCGCCTTATTAGCCAGCGCCTTTTCAGCGTTGACATAAATATCTATAACTGATTTACCGCCGCGAAAAAAATACATATGCTTCCTTCATACTTTCAAATGGCCGCCAAACGACAATTAAACCTAATTTGAACATAAATCAAGAAAATCGGCTATATAATGAAAATTCAATTTATACCCGCGCGCCGCCGCTACGCCCTTTAAATGCATTATACAACCCGCGTCGCCGGCTACAATATTACTTATCCTGTTTTCAATCACAAACTCGAGCTTTGAAATGCCTATATCTATCGAAAGATTGTCGAACGCCGCTGAAAATGCCCCGCCAAAGCCGCAGCATGTGTTTTGATGAGTTTCCGACTCGAACAGCCGAAGACCTTTTATCGACCGGAGCATCTCCTTCGGCTCCCGGTCGATCTGCATCTCGTTTAACAAATGACAGGATTTATGATAAAAAATCGCGCCCTTATACTTTAAATCCAGCTTCAAATATAGCTCGTTGTCATACATAAACCTGTTGAACTCGACCACCCGCTCTTCGAGCCATTTTAAATTTTCGGCCGGAAACAATCCTGGATAATTATGCTTTATCATCGCCGCGCACGATCCCGAAGGAACTACGATATAATCGCATTCGAGGTTCTTATATAAATCTATAAACTTGCGCGCGAACGGCTTCGAATGCTCGCAAAATCCCATATTATAACCCGGCTGGCCGCAGCAGAGCTGCTTTTCCTCAACGGAAAAATCGACTCCGCATTTTTTGAATATATTGATTATTGAATATGCACTGTCCGGCATCAAATGATTAATAATGCACGGAACATACAAAGAAACCTTCACTTTAAATTCTCGCCTTTTTTACTTTTAACGTTAAATAAATTATTTTTGTTGTTGTTTTGGATAAGGGAAGGCGAGAGGCCAATGGCCCCTCCCTTCCCTTAAAATCCCTTCCAACCCCGGATTCGCCTGCCGCTTTATGTTTGTTAAGTGCCCGCTTTTCTGCCGGGACTTTAATTCAATTTGGCTCTTTTCTTTTATCGCTATATTTTTTTGATTTTCCTTAACCGCTAAAATTTCTTTTTCTCTTTATTTTTTCTTTTCTATTTCTGTTTTTTGTTTCTGTTTTTTGTTTCTGTTTTTTGTTTCTGTTTTTTGTTTCTGTTTTTTGCAGACGCGCGCTTACGCGCGCGTCTGCGCTGCAATAATGGCCTGCTGGTAAGTCCGCATTAAGTTTTATTATTACCACTAAGGCTAATCAACCTATTTTTAAATTGCTTTTAAGCGTATAGCAGGGGCCAGACAAAATTTTTGAGGGCCGCCTCCTTGCCATCCATGGCATCG
>ENA-UOWE01006379-UOWE01006379.1-activated-sludge-metagenome-genome-assembly--contig:-NODE-6379-length-10439-cov-3.987770_pt1 | contig 10439 bp, 9 predicted proteins | sample MGYA00249841_ERZ761562 | MGnify/ENA primary metagenome ERZ761562 (study PRJEB28883, sample SAMN05720200) | activated sludge metagenome | isolation source: Anaerobic digester | place: Japan... | reverse complement strand
CGAAGATCCGGGAGATGGAGAAATACTTCCTTCCACCCACGTCGAACATGCCCGGGATGAACAGGATCTCCCGGTACGGTCCGACGTCGGAGGAGCGGTAGTCCACATACATGACCATTCCGACGCCGCCTGCGAAGCGACCTTTGAGGGCATCGGGGACGAATCCCTGCTCTTCGACGAAATCCCGGCTCAGCCTGACCAGGGCTATGCACCCCTGCCCTGTCAGCACCCAGGGGGCAGGTGCGCTGATTACAGATCCTTCATCCATGGCCTTTCTCTCCCTGCACTTCCCTCTCACCCGCGGGTGAGCCCGCGGAACCGGGCGTACTCCACCATGCGGCTGAAGGCGTACACGGCGCGCTCCGGAGTCGGGTAACTCGGCACGCCCAGCGCCATGAACCCGTCGTGGATGTGGGCGATCTCTTTTGCCGTGCCTCCGTAGTAACTCACGATCACGGGCTTATGGGGGTGCCTGGCAAGGACCCCGCTGAAGGCCTCCTCGATGTCGAAGATGCTCTCGGGCATGAGCACGAAGATGATGAGGACCGCATCCATATCCCTCTGGTCCAGCAGGCAGCCTGCGATGTGGCTCATGGTTTTTTTCGAGCCGTGCTGCTCGATGGCGGACCAGGTGTCGATGGGGTTGCGCACCGGGGCCCATACCGGCATGACCTCGCGGAGCCGCTTCAGCGTGTTCGGCCTGAGCCCGGGAAGCTCGATTCCATACTCCTCCGCCGCGTCCGTGGTGACCACACAGCCCATGCCGGAAATGGAGAGCACGCCCATGCGGTTGCCCCGGGGCAGGGGAAGCGCCTCGAAGGCGGCGAGCGTGTCGAAGAAGGCTTCCGAGTCGTGGGCCCGTACCAGGCCCGTCCTGCGGCACACCGCGTCGAACACCGTGTCCGAGCCTGCGAGCGACCCCGTGTGCGAGGCGATGGCAGCTGCGCCTGCCTCGCTGCGGCCAGACTTGAGCACCACCACGGGCTTCTTCCTGCATGCCTTGGCAGCGGCCCTCACGAACCGTCCGCCGTCCACCACGCCCTCGAGGTACATGCCAAGCGTGGTGGTCTCATCATCATCCGAGAGATACTCCAGCAGGTCGCTCTCGTTGATATCGCCCTTGTTGCCTATGCAGGCCACCTTGGCCAGGCCGAAGGGTTTCACGTCCGCGATCCAGCGGCCCCAGCCCGAGGAGAAGACCCCGGACTGCCCGATGATGGACACGCCGCCCTTCTTGATGGGTTCCAGGCCCACGATGGACGTGGCCATGCCCGCGGACGGGTTCAGGGTGCCGATGCTGTTGGGTCCCATGACCCGGATGCCCGCCCTGCGGGCCTGCTCCATGAGCGCCTCCTGGTCATGTACGCCCGAATCCCCCATATCCGAGTAGCCGCCCGTGCTCAGGATGACGTTGGTCACCCCCTTGGCGGCGCAGTCCGCAATGGCATCGGGAACAGCGGCCTTGGGGATCACGATCATGGCCAGGTCCACGGGGCCGGGCACCTCGCGCACGCTCGCATACGAGGGCATGCCAAGGATCTCCCTGCACGAGGGATTGATGGGGATGATCCTGCCCTGGAAGCCGGCCTTGACGAGGTTGCGCAGGATGATGTTGCCCCCCTTGCCCGGGCTGCGGGATGCGCCGATGAGCGCAAAGGCCCGGGGCTTGAAGAAGGGGGCCACGGTGGACGGGTCGGGGTGCTTCCGGCCGGTGTGCGCACGGCCCACTCCGAGCCTCACCATGGCATCCACCGCCACCGCGCCCTTGGGATACGCGATGAAGGGGTTGATGTCTACCTCGAGGATGTCGGTCCGCTCAAGCATGAGGCGGGAAACCGCCACGAGGGTATCCGCCACGACCGCCAGGTCCACTCCAGGCTGTGCGCGGAAGCCCTTGAGCAGGACTGCGCCCCTGAGTCCCTCCAGCATGGACAGGGCCGCCTTCCTGGTCAGCGGTGCCAGCTCGATGGCCGTGTCCCGGAACACCTCGGCGAAGATGCCTCCCATGCCTGCAAGCACCACCGGACCGAACACCGGGTCGCGCCTGGCGCCCACGATGAGCTCCACGCCGGGCTCGGCCATCTTCTGGACCAGGAAGTCGTGCGGGACCCCCGCAAACCGCCCCTCCATGCCTCGCAGGGCATCCTTCAGGGAAGCGGCGTCCGGGATGTTCAGGACAACACCACCGGACTCGGTCTTGTGGGGGATCCCCTCCGAACACACCTTGAGCGCCACGGGGAAGCCCAGCCCTGCAGCCGCTCGGATCGCGGTGGTCGCGTCCGGGGCGAGTTCCCCCGGGATGAACGGTACCCCCCACTGCCCGAGCAGGCAGGCCCCTTCATGTTCATTCAGCGTGCGTATCTCCTCGTCTTTCACGGATTTTCTCCTAATCTGTCCTTCATGGTGCATGATCGACAAGATTATCAGAGCCATGGCAGAGGGTGCAATGCCATTCATGGCATAGGGAATCTCCATTCCTTGCCTGCCCACCATGGGGATTATCTTTTCAGGAACGAACTGCGGGGCAGGGTGAACCTGTGGTGAAGTCCAGCGTGGACACGTTCTACAACACCGAACGGGAGAAGGTCCTGAATGAGAGGGAAATCCGGACCGTGATCCTCGCAGGAACCGCGGCCGAGGGCGCGGTGCTCCACACCTCCACCGGCGCTGCCATGCGGGGGTTCGCGGTCATCGTGCCCGTGGACGGCATGACCTCGACAACGCCCTGTGCGGAGCAGTACACGGCCCGGCACCTCCTCAACGCCCCGGGCACCCGCCAGAAGGCTACCCTGACCCGGTTCGACCTCATCGGGTTCTGAACCGCCTCTTCAGGGCCCGTCTTCAGGCCCTGGAGCGCAGTCGCGGTGGGCATGCCTTGCGGGTGGCCCGTAACGGGCCTCCCGGGAAGGGGCACGCGTGCGCGAGAGCCGGTAGGCCCTCAGGAACAGGGCACCGGCGAGCCAGATGCTCAGCCCCGCAAAGGGCAGGGCCAGCAGCTGGGGCCAGAGCACGGCCAGAACACCCAGGGCCAGCAGCACCGCGCCCGCCACGAGGGTAATCCTCGACTCGGCGGGGCCCAGGGTCCGCTGCGCGGTGATGGCCGCCTCCACCGCGGTGCCGAACCTGATGACGCCCATGCCTGCCCGGCTCATGCGCCCCTTGTCTCTTCCCCGCAGGCGGCCTTTCCTCCGGGGCCGCTGCTGGGAGAGGCACACCCCCTTCCGCTTGCTCAGCACGATCTCGGTGGACCGTGCCAGGTCCTCCAGATACATCCGTTCCATGGCCCCGGCAAAGGTCTCGTCCTCCACCGCCACGTCGAGCTCATAGTTGCCCATCCAGCTCGACAGGTTGAGGTTGGTGGAGCCGATCCTGGCCCACCTGCCGTCCGCCACGGCGGTCTTGGCGTGGAGCATGGGTCCGTTCCATTCGAACACACGCACGCCCGCCTCCAGGAGGGGCTGATAGCCCGCCCGGGACAGGGCGGCCAGCACCGGGATGTCGGTGGAGCCCGGCACCAGGAGCCGCACGTCCACCCCGTCCCTGGCCGCGGCCATGAGGGCCTGGACATAGGTTGGGATACCCACGAAGTACGCGTCCGTGAGCCATAGCGAGGAGCGTGCCACGGCGGCGATGAGCTGGTCCAGCCGGTACAGTCCCGCCGTGTAGGGAACGCTGGCCACCACCTGGAGCGTCACGTCTCCGGTGGGGTGGATGGACCCCCTGGAGGGTGTCTCCTCCCGGGGCAGCGCCGGCCCCAGGCCTGCCCAGACATCGGCAAAAGCATGCTCGATGTCCGCCACCGCAGGACCCGTGATCATGACCCCCGTATCGCGCCATGGCTCCACGGAGCGTCCCGGGTTTCCCGCCCACATGCTCCCCACGCACAGGCCGGTGACGAAGCCCACCGTTCCGTCCACGGCCACCATCTTGCGGTGGTCCCGGCTCAGCAGACCCAGGGGCTGGTCGATGCGTGGCGGGTTGAAGCACCGCACCTCCACACCGGCATCCGCCAGGAGCCTCCAGAAGCTGCGGGAGGCCTTTCCCATCGAGCCCAGCCAGTCGTAGACCAGCCTGACCTTCACCCCCTGGGCGGCCTTCTCGGCCATCACCCGGGCGAACTCGCGGCCCACCACGTCATCGGTGATGAAGTAGTTCTCGAAGTGGATGTGCCGCTCTGCGGCGCGCATGGCATCGAGCCAGGCAGGATAGTTTTCCGTGCCGTCCCTGAGCAGGGTGATGCTGTTGCCCGGGATGAGGGGCGCCCCTGCTGCCCGGGAAAAGGCCTGCTCCGCGAGCAGGCGCACCGCCGGGCTCACCTCGGGGAAGGTACGCAGGGGATTGTGCGAGTCCATGCATGCTGTTGTAGCAGTGAGCGTCCCTGCCCGTCCAGGGTTTCATGCCTGATTCTCCCTGACGGGGACATGGAGCGCCCGGCCTGTATGACCGGTGCTGTGCGTCATTCAGGGCCTTCTCAGACGAACTGCACGGCCATGCCGCGCTCGGCCCGCCTCGTCACCCTTCCCCTGGTACGCAGGAAGGGCCCGAGGTTCCTCCCGGAGAAGTTGAAGGACAGCTCCTCCCCCACGTCCGAGGGGGTGTCGGTCTCCACGTACATGCCGCCCCTGCTGATGTTGATGAGGTGGACGCGCTGCGTCTCCTGCCCGTCGCGGTGGCACGCCACGGTCCTGTCCACGCGGATCCGCCTGTCCCTCCTCCGGTCATCGATAAAGTACGGGAGACGTTTCTTCGTCTTCATGGAATTTGGCATCAGGCCGTGGAGCATGCGCGACAGGACGATCCCGGCAAAGGCTCCTCTCTCCAGGGTCCTGTCCAACAGCCCGAGCATCCTGTCCGATCGGTTTTCCCATGAATTCTGCATGACCCTTCTCCTGTGGTGCACGGCAACCACGTGTTTCTCGTGCCCGGCTCGACAAACCGTCACTCTCGCCCCGGCGGACACCGGTCCGCAGTGCATCCATTTCACGCATAATTCCATACTATCAGGGGTTATGCCATTCCACGAGCAAAGACGATACTCCAAGAAGATAACCCCTTCCCGGCAGGAGTCAAGGGGCGCGCGCACCCGGGCCCGGCTCCTCAGTAGCCCGGGGGCACCCGGTAGGCGCTGGCAACCCTGTCAAGCTGCTCGGCGACGGCGAGGAGCTCCATGTCGCGCCAGCGCTTGCCCACGATCTGGATGCCCAGGGGCATGCCCTCCCTGGTGTACCCGACAGGGATGACCACCACCGGGTTGCCCGTGAGGTTGAACAGGCTCGTGTAGGACATGTTGGCCACCAGGTAGTTCACGGGCGTGCCGTCCACCACGACCTTGTCCCTGTAGGCAGGAATCGGCCCGAAATAGCGCCAGGCTGCGATGTGCCCGTATGCCTCCCTGACGCTGACCGGGCAGAGGAGCGCATCCTTGTCCGAGAGATAGGCATCCATGGCGGACACGAAGAAGTCACGCTCGGTGAGCGTCTTCAGGTACTTCTCGTAGCTGAACGGGTAGACCATGGCGATCATGGGTGCCTCCTTGCGGAACTGTCCCCCGAAGAGCCAGCTCATGAACCGGAAGAACGAGGGCTGGTACACGCCGAGCTCCATGTCCATGAGCCTGCCGTAGGTGGTCCATGCCTCGTGGAAGCCTATGGGTCCGAGGCGGTCTGTTTCCATGCCGTAGAGGTCTTGTGCCGCAGGGCCGATGACCTTCAGGTGATCGTTGAAGAGATTCTCGTTCATCCTCGTCACGACAGAGCCCCGGGCCGCGAGCCGGTCGGCGAAGTTCTTCAGGGCGCCCCGTGTATCCGCAGACACCGGAACCCCGCCGAAGCCGTCTGTCCAGACGATGCGGAGGCCCTTGAGATCTTTCGCTGCCTGCGGGCCCAGATCCACCCAGGGGATGTCCGGGTCGGCAGTGGTCGGCCCCGCAATGACGGACAGGCCGAGCCGGAGGTCGTCGATGGAGCGCGCCAGGGGGCCGCAGCAGGCCAGGTGCCGCAGCGCTCTGAACTGGGCACCCTTCATCCCCGGGGACACGCCATAGTTGGAGGTGAAGTTTTCCGTGGGCTTGATGCCGTATATGCCGCAGAAGTGGGACGGGATCCGGATGGACCCGCCGAGGTCGTTGCCCATGCCGAGCGCGCTCATGCCCGTGGCCACGGCAGCCGCCTCGCCGCCCGAGGACCCCCCTGGAGTCCTCTTCTGGTCCCATGGGTTGTTCGTGACACCGAACAGCCTGTTCCTGGTCTGGGTATCCATGCCCAAGGGCGGCAGGTTCGTCTTGCCCAGGATGACCGCGCCTGCCATCTTCACCCGCTCCACCACGAAGGCGTCATGCTGCGGCACATAGTCCGCCAGTTCGCCCATGCCATTCGTGCTCTTGATACCCTTGGTGGCGTAGTTGTCCTTGATGGTCATGGGCACCCCGTGCAGCGGCCCCCAGACCTCGCCCCGCTTGAGCGCCTCGTCCGCCTCCCGGGCCCGCTTGCGCGCGCCCTCGGCGTCCAGGGTGACAATGGCGTTGAGCCTTGGATTGACCCTGGCGATCTGATCCAGATAGGCCTCCACCGCCTCCGTGGCGGTCGTCTTGCCGGTGCGGATCATGTCCGCGAGCTTCGATGCTGGGAGAAAAACCAGCTCATGGCGTGTGAGACCCGAAGCTGCCGGTTCATCGGCATGTGCGTTCCCGGTGAACAGGACAAGACCCAGGAGTGAGATCAGGACGAAAGCGGGAAGAAAAGACTGCTTGTTCCATGAGTGCCTCTGGCGGAGATTCATGGGAATCCTCCTCGTCAATGGAATATGCATCAGGACCGGGTTTGCGACCATCATGCAGGCCTGCCGCACCCGGTTTCCTGTCAACAGGCCTATCCTACCAGAGAATGAATCCCTGATAAACTCTCAGGAAAAGCCGCTCACGCCTTCCCTACTCGGCAACCACCGCGGTCCCGCTGATGCTCACCATGAGCATGCCGTTCGCCTGGCCCAGGACCTCGTAGTCCAGATCAACGCCCACAACGGCATTGGCTCCCAGTTGGGCCGCGTTCTGCTCGAGCTCGGCCATGGCCACCTCGCGGGCCCTGCGGAGCTCCTTCTCGTAGGCTGCCGAACGGCCGCCGATGATGTCGCGCACCGTGGCGAAGATGTCGCGGAACAGGTTCGCGCCCAGGATGGCCTCGCCCGTGACGATGCCCTTGTACTCTCTGATGCGTTTCCCTTCGATGGTCTGTGTGGTGGTTATGATCATGTGCAGGACCTCCTCAGGCCGTTGTTCCATGAGAGCGAATCATCATGGGTTACTGTGGCCCCCAGTCCCCGGTGCCGCGGGCCCGGGGGCGGCTTGCGCGGGTGGTGTCCCCTGGTCCTGTGCCGGGGCCTCGTCAGGGGACTGTCCCTCGATGACCTCGGCCTGTCCTTCTCCCTCGGGCTGGACGGCGGCTCCCTCGACGGGCGGCTGCTCGATGCCCGTGGTGGTGGCCTCCCCGGTCAGGACCTCTCCCGCGGCCTCGGGCCCGGGCTCGTCAGGCGTGGTCATGACCTCCTCGAACTCGGGAATCACGATGCCGCGCGCCACCATGATGCGGTAGATCCTCTTCGAGCGGTATCTGACGTACTTGGAGTTGCCCTTCGGGCTGTACCGGATGGGGTTGGGCAGCACCGTTGCCAGCCTTGAGGCCTCCTCGGGGCCGAGCGCGGATGCATGTTTCCCGTAGTAATGCCGTGCTGCCGCCTCGATGCCGAAGATGCCGTCGCCCCACTCGGCGTAATTGAGGTAGAGTTCCATGATGCGGCGTTTGGTGAGGGTCTTTTCCATGCGCCAGGTGAGGATGGCCTCCCTGATCTTGCGGATGGGGTTCTTGGACGGCGACAGGTAGAGGTTCTTGGCCAGCTGCTGGCTGATGGTGGAACCGCCCGCCTTGAGCTTCCTCGCCTTCAGGTCGCGCTCGAAGGCCTGCTGCATGGCCTCGTAGTCGAAGCCCTCGTGCCGCCAGAACTTGTCGTCCTCGGCGATAATGACCGCCTTGATGAGGTAGGGCGAGATCCGCTTCAGGGGCACCCATCGATGCCTGAGCCGTACATCCCTGCCCTCGTGCTCCCACTGTCTCTCGCGGTACTCCATGAACGCACTCCGGTCCGGGTGGTCCTTCCTGAGGGCCGAGACGTCGGGGTAGACGAAATAGACCAGGATGCTGGACGCGAAGTATACGGCCACGGCGAGTGCGGCCAGGAACAGCTTCTTCAGCATGGATGGTTGGGTCTCCGGTGCATCAGCGCCTCGAGCCGCGCCTGTTCAGTAGATCACGGCGGAGAGGTAGCCCACCACGGACGAATTGTCGCCCGTGATCTGGCCCGAGTGGGCGTACCGCAGGACCTTCGCGGTGGTGCGGCCCAGCAGGGAACCGTAGAGCATGGCCGTGATGATGGGCCCGCCGCCGCAGGCCTCGCTGGTGGACTTCTCCAGGGCATTGCTCAGACCCTTCGCGTCGAAGGCCTCGATGTGCGATGCCACCCGCTTGTCCATGTCCTCCGCGCTCTTCGAGGAGTGAAAGTGGGACAGGTCCGAGCTGGCGACCACGAGGGTGCTGTCGGGGTCCCTGACGCACCGCCCGAGTGCCTCGGCCAGGACCCGGCACTGGGACAGATCCTGCCTGCCCATGATGAGCGGGCAGAGCCTGAAGGTGCCCAGCACGTGCTGGAGGAAGGGGAGCTGGATCTCGAGGGCGTGCTCGGAGCCGTGGGGGCCGGGGTCGTCCACGATGTCCCTGCCGTCCAGAAGGCCCGCGCACAGGTCTTCGTCCACCTCGATGATGCCCAGCGGCGTCTCGTAGCATCCCTTCGGCCACACGGCCACGTGCGGGAAGTAGGCCCGGTGCGAGGGGCTGACGACCACCACGGTCGAATAGTCGCGGCCCTGCACGGCCTTGTATGCATAGGCGGCAACAGGGCCCGAGTACATGTATCCGGCATGCGGCGAAACCACGGCCACCGGCTTGACGGGGATCTCCGGGATCCGGGCGTTGTTCAGGTACGCGGTGATGTCCTTCCTCAGCGTTTCGGGTTTTCCGGGGTACCAGCTCCCTGCAATGACCGGCCTGCGGATGGGACCTGACATGGCATGCCTCCTTTGCCCGGTCCAGGCTGTCCGGGCACGTGCACCTGCTGGTGAAAATTAAGGAAAGACCGGTACGGAGTCAAGGCCCGTGGCCTCGTCCAGGCCGAACATGAGGTTCATGCACTGCACGGCCTGTCCGGACGCACCCTTGGTGAGGTTGTCGATGACGCTGACGATGGTGGCCCTGCTACTGCCCGGATTCTTCTTCACGGTCATGACGCAGCGGTTGGTGCCCCGCACGTCCTTGACCCCGGGCAGGCCGTCGATGACGCGGACAAAGGGCGATCCCCGGTAGAACCGCTGGAGGCAGTCCTTCAGAGAGTCTTCGTCCGAGGCGCTGGTGACGTAGATGGTGGAGAGCATGCCGCGGCTGATGGGGATGAGGTGCGCGGTGAACTCGATGGCCACGTCATGGCCCGCAGCCAGGCTCAGCTCCTGCTCGATCTCGGGCACGTGGCGGTGGGACCGGCCCACCTTGTAGGCCGAGAACGACTCGCCAACCTCGCAGATGTGGGTTTTCAGGCTCAGGCCCCTGCCCGCGCCGGACACGCCGCTCTTGCTGTCCACGATGATGTCCCGGCCCTCGACGATGCCCTCCCTCAGGAGCGGGACCAGGGGCAGCAGGACGCTGGTGGGGTAGCAGCCCGGGTTGGCCACGAGGCGCGCGGCCCTGATATCGTCCCGGTACACCTCGCACAGCCCGTACACCGCATCGTTGAGCAGGTCCGGGCATGTGTGCTCCTGGTACCACTTCCGGTATACGGCAAGGTCGCGGATGCGGAAGTCTGCGGACAGGTCGATCACCTTCACCGGGTGTGCGATCCTGGCGATGAAGTCCATGCTCGCCCCGTGGGGCAGGCAGCTGAACACTGCTTCGCAGCGGTCCCGGATTGCGGCCGCGTCGAATTCCTCAAGAACCATGTCCGCCGAGCCCTTGAGGAACTCCAGGACGTCCGATATCTTCTTGCCGTTGTACTGGCGGGAGGAACAGTAGGTGATCCGGGCCCCAGGGTGACGGTGCAGGAGCCTGATCAGCTCCGCACCCGTATACCCCGTGGCCCCCAGGATACCTATGGAGATGGTCAATGAGAAACTACCTCTTGGAGAACTGAGGACGCTTGCGGGCCTTGTGGAGGCCGTACTTCTTCCGTTCCACCATGCGGGGATCCCTGGTGAGGAACCCTGCGGCCTTCAGCTTGGACCTGAACCGCTCCACGTCGAAGGATGCGAGCGCCCGCGAGATACCGTGGCGCAGCGCACCCGCCTGGCCGGCGATGCCGCCGCCCGATACCGTTGCGTATATATCGAACTGCCCCCTGGTCTCGGT
>ENA-UOWE01006374-UOWE01006374.1-activated-sludge-metagenome-genome-assembly--contig:-NODE-6374-length-10443-cov-4.476319_pt1 | contig 10443 bp, 11 predicted proteins | sample MGYA00249841_ERZ761562 | MGnify/ENA primary metagenome ERZ761562 (study PRJEB28883, sample SAMN05720200) | activated sludge metagenome | isolation source: Anaerobic digester | place: Japan... | reverse complement strand
CGCGACCGCGCGTACGCCGCATTCGACGCCGAAATTGCCTCCGTCCCCCGCGACCCCGCGGCCTTCGCGTCCTACCTGGACGGCGTCCTCTTCGGGTAAGCGGCATGGAACGCGCCGGGGCCTCTTGCTACGTCTACGCCAAGGCTTGCGGGATGTACGCCCGCTCCTTCGTCGGAACGCGCGCGCGCCGGCTCTTCGAGGCGAGGCGCCTTCCCGATCTTTGGTCACTCCTTTTTGGCGGCGAGGTTCCCCTCGTCCCCGAAGGCATGCTCGCCCAACTAATCGAACGAAAGAGCGAGGATAAGGCGATCGCCGATTTCGTCGGCCTCCTCGCGATGTACGATACCCCCGACCCCGTGTCCCGCGCCCTTCTCTCGTTTTATGATTTCGCGAACTTGAAGGCGATGTCCTCCGCGCTCGCGCTTGGGGCGACCGAGCGTCCCCGCCTCGTCGACGTCGGGTCTTTCTCCGTCATCGACGCGTCGCGGTGGCCGGACCTCGCGGCGGTCACCCGCGGTTCCCCCGTCGCCTGGTACGACCGCGTCCCGGAGCGCGACGAGGCCGTCGTCTGGGAAACCCGTCTCGACCACGAGTACTACCGCTCCCTCTGGGGCGCCCTCGAGTCGCTTCCCCGCTCCGAGAGGCAAACCGCCGAGCCCTTCGTCGGAGAGGAGATATCCCTGCAGAACGCGGTATGGACGCTCCGCCTTCGCGCGTATTATGGGCTTTCCGCCGACGAGATCGTGCCGCTGCTCGCGGGATCGGGAAACGTCCCGAAGGCGCAGGACCCGCTGTGCCGGGCGGCGATGGACGCGCTCGAGACGCCGCTCGACTCGTGGCCGGAATGGTCCGCGTGGCGCTACGCCTGGCTCCTCAACCCGCACGAGGAGGGCGTTCCCTGGACCGTCGACCCCCGCTGGGCCCAGCTCGCCGGCGACCGGCGCCTCTCGCGCCTCGCGATGCGCTCGTTCCACCAGAATCCTTTTTCCGTCGGCACGCTGGTGGCCTTCTTCAGGATCAAGCAGCTCGAGACCCAGATGATCCGCGTCGCCGCGGAGGGCATCAGGCTTGGGCTTACGGACTCGCAGATACAGGATTTCATGGGGGAGAGTCAGAATGCTTAAAACGACCGCGATGAAGCTCGTCGAGCTGATGATCCTGCGCCAGGACGTGGACCGCGTCCTCGAGTACCTCGGGAAGCGCGCGAACTTCGAGATCCAGGGAGAGGTCGACTATTCGGGCCTCCCGCGCGACGCGTCGCGCGACGCCGCCCTTGAGCGTCTCAAGGCGTGCCGCGTCTACCTCGGACTGCCGGAGCCGCTCGAGTTCTCGAAGGCCGTGTCCATCCCCACCGAGCGGGACGCGGAAGCCGCCGCCCGCCTCGCCGACGCGTGCGAGGAAATCAAGAAGCGCGAGGTCGAGGCGGCCGAGCGGCAAAAGCGCGTATCCGGCGCCTACGACGAGGCCCGCGCTTTCACCAACCTCAAGGTCGCCTACAGCGAGCTCGAGCATCTCACCTTCCTCTCGCTTAGAATCGGGAAGATCGACCCCTCCGTCTTCGACGAGCTTCGTTTCGCGCTCGGGGACCGCGCGGTCGTCGTCGCCCTGGGCGATGACCGGACGAGGGTGCTCGCCGCCGCCTCCAAGAAGGGCCGCTTCGCCCTCGACACCGAGCTTAAACGATTCGGCTTCGTGCCGATCGAGGTGCCGAAGGACTTTAAGGGCGTTCCCGACGACGTGCTCGCCGGCCTCAAGGCGCAGGTCGACGAGGCCGCGCGCGGGTTTGACGAGATCGCCGCCGAGCGCAAGCGCTTCGCCCACGCCCGCGGCGCTGAGCTCCTTCGCCTCGTCGAGACCTTCGCCCTCGGTTCCCAGGTCGGCGAGGTCCGCGAGTCCCTCGAGTCGACCCAGCTCGTCTACCGGGTCCGGGGCTGGATCGCGGCGGACGACGCGGTGGCGCTGATGAAGGACCTCGACGAGATGACCGAGGGCCGCGTCGCGATCAGGGTCTACGACCCGGGCGAGGTTCCGTCGGTGAAGAGCGGGAAGGAAAAGGTCCCGGTCAGCTACCGGCACGGCGCGTTCGTGAAGAGCTTCGAGCGGATGATATTCAGCTACGGCGCGCCGCTTTACGGCACGATCGACCCAACGCCGATAGTCGCCTTCTTCTTCACCCTCCTTTTCGGGATCATGTTCGGCGACGTCGGGCAGGGCCTCGTATTCCTGCTTCTCGGCGTCTCCCTCGTTACCGGCTTCGCCCGTCCGCTCGCGAGGTGGCGGCACTTCGGCCCGATCTTCATCGCGATCGGGTGCTCGAGCTCGGTGATGGGCCTCCTGACCGGCGAGTTCTTCGCGAACGGCGAGCTCCTCGTTCCGTTCAGCGAGTGGGTAACCGGGCTCTTCGGCGAGCCGAGGGAAAGGATACTCGAGCTGATGCCCTCCCGCGAGGCGATGGGTAAGCTGATGATCTTCTTCGGCTTTACCCTCGCGATCGGCTTCGTGGTCAACTCGATCGGGCTCGTCATCAACATCGTCAACCAGTTCGCCCTCGGCCGCCCGGCGAAGGCGATCTTCAGCAAGACGGGGCTATGCGGGGCGATCTTCTTCTGGTACGTCGTCGGCGCCGTCGCGCGCGTCGCGGTCGCGGGCGGCGGGTTACGATGGTACGACGCAGTCGCCGTCGGCGTTCCCCTGCTTGGGCTTTTCTTCGCCGAGCCCCTGACCCGCCTCATCGAGGGGCATCGCCCCGTCCTCGAGAACGGGCTTTTCTCCGCGTTCATCGAGGGTATCGTCGAGCTTCTTGAGGTCGTGTCGACCTATATCTCGAACTCGGTGAGCTTCCTCCGCGTCGGGGCTTTCGCCCTCTCGCACGCGGTGCTGAGCTTTATCATCTTCACGATGTCGGACCTCGTCGGCGGGTCGCTCTCCGCTGGCGGCCTCGTCATCGGCGTGTTCGGAAACGCGATCATCATCGTGCTGGAGGGCTTGATCGTCACGATCCAGGTCGTGCGCCTTCAGTACTACGAGTTTTTCTCGAAGTTCTTTACCGAGACGGGGAAGGAGTTTAAGCCCTTCCGCTTCAAATACAAGGAGAGTTAACATGAACCGCAAGCTTTTAGTATCCGTCGCCGCGATGCTCGCCCTCGCGCTCGCCTTCGCCGTCGCCGAGGAAGCCGCCGCGCCGGCGAACGCCGAGCAAGGATCCGCGGCCGTCGCCGCGGCCGGAGAAGTCGCCGCCTCGGCGGCCTCTCCCGCCGCCATTAAATACGTGGCCGCGGCCCTCGCCGTCGGTTTCGCGTGCATCGCGGGCGGCATGGCCGTCGGCCGCATTGGCGCGGCCGCCATGGGCGCGATGAGCGAGAACGCCGAGCTCTCGGGCAAGGCCCTTCCGTTCGTCGGCCTCGCCGAGGGTATCTGCCTTTGGGGCTTCCTGGTGGCCCTGCTTATCATCCTCCTGTGAAATACGCCGTCATCGGGGAGCGGGAGCTCGTCCTCGCGTTCGCCCTCGTGGGCGTCGGCGGGACCGTGGCGAACACGCGCGACGAGGCGGTCGACGCCTTCGCCCGGGCGACCGGGCGGGTCGGCCTCCTCTCGCAGGCGCCCGTCGAGGGGGAGCGGCCGAAGGTCCTCATCCTCACCGAGGAGGTCTCGGCCATGCTCGAGGAGGAAGTGCGCGAGTGGCAGATGGGGGCGGAATACCCGCTCATCGTCGAGATTCCCTCGCTGCACGGCCACGTCGAGGGGCGGAAGACCCTGACGGACTCGATACGGGAAGCGATCGGCATCCACGTCTAGGACGCGTGCCAAAGGGATTGGTTTTGTATGGAAGAGCTTCGTTCTACTGAGATACTCGACCGCGAGATACAGGAGGACGCCCGCCGAAAGGCCGAGCGCATCCTGAAGGCGTCCGAAACGGAATGCGCCGATATCCTCGCGGCGGTCGACGCGCGCGTCGAGGCGACTCGGCGCGAGAAGGAATCCGAGTACGCTCGGCGGGCCGAGGCCCACGCGCGCGACTCGGATTCGGCGGTTCCGCTCGAGAAGCAGCGGCGCCTCGTGTCCTTCGTCGACCGCGAGGTACGGGCCGCCCTCGACGCGTACCTCGCGGGCCTCTCGACAACGCGCAAGGACGCGCTCCTCGTTTCCCTCGCCTCGCGGTACGCGAGCGCCCTCTCAGGCTCGCCGGTCACGGTGCGGGCTGTCGGCATGGACGCGGCTCGCGCGCGCGCGGTCGCCGAGCGGGCCCTTGGCCCGATCACCCTCTCCTCGGTCGAGGCGGTTGCGGCCGCCGACTTCGCCGCTTCCTGCGCCGCGGGGAATTCCTGCGCGCCCGCCACCCCCGTCGCGGCCCTTGACGAGGGAATCGTGCTCGAATCGGCCGACGGGATCGTGTCATGCCGCGCGACGATGGGCGAGATTCGCGAAGAACTCCTTTCCACGAAGCGCCAGGAGATGGCCGACGCGCTCCTCGGCGGGAGGTTGCCGAGATGAGCGAGAACGAGACCGTTACCGGTCGGGTTACCCGGATCTCGGGCCCGATCGTCTACGCCGAGGGCCTCGGTGCCTGCGGCCTATACGACGTCGTCGACGTGGGCGAGGCCGCCCTGATCGGCGAGATCATTCGACTCAAGGACGGGGTCGCGACGATACAGGTATACGAGGACGACACCGGGATGCGCGTCGGCGAGAAAGCCGTCTGCCATCGCCGCCCGCTCTCGGTCAGGCTTGGTCCCGGCCTCGTCGGCACGATCTACGACGGGATTCAGCGTCCCCTTAAGAGCCTTTTTTCCTCCTCGGGCGCGTTCCTCGAGCCGGGGAAGCGGAGCGAGCCCCTCGACGCCGCGCGGAAGTGGCGGCTCGAGCCTGCCGAGGCCCTTCGTTCGGGTGCCGCGATCGCGCCGGGCGCCGTCCTCGGCTACGTGCGCGAGACGGAGTCCGTGAACCACGCGATCTCGGTCCCGCCGACCGTTCGCGGGAGGAGCCTCGCCTGGGCCGCCGCGGCGGGCGAGTACACCATCGACGAGCCGATCGCGCGCACCGAGCTCGGCGAGGAAATCTTCCTCGCCCATCACTGGCCGGTCCGCCGCCCGCGCCCCTTCGCGCGGAAACTCACCGTCTCCGAGCCGCTGATCACCGGTCAGCGGGTCATCGACGTTTTCTTTCCCCTATCGAAGGGAGGCACGGCCGCGATTCCCGGCGGCTTCGGCACCGGGAAGACGATGACCCAGCATGCCGTCGCGAAGTGGTGCGATGCCGACCTCATCGTCTACATCGGCTGCGGGGAGCGCGGCAACGAGATGACCGACGTCCTCTCCGAGTTTCCCGAGCTCATCGACCCGAGGACCGGCCGCTCCTTGATGGAGCGCACGATCCTGATCGCGAACACGTCGAACATGCCCGTCGCCGCCCGCGAGGTGTCCCTCTACTCCGGGATCACCCTCGCCGAGTACTACCGCGACATGGGGATGGACGTCGCTATCATGGCCGACTCGACGAGCCGCTGGGCCGAGGCCCTGCGCGAGCTTTCGGGCCGCATGGAGGAGATGCCGGCGGAGGAGGGCTTCCCCGCGTACCTGCCGACTCGGCTCGCCGAGTTCTATGAGCGTGCCGGTCGCGTCGTACCGCTCTCCGGCGGCGAAGGCTCGATCTCCGTCATCGGGGCGGTGTCCCCGCCTGGCGGCGACTTCTCCGAGCCGGTCACCCAGCACACGAAGCGCTTTATCCGCTGCTTCTGGGCACTCGACCGCGAGCTCGCGAACGCCCGCCATTACCCGGCCATCGGCTGGATCGAGTCCTACTCCGAGTACGCGGAGGAGGTCCGCGCGTGGTGGGACCGCCTTGACCCGCGCTGGAGCTCCGTGCGCGCCCAAGCGCTCGAGCTTTTGAAGCGCGAGCAGCGCCTTCAGCAGATCGTCCGCCTGATCGGGCCGGACGTCCTGCCCGACACGGAGCGGATCATCCTGGTCGTCGCCGAGATGGTGAAGAACGGATTTCTCCAGCAGAGCGCCTTCGACGAGGTCGACATGTTCTCGGTCCCGGCGAAGCAGGTAGTGATCCTCAAGATCATGATGGACTTCTATAGGCGGTCGCTCGCCATCATCAGGAACGGCGCGCCGCTCGCCAAGATATCGGCCCTCTCGTGCCGCGAGGAGATCGTCCGGATCAAGACGACCTTCGCGAACGAGGACGCGGCCGGGATATCCGGCGTCGAGGCGCGGATGAACCAGGAGCTCGACGAGCTCGAGCGGCTGTACCGCAAGGTGGAGACAGTATGAGGGGAGTCGAGTATAAGGGCGTCCAGTCGGTCGACGGGCCCATCGTCATCGTGAGGCGGCGCGAGAACGTCTCGTACGGGGAGATCGCCGCGGTCCGCGACCGCTCGGGCGAGGTCCGCACCGGGCGCGTCATCGACGTCTCCGAGGAACACTGCGTCGTCCAGATATTCGGCTCGACCTCCGGTCTCAGCCTGGACGACACCACCGTCGAATTCCTCGAGACCCCGATGGAGCTCCGCGTATCGGAAGGGCTCATGGGGCGCATCTTCAACGGCCTCGGCAAGCCCATCGACGGCTATCCCGAGCTTTACTCCTCACGCCTCGTCAACGTCAACGGGAACCCGATCAACCCCTACGCGCGCGTCTACCCGCGCGACTTCATCCAAACCGGGATATCCGCGATCGACGGGATGAACACCCTGATCCGGGGGCAGAAGCTCCCGGTCTTCTCCGGGAACGGCCTGCCGCACAATAGGCTTACCGCGCAGATCATACGCCAGGCGCGGATCCTCAGCGAGGACGAGGGCTTCGTGATGGTCTTCGCCGGCATGGGGATCAAGTACGACGTCGCCCGCTTCTTCATCGACACCTTCGAAAAGTCGGGCGTCCTCTCTCGCGTCGTGATGTTCCTCTCGCTCGCCGACGCCCCGTCGATCGAGCGCATCATCACCCCGCGCTGCGCCCTTACCGCCGCCGAGTACCTCGCGTACGAGCGCGGGATGCACGTCCTCGTCGTCCTTACCGACATGACCAACTACTGCGAGGCGCTCCGCGAGATATCGACGACCCGTGGCGAGGTCCCCGGCCGCAAGGGATACCCGGGATACCTCTACTCGGACCTCGCCGAGCTCTACGAGCGCGCGGGAAAGGTGAAGGGATCGACCGGCTCGATCACGCAGATACCGATTTTGACGATGCCGAACGACGACATCAGCCACCCGATACCGGACCTCACCGGCTACATCACCGAGGGTCAGATCGTCCTCGACCGCGAGCTCTCTCAGAAGGGGGTGTATCCCCCGGTCGCTGGCCTGCCGAGCCTCTCGCGCCTCATGAAGGACGGGATCGGGAAGGGGATGACCCGCGAGGACCACAAGGACGTGTCGAGCCAGCTCTTCGCCGCCTACTCGAAGGTCAAGGGCATCCGCAACCTCGCCGCGATCATCGGCGAGGAGGAGCTCTCTGACGGCGACAAGCTCTACCTAAAGTTCGGCGAGCTCTTCGAGGGAAAGTTCCTGACCCAGGGCGAGTTCGAGAATCGCTCGATCGAGGAGACGCTCGACATCGGCTGGCGGCTCCTCTCGATCCTGCCGCGCGACGAGCTCTACCGGGTCAAGGGCGAGTACATCGAGCGCTACATGAAGCCGGCCCTGGCGGCCGCGCCGCCTGAGTCGGGCGGCAAGGGGCGCGCTTAGGATGGCAAGGCTCCCCGTCGCCCCGACCAAGTCAAACCTCCTCGCCGTAAAGGAACAGCTCGCGATCGCGCGGGACGGCTACGAGCTCCTCGAGCAAAAGCGCGAGATCCTCGTCATGGAGCTGATGCAGATGGTCGAGCGTGTTAAGCTTTTGGAGTCGGACATCGAGAAGCAGGTCGCGCGCGCGTACCCGTCGCTTCGCAGGATGTTCATGGCCGTCGGGCGCGAGAACGTCGAGCGCGCCTCGCGGACGGTGTCCTACGATTTCGACGTTCGCGAGAAGCAGGTGACGATCGCCGGCATGGGGTTCTCCACCATCTCGGTTGAGTTGCCGAGGCGCCGTCTCGCGTGGAGCTACCTTAACTCCTACGCGGACTGCGACCGGGTGATGATCGACTTCTTCGAGCTCCTCCGCCTACTGACGGAGATGGCGTCGATCAGGACGATCGTGTGGCGCCTCGCGCGCGAGGTCAAGAAGACCCAGCGCCGGGTAAACGCCCTCGACAAGCAGGTCATTCCGCAGACGCGGGAGACGAAGGCATACATCGAGAGCGTCCTTGAGGAACGCGAGCGCGAGAACGTGTTCGTGCTGAAGGCGCTCAAGGCGAGAAACGGGGGTCGATGAGATGATCAAGCCGCTTTTTCAGAACGTGCTCGTGATGGTCAACGGGACCGACGCGTCGATAAACGCCGTCCGGTACGCCGTGCTCATGGCCAAGCTCTACCGCGTCCGCGTGAACGCCGTCTACGTCGTCGACACAGCGACGATCAAGCAACTCACCCTCAACCGCATCTTCATCGAGGAGGAGAGCCGCGAGTACGAGCAGAGCCTCGAGGAGAACGGCAAGCGCTACCTCGCCTTCGTCGACGAGCTCGGCAAGGCAAAGGGCGTCAAGATAGAGACCGAGCGCCGCAAGGGGGCGATATGGTCGGAGGTGATCGCCTGCGCGGACGAGCGGAAGGCGGATACCATACTCGTCGGCGGCTCCGATCGCGAGTCGACGGACCAGAAGGAAGTTGGGTCGACCACGCTGAAGTCGATCCTCCTCAACTCGAGATGCTCCGTCCTCGTGGTCAAGGAGCGGATGGTCGAGCAGCTGTATAAGCTCGCGTAAGGGGGACGGCATGCGCGTTGCCATAGTTTCGTTCGCTAAGGGGGGTACGTCCCCGGAAATCCTCGAGGCCCTCGAGCGCGGATCCCGCTCGGCGGGCGCGGAGGTGGTCGTCCTCGATGGGTTCGCGGCCGAGTCTCCGCGTCTTGCCCTCTACGATTACGTCGCCGTCGTGCTTCGCCCCGTGTCCCCGTTCGGCGGTCGCGTGCCCGCGCGTGTCCGGGAGGCCCTGTCGCAGGCCGGCACCCTCGTCGGGAAGAAGGGCGCCGCCGTCGTCGTTAAGTCCCTCCTCGGTTCCGGCCGTCTCCTTCGGGAGCTGATGGCCGAAATGGAGAGGCAGGGAATGAAGATTGATTACTTCGAGGCCGTGGCCGGCGCGGAGTCCGCCTTGGCGGCGGGCAAGAGCCTGGGCTGAAGCGGGCCTCGATGGAAGATTGTTACCGGGTCCTCGGCGTTAGGCCCGCATCGTCGGCCGCCGAGATTAAGCGCGCCTTCCGCGCCCGCGCGAAAAGCCTTCATCCCGACGTGGCCGGCAAGGGCGGCGCCGCGGGCGAGGACAACGCGCGGAAGATGCGCGAGCTCATCAGCGCGTACGAGACCCTTTCCGATCCCGCGCGACGCGCCGAGTTCGACGCCGTCTATGCGCAGTTCCGCCGCTCGGCCACGGGCGGCGAGGCCGGCTTCGACTATCGGCTTTGGCTCATGGAGCGCGACGACGCCGAGAGCCGGGCGAAGCTGATTTTCTTCGACCTCCTTCACGAGCTCGAGGACGAGGCGGTCGCCGAGTACCGGGCGCAACGCGCGCGGCCCGGCGGTTTCGCCCTTTCGCGCTTCTTCGATCGCGAGGACTTCATGGACTGCGGTTTCATCCTCGCCGAGGAGCTCAACGCCCGGGGCGACGCCTACGAGGCGTTTATCCTCCTCGCGGAGGTCGTTAACCTCGAGCGGAAGCGGCCGTACTTTAAGCACTTTTTCCCGGAGGTCATTGCCTTCGTGCGATCGATACTCCGCGGCCCTCTCGTCGACTCGGCGGGGGACGAGCTCGCCCTCGAGTGCCTGGAGACCGCGCTCGAGCTCGGCCTCGGGAAGAAGGACGACGCGTACGTGCTCGCGGAGATGGCGCGTATATACCATCGGATGGGCGATGGCCGGACTGCGGCCGCCTGCCTCGACGAGGCGCTCTCGCGCGAGCCTCGCCTCGCCGGAGTCTCCGCCCTTAAGCGCGAACTAGGAGTTGCCCAGAAATGATACGCATCAAGAATGAACGGCAGATCGACGGGATCCGCAGGTCGTGCAAGGCCCTCGCCCGGTTATATCGGGACCTCGTTCCCCTCGTGCGCGCCGGGGTCACCACCGCCGACCTGGACGCCTTCTGCGTCGAGTTCATCAAGAAGGAGGGCGGGAAGCCCGCGTGGTACGCGGAGGGCTTCCCCGGGGCGGCGTGCATATCCGTCAACGAGGAGGTCATCCACGGCATCCCGTCGCCGAAGCGCGTCCTTAAGGAAGGCGACCTCGTTTCCCTCGACATCGGGATCGACCTCGATGGGTACATTAGCGACTCCGCCGTCACGGTCCCCGTCGGCGAGGTAGGGAAGCGGGAGCGCGCCCTGATCGAGACCACCGAGCGCTGTCTTGCGGCCG
>ENA-UOWE01006372-UOWE01006372.1-activated-sludge-metagenome-genome-assembly--contig:-NODE-6372-length-10444-cov-3.580229_pt1 | contig 10444 bp, 7 predicted proteins | sample MGYA00249841_ERZ761562 | MGnify/ENA primary metagenome ERZ761562 (study PRJEB28883, sample SAMN05720200) | activated sludge metagenome | isolation source: Anaerobic digester | place: Japan... | reverse complement strand
TATTTTCCGTACTTCAAAACCGTTATAACAAGGCCGTAAAAAAAATAAGAGAAGCTATAGTAAACGGAATTTTTGGAAAATTAGTCCTGGGAACGGTGAGGCTCAGATGGTCTCGCGGCCAGGCTTACTACGACCGCGATCCGTGGCGCGGCACCTGGCTTTTGGATGGCGGCGCGCTTACCAATCAGGCTATTCATCACATAGACCTTTTACAGTGGATGTTCGGCGAGGTCGAATCGGTCTTTGCGAACGCGCAAACCGCGCTTGTAAATGTAGAAGTCGAAGACACCGCCGTATGCACGCTTAAATTTAAAAACGGCGCGCTTGGCGTTATCGAAGCCACCACGGCGGCCCGGCCCGGCGACCTCGAAGCTTCGCTTTCTATTCTCGGAGAAAAAGGCACCGCAATCATAGAAGGCGCATCCGTTAACAAGCTCGTGACATGGACATTCGAAAACATGGATATGAGCGAATTTTATGAAAGACCTCCTAACGTTTACGGTTTCGGACATAACGAATTTTTAGAAGAAGTGACTTCCGCTATAATTAAAAACCAAAAACCTGTAATTGACGGTGTGGAAGGCCTGAAGTGCGTCCGGCTGCTGAACGCGATATATAAATCGATCGAAGAAAAGCGCGAAGTGTTTATGGGCGAAAATCCCGTTTCATCAAAACTCGGAGTATTTGCCGGCGGGAAAGATATTCGCGATATCTACAGAATAAATGAATAACGGCTGCAATTAGTATTTACCACCACAAAATTCAATGAAATCAATTTTTATAATAGACTCGACAGATAAGTTAGAAAATGACCAAGCGCTTGGTTTAATAAAAAACAGCCGCAGCGCATCTTTTTTGTTCATAAAAAAGAATGCTCATATTCAAAATATGGCTTCAAAATACGATAACTTTTCAGTCATTGATATTTGCGGCCAATACAACGTTTTATTGAATATTTCTCGCGAGCGTATCGTTAAATTTTTCGCTGAACTTCCCAGGAAGCAATTCACGCTTTCACACGGTTCAAAAACTTCTTTTCATGAATTATTCAAAAACGATAATTTTTCCGCATGGTGGCTAATGAATTTTGCCGACAAAGCTCCGGATGCCGGAGGAATAGTCAATCGGCTTTTCCAGCTGGATATCATAAAAAGCGTATTAGAAAAAAATAATTTTGATCTCGGTTTGATTTACAGCGAAGATAAAGCCTTTGCTTCAAGCGTCAGAAATCTTTTAGCCAATTTTAAAATTTCTTCCTTTTCCACAACCGATAATTCTTCAAAGTCCAAACCTGCATCGGCGGAATTCGGAAAACTGCATATATCTTCATTTGGAAAGTGGACATCAATTTCCAAAAACGCTTTAAAACTGTTTATATCCAAATGCATATCCGCCATAATTGTTAATCTTGTTAAAAAATCAAATACAAACGATTCCAGCGCTTACAATATCTGCTTTCATTCCTGGTATCCGGCTCATTGGTATAATTACAGCGAAAAATATTTCGACAGATATTATTTTGACCTTGTCGAACATATACATAAAAATTCTGAAATTATAAAGCCCACTTATCTTTTCAAGCTAAAGTGGTATGAAAAAAATTTAACCGGTCTTTTGAAGTCATTCAAAAGACTTTATAACTCAAAACTGAACTTTGATTTTTTAGACCGTTACATATCCATAAAAGATATCCTTAAAATGTATTACTCATGTTTTCAAATGAAGCGGCGTCTTGATTCGGCATTTAAAAAAGACATAAGCATTTTCAAATATAATGAAATAAATATATTCGAACTGGCTTATAATGAGTTTTGTGAATCTTTTTTACTTGATATACCATATAATCTAATTCTTGCAAAAGCTTTAAAACGATATTTAAAAAGAAATGAAACGATAATCGGTTTTGTAAATTTTTTAGAATTGTACGCATATGCGCGCGGATTTATAAGCGAAATAAAAAACGATGAAACATTAAAGCGCGTTAAAATGATAGCATTTCAACACAGCACAATAACAAAATTCAATCTTCATTATAATTATGATGAAGCAGAAATCGCTCCGCACGCAAAACATGACTTAAATTTTATTCCGTTACCCGATCTATTTATATTAAGCGGAAGTAAAGCGTTCGAAACATTGAATTCATTTAAAATTAATCGCAATAAATTAGTTATATGCGGTACGCCACGATACAATTATATGTTAAAGTATATTAATATTGCCGAAAAGAAAATAAACGAAAAAAGCTCTACAGCAAAAATTTTAATAGCCTCAGTCGGAGATTATTACGAATCAATTGAAATGATAAGTTCTTGTCTTGAAGCGTTGTGCGAAGAAAAAAGCATTTCAATAACTGTTAAAATGCACCCAATGTGCGACATAAGTGCCGAAATAAATAGAATTTTTAATTCAAACGAAAAATTTAAGAAGCTTAAATATGAAATTAAAAACGACAATATTTATGATCTTATAATAAAAAACGACATTTTGATAACCTCAAATTCAATGGTCGGATTAGAAGCTATAGTTTTAGGCTCAACTGTAGTTTTATATGGCGACGCATTTAAAATAAATTTAAGTCCGCTGGCCGATTCTCTTGAATTTAATAACATAATATGTTATTCTAATGAACAGTTTAAAAATACCATTCGTAATTCTTTAAACGGTAAAGTTAAAAAAATAGGCCCTGAACTAATAAATAAGTTAATCATCGAAAATTACTATAGTTTGGACGGATTTGCCAACGAAAGAATTTTAAAAACGTTAGAAGGAATTATTGTTGAAAAAAATTAAAGCCATAATATTCGATTTCGACGGCGTTATAGCCGATTCGGTCGGTATAAAGACTCGAGCCTTCGCGCACTTATTCAGAAATCATCCTAAAAACGTCGTTGACGCCGTGGTTAAGTATCATATCGAAAACGGCGGCCAATCCAGGTATGTAAAATTCAAGCATTATTATGAAAATATTTTAAAATTCGAATATAGTGATGAAATCGGTGAAAAACTGGCGGAAGAATTTTCGCAGTTCGTTTTTGAAGAAGTCGTTAAATGCCCTTATATTAAAGGCGCAAAAGAATTCATAGAAGCGCGCCATAATGATTATATGTTTTTTATCGTTTCGGGAACGCCGGACGACGAAATCAAATTAATCGTCGAAAGAAAAGGGCTTTCATCTTATTTCAAAGAAGTTTGCGGTACGCCGAAAAAGAAAGGCGAATGGGTAAAAGAATTATTAGAAAAATATGAATTGCTTCCGGCCGAAGCCGTTTTTATCGGCGACGCTCTCGACGATTATAAAGGAGCGAAAACTAACGGCTGTTTTTTTATCGGAGTGGTAAGCCCCGGCGCATACAATCCTTATAAGGATTTAAAAATAGATTTTTTAACTGAAGATCTTCAAAATTTGGATAAAATAATAAATTCATTATAAAACATCGGAGGTAGTTTATGATTGCCGCTTTACTTATAGGCCGCGAAGGCTCCGTGGGATTTCCCGGAAAAAATATTTATAATATTCTAGGAAGGCCCTTAATGCAATATCCTTTGATGGCAGCATTGAACGCTAAACTCGTGGACGAAGTTTACGTATCGACTGATTCAAAAAAAATAATGGAAATCACAGAAAGCCTGGGCGGAAAAGTTATCGTCCGGCCCGCCGAACTCTGCACCAAAACAGCTCTTGGCGAAGACGCCTTCGTTCACGGCTATAAATACATCACCGAAACGTTAAAAAAAGATATAGAATTCATGGTTCTGATGTTCTGCAACACGGCAGCTATATTACCCGATAAAATAGACGAAGGCATCGAAGCGCTCAGAAAAAATCCCGATTTCGACTCGGCCGTTACCGTTTCCGTTTATAACATGTGGAGCCCGGTGCGCGCCCGCAGAATAACTTCTGACGGTTCACTACAGCCTTTTATACCGTTTGAGAAATATATGGACGGCATGACTATCAACTGCGACCGGGACGCCCAGGGCGACGTTTGTTTTCACGACTGCGGAGCGTCGGTAGTAAGACCTAAATGTCTTTTAAACTTAAAAGACGGCTTGCTGCCGCAAAAATGGATGGGAAGAAAAATTTTCCCCATAAAACAATGGGGCGGTCTGGATATAGACTACGACTGGCAGATGCCGCAAGTAGAGTTCTGGCTGAAAAAGAACGGCTTTACCGAAGAAAAGCTGCCTTATGAAATAAAAAAACATTAATTTGAAAATTAATTACCCGGTAATTATTTTTAAAATATATATGAGGCTTTGCAATGAATTATATAAAAGGGCTTGTCAGCGTCGTAATACCTACTTATAACCGGGGTAACCTTATATCCGAAACAATAAAATCAGTTATCGACCAATCATACCGCGACATAGAAATCATAGTCGTTGATGACGGTTCGACCGATAATACTGAAGAAGTTATAAAAAATATAAAATTCTCAAATTTGTTTTATATCAAAACTTTAAATTCAGGACGACCGGCAGTACCTCGCAATACCGGCTTCAAGCAATCGCGTGGCGAATATGTAGCTTTTCTTGATTCCGACGACATCTGGCTGCCTGATAAAGTAAAAAAACAGGTTGAAATATTCAAATCCAATCCTGAAATAGGAATTGTTTTCTGTCAGTGTAAATTCTTCGGCAAAGAATATCACAAAAACAAGATGTTCCCGACCAGAGCTTATTGCGGCAATGTATTCGAAAAATTAATCACGGGCAATTTCGTCCCTACGGTTTCGGTACTATGCAGACGCGATGCGCTCGAAAACGTTGGACTCTTCGACGAAAGTCCGGGCCTTAAAGCGTTCGAGGATTATGAACTGTGGATGCGTATAGCTCACAAATTTCAATTTCATTATATTAGCGAACCTTTATGTCTTTTCAGAATACATTCTCATAACATACTTGGAACCGACAACCTTAAAAGTCATCTTGGCGCTTTCCGCGCGCTTTGCTCGGCAATAAACAAAATAGGCTTCAGCGAAGAGCAATTAAAAACCGCCGTATCTCGACATTATTTAACTACCGCCATGGCCTGGCTTGAAACTGGTAATTTTTTAAATTTTGAAATTTTCATAAAAAAATCTTTGCGTTTAAAACCGTCCGCTATGGCTATGGCTATTAACTGCCTCAGAACGATTATCGGAAGCGGCTTTACCGCCCGCCTTTATTCGTTTTACCGCTCCCTGGAAAAAAATGATTTCTAGCATGCTATATTAATATTTAAAAACACCGTTTGGAAAATTTTATGATAAACATCCTTTTCATCTCATCCCGCGCCGACATCGGCGGCGGGCCGCTTCAAATGTTCGATATAATTTCAAATATCGACAGGGATAAATTTACAATATTTGCGGCGCTTCCCGACGAAGAGCCGTTTTACGGCAAGATAAAAAGTCTCGGCGTAAAAACCCTGCCAATAAGCAAACGTTCGATTTCGATACTCGATTTCATAAGGCTCGTTAAATTCGTATATTCGAATAATATAGATATAATCCATTCGCACGGCAAGGGCGCCGGGATTTATTCGAGGCCGCTTAAATTGTTTTGCCCGAAAGTCAAGGTTATACACACTTTTCACGGATTTCACTACGATCGTATGTCTAAGGCGAAAGAATGGCTTCATAAAACGGCGGAAAAATTTTTATCGCGCTTTACGGACCGATTCATAAACGTATCGGAAGGCGAACAGCTGCAATACTCTTCGGCCGGCCTTCTCGACTTCAAAAAATCGGTTTTAATTAAAAATTTCCTTCCGCTCGAAAAGCTGAAGATAATCGAACAGCTCCTTAAAAACATTGGCGGCGAACCGTCTCTGGAAAAACCGGCCCCAAAAGCAAAACTGGATCCGGCCGACAATATTTTGCGCTTTTGCGCAGTGGCGCGATTCGATCCGGTCAAGCAGATGCCCTTTCTGGTTGAGGCGTTCGTTAAAGCCTCAAACAGCCTCGGCCAAAAAATAAAATTAATAATAGCCGGCGGCGGCGAAGAATTTGAAAAATGCCGCGAACTCGCCGCAAAAATGAACGCAGGTTCATTAATTGATTTTTTGGGCGAAAGGACCGATGCGTTCGAAATAATGGCCGGATGCGATATTTACGTTTCGGCGTCCCGACGCGAAGGCCTTTCGATGTCGATGCTCGAAGCAGCCGCCATGGGCATGCCAATTCTCGCCCCACGCGTCCCCGGAATAGCGGAGCTCGTCAGGCCTTATGAAAAAGGCGTGCTTTTTGAAAACGCCGATTATGAATCGTTCGCGCGCGCCATGGCGCTGATCATAGAAAAATACAACGCCTCACGGAAGCGGGCCGGAGTTCCTGAAAACTTCGCCGCCAGATACGAAGAGCACAAAAGTTATATTAAGAAATACGAAAAACTTTATATCGAAACCCTTTCTTAAATTTCAAAAAAACTTCACATTACGGTAAAAATTTTTAAGTAAAGAAATTTAACCGACGTTAAAACACCTTTCAATGCTTTTCCAATGACGCTTTTGCACAGAATTCGAACACTTCTTTATATATAAAATATACACTCATAAAAACACGTCTTCAGACTCCTGATTTCATCGTGAAACACCAGTAAAATAAACCATTTTCAACAAATAAAAAAAATAAAATTCTTGTTGACTTTTGCCCGGCTTTAATTTATAATTTGCTCGGTAATTTGAAAAATTAAAACATGGCCGGATCGAGCCGCGACTTTAATAAAATCCCAGCCTCAAACATAAGCTTAGCGCGTCTTTTTAGAAGCCAACCTTTATTTGGGCCCGCCGTAACCTCCAATAACGAGCCGGGCGATATAAGCGGCATTAGTTAGATCGTAAATTTATCCGTCGTGTTTTAAAGAACCGCCATAGAAGCGGTTATTATTTAAGTGATCGTTGCATCTCTTATGTATTCTAAAAAAAGAGCGGTTTTAAAACCGTCAGGCGCCTTGCCGGAAAATTCTCCGGTTTAAATAAAAAGGAATTGAGCCGTAAAAGTTTTGAAACCCGATAATTTAATAAAAAAAATTTGTTTTGCATTTTTTATGTAAAACTCTGTTTTGTATTTGAGTAAATTTTATTTCAACGGGCATTTGAGTTCATTTAATGAGAATTTTTTTATTTAATCTTCTGTTTTAAAAGGAGAACGTTATAATATGGTAAACCCTTCCATTAAAGTCAAAACCAGAAAAAACACTAAAAAAGACGCCACCGAAATTCAGATGATGGTCGAATCGCGCAGCGAGGAAAGCTACTGCGAGTTCGATAAGCGCTATATCATATCGTCGCTGGAAAAAGAACTGCACATAAGCGCCGACGAAGGCCTTAAAGTGGCCAACAAAGTCGAGGAAAAGCTTTTAAAAAGCGGCCTGGGCAAAGTAACGTCGTCGTTCGTGCGCGAGCTGGTAAACTCCATACTGCTCGAAGACGGCCATCAGAAAGAAATGAAACAGCACTCCAACCTTTCTATCCCGCTGTACGACGTCAAAAAAATCATCGAGGACAGAAACACCGAAAACAGCAACCTCACGCTGTCCCCCGAATCCATAAACCTGACCCTCGCCGGCCAGATATTAAAGCAGTACGCCCTCAAGGAAGTTTTCCCGCCGGCCGTTTCCGAAGCTCATTTAAAAGGCGACATACATCTGCACGACCTGGATTTCATCAACAGGCCTTACTGCAGCGGCAACAGCGTCGAGTACGTAAAAAAATACGGCCTTCGCCTGCCCGGAATCAAAACGCAGTCCAAACCCGCGCAGCACGCACTCACTCTCGTAAACCACCTTTCGTGCTTCGCCAACTATCTGCAGGGCCTGTTCGCCGGCGCCATCGGTTTTGACGCTGTAAATATGTTTTTTGCGCCCTTCACCGAAAACTTAGACGACGAAGGCTTGATACAGTGCGCTCAGCACCTTCTTTATTCTTTCGCGCAGCTCGCGGGCGGCCGCGGCGGCCAGACGGCGTTCGTAGATTTCAACGTCTACCTCAATACGCCCGACCACTTCAAAAATACCCCGGCCATAGGCCCCGGCGGCAAGTACAACGGCAGGACCTACGCCGACTACGAAAACGAAACGCGCCGCTTTTTAAACGCCATATTCGACGTGCTCTTCGACGGCGACGCAAACCACGCCAATATCGCTTTCCCGAAAATACTCATGCACGTTAACAACCAGACGTTCGCAAGCGACGATCCGCTTTATTTAAAAGCGTGCAAGTTAAACTCAAAACGCGGCAGCGTTTATATTTTATACGACCGCGGCGAAAGCATAAAGATAGCGCAATGCTGCAGACTGCAGATCGGCCTTACCAAAGAAGAAGCCGAACGCATGATCAACACTCCCGAAGAAATGCGCTTCAGCGCGTGGCAGAATATTACCATAAACCTTCCGCGCGTGGCTTACAAAAACAAAGACATGGAAGGCGTTTATAAAGAAATCGACAGGCTCGTGGAACTCACCATGAAAGGCCATATAGCTAAAAAAGAATATATCGAAAAGATACTCGATATGGGCACCAAAGGCTGCCTCGCGTTCCTCACGCGCGGCATGGACGGAAAACCTTACCTGCGCCGCGAAGAAGCTAAATTCCTCGTCGGCATGATAGGCCTCAACGAAATGGTGCAGTGCCTTTCCGGCTCGCAGCTGCACGAAAACGACGACGCGCTATTCATGGGCCTCAAGATAATTGCCTACCTGCATAACAGCGTCAACCGCCTTTCTAAAAAATACGGCATCACCTGCATGCTCGAACAGACGCCCGCCGAAGGCCTCGGCCTGCGCGCCGCGCTGCTTGACATAAAATACTTCCCCGAATCCATGAAATATATCCGCGGCAATATAAAAACCGGCGACGTATACTACACCAACTCGGTGCATTTCGCATACGACAGCAAGGTGGACATATTCACCCGCATCGAAAAGCAGTCTAAATTCGACCCCATGATACAGGCCGGAACTATCATCCACAACTGGTTCGGAGAATCCGAACCGGATTACCGCGCGCTGGCGTCGCTTTATAAAAACGTCTTCTACAACACCAACGCAGTCCAGACCGCCGACAGCCCAGATATGACCGTCTGCTGCGACTGCGGCACGATGCACCGCGGCTTCCACGATTCCTGCCCCAAATGCTCTTCCAAAAATATATACTGCGAAACGCGCGTTACCGGATATTTCTCGCAGACAACCGGCTGGACCAAAGGAAAGCTCGCCGAACTCAAAGACCGCACAAAAGTGGATCTCGAAATGCGCCGCTACATAATGTCCGGTTTCGACGCAAAAGAGGAGAAAGTTTATTTCTTCGGAAAAGAAAACTGCCCCAAATGCGAAGAGTTAAAAGCCATAATTAAAAAAAGCGAAAACAAAGATAAAATACAGATGATCGACACCAAAGATTTCGAAGGCCTCGCGCTCGCCTGCTACTACAACATAAACGAGCTGCCGGTTATGATAAAAGCCCGCGGTGGCGAAATATTAACAAAAACCGAACTGAAAGGAAGCTTTTTAAAATGGATGAAGCAAAATGTTTAGAGATTAGCATTTACGGCTATCAGCCTTCGAGCTTCTGCGACTATCCGCATAAGAGCGCCTCGGTTTTCTTCACGGCCGGCTGCAACATGAACTGTTCGTACTGCCATAACGTGAACATAATGAATTCCGGCCGCGTGCTTACCTATGAAGAAGTTTACAGCTGCATCAGGCACGCGGTAACCAACAAACTGTCGGACGCCATAGTGGTTTCCGGCGGAGAACCCACGCTGCAGGGCGACAAGCTCAAACATTTCCTGCGCTTCATAAAAGAGGCGTGCAATAAGCCGGTAAAGCTCGACACCAACGGCACCAATTACGGCCTGCTCAAGGAAATACTCGAGGAAAGGCTTATAGATTTCGTGGCAATGGACGTAAAAGGACGCTTCGACGATTACGAAAAGTTCTGCTACAACTCCAATCCGGATCATTTATATAAAACCGTCGATTTGATACTCAAAAGCGGCGTAAAACATGAATTCAGATGCACGGTGGGACACGAGTTCGATAAGAAGGACTTCCACTTCATCAATTCATACTTCCCCGACATCAAGCTGCAGCAGTATAGAAGCGTGAATTAATAATATCATAAAAAAGAAAAACCTGGAGTTATCGAGAACTCACATTTGCTGAAAAAAGTCTATAAATAGACTTTTTTCAGCAATCATGCAAATCCGCGAAGCAAGCATACGCAGTATGCGCTTCGCGGATTTAAATTCAGGGATGGAGAGGGATTTCAAGGGAGAGGAAGGGCCATCGGCCTTTCCTTTCCCTTGAATAAAAACATTTATCATATAGCCAGTTCAAGTTTTTTTATCTTATGATCCTGAGGAACATCTTCCATCGCCATCATCAGATAAGCATCTTTCATATTTTCTTCGAGCTCTTCTAAAGATTCTCCCTGAGTCATAATTTCCGGGTATTCAAG
>ENA-UOWE01006370-UOWE01006370.1-activated-sludge-metagenome-genome-assembly--contig:-NODE-6370-length-10447-cov-59.076694_pt1 | contig 10447 bp, 4 predicted proteins | sample MGYA00249841_ERZ761562 | MGnify/ENA primary metagenome ERZ761562 (study PRJEB28883, sample SAMN05720200) | activated sludge metagenome | isolation source: Anaerobic digester | place: Japan... | reverse complement strand
AACGCGCTGGAGATTGAAGAACATATTCAATTTCTCTCCCGTCCCGTACACGTTGGGAAAGACGCGGATGGGGCCACGGTAGTTTACGGATGGACCGAAAACGGTAAGGTTTATCTTGTGAAAGAGCGATTGAATCCTGAAACGCCGATACACGAGTACAGCCATATTTGGGATATTGCCCTGCAAGAGAACAACCCCAAACTGTGGAAACACGGCGTAGAGCTTCTAAAACAAACCAAACTCTGGGACGAGGTTAAGAACGACCCGAACTATTCGCACTTGAAAGACGACAACCAGGTAGCAAGCGAAGTGAAAGCAAGGCTGACCGGGAAGAAAGGCGCGGAAGTGTTTGCCCGAATGCAGCAGGAAGCGAAAGAGACAGGCGACACCGGGCTGATAGCCAAAGCGGACAAGCTTATCCACGATATTAAAAAGTGGCTGAGCGATACTTGGCATTGGATAAAGGAGACGATGACGGATTGGAGCAGAGAAGAGATTGAGAAGGTAACGTTGGATGACTTTTTGGATATGACGTTGGCGGATATGGTAAAGGGCACCCCTCTGACCCCTAAAGGGGAAGAGAGCCGCAATGCATTGCGGCTGTACGATGCAGTTCCGAGTGAGGAGTTGGCGGAAATAAAAGAAAAGTCTATTTCCGACGGTACGTTTATGAAAGCCCCCAACGGGCGGCCTACCAACTTGAACGAAAGACAGTGGTTGCAGGTAAGAACACCGGCATTTAAAGAGTGGTTTGGGGATTGGGAGCTGGCTAATAAGCTGCGGATGATAAATAATGAGCATACTATACTAATACACCCTAACGACTATACTATAGAACAGATAGAGCAGATATATAAGGAACTTGAAAACGGGATTAATAAATACGACAATAGAAATGTGCGCTTCGTTAATTCTATTCTCGGGAAGATATTGCGCCACAAGGGAGTTGATACAAAACAGATAATTCCGCAACTAAAAAATATTTTTGACAACTCTGTACCTATTCTATCAGAAACAGAACAGGTTCAAGAGGGACATAAACAACATCCGAACCTCAAAGGCTATCATCATTATTTAGGGAAAATAAATATTGACGGAAAAGAATATTACGTTCGTTTTACTGTCCAAGAGGGTAAGATAAATCCGAGTAAAAAGAAAGCAGACGGATTTACTCCAAATGAGCTACACTCCACATTTATTACAGATGTTGCGATATATGAAAATACCACCAATAGTCCGATAAAACCTCCGAGCACTTACTCGACAATGGGAACTAATAGTGGTATTTCAGATACAAAGTTACAAGAATTTTTTGAAAAAGCAAGGGAGGCGCAGGAAAATACATCAAAAGTTATTGATCCTAACGGAGAACCGTTGCCTTTATATCACCAAACAAGTGAAACTTGGTACATCTACGATAAAAGCAAAGCAAAGGCAGGCAAGTTTGATAATATAGTTCCTAACGGTATATTCTTAAAGTCCACAGACAAAGATATAGGTTTAGGGGAAAAACAGATGTCTTTATATGCAAACATTAAAAATCCGATACGTGTAAAGGATAGGGATGACTTAGAAAGTTTTTTCAGGCTGTCTGTAAAAAGTTATGGCGAATTAATAGACCAAATCAATCAAACAGATAAAGATTACCAAAAAAGATTTGATGAGGAGAGAAGAAACAGATTTGCGAAACTTGAAGCTGCAAGTGAGAGTTTCAAGGGAGAAAGGCCAAGTCCTGAATGGAGCAAAATAGTAAAAGAACACTCAAAGGGACTAAACAGCCTGATGGATGAATGGAGAGGTAAAATAGACGAACTTTCCCTGCAAGCAAAAGCTTTAATAAATGAATATATCAAAAATTCGGAATATGACGGTATATTTATGCTTTCCGACAAGGGTAGTTGGGCACGAGAAACAGATGCTGTAATAGTAATCAAACCCAACCAAATCAAATCCGCAACCGACAATATTGGCACGTTTGGACAGAGCGACGATATAAGGTTCAGGAAAACATCTACTATTGGCTTCTATTCAACCGTTGAGGACGCGTTAGAAAAAATTACCCAGGAAAAAGGCACCCCGGAACAATTCAAGGCCATGCTTCTTAAAAACGGGGCTAAACAGGCTGAAATGGACTGGATGGGATGGGATGAAGAGTTTGCAGATCAAAAGTCAGTAACAAAAGCAGATATTCAGCAGTGGATTGATAAGAACAGAATCGAGGTAGAAGAAGTAACAAAATCAGACGAAAAAATCCTTGTTTCGGAATTAGGAAAACTGAAACTAACAGACGATCAAATACAAACATTAGAATACAAAATGATTGCGTATTATCCGGAATATGATTATATAAAATCCTTAATCAACGGAGCTAATGTATATATTGATAGAAGCGGGGTTGCTCTGTTAGATGAATCATATATTGAAGATATAGAAGAATACGAGGATAATTATGATAAAGTAGCTAATTTACTTTCAAAAATAAACGACAGGCTCAAAAAAGAAGTAATTGGTACAGAAAAAACAGAATACCCTCAAGCCACGACTTTTAAAGGAAAGAACTACAAGGAGTTGTTGCTCACGATGCCAGCCACTAAGATATTTGAAAAATGGGAACCAGTAGAAATTAAAAATTCAGGGAAATACTTTCTTAAAAACGAGAGGAATGAGTATTATAAAATGGGAGGAGACATAATAGAATACCCCAATCTTGCTGAAGCTGAATTAAAAGCAAAAAAATTAAACAGAAGGAGGGTATTCTATTATAATGCTTATTATAAATCCCCTCACTGGGACGAACCTAACATTCTTGCTCACATCCGTTTCTCAGAAATAGAGCAGAACGGGGAGAAGATATTAGCTATCGAAGAAATACAATCGGACTGGGCACAGGAAGGGAAAAAGAAGGGGTTTGACGTTGAGATAAAAACAAACGCTCAAACTAATCTTGATAATTACAGGTTGACATTAGATCAAAAATATAATAGCAATTGGGATAGCGAAATAATAACAGAAGAAGAATATAATGAATTATCAAGATTAGAGGATTTAACCGAAGAAAGCATAGACTATGACCAAGAAAGGAATACTACTATTGATGATATGCCCTTCAAAAAAACAGACCAGTGGGTAAATCTTTCACTCCGGAGGATGATGCGCTATGCTGCCGAGCACGGGTTTGACAGGATCGCGTGGACTACCGGGGAAATGCAAGTCGACAGGTATGATTTTAGTAAACGGGTAGACCGGATAGAATATAAAGTAAAACCAGGAGTTCTACCAAACTCAAAAAGCTATTCATTAGATGTTTTCGACAAACAGGGCGACCTCGTGAAGAGAGAACAAGACTTAAACGAGGAATACATAGAGGAAATAATAGGGAAAGAACTTGCCAATAAAATAGCAAACGGGGAAGGATACTCAAAAGGCGACAAAAAAGTTCTTTCCGGGCTTGATCTAAAAGTAGGCGGTGAAGGTATGAAAGCCTTTTATGACAAGATCATTCCTTCAGCGGTCAGCAAGTTGGGGAAGCCGTTTGGAGCCAAGGTAGAGCTTACAGAAATTGAAGGTGCCGATGAATCAATTTTGAATTTACCGGCGAATGAAATTTTAACGGTTCAATCGCTTCCAGTTACTGAGAGCATGAAGGAAACCGCCATGAACGGGGTTCCTTTGTTCTCATTAAACAGGAATGAAAACTTTACTCGTGTTGACGACATAGAGACTGTAAGAAAAGCCATTCAAAACCTCCAGGACAAGGCTGTAAACGCCAAGCCTCTGTTCATGTATTCCAGCGAGGAAGAACTGGGCCGGCACCTTGACAAAGCCGGAATACCAAGGGGGGCTGCCAGGAAAGCCTTAGCGGATGGCAACACAATCGGGTTCTATGATGAAGGCCGGGGAGTTGTTTTTATTGATCTCCGCAAGGTAGGAAGCGTTAAAGAGGGAGTTGCAACCTGGCTGCATGAAATGGGCATACACGCGGGACTGAGAAATATTATCCCCGCCGAGCAATTTGACAGCTTCATGGAGGATATTTACGACCTGTTCGAGAATAACGCCAAAACATATAACGCAAATACGGCAGATAAGTCTTCAAAAGACGCGAAACAGGTATGGGATTCCGTGATGGGTTCCTCTGCATACGACAAGGTATCCAAATCCCAAAAGGGTGAGGAAATGTTGGCTTACTTCGGCGAGAGGTATTCGCAGAGCGCGGCAAGAGGAGACATGAACCTTGACGACAGGAGTATATTCAGGCAGATCGTTGAGAAGATCACCAATTTGCTCCGGAAGGTATTTGGCCTTACTCCCAAGCAACTCACCCTGGAAGATGCTGAACTGATTGTAAAGGGAAGCATAAGAAGCATGTTTGCCACGGGAACCAGGCCCATTGATTCCATCAACCAGGTTCAGCAGGAAGGTAAATTGAGACCGGACGGGAAAATTGAGTACAAGTTTACCCCGCTTGAAAGAGCAATAAATAAGGCGGTAGGAATAAAAGCTTCGGGGATGATTGAAGTTGACGGAATTATGAGGCCGACAACAAACAGCGAGGGTAGACCTATTGCAACGACACCGGAAGGACTAAGAAACTTTTGGAGATGGTTCTCTGATTCAGAAAAGGCAAAAAGGATTGAAAAGTTAAAAAATAGCAGTCCTGTAGAACTCTCATATTCAAACGAAAAGTCACTTCCTGAATTTAGGAAAGAAACTTTTGAAAAAGCAAAAGAGCTAAGAGGAAAGTATATTAATAAAGATACTGGAAGAAATATTGAAGTAAATAGGAATAGTTTAAGGGAAGTATCATTTCATTCTTTCAATGAAGTTGATGTAGCATCATTATTTTTTATTCCAGATTTCATAGAGAATGCAATTCTTATTGAAGCAGATGTTAAGCCCGAAAAATCAACTAAGCATGATATAAAGTCATTTGACTATTTTGTACTTGAAGCAAAAATAAATGGAGAAGATTATACCGTTCGAGTTACTATTTCAAATAAATTAAATGGTGAATCTTACTACGATCATGGCTTAACAAAAATCGAAAAGGGAAAACTCCTAAGTATTGGGCGCATCACGAATACGCTTACTACTCAGGAATTACCCCTTTCAGACATCAAAGATAAGCGATTACTTTCAATTTTGCAAGTAAATGCATCAAAAATTGTTGACGAACAAGGAAAGCCAATGGTGCTATATCATGGTACAGGTTCTGATTTTAATGATTTTAGATACACCCAGGATATCGGGTTTCATTTTGGTACTGCTTTCCAATCTTCAAATATAGCAGAACTATACGAAGAAGGAAGTATCATGCCTGTGTATCTTAAAATTAATAATCCATTAAAAACGAAGGATGCTTTCGCATGGTACCACATACGCCCAACAATGAATGTGCTAATAGATTCAGGTGTTATTACTCAGGATGAAGCTGATGCCATTCTTAATGATAAACTGAAAAGTGAGAATGAAAAATTAAAAGATGTCAAAAAAATACTTTCTGAAAAAGGATATGATGGTATATTGTATGAAAATGCAACAGGTGAAGGAGAAGGTATTTCATATATTGTTTTCTCCCCTGACCAGATCAAATCTGCAACTGGAAACAACGGGAACTTTGACCAGAATGACTTCAATATTCTCCGAAGGACTATAACAACCCCGCTTGAAAATGTAGTACAGAATGCTGCTGACAGATATGCCGAAGACAGGGCCATAAAACGTACATGGGACGAGACCAGGGACCAGATGATCCAGTTCTGGAAAGATATCGACCTCCCTATAAAAAGGCTTCAGGAGGAAATAGTAAGATTAGGGGGGAAATTAACAGACAACTCCAACCCGTACAGGGCCATTGACCTGGCAAAGGGGAGACTGGAATCGCTCTACACGAGGTATTTGAATAATAAATTCAATCCTGTTTTAAAGTCTATTGCCGATATTAGGAAAACAGGGATAAGCGGGGCTGATATTCTACCTTACATGATCTCGAAACACGCTATTGAAAGGAACCCCGATCTAAGACAAAATGAGGTTAATGAACTTGTTGAAAAATTTAAAAAGAGTTATCCTAATGCCACGCAGGATGAAATTGATATTTTCCGTATTGATATGGAAAATGAGCTCAGGGATAAAGACTATTCCGGGATAATGCCTTTTGACAAAGACGAAGAAGGAAACAGCATTAACGGTTTTAAGAACCCGGAAGAACTTGCACGGGCCATTGTTGACGAATTTGAAGCAAGATTCGACACGCCGGAGAAAAAGCAACTTCTGAAAAAACTCTGGGATGCCAACTATGAAGCAGGCCAGGAAACCCTTAAAATATGGCTTGACGGTAACTCAATGAGTAAAGAGGAATACGATTACCAGAGAGAAAGATATAAATATTTTGTACCCCTTAGAGGATGGAGAGAAGGACCTGCAAACCAACTGATATATCATAAAGGAGAGGGTTTTAGCAAATCGCTTATTCACGCAAAAGGAAGAACATCGCTTGCAGAAAATCCGCTTGCATATATGAAGTCGGTAGCCTTTAAAGCATTGACGGAACAAGTTGATAATGAAGTACGAAGGGAGATGTTAAATCTTATTATCGACAATTGGAAGGTTCCAGGAGTTCAGAAGATGGTTAGACAAAAGCAGGCTTATTATGTAAAAATATACGACACGCTGGGTAATTGGGAATGGGATATTGCCAGAGACCCGATGACTGGCGAACTCGTTAAACCAGATCAGTCGTTAATTGATTCAGGAGAAGCAAAAGTAAAGGTCTATTCTCAACATGAAAAGTTAAGAACTTCAGCGCAAGCCAAGGAGCATGAAGTTTGGGTACGCACTGCAAACATGGATGTCGTGCTTGTTTTTGACAGCAGGGACAATAATATGCTTGAAGTAGCTCATGCCCTAAAACACATGAATACCGGTTTCAAGTATATGTTTTTACAAAATGTGTTTCAATTCCAGATTGGTGCGATTGGTAGTACTGTCAAAAATAGGGTTTGCATCAAAGCTAAAGTTTCAATTCCAGATTGGTGCGATTGGTAGAAATCTGCGATCGCGTTGCTGCCTTTCGCATATTTTGTTTCAATTCCAGATTGGTGCGATTGGTAGAAGTTAAACCTCTGCACAATCCTTGAATTGAGAATGGTTTCAATTCCAGATTGGTGCGATTGGTAGCAGTGTACTGCCACGAATCAATGATCACAACTTCGTTTCAATTCCAGATTGGTGCGATTGGTAGTTTCTCGCCTATATACCTAAGCAACTTTTTAAACGTTTCAATTCCAGATTGGTGCGATTGGTAGTTTTATAAACGCGTTTTTAATTATTGAATAATCGAGGTTTCAATTCCAGATTGGTGCGATTGGTAGCTCTTGAAGAGTTTTATGGTAATACAGAAATAAAAAGTTTCAATTCCAGATTGGTGCGATTGGTAGAACTGTGCCTTCACAATATATCACAGTTTTCACGGGTTTCAATTCCAGATTGGTGCGATTGGTAGAAAATATCGGTAGGAGAATACCGATGAACCTCGTCAGTTTCAATTCCAGATTGGTGCGATTGGTAGCAAGGCCCCCCGTTCTGTGGACGTTTACCTCACACGTTTCAATTCCAGATTGGTGCGATTGGTAGAGCCCTTCTGGGTGCAGGACAACTTTAAAGGTGGTGTTTCAATTCCAGATTGGTGCGATTGGTAGCCATTAGGTATCGTTAATGAGGAGTATGTTGATTTGTTTCAATTCCAGATTGGTGCGATTGGTAGAAAAAATATTTTTTTTATCCAGTGATTTTCGTCGATGTTTCAATTCCAGATTGGTGCGATTGGTAGCATTAAGATCAGGAAGAACAACTTCTGGAAATTCCCGTTTCAATTCCAGATTGGTGCGATTGGTAGCCTCCCTGGATGATGTTGTTTTCGTCAACAATAATGTTTCAATTCCAGATTGGTGCGATTGGTAGAACACCTGTTCCAGTCATCGTATCCAACACAATCGTTTCAATTCCAGATTGGTGCGATTGGTAGTACATTGAAAAATTGATAACAATTTTCCAATCTTGAGTTTCAATTCCAGATTGGTGCGATTGGTAGAACGGCCCATGGCGAGGTAAGTTTCAAAATAAGTATGTTTCAATTCCAGATTGGTGCGATTGGTAGTTATCGCCCTGATGTGGAACCCCTTTTTTACCAGGTTTCAATTCCAGATTGGTGCGATTGGTAGATATGAGTCTGAATCCACTTTCATTAGGAATTGGGTTTCAATTCCAGATTGGTGCGATTGGTAGTACAAGGTTTTCAGTCTTTATAGCTGCTGTTGAGTGTTTCAATTCCAGATTGGTGCGATTGGTAGTTCGTATCCCAGATATTCGAAGGTAAAATTTCTGAGTTTCAATTCCAGATTGGTGCGATTGGTAGAAATCGGACAATCTGAAACAGAAGGTATTCCATTTGTTTCAATTCCAGATTGGTGCGATTGGTAGCAGCTAACATTGAATCCCAGTGCCAACCACGTACAGTTTCAATTCCAGATTGGTGCGATTGGTAGTTTACACCGTTACGATCATATTCTTCTGATAAACTGTTTCAATTCCAGATTGGTGCGATTGGTAGAGTACTTTCTAAAGTATGCGGAAGTACTTACTAACGTTTCAATTCCAGATTGGTGCGATTGGTAGTTTTTGCTGCCGCCTCGCAGACTTATTAAGGTATTGTTTCAATTCCAGATTGGTGCGATTGGTAGCAGGGTGCCGGGGATTAGGGGCCAGCGTCCAGGGTACGTTTCAATTCCAGATTGGTGCGATTGGTAGTTGTATTTCGAGCTAAACAGGTCTATAAAAATAGGGCGGTTTCAATTCCAGATTGGTGCGATTGGTAGCAAAACAACTCAGATCTGTAGGCTTCACTGTACATGCGTTTCAATTCCAGATTGGTGCGATTGGTAGCTGTAAAATTCCTTGAAGGCATCTTCGCCTTTTTCCGTTTCAATTCCAGATTGGTGCGATTGGTAGACTACAAATCAAAAGGATTTTCTAATTGCAAAATACGTTTCAATTCCAGATTGGTGCGATTGGTAGCCGGGGTCAATTCCGCCATTTTCGCTGCTGTAAAGGTTTCAATTCCAGATTGGTGCGATTGGTAGTAATTCATGTTGTTATGCAGCCCGACATCGTGAGCCTGTTTCAATTCCAGATTGGTGCGATTGGTAGTCGGGGTGGACCCTGATGGGTTTTTCCTTGAATATCGGTTTCAATTCCAGATTGGTGCGATTGGTAGATCAATCTTCCGTGCCAGCGCGAACCTGTCAATCTCGTTTCAATTCCAGATTGGTGCGATTGGTAGCTAAGGGGATGAACCTGTTTATTGACCCGGAGTGTTTCAATTCCAGATTGGTGCGATTGGTAGGAGGGGGGGGTGCTCCTCTCTAAAATCGTTGACTTCGTTTCAATTCCAGATTGGTGCGATTGGTAGCACTGCTAAAATCACTATAATCAATAAACACCCAAGTTTCAATTCCAGATTGGTGCGATTGGTAGCTAACATTCCTGTAACCTATTCCGACGCAAGAGATGTGTTTCAATTCCAGATTGGTGCGATTGGTAGCCCATTCCCCGCCCAGCGTACAAATACAAATCACGGTTTCAATTCCAGATTGGTGCGATTGGTAGCCTAAGTTCAACACAATCATCATCCCCCTGAACCATGTTTCAATTCCAGATTGGTGCGATTGGTAGTCCCGCCGCGGCTGGGATTTAATTTTGAATATTAGTTTCAATTCCAGATTGGTGCGATTGGTAGTTAACTCTAAAATATTCACAATATCACCCCTGCCCGTTTCAATTCCAGATTGGTGCGATTGGTAGCTTGTCAATATCTTCCGTGACAGTAGCAATGACGTAGTTTCAATTCCAGATTGGTGCGATTGGTAGCCGGTGCAAAAAAAGGCATTGAGGGTGCTTTGATGAGTTTCAATTCCAGATTGGTGCGATTGGTAGACATTTCAAACGGGATTTTATACATTACAGAGCGGTTTCAATTCCAGATTGGTGCGATTGGTAGTCAGCAACTTACCACGTTCCTCACAGTGCTGTCAAGTTTCAATTCCAGATTGGTGCGATTGGTAGCTTTTGTGCACCCTGTGCAATTGTCGTATCAGGTGTTTCAATTCCAGATTGGTGCGATTGGTAGTATGTCCCCGGAAATTTCGTCGCGGGGGTCGATTCCGTTTCAATTCCAGATTGGTGCGATTGGTAGCGCTTGCGGGACTCGCGTACTCAGCGATCAAGGGGTTTCAATTCCAGATTGGTGCGATTGGTAGATACGACCACACCACTTCAACTCTTACTCCCATTCGCGTTTCAATTCCAGATTGGTGCGATTGGTAGTCGCGACGGCTTCAGTATTTCAGTAGCTGCTGCAGTTTCAATTCCAGATTGGTGCGATTGGTAG
>ENA-UOWE01006368-UOWE01006368.1-activated-sludge-metagenome-genome-assembly--contig:-NODE-6368-length-10449-cov-11.453050_pt1 | contig 10449 bp, 11 predicted proteins | sample MGYA00249841_ERZ761562 | MGnify/ENA primary metagenome ERZ761562 (study PRJEB28883, sample SAMN05720200) | activated sludge metagenome | isolation source: Anaerobic digester | place: Japan... | reverse complement strand
CGCGTCCAAGGCTTCTCCCTTGCGGAGCGGTCTCCCTTGCGGAGCGGTCTCCCTTCCGGGAGCCGGTGCGGCGAGGCTATCACGCTGGCACCGGCATGGCTTTCCGTTGACAGGGCGTCTGGCGATTGTACAATCGGCCGCGTGTTATCCATCCGGATAACTAACAGATGCAGGGGCCCGCGGCAAGGGCGGGGCGACCATCGGGAGGGGACGATGGACGGGGATCAGCATCACGACGACACGGCGACGGGGGAGGTCGAGAAGATCGTCCAGGCGGTCGCGCACGGCGACCTGACACGCCGCCAGTTCCTCGAGCGCGGCATCGCACTCGGTCTCTCTCTGACCGCCGTCGCCACCGTGCTCGGGGCGTGCGGAGAGAAGGGGGCCGAAGAGACGCCGGCGGCGATGGACACCACGCTGCCGAAGTCGATCACGCTCTTCAACTGGTCCGACTACATGTCGCCGCAGTGCCTTCGCGATTTCGAGAAGGAGTACGGCGTCAAGGTCCGGGAGACGTACTACGACGGCAACGAGGCGCTGTACGCGAAGCTCAGCGCCGGCGCCACCGGGTACGACGTCATCCTGCCCACGGACATGTGGGTGACGATCCTCTCGAGGAGCGGCCTCATCCAGCCGCTCGACATGGACCACATCCCGAACTTCAAGTACGTCACCGATCCCGTCTTCCAAAAGCCGGTGTTCGACGACCCGGACAAGCAGGACGGCAAGAAGTTCTCGGTACCCTACATGTTCGGCACCACGGGCTACGCCGCCACGCTCGCCAAGGTCCCGCAGCCCATGGACAGTTGGGACCAGCTCTGGGACGAGGCGTACAAGGGCGACATCTCGATGCTGAACGCGCCCCGCGAGACCCTGGGCGTCGCGCTGATCAAGAACGGCTACTCGCCGAACACGACCAGCCAGGAGGAGCTCGACACGGCGAAGCAGAGCCTGATCGAGCAGAAGCCGCTGGTGCTCAAGTACGACTCGGTGAGCACCCGGCGCAGCATCGTCCAGGGTGTCGCTCTGACGCACTGCTGGGACGGCGACGTCGGATTGGCGATCCAGTCCGTCCCCGCGGAGAGCGTCGAATACGTGCTTCCCAGTCAGGGGTACGTCGTGTGGGCCGACGGCATCGCCATCCCGACGGCGTGCGAGAACGTCTACGCTGCCCACCTCTTCCTCAACCACATGCTCGACCCCAAGCAGGCCGGTCAGGCGGCCGACTTCATCGGCTACCAGTGCGTGGTCGAGGAAGGCGTCAAGTACTACAGCAACCCGGTCCAGGTGCAGATGCGTCCGACCCCGAAGCAGATCGCCAACGGCAAGCTCAACGAGGACGTCGGCGAGTTCCAGAGCCAGTACGACCAGGCTTGGCATGACGTGGTCGCCGCCTAGAAGGACGCGATGCGTCGGGCGCCGCGGCCGCGGCGGCGGCCGCGGCGCCCGACGCCGACCGGGAGGGGACTGAGTGGAGGACAGGATCCGCACCAGGCTGGCCGACGGCTCGCTCGTCGAGATGACGCCGAGCGAGATCCGCGCCGACCTCGAGGACGGTACGCGCGCGGCGGCCGGGCGCAGCAAGCTGCCGCCGCTGAACGACGACGAGCTCGCGCACCTGCACGACATCTTCTGTTCGAACGCCCGCTTCAGCGCCGTCGACATCGGCGACGAGGTCGTCCTGAGCTTCGACGGCTCGGGCAACGCCGACGTCGGTTCGCGGGTCGAGGAGATGACCGTCTACCAGAACCACCACGGCGCCGACATGACGGAGCTGTGGAACATCGACTACTCGTACAAGGCGATCAAGACCATCCTCTCGTACGAGTCCAATCTGATGAAGTCGTGCCAGCTCAATCTGGTCGCGCCGTGTCAGTACGGCGCCATGCCGGACCTGGGACGCTACTCGCGGCCCGACGGCCCTGTCCCCAACTGGTCCGAGTTGCTGCCTCTCGGCAAGATCGCCGAGGCGCGCGCCGCGCAGGAGGAGGCCGGGGAGTACGCGGCGCGGGACATGGTGTTCGTCGCCGAGGCGATGGCCGAGGCCGGCGCCGACGGCATGGACTTCGACACCGCCGGCGCCGCCGGCGACGGAGACTTCCTCGCCACGCTGCGCGCGGTCGAGGAGATCCGTCGCCGCTTTCCGGACCTGAGCATCGAGGTCGGTATGGCGAGCGAGTTCGTGCTCGGCATGCACGGCGGACTCGAGTTCAAGGGCGAACGGCTCGCCGGGATGTGGCCGCACGACCAGGCGAGGGTGGCCGCTGAGGCCGGGGCGACGATCTTCGGCCCCGCCGTCAACGTCAACACGCGCCGGTCAGTGGCGTGGAACGTCGCCCGTGCCATCACGCTTGTCAAGAAGTGTTGCGAAGAATCGCCGATCCCCGTCCATATGAACGTGGGGATGGGCGTCGGCGGCGTACCGATGACCCCGTATCCGCCGATCGACGCCGTCTCGCGCGTCTCCCGTGCGCTGGTCGACCTGACGCGCATGGACGGCTTGTAGGTGGGCGTCGGCGACCCCGTCGGGATGGCGAACGCGCACGCGCTTGCTTCCGGCCTGGGTGGGATGCGCGCCGCCGGAGACCTGGTGGCCCGCATGGAGATGACCCGGGGCATGCGTCTGGGCGAAGCCAAGAAGCACGTCGCCGGCAAGCTGGGCGTCGGCGAGGCCGACCTCAGCGACCCGCTGGTGATGCACGACGTGCGCGCGAAGCTGGGGCTGGGCCGGATCCCCGTCCAGGAGCTCACCTACCCCGACAAGCCCGGGGCGATCGAGGCGAAGTTCCACGTCGCCGAGGTCCTCGACATCCCGATCAACAGCGTCGCACGGTTCCGCGAGCGCGTCGGCTGGACGGGGCAGAGGAGGCAAACGGCGGCGGCGCGCTCACGGGTGGTGGCGATATGAAGCGGAACCTGTTCGCGGGGCATCCGCGCAGTGGCGGCCTCGCCCTCAACGTCTTCACCGAATCCGAGATGGACGACATCCATCTCGCCACCCTCGAGGTGCTCGACCGCACCGGGGTCTTCGTCGAGGCCGACGAGGCCCTCGACATCTTCAGCGACGGCGGCTGCCGGGTCGACCGCGAGTCGCGTACGGTCCGGATCCCGCCACACCTCGTCGAGGACGCGATCCGCTCGGCGCCGAGCAAGTTCGTCCTCTGCGGCCGCGACCCCGGAAACGACGTCGTCATGGAACCGGCGCGCGTCGCCTTCACCAACTTCAGTGAAGGGATCCGCGTCGTCGACGTGTTCACCGGCGAGGTGCGCGACTCGACGAAGCAGGACGTCGCCGACAACGCTCGCCTCAACGACTATCTCTCCGAGATGGACACGCACGAGATCTCCGTCGGGGCGAAGGACGCCCCGTCCGAGACCGTCGCCGTGCACAACGCCGAGCAGCAGCTCCTGAACACGACCAAGCCGATCGGCATCGGGCCGCTGTCGCGGCTCGAGACCCGGGCGATCTTCCGCATGTGCGCGGAGGTCGTCGGCGGCGAAGACGAGCTACGCGCGCGACCCATCGTCTACAACGGCGTCTGCCCCGTGAGCCCCCTCAAACTCCCCCACGAAGTCACCGAGGTGGTCATCGAGACGGCGCGTTGGGGCCTGCCGTGCAACGTCCTCTCCATGGCCATGGCCGGGGGTTCTTCGCCGGTGACGTTGGCGGGGTCGCTCGTCACCCACAACGCCGAGGTGCTCGCCGGCATCACGCTGGCGCAGCTCACCGAGCGCGGCGCGCCGGTCATCTACGGCAGCTCGACGACCGCCATGGACCTGAGGCTGGCGGCCGCCAGCGTCGGCACGCCGGAGCTGGCCCTGATCAGCGCCGCCGTGGCGCAGATGGCGCGCCGCTACCTTCTTCCGAGCTTCGTCGCGGGGTTGTAGGCGGACGCCAAGGTCGGTGACGCGCAGACCGGTCACGAGAAGACCCTCACCGGACTGACGGCAGCGTTGGCAGGGGCCAACCTGATCTACGGGGCGGGGATGATCGAATCGGGCGTCACCTTCGACAGTGGCCAGTTCGTGATGGACAACGAGTTCGCGCGCATGATCAAGCACGTGGTGAACGGGATCGGCGTCGCCGACGAGACCCTGGCGGTGGAGGACATCTCCCGGGTCGGTCCGTTCGGCGACTTCCTCAGCCTGGATGCGACCCTGCGCCACATGCGCGAACTGAGCCAGCCGCAGTTCCTCGACCGCCGCGTGCGCGAGGACTGGGAGGCCCGCGGCGGCGACGACCTGTACCGCCGCTGCCTGGAAAAGGCCCGCGAGGTGATCCGCGAGTACAAACCGGAGCCGCTGCCCGGCGACGTCGCCGCCCGCATCCGCGCTATAGTTCTAGAGACGGACCGTGTGGCTGGCGTCGCCTGAGGGGCGCACGTCGCCAGAAGGAGGAGAGGACGACCGTGAAAGACCAGCTCAAGCAAGCGATCATCGACGGCAACGCCGACACCGTGAACGCTCTCACCCAGGCGCTGCTCGCGACCGGCGCCTCGGCGCGCGAGATCCTCGAGGAGGCCCTGTTGCCCGGCATGGACGTCGTGGGCCAGCGCATGCGCGACGGCGAGTGCTTCATCCCCGAGGTGCTCCTCAGCGCGCGCACGATGCAGGGCGCGCTCGACCTCCTCAAGCCTCATCTGGCCGAAGGCGAAGGCATGAACATGGGCACGGTGGTGATCGGCACGGTCGAGGGCGACCTGCACGACATCGGCAAGAACCTCGTCGCCATGATGCTCCAAGGGGCCGGCTTCGAGGTCGTCAACCTGGGGACCGGGGTCACCCCGGCGCAGTTCGTCGCCGCCGCGGACGAGCACGGGGCGGCGATCGTCGGCATGAGCGCCCTGCTCACGACGACCCTGCCCAAGATGGTGCAGACGATCGCCGCCCTCAAGGACGCCGGAGTCCGTGACAAGGTCAAGGTGATGGTCGGCGGCGCCCCGGTGACGCAGGCCTACGCCGACGAGATCGGCGCCGACGGCTACGGCGCCAACGCCGCCGCCGCGGTAGACCGGGCCAAGGCCCTGGTCCAGGGCTGAGCGGCGTGCCGCGACAGAGATGACCAAGGCGCTGGTGTCGAAGTGACAGTGGGTGCCGGGCCGGGACGACTGACGCCGCATGTCGCCCTGCTCGGCGACGACGCGTGTGCGTACCTGCACGACCGTACCCTCGAGTTGCTCGCCACCGTGGGCGTGCGGTTCGCGAGCGGGCGCGCCCGCGCTCTGCTGCGCGAGGCGGGCGCGCCCGTCGACGAGCAGAGCGGCATCGTCAAGATCCCGGGCGAGCTCGTCGACCGGGCGGTGGCCGACGCCGGCCGCCCGGTCCTTCTCGCCTCCCGTGACGGCCTCCACGACTGTCTCCTCGACGGCCGTGAGACGTACATCGGCCACGACGGCATGGGGGCGATGACGCTCGACCACCGGACCGGGGAACGTCGACCCTCGACTGGCCAGGACCTGTACGAGGCCATGGTCGTGGCCGACGCCCTCGACGAGGTCGGCTTCTGCTGGTTCGTGGCGACGCCGACCGACGCCGACCCCGCCGTGCAGTCGCTGCAAGGCATCGTCACGATGCTGAGAGGCTCGGGCAAGCACGTCCAGGGCGACCTCAGCGACCCGCGTCTCGTCCCGTACGCCATGGAGGTGGCTGCGGCCGCGAGTCCCGGCGGGGTCTGGGACGCGCAGCGCCCTGTGTTCTCGATCGTGTACTGCCCCGTGTCGCCGCTACAGCACGAGGCCGATGCCCTCGACGCCGCGCTCCTGCTCGCCGAGCAGGGCGCGCCGGTCGTCGTCTACAGCCTCGCCCTGGCGGGGGCCACGGCGCCGGTCACGCTCGCCGGCACGATCGTCCAGACCAACGCCGAGATCCTCAGCGCCCTCGTCGCTCTGCAGCTCGCCGCCCCCGGCAGCCCGTTCGTGTACGTCGGCAACGCCTCGATCATGGACATGCGCAGTTGCACCTACGGCGCCTGCGGACCCGAGGCGGTGCTCTTCAACCTCGCCCTCACCGAGCTCGGCCATCACTACGGTTTCCCGGTGCTCTCCGGCGGCTTCTCGAGCGATGCCAAAGAGATCTGCATGCAGTCGGGGTACGAGGGCGGCTCCATGGCGATGATGAGCGTGGTCGCCCGTCCGGAACTGCTCGTGGGCGTCGGGATGCTCGACTCGGCCAGCTTCCTCTTCCTGCCCAAGATGGTCCTCGACGCCGAGGTCGCGCGTCAGTGCCGGCGAGTGGCCCGCGGCATCGACCTCGACGACCGTCACGTCATGCTCGACGTCTCGGCGCGGGTCGGACCGGGCGGCCACTTCCTCGGCGCCCGGGAGACGCGCCTCTTTCTGCACGAAGGGGAGCACGAGCTGCCGCAGGTCTTCGTGCGTGGCGCCTACGACACGTGGCGGGCGAGCGGCGTCCCCGAGGTGGGACGCGCGGCGAGGATCGTCGACGAGATCCTCGCCACCCACCGTGCGGCGCCGCTGCCCGAAGGCGCCGAGGCCCGCATGGACGCCGCCGTGCAGGCCGCGAAGGCCGCGATCGGCGACCGCTGACGCGGACCGGGGGCGGAGGAGGGCGGCCGGCGGAGCATCCGTCCCGGCCGCCCTCCTCCGCTCTCAGACCACGCGCGCGAGGATGGCGATGACGACGCCGCCCATCGTCACGAGGGAGGCGGCGATCAGTCGCCGGTCGACCCGTTCCTTGAGGATGACGGCGCTGCCGACGATCGTGAACAGAGGCGAGGTGGCGCCGAGCAGCAGCGTGAGGACGGCGCCTATCACTTCGATGGTCAGGTAGTAGAGGACGGCGAAGAGGGCCTCGAGGATGCCGGAGGCGAGCAGCAGGAGCACGACCCTGCGCCCGTTGCCGCTCAACGGCGCCGTCAGGAACGGTCCGCGGCGGATCAGGACCATGCCGCCGACGAGGAGCACCCCCAGCAGGTGGCTGAGCACCATCATGCCGGCGCTGGCGCCGCCGTCCAGGTTCTCGGCCGCCTCGATGATGACGGGGCCGAGACCCCAGCCGGCGGCGGCCACGGCCGCCAGCGTCACAGTGCTGAGGACGCCGGCCGGGGCGCGTTCGGCGCCGGCGGCCGGAACGACCGCCGCCGGCGCCGGGATCCCGGCCGCCTCGGGCAGCTCGCCGGCCGTGCGGCTCGTCCAATGAGCGATAAGCGCCACACCGGCGGTAGCGACGACGAGACCCGCGACCACCAGGGGGTCGAGGCCGGCGCCGAGCACCAGCGGTGCGAACAGCGCTGCCCAAATCGGGTCCGTGGCGGTGACGGGGGCGACGACCGAGGCTCGTCCCTTGCGCAGCGCGGAGTAGTAGGCGTTGAAGGCGAAGACCCACGTGATGACGGCGGAGACGGCGATGTAGCCGGCCGCTCCGGCGCTCAGACCGAAGCCGAGGTCCCACCACCCGAGGACGGTCATCGGGACCGTCATGCCCAGCAGCGCTCCCAGGGTGACGACACGCAGGACGAGGTTGAGGGGAAGAGGTTCGAAGAACGCCAACAGGCGCTTGTTGAGGACGACGACGAGCGCCCAGTCGGCGGCGAGGAAGAGGCCGACGAGCACCCAGATCAGGAACGTGGTCGAGATGCGCCCTCCGATGGTCGGCGCCCAGTCTATCGCGGGGACGGTATAATCCGCACAGCGCGGGCGCCGCCGGCGGTCATGGGAGGATCATGAAGACGTCCATCGGCAAGACCTATCTCGAGAGCGTTCCCGGGGACATCACGCAGCTTCCCGTCGACGCGGTGGTGAACGCCGCCGCCACCGATCTGCGCATGGAGGCGGGTGTCGCGGGCGCGATCAAGCGCGCCTTCGGTGAGGGGGTCGAACGGGAGGCGCTCGCCGTGGCCCCGATCGCGCCAGGTGAGGCTGTGGCGACCACCGCCGCCGGTCACCCGACCGTGAAGTGGGTCATCCATACCGCCGTCATGGGCCCCGACGTCAAGCCCGATGCGGCTACCATCGCCAAGGCGACACGGAGTGCGCTCGAGGTGGCGGACAGGTGCCACGCCCGCTCCGTCGCGCTGCCGGCCTTGGGCGCCGGTGTCGGGGGGTTCCCCTTATACCAGTGCGCGAGCGTGATGCTGGCCGAGACCGTGCGCTACCTGAAGGACCATCCCAAGACGGGCCTGCGGCGCATCGTCTTCTCCACGTACAGCGACGCGGCCAAGGCGGCGTTCAAGAACGCCATGGCCGGCATCAGCCGTTACTGAGTCACCCTTGCGTCGCATCGGCCTTCGCTGAGTTGCCGTCGCGTCGCATCGACCGTCGACCGAGTCACCCCGCCGTCCCGAAGGGACGGCCGATCCCCCTGGGGGTGAGGGAGAGGATCATGACGGACAACCCGACGCTCACGGCCGTGTCCGGTCTGACCGTGGGTCATTGGACCGACCTCGAGGCGGCGACCGGATGCACCGTCGTGCTCTGCGGAGCGGATGGCGCCGTGGCCGGTGTGGACGTGCGCGGCTCGGCGCCGGGGACACGCGAGACCGACCTGCTCGCGCCCCTGAACCTGATCGACCGCATCCATGCCGTGCTGCTCACCGGTGGCAGCGCCTTCGGCCTCGATGCCGCCACCGGGGTCATGAGGTGGCTCGACGAGCGGCGCTTCGGGTGCGACATGGGTGTCTGCCGGGTGCCGCTAGTCAGCGCCGCGGTGCTCTTCGACCTCGGCGTCGGCAGCGCCGACGTGCGCCCGGATGAGGGCGCCGGGTACGCGGCCTGCGAGGCCGCGTCGGCGGCGCCCGTTCTCCGGGGCTCCATCGGCGCCGGCACGGGCGCGACGGTCGGCAAGGTGCTCGGCCCCGAACGCGCGACGAAGGGCGGCGTGGGTTCGGCCGCCATCCGGCTGGGGAGCGGCGCCGTGGTCGCCGCCCTGGTCGCGGTCAACGCCGGCGGGGACGTCATCGACCCCGAGAGCGGCGTGGTGGTGGCTGGGGCGCGCGGCGACGACGGACGGTACGTCCGCGCCGCGCGCCTGCTCCACGACCTCGACGGGTCTTCGGGCGTGCCCGGCGGGAACACGACCCTGGCGGTGGTCGCGACCGACGTCGTCCTCACCAAGGTGGAGGCGACGAAGATGGCGCAGATGGCCCACGACGGGCTGGCGCGTACCATCGACCCGGTGCACACGATGTACGACGGCGACACGGTGTTCGCCTTGGCGACGGGGTCGTCGGGCAAAGCCTTGGACGTGACCCTCGTCGGGACGGCCGCGGCGCATGCACTCGCCGACGCCGTGCTCGATGCGGTGCACTCGGCGGACAGCGTCGCCGGCGTGCCGGCGGCGCGCGACGCGACGCCGTCGGATGCGGTGCCCGAAGCCGCCGCGCGACGGAGCGAGGGGTCGTCGTGAGCGCGCCGACAACCCTCTACCTGACTCGCGACGACGTCGCCGGGCTCGGCATCAGCATGGCCGAGGTCGTCGCCACGGTCGACGAGGCGTTCCGAGAGAAGGGCGCCGGGCGCGCCGTCGCGCCGCCGAAGCTCTCGCTGCAAGGTGAGGCCGGCGCGTTCTCGCAGGCCATGGCGGCGGCGCTGCCCGCCCTCGGCGGGCTCGGCGTCAAGTGGCTGACGATCGTGCCGGCGAACGCGGCGGCGGGTCGGCCGACGGTGAACGGTCTGATGGTCGTCAACGACCCCGTCGACGGGCTGCCCGAGGCGGTCATCGACGCCTCGTTGATCACCGCCTGGCGGACCGGGGCGAGCGTCGCCGTGGCCGCCCGTTACCTGGCCCGCCCGGATGCGGCCGCCGTGGGTGTCGTCGGCTGCGGGGTCCAGGGGCGCGCCGCCGTCGACGCGCTTGCCGTCGTGCTGCCGGGACTGCGCGTCGTCCGTTGCTACGACATCGTCGCGCAGGCCGCGGCGCGCTTCGCGAGCGACGTCCGGTCCACCCATCCCGGGCTGGCGGTGCAGGTGTGCGCCGCGCCCGACGAGGCGGCGCGCGGCGCGGACGTGGTCGTGAGCGCCGTGACCATGGGCGACGCGGAGCCGTTTCTCGGCCCCGACACGCTTACCGACGGCGCGCTCGCCGTCGCCCTCGACTACGACGCCGCCTGGAGTCCCGCGGCGATGGCGGCCTGCGACCGCTTCTACTGCGACGACACGGCCCAGGTGCTAGCGACGAAGGCGCACGGTCCGCGCCTGCAGCACATTCCCCAGACGGTCGCCGGCGACCTCGGCGGGCTCGCCGTCGGCGCGGTGGAGGGGAGGCGCGACGAGACCGAGCGTCTGTTCTGCATGAACTTGGGCATCGCCATCGAGGACGTGGCGACGGCCCAGCTCGTGCTCGCCCGGGCGCACGAGCGCGGCGCCGGCCTGCGTCTGCCGCGCTGAGCCGTCGCCGCCACGCGTCTGCCCTGACCGTCGGTCTGCGCCGCCGTCGGTCTTCGCGACCGTCAACCTGCATCGCCGTCAGTCTTCGCGGTCGTCAACTTGTACC
>ENA-UOWE01006363-UOWE01006363.1-activated-sludge-metagenome-genome-assembly--contig:-NODE-6363-length-10455-cov-15.178173_pt1 | contig 10455 bp, 8 predicted proteins | sample MGYA00249841_ERZ761562 | MGnify/ENA primary metagenome ERZ761562 (study PRJEB28883, sample SAMN05720200) | activated sludge metagenome | isolation source: Anaerobic digester | place: Japan... | reverse complement strand
CGCCTAGCCCGGCCTGAATCAGACCCAGGCTCATAGCCTGGTTGCCGGTGAGAAGGCTCTGTGCTTGGCGGGAAGCAGGAGCAGAGCCTGATCCTTCTGCCGCTGGATCATCGATCTGGCAGAACTCATCCGCTTGCTGATAGCCGTTTCTTGCCACCAGGAGGTTCAGATCCAGCTTCTTTTGCATATGTTTTCTCAGGACCTCCTCTAAGACCTCCCAGGCGATGCCCACCACCTTGCAGTATCCGCCCAGAATGCAGCTGTTCTTCATGATCGCCGGAGCGCCAGCCTCCTTGAGGATAGAGGTTACGGCCAGGCCGCATCCCTTCACCGCTGTTCCTTTTAAGCTTACCTTATCCGCATCGTAAATGAGAAATGAGCTTGTTTTAAGCCTGTCCTTATGCTTTTCAACCGTCTCCTGGTTCAGGGCGATCAGAACATCTATGCCATCGGTATGAGTAGCGACCTTACGGCGGCAGGCCCGGATCAAAGAGAAGTTATGCCCACCCCGGATAAGAGAAGGATAATCGTAGTACATGTAAGTGCTGTAGCCCAGCCTTGATAGCAGGCGGGATACCGTCATTCCTGCCTCATTTATGCCGTCTCCGGCTATGCCTCCGATGAGCGTGGAAAAATCGTCCATTTATATCCCCTGTATGAATTTATTTTTCCCGGATTTCGCTAATCTGATAACCGTAGATTTTAATATTATAACTATATGATGGTACTCTATATAAAAGCTTTGCAGAACCGGAAAAGGCGAATGAGGCTGCTGATTAAAAAGAGACTTATAGGAACAAAGCCCATGATACAATCCTGGCAATTAGAATAACTTGGTAAAAATCCTAAAATCCATCTGGCTAATCAGGAGGCTATGATATGAACCAGAATATATCTTATGATGCCGAGTTGGATTGCGTGGGCCTATTTTGTCCTATGCCCATCGCCAAGACCAAAGAAGAGATCGAAAATATTGAGGTCGGGCAGATCCTGAAGGTAGAGGCAGATGATCCGGCTGCCGAGGAGGACATATCCCGCTGGGCCAAGAGAGTTGGTCATGAGGTCTTGAGCATGGAAAGGTCCGGAAATATCATAACCATCAGGATAAAGAGAAAGAAGTAAATGAAGAAGTAAATGAGGATGATCATTTCATGAGCAAGATCCTTTATATTCAGACCAGTGGACTGGACACGCCGGAGAGACTCTATGCCCCTTTTATTCTGGGAATGACCGCCAGGGCTATGGATGTGGATGCCTCCATATTCTTCATCATCAAAGGGATCACTCCTCTAAAGAAGGGCGAGGCAGAGAAGATCAAGATCGGCAGCTTTCCCTGCCTCAAGGAGGTTATGGACCAGGCCCTGGCGGCAGGGGTAAAGATGTACATCTGCGAGCAGAGCACCCAGCTGCTTGGCCTTGATCGTGGCGACTTCATACCCCAGGCCAAGATTGCCGGTGCGGCTACATTAAACGACCTGGCCCTGGATGCGGACTCAGTCATAAGCCTGTAGGGGAACATGTGCGGAATTTATCTCGACCATCAGTCCTGCTGTCCCGTCGATCCCCGGGTGGAGGAGTTCGCCCGGCACTTTTCTGGTAAAGACTTCGGCAATCCCTCCGCTCTGCACTCCAGGGGACTGACGGCCAAAGCTGCCCTGGAAGAGGCCCGGGCGAGGGTGGCGGAGCTGATAGGGGCGGAGAGTCCTGAGAGCATCATCTTTACCGGCGGCGCTACCCAGGCCAACAACCTGGCCATCCGGGGAGCGGCTCTCCGAAATTCGGCAAAAGGCAAGAGGCTGCTGGCCAGCCAGATAGAGCATATTTCCGTGCTCAATCCTCATAAGGATCTGAAAAAGGGAGGATTTGAGCTTAATCTGATCCCAGTTGACAGTACAGGCCAGATAGACCTATCCTCTCTGGAGAGGCTGGCAGATAAGGGGACGGTGCTGACCAGCATCATGTATGCCAACGCCGAGATCGGGACAGTCCAGCCCATCCGAGAGGCCAGCGAAATAGTTCATGAAAAGGGACAGATGCTCCATGTGGACGGCACTGCCGCAGCGGGGAAGATTGCCGTGGATGTGCAAAAGGACGGCATCGATCTCTTCACTCTTTCCAGCAATGACATCTACGGGCCGCAGGGAGCGGGGGCTCTTTATGTTCGCCCAGGCGTGCGCATTCAGCCGGTCCTCTTCGGGGGCGGCCAGGAGAGGGGCCTTTTGCCCGGCACGGAGAACATCTGCGCCCTGGCCGGATTCGGAGAGGCGGCAAGGCTGGCCCGCCTGGAGATGGCCGGGGAGAGCATGCGCTTGCGGACCATCCGGGATGCTCTCATAGAAGAGATCCTGAAGATCGATGAGGCCCGGCTCACCGGCCATCCCAGCCAAAGGCTGCCGCATCATGCCAGCTTCCGATTCAGCCGCATTGAGGGAGAGAGCATCCTTCTGACCATGGATGCCATGTTCAACATCCAGGTCTCCACCGGCTCGGCCTGCTCCTCCAGGACTCTGGAGCCATCTCATGTGCTTCTGGCTATCGGCCTGCGGCATGAGGAGGCGCATGGCTCCATGATCATGACATTAGGTAGGCAGAATAGCATGGATCAGGTGCCGGCCATAGTCAGTGCGACGGAAAAGACTGTAGAGCGGCTGCGGGCTCTCTCTCCGCTTTGAAATTATGGAAAGGAAGGAGGATGGAATTCATATGGCACAGGTTGGTTACTCCAAGAAGGTCATGGATCATTTCATGAATCCCAGGAATGTGGGAGTGATAGAGGCCCCGGACGGATACGGCAAGGTGGGCAATCCCGTCTGCGGAGATCTCATGGAGATTTTCATCAAGGTCAAGGAGGATAAGGTGGAGGATATCAAATTCCGCACCTTCGGCTGCGGCTCAGCCATAGCTGTCTCCAGCATGGTCACAGAGATGGCCAAGGGAAAGAGCCTGGAGGAGGCCATAAAGATCACCCGCAAGGATGTGGCCGATGAGCTGGATGGCCTGCCCCCTCAGAAGATGCACTGCTCCAATCTGGGGGCGGATGCACTGCATGCTGCCATAGAGGACTACTGGATCAAGACGGGCAAGATCAGGCCCGAGGATGCCAAGCATAAGCAGGGGCAGGAGGGGGAGGAAGGGGAGAGCTGCGGAAATTTGTAGAAGCCCAATAACGTTCGTTCTATTGTCCCAAATCGTTTATTAAAATATTTAAATTTTTATAAACATTGTTGGTTTCTTTGGAATACTTCAATTCCTCATTTGTTTTTAATTCGTTATGGATGGTATTCAACCTTTTTTTGCCATTTTTAGATATCATCTCTTCTAATAATTGCTTAATATTTCTATATCTGGCCTCCCACAGTGAGATTGCGCCGAACGTTTTGCTTAGTTCAGAGAGACTTTTTTGCTCATAAGGCAATTTACTCGATTTATAATTAGCTTCAACATAAGTAGTGGCAAATTCCTGATCTAAACATCCCAGCTCGATAGCAAATTTAAGAGCTACAAAGTATTCTGCGAGGCTTCTATGTTGAAATTCATAATAGCCAGCAGCATCACGATGAAGCAGAGTTTGGCTGCGAAGATCATAATCCAAGTTGTCAAGATCTCTTCTTGCCATGATTTCATTTCCAAAGTAATCCTGTATCAATTCATTGATTCGTTCATAGTGTATGCGTAGCTCATTTCTTTTAATCATTTCCCAAGCCAGTTCACAAAGAAAATATAATTTATCTGCTGTAGAAGTAAATGTTCGCGCAGTATTCATATTACGGAGTAATAATTTATTAGTAGCATGTAAATATGTTTGAGCTGAATTTCTTAGCATATTATCATTTGCTTCTTCCATTGCAGCATATAGGAATTCGATCATGATTGGATTACGTGCCATTTCATTAAGATCCGGCTTCATGAAAATACGATCTGCAATTTTTATTCCTTTTTCTAAACCAAATCGTAAATTAATCAATTTACTAATTCGTTCATTGTTTAATGAGTCTATATACAGCACTTCGAAAGTGGGAGGAGATAATAATATCTTTTGGCTATTCTTGTCACCTTCAAAAATCATTTCCGATTCTTTTGCCCAACGGAAGAACTCGGCACGGCATGTAAGGATCACCTTGCTCCTTTCTTCAACTAGGCTAGCAAGTTGCCAGAAATTTTCTACGATAGTCTGATTATCTGCCTTTTGGGACATTTCATCAAAGCCATCCAAAAGCAGAATTAGTTTACCACGCCGATTCATTTCCTGAAATACCTTAAAGGCGCTTCCAATAAAAGGTAGCCTATAGTGCTCAATAAGCACCTCATTAATCAATTGTTGTGGCGTTAGGGATTTTGAAAAAGAACGTAGATTAATTAGCAGAGGTAAGCGCTCATTTGCAGGATCTTCTAGATATCGCAATAATTGGCGATAGGCATAATGACGGCAAAACCATGTTTTACCCATCCCAGCTGCACCTAGTAACGAAATGTGCATACTGCCTCGTTCTTTTTGCCATCTATCTACATATTCATCTAAGCTTGAGTATTTATCACGAAAAAGCTCAAGTCCATTATCATCCACTTCTTGCTTATAGCATCCTAAATCAATATATAGATCAGGGATACGGTCACGTTCAACTAATGATTGAAGTTTCTCAATATAAGATATCCAAATATTTCGAATAAGATCCGATAAATTAGAGACTTTTATATCATTAAGACGCGAAGAGAGATCGCGGGCCTGGGCTGAAACCCGCTTATCGCTAATGATCCAGCCCATTGGCACATTACGATTGAGTTTAATGTTCAGTGCATGTACATCTGATGCTGTTATAGATCCATCGATACAGCGGACTAACATCTTTTGCATTAACGTGCCCTTTTCTAAAATAGCCTCCATATCTATTATTCTGCTATCACTTTGTTGAGGTTCGCTCACCTTGTATCCAATAGCTAGAAGCCAATTTCGGACTTCATCCGCTAAATCAAAAGAAGGACTTCGATCCATTATCAATTGTAATGCCCGAATAATTTCTGGCGGCAGCCTATCATCGTATTCATTTTCAATAACCTTAGAACTACTACTAATAATAACAGGATTATTATTTTGCGCTAATACAGTCATTGCTGGCAGATTCCTGGTATGGAACTCATTTATAAAAGCATCTTGAATTAAACAACCATACTCTTTTGCATCATCAGGATGAAGACTTATGGTCAGAGTAATTATATTACGGGCATCAATAACAATCCTAGCGCGATTGTTTAGGAACCAGTAAAGGCTTGCTCTCTGATTGAATTTAAAATTTTTAATTACATCAATAGGTGCTCTTTGCCCTTCGATATCTAATTCATCGGAAAAACGTAGAATTGCAGCAATAAACTGTTTGCGCCCTGTAGGATCAAATTTAAGCGTAATTGGACATTCATAAATTGGCAACTTCGTATGGTACTTACAAATATCAATTAAATCATCTACTAGATCTTCAGGAATTGTATCCACTATTCTGCCAAGGCTGGTCCGTTTTGTCTGATAAGCATATTCAATCCATGCTGCTGTTATGTATTGATGGTTTTCATAAATCGCCCATTGCTCCTCTATCTTGAATCCATTAGAAGTCTCCGCATTGAATTCTATATTAAATTTTGCCCCTAATTTCTCTGCGATTTCTTTTATTTTCCGAAATTTTACTAAATCGCATTGCATACCAATATCGTGCAAGTAAATGCTGGCTAAAAGCAAAAAGGATTCTTGTGAAGATAGAGATATACCTTGATTTGCTCTTAGTAATCCAAATGCTATATTTGTTAGTCGTTCACTATGCGTTATATCATGATTAGTGAAGTTTCTAATGATGCGAGGTGCAGAGTCGGACCAGATATCAGTTGCTGCCTCCTTAATCACAGCTATGCAATGCAGTAAATGAGAATCATTAATAAAATCCAATAATTTCATTTCGGAGGAATTAAAGTTTTTTGATCTAATATGTGAAGTTTTCTTCGAGGGTGTTTCATCATCGCGCAATGCCAAATTTTCGGCTATTGTTTGATCTATTGGATTAGATGGGAAAAATATTTCCCGAATCTTTGGATATTCATTCAAATAATTAATAATTTTATCGGCATCCCAAATGTCAGCCCATCCGGGCTTGCTTAAATCATTCCCAAATTCTCGGAATTGTCTACGAAGGGTTTCAGGGACCCTTGTATCAGTAACAAGCAAATAACCGACTGCATTATATGAATGCATAGATCTCTGCCAATCGCCTACATCCTTGCTGCCTACTGCTTTACCACTATGGGCATAATGTTTGCAATTAACAAGGATTAGCTCATGACGGATAATTTCTTTATCATTAATAATGCGTTCAGCGAGCAAATCTGCATCCTTTTTCCCATTCACGACGGACTTCTCGAGAACATGATATCCAATCGCTTCCAGAAGCCGACTAACTAACATTTCAAACTTTGCGCCATCTTTGGGCAACCTCTTAAAATCACCAGGCTCTAGCTTCCAAGTCGTTGAAGGGACTATTTCAGTTGAAGATGATTCACGAATCCAAGATGCAAAAGAAGACGATATAAGTCGATATGTGCCATTATTATTAGGGATAAGCAATACTCTATCGATCAATGTTTGAATCGCAATATCTAATTGAACTCTTTGGGAATCGCTAGAATTCTTGGGAATAATTGGATGACTAAACGCATAAGCACTCATCACAGCTTTTTCTGAATCATTTGAATTTCTCCAATAAAATTCAAAATGATCTCTGCATTGCTTATTAAATCTAGTTCTTGCAGAAAGTCTTATTTCTTTGCCAGTTCTATTACGTCCTTTTGTTTTTTCTTCATATAAGTAATAGCATGCCATCTGCATGAAAAATGGATGGTATCCAGAAATATCATATATGAAATCTTGATCATCCTGGTCAAATTTTATATAGTTATTAGATAATAATACAGATATCATCCATTCTACATCAGATTTTTCAAATGCACCTAACCTTAGGGTTGTAAAAACGTTGAAAAACGGAGAGCTTACAAAACTGGATCCTAATGCAAATTTATCAATCTCGGAGAGGGTCTTCCGGCTAGCTGTGACACATAATACAGGTAAATTGCTTGCGATGAGACTTCTCAGTCCTCCAAAAAAAGCTAAATCTAGGGAATTGCAGTCTGCAACATATTCAAATTCATCAAATAACAGGAGAATGCGATAACCATACTCTTCACAAGCATTAATGAATTCCTTAATATGAGCAATATCGATGCCATCCGTATTTATTAATCCTTTGAGCAATTCGGATATTGCCCCAGGTAAATTCTGCAATCGTGCTTGAGTTTCAGCTTCACGAATGAGTACTCGCCAAAATGTCTCTATCGTAAGATCCTGATGACCCTGAAAATCCAGGTACACAACCAATATATTGCCCATTATAGATTCGAGGGCTTTCCTAAAGCTCTTATGACTAATATAAAGGAGCAAAGAGGTTTTGCCTACACGACGCTCCGCCACAATTGAACATGGTTGCCCATGTTCTAAGAGGGAAAGTATTTCATCAATAAATTCTTTTCGTCCGAAGAACTTATTTGACGAAAACACTGGTGGACCAAAGACAAATGGATTTCTATTCAGTTAGCATTCCCCCCATTTTTTCTTATTAAGTATTGAAATAACATATTCTTTGGTGTTCTATAAATCCAATATTTTAATATACCTATTCGCAAATAAAAATAATCCCCATCTGCATATATTAATTCAGCATGCATTAACCGATCTAAGGCCATATTCCAATTAACAATCTTCAATTTAAATACCTTGAGTTGTTTAAGAATCTCATCTTTAGTCGCTTTCTCCCCCTCTTTTAAAACGTAACTAAGTGAATAAAGAATGGCCATCTCGTCATGACTTAATTCCTTGCAAAGATCTACAAATTGGCTATGACCACGTTCAATCGAGTTCTTTATTATTGCGTTTATCGCCTGTGTTGGAACTACATTAACCTTTGCATGGTTTCTCCAATCTACAGCTTGCCTGCATATTAGCTGTGTAAAACACGGATGGCAACCTGATAATTTCATTATATTTATCAATGCATCTTCCGAGTAAGTGAAGAAGTCTTTTACAGGATCAAGAATCAATGAGATAGTAGCTGTTTTCTTGAGCAAATCAACTTTTATGGGCTCATAGAAGAGAGTCAGTAAATGAGACAAATGCGGATTTTCAATCCAACGTATATCCCTACAACTTGCAAAAATAAAAAAAACCTCTCTATTATTTTCGACCAGGCTTCGCATAAAATTCAATATATTTTTTATAGCCTCATTATTATCGGAAAAATTAGTCAATACATCTGATTCATCAAACATTAAGACAGGCTTTTGAGGATCACAAGCTGTGATGATGCTATTTATGACTGTAGTCATAGCAAACACTGGATTGATGCTAAATTCATCATGATTGGGAATATCAATTGGAGTATCCAATTTAGGAATCAATGCTGCAATAGCTTCCAACATATTGCATATATGTGGGACAATACTAATGCCATTAATATCAATATATATCAGTTTGAATTCAGGCCAAATAGATTTTCAAGCTGATATAGAATTGAGGTTTTTCCAGAACGATGCGGGCCATACAATAATATGCCATTTGGAGCCATTTGATCTTCAGAATGTTTCTTTACTAAAGAAGTTATTAGTTCCACAAGTTCTTCACGGCCAACGAATAAATCCGTGTCTGATCCTAAAGGAGGGCCTGCAATATATGGATTCTTAAGTGCAACAAATTCCGAAGGGGAAGTTCCAATGATAGATATAGCTTCTCTAATTTTACTTTCGCCTGGATCTAGTATCAATGGTGGTGTAGGGAGGCCGCTGCGGATATAGCTAACAGCAAAATCTGCTGCTATATCAGCAGCATATTCCTTCCATTTATCACGCTCACTTGTTTGGGAATCGGTGATATTTTCTGCTGCATTCTGTGGTATATCAGATATACCTCTGATCATTAAGAAACCTACATTATACCCTTTAGAGTGCGCAATGGCAATAGCGGACGCAGCTCCCGCTGACTCCATCTCCACTGCAAGTAATTTTGGCCAAGCGGCAAGAACCGCAGCAAAAAATTTTTGATTTGGATTATCTACAACTTTGTCACCTGAAGCAATTGGTCCGCTTAATATCTTAGGAGCTTTTGCAGGATTCTCTGGTTTATTTAATTTAATTTCATCTATTAATTTGTATTTTGAAGCAAATGATAATGCTCCATTGAGCAAACTGATATCACAAGGATATGTGATATTGTGGCGTGGCACAAAGGACTTTTTAATTTTACCATACTCATAACCCCAAACTACTTCTGATATTATTATATCCCCATTTTCTAACTCACTTGAATTGAGACTACCTGCAATCCCTACCAAGAAGACATAACGAGGATTCCATCGCATTATAGTTTCAAAGGTGGCCAATGCGCCATTGATATTCCCGGCCTTTCCAATTTGTGCAATCACTATCTTATAAGTTTGCCCTGTTGAATCACAAGGCAATTCTCCTAGCTCCCACGCAAAAATATTAGGATGAGATGAACTACCTTCATCATGCCTAATATTTATTAATCTCCGTTTAACAGCGTTGAATTCCTCTGGCAAAACAGTAATAATTGCAGCATCAACAATAAAGCGATTGATCAATGCTAATTGCTTTTGGAGACTCATTTTATGATCACCAGATTTTTTATTCTACTCTTCTTTCCAATTTAGCTCTGTTTTGGGGTCTGTTTCTCAAACTATAAGATAAGCATTTCTCCAAGAGCTTAGAATCCCCTCTATCGCTATGGCTGATTTATGCTCTAGGGGACGGCACTGAACCTGCAGTTTCTTACAGAAAGATTATGTGCGACTGCCTGCAGCAGCCAAACCATGTTACTGTAGAACTGAGAATGCATTAAAGTCTTTAGATCCGAATAATATTGTTTTCACTAAAGCTTACCGCTTTCCTTAAAATTTGCGATCGGCATCATCCCATTTTTGCATGGCGATCTTCGCCGCATAGGCCCCGGCCACAAATCCGGCATCGATATTGACCACAGTCAGGACGGAGCAGGACTTGAGCATGGAGTATAAGGCCGCCTGCCCCCCCGCCGCCCAGGCCATAGCCGGTGGAGACAGGCAGGCCGATCGCCAGGGCCTCAACCAGCTCAGCCACCACAGCGGGCAGCGTCCCCTCCCGTCCTGCCGCCACCACCAGGGCATCGGCTCCAGCCATCCTCTCCAGGCAGGGGAAGAGGCGGTGAATTCCGGCCACGCCCACATCGTACTCATAGATGACAGAGCAGCCCATCTCCTCCGCCACCACTCGCGCCTCCTCGGCAGCGGTGATATCGACTGATGCCAGCAACACCCCTCTTGGCCCGCATGCTGTACAGCACTGCTTCATCCGCAATTCGGTGAGCTAATATGAGAT
>ENA-UOWE01006362-UOWE01006362.1-activated-sludge-metagenome-genome-assembly--contig:-NODE-6362-length-10456-cov-6.454668_pt1 | contig 10456 bp, 9 predicted proteins | sample MGYA00249841_ERZ761562 | MGnify/ENA primary metagenome ERZ761562 (study PRJEB28883, sample SAMN05720200) | activated sludge metagenome | isolation source: Anaerobic digester | place: Japan... | reverse complement strand
ACCATTGTTATATATGTTGTCGCTCCCCGCTGGGGAGCGGGGATTGAAATAAGACTGAGAGGACATTGAAATCTAATAAGAACAGTCGCTCCCCGCTGGGGAGCGGGGATTGAAATCGTATGGTTGTAATACCCTCATGCATTCATCAAAGTCGCTCCCCGCTGGGGAGCGGGGATTGAAATCTTTATATACAATTCTACCTGCCTTTCGGCTTCGTGTCGCTCCCCGCTGGGGAGCGGGGATTGAAATTCTTTTATCCTCCGATGTTTTCTTTCCTCTTGCCGTCGCTCCCCGCTGGGGAGCGGGGATTGAAATTTTTCTATCCCCTTTCATTTTACAGGTTTTCCCCGTCGCTCCCCGCTGGGGAGCGGGGATTGAAATCATTTAATCGCCCCCTAATGACGGAATTGCATTATGTCGCTCCCCGCTGGGGAGCGGGGATTGAAATCATTGAATAGAGTTGAAGCTGTTGCTAATATTTTGTCGCTCCCCGCTGGGGAGCGGGGATTGAAATCCATCTGCTCTCGCCTAATACATTACCTTTAACGTCGCTCCCCGCTGGGGAGCGGGGATTGAAATTGTATATGGTTTATTTACTTTTGCATCAAGGGCGGGTCGCTCCCCGCTGGGGAGCGGGGATTGAAATTTTTAGCACTCTCCCCAATCTAAACATTGCGTTTGTCGCTCCCCGCTGGGGAGCGGGGATTGAAATTATTAATTCAGCATATGAATAACTGTCCTCCGGCTGTCGCTCCCCGCTGGGGAGCGGGGATTGAAATTCTTTGTCACTCAATAGCTGATATTGAGCAGAACTTAGTCGCTCCCCGCTGGGGAGCGGGGATTGAAATCTATTCCTGAGAAAATAACTGACCTTTCACAGACCGTCGCTCCCCGCTGGGGAGCGGGGATTGAAATATCATCAGCAACTATGTTTTGCAAATCCTGCCCTGTGTCGCTCCCCGCTGGGGAGCGGGGATTGAAATAACACCTGGAGTTGATAACAAAATGCTGCCTATTCGGTCGCTCCCCGCTGGGGAGCGGGGATTGAAATAATATTTTTCTCAATGAATCACTAAAATACATGGCGTCGCTCCCCGCTGGGGAGCGGGGATTGAAATTTTTTATTATATAGGGAGTGAGAAAACGTGGGCGAAGGTCGCTCCCCGCTGGGGAGCGGGGATTGAAATTTTGGTTTGTTTTCTCTGTGCTGATTAAAATGTGTGTCGCTCCCCGCTGGGGAGCGGGGATTGAAATTAGCCTTAATCCCTTGCAATTACTATATTATATCGTCGCTCCCCGCTGGGGAGCGGGGATTGAAATTGGCCAGTATTCCATCTTTGGCGGTTTTGGTGCTTGTCGCTCCCCGCTGGGGAGCGGGGATTGAAATTGCGCCTGTATCTGCATCTGTTGGGTCGCTCGTGTGTCGCTCCCCGCTGGGGAGCGGGGATTGAAATGAGGTCTGTTACTCCGGGATAAACACCGGAATCATGTCGCTCCCCGCTGGGGAGCGGGGATTGAAATTTTCTTGGCAGCTAAAAACCGACTTTCCACCGTCGTCGCTCCCCGCTGGGGAGCGGGGATTGAAATAAAATCGTTACACTCGGCTATGATAAGACAATATCGTCGCTCCCCGCTGGGGAGCGGGGATTGAAATATTCTTGTATGTTTGCTTAGCATATTTATCTTGCACGTCGCTCCCCGCTGGGGAGCGGGGATTGAAATCATGCAAGTATGAAATAACCTAACCAGTTGATACGTCGCTCCCCGCTGGGGAGCGGGGATTGAAATATAGCAATAGATGCAATCACAAAACTTTACAGGAGTCGCTCCCCGCTGGGGAGCGGGGATTGAAATCTTGATAAGCCTATGGAGCCGCAGTATACAGATGGTCGCTCCCCGCTGGGGAGCGGGGATTGAAATAGCATAATCAACAGCCTTGTCGGTGATCATGCTACGTCGCTCCCCGCTGGGGAGCGGGGATTGAAATTTTTGCATAATATACAGTATAGGATAAGCCGATTTGTGTCGCTCCCCGCTGGGGAGCGGGGATTGAAATTGAACCGATTGTTATTGCTATCATATTTAACTCTCGTCGCTCCCCGCTGGGGAGCGGGGATTGAAATATAATATAAGAGGGGGCATTAAGCCCCCATCCCTCGTCGCTCCCCGCTGGGGAGCGGGGATTGAAATCGTGCCTTGTCTCTTTTGTATCTCTGCCATAAAGGTCGCTCCCCGCTGGGGAGCGGGGATTGAAATTCAATATCACGGTGTCAAAGCTCATAAAATCATGTCGCTCCCCGCTGGGGAGCGGGGATTGAAATATGTAATCCATCAGCAATGTCGCATTTTATTTTAGTCGCTCCCCGCTGGGGAGCGGGGATTGAAATAAAATGGCGAAAGGCGATATAGGACAAAGAAAATGTCGCTCCCCGCTGGGGAGCGGGGATTGAAATCGTTTTGGTACAACGGGCAACCCATACGGTTTATAAGTCGCTCCCCGCTGGGGAGCGGGGATTGAAATCTATATATAATATTTGCGGAGACTTTGGACTCCGTCGCTCCCCGCTGGGGAGCGGGGATTGAAATATATATACACCCCTTTTATATTAGTGATAACCCTTCAGTCGCTCCCCGCTGGGGAGCGGGGATTGAAATAATAATTGACCTTGCAAAAGTCAAGGAAAGTGAGTCGCTCCCCGCTGGGGAGCGGGGATTGAAATTATGTCTAGTTCCACCGTATCTAACGCTGTAGGAAGTCGCTCCCCGCTGGGGAGCGGGGATTGAAATCAGTCGCTGCCCTCTCCAGAGGTATCACCGCCAGGTCGCTCCCCGCTGGGGAGCGGGGATTGAAATAAAATGGCGAAAGGCGATATAGGACAAAGAAAATGTCGCTCCCCGCTGGGGAGCGGGGATTGAAATTTATGCCTAAAATCATTACTAAACCCCCCTTCAGTCGCTCCCCGCTGGGGAGCGGGGATTGAAATACCTTTGACGATATCGAGAATCTTGAATCCTTTGGTCGCTCCCCGCTGGGGAGCGGGGATTGAAATACATACTCTGCCCTAACTCGAAATGGAGAATTAGGTCGCTCCCCGCTGGGGAGCGGGGATTGAAATTTCTGTAGTATTAAAATTAGTAAGTACATACACCCGTCGCTCCCCGCTGGGGAGCGGGGATTGAAATAAATGAGCCAAAAGTCCTATAAAAAATAGTACCAGTCGCTCCCCGCTGGGGAGCGGGGATTGAAATAATGCCCTGGGTTAAATGCTAACCCAGGGCAACGTCGCTCCCCGCTGGGGAGCGGGGATTGAAATTATAACGATTCGAGTTACCGGCAAAGGGCAGAAGTGTCGCTCCCCGCTGGGGAGCGGGGATTGAAATGAGCCTGTCTAATATACTGTAATGCTTCATGTAAAGTCGCTCCCCGCTGGGGAGCGGGGATTGAAATGTAAAAACATACCTACAAAGATTGCGTTACCTTTGTCGCTCCCCGCTGGGGAGCGGGGATTGAAATCATAACCTGTACCGCCTTTGACCACTTCATCCGCGTCGCTCCCCGCTGGGGAGCGGGGATTGAAATTTTTAAGAACTGGAAGAAGCAACTAAAAACTGAAAGTCGCTCCCCGCTGGGGAGCGGGGATTGAAATAAATCCCGTTAAAGACAATTCAATGTCACAGCAAGTCGCTCCCCGCTGGGGAGCGGGGATTGAAATCAATCGAAATTGAACATATGAAGCCTGACTACTCAGTCGCTCCCCGCTGGGGAGCGGGGATTGAAATAAATACATTGGAGGTAATACAATAATGATACAAGTCGCTCCCCGCTGGGGAGCGGGGATTGAAATAGCAATAAAACCTTCAAAGACTCTTGGAACAAAGTCGCTCCCCGCTGGGGAGCGGGGATTGAAATTTAACTCCTCCAATTCAATTTTTATTTGACCATGTCGCTCCCCGCTGGGGAGCGGGGATTGAAATTTTCTTAAAAATTGACCATAAAATACAGAATTGGGTCGCTCCCCGCTGGGGAGCGGGGATTGAAATATTAAAAATATTTTTAAAAACCTATTGTATAAAGTCGCTCCCCGCTGGGGAGCGGGGATTGAAATATGTAATCCACCAGCAATGTCGCATTTTATTTTATGTCGCTCCCCGCTGGGGAGCGGGGATTGAAATTGTGTTTGTTACCGGTTTAGATACAGTAATGTCATGTCGCTCCCCGCTGGGGAGCGGGGATTGAAATTCGCCGCCGGACATTGCATCAATAGTCTTTTGCGGGTCGCTCCCCGCTGGGGAGCGGGGATTGAAATCATCTCCTTATAAAAGAGGTTGCCCCAGGTTAGCGTCGCTCCCCGCTGGGGAGCGGGGATTGAAATATCACCTTAATGGTCACAGACACCACAAGATCGTGTCGCTCCCCGCTGGGGAGCGGGGATTGAAATTGGTATCGAAGGCGTAAAAGAACGAGACAAATCCGGTCGCTCCCCGCTGGGGAGCGGGGATTGAAATAGAAAAACAGCCCAAGAATGGATGGATTGGTGGATGTCGCTCCCCGCTGGGGAGCGGGGATTGAAATTGTTTACGGGGTGACGTAAACAAAGTAAACAAAAAGTCGCTCCCCGCTGGGGAGCGGGGATTGAAATATTTCCTGCAACTGCATCAGATACAAAACAGTAGAGTCGCTCCCCGCTGGGGAGCGGGGATTGAAATTTTCCATTCTTCAAAATCATGTATGTCTGTGTATTCTGTCGCTCCCCGCTGGGGAGCGGGGATTGAAATCTGCTAGAGCTATTGCTGCCGCCAACTGTGTCTTGGTCGCTCCCCGCTGGGGAGCGGGGATTGAAATTATATTCCAGATCTGTACGATAAGCTGAGAACCAAGTCGCTCCCCGCTGGGGAGCGGGGATTGAAATACAAAGGCTTTAGAGGACGAAGGTGCGCTAGAAGTCGCTCCCCGCTGGGGAGCGGGGATTGAAATCTCTTGCCATGCTCTCACCTACCTTATGTGTTGTTGTCGCTCCCCGCTGGGGAGCGGGGATTGAAATACCGCTTGCTAATGCTTGCTTGTCGTAGATTGTGGTCGCTCCCCGCTGGGGAGCGGGGATTGAAATATAGTACAGGCCATAAGTCAAGATTAGACAGACAGTCGCTCCCCGCTGGGGAGCGGGGATTGAAATTCACTCCTTAAAAAGGTTGCCCCGGGTTAGCATTTGTCGCTCCCCGCTGGGGAGCGGGGATTGAAATCAATGCCCTGGGTTAAATGCTAACCCGGGGCAAGTCGCTCCCCGCTGGGGAGCGGGGATTGAAATAGATGGCTTCTGAGCAGTTAAAATTAGCTGAATCAGTCGCTCCCCGCTGGGGAGCGGGGATTGAAATCTTTTCCAGGTCGTCGGCCCGTTCTGCCAGGTCAAAGTCGCTCCCCGCTGGGGAGCGGGGATTGAAATAGACCTAGAATGGAACAATGGTACAAAGATAGTTGTCGCTCCCCGCTGGGGAGCGGGGATTGAAATAAATTCTACAGGCTTAATATGGGTTGATTGTTTGTACGTCGCTCCCCGCTGGGGAGCGGGGATTGAAATCAATGCCCCTGCTTAATTGATAAGTGGGGGCAACGTCGCTCCCCGCTGGGGAGCGGGGATTGAAATTCTGCCACTTCATCCAATCACATAGCCGTCTTAATGTCGCTCCCCGCTGGGGAGCGGGGATTGAAATTTTTGCTTACCCCAATTATCTCAGCTATCTCTGCGTCGCTCCCCGCTGGGGAGCGGGGATTGAAATTCAATGCTGAGAAGTAAAGATATATACCCAGAGTGTCGCTCCCCGCTGGGGAGCGGGGATTGAAATAATCTTGACGGGAGCGTCACGGTAGAGGACACAAGTCGCTCCCCGCTGGGGAGCGGGGATTGAAATAGACAAAAAGGACATTGACATAGCAATATATCACGTCGCTCCCCGCTGGGGAGCGGGGATTGAAATCTCTAATATGGGATGTAACGCAACTAATTAGATAGTCGCTCCCCGCTGGGGAGCGGGGATTGAAATATCACATCACCGATAGGGCTTGTTATCATTGCTAGTCGCTCCCCGCTGGGGAGCGGGGATTGAAATTTCTTTTGTCATAACAAGTCTGCACCATCCGTCTTGTCGCTCCCCGCTGGGGAGCGGGGATTGAAATAGCAGCTTGGTTATCTGCGTATTGCTGTTGCATTAGGTCGCTCCCCGCTGGGGAGCGGGGATTGAAATTTAACCTTTGTGCGCCCGGCTGAAGTCTGGGGCAGTCGCTCCCCGCTGGGGAGCGGGGATTGAAATACCCGGAGAACGCAAAACTGCAAAGAGCATTACCTATGTCGCTCCCCGCTGGGGAGCGGGGATTGAAATAGGAGATACATATATACATATTCCTTGGGCGATTGTCGCTCCCCGCTGGGGAGCGGGGATTGAAATACCTATCAGCAGAGATACTATTGCCCCGCCTGTAAGTCGCTCCCCGCTGGGGAGCGGGGATTGAAATCATTTGGACAGCCGGAAAAAGGCGAGCTTTTGGGAGTCGCTCCCCGCTGGGGAGCGGGGATTGAAATAAAGAGGGAAATGCAACTTTTTGTAACGCAGGATTGTCGCTCCCCGCTGGGGAGCGGGGATTGAAATTTATATCATTAACGGTCCACCCTCAGCCCGACCAGTCGCTCCCCGCTGGGGAGCGGGGATTGAAATATTTCCCAATCCCCTTTCAACTTGTTTTCTTAAGTCGCTCCCCGCTGGGGAGCGGGGATTGAAATAAGCTTTGAAAAGGGCCTTGGAACTTGGTATGATGGTCGCTCCCCGCTGGGGAGCGGGGATTGAAATCTTCTAATCCCGGTGCTGCTATTTTGGGCGTTAGTCGCTCCCCGCTGGGGAGCGGGGATTGAAATATACTACTGCAAATATACCTTCAAGAATCTCAATTGTCGCTCCCCGCTGGGGAGCGGGGATTGAAATTATATCTTTATGTATTTTGTTCTTTGTTCCTTCGTCGCTCCCCGCTGGGGAGCGGGGATTGAAATAAAATACATTTATACATTCACTGCATAAAACTCTGTCGCTCCCCGCTGGGGAGCGGGGATTGAAATCATCCTCTATTACTGTAAAAATGTAAATCCCAATGTCGCTCCCCGCTGGGGAGCGGGGATTGAAATAATCTGACTTTAATAGGCTTCGTAAGGATTGGTCGTCGCTCCCCGCTGGGGAGCGGGGATTGAAATCTGTATTAAAAAACCTTTTGTGTTATGGTCTGCAGTCGCTCCCCGCTGGGGAGCGGGGATTGAAATAACTATGTCTGTATGCGGCAATCGCAAAAGCCATGTCGCTCCCCGCTGGGGAGCGGGGATTGAAATCCCCGCTTAATATCAACAGAAAATCTTCGGTGGTGTGTCGCTCCCCGCTGGGGAGCGGGGATTGAAATATTTGGATTAATGTATAAACGTTCAGGAGATACAGTCGCTCCCCGCTGGGGAGTGGGGATTGAAATGATGCTACGATAGTTCAGGCAATATATTAACAAAGTCGCTCCCCGCTGGGGAGCGGGGATTGAAATACTCCTTAATATTAATCTATCTATTATCTATTATGTCGCTCCCCGCTGGGGAGCGGGGATTGAAATTATTCTGTTCTGAATTGTTTCCTGCAATTCTCCTGTCGCTCCCCGCTGGGGAGCGTGGATTGAAATAATACACTCCTTATATATTTAATATTGTTTTATTGGGTCGCTCCCCGCTGGGGAGCGGGGATTGAAATACAAGAGTAGCAACAGTATCATTCTTGCAAACTAGTCGCTCCCCGCTGGGGAGCGGGGATTGAAATTATTACCCCAAATGCAGCTTTTATCTTTTCGTCAGGTCGCTCCCCACGGGGGAGCGTGGATTGAAATTTCTACATCTTCAGGTGTGAACCCATGCAACTGGCGTCGCTCCCCACGGGGGAGCGTGGATTGAAATTGCTAAAGCGGGGGTTTGCTTTGATAGGAATTGAGTCGCTCCCCACGGGGGAGCGTGGATTGAAATAACTACATCGCCATCATAATATACGCCAGGATTATGTCGCTCCCCACGGGGGAGCGTGGATTGAAATTTGAAAGGAGTAAAATAAAATGGTGAGAAAACAGTCGCTCCCCACGGGGGAGCGTGGATTGAAATCCTAAAAGGAGCTCCGGATACTTTGCATCAGTCAGTCGCTCCCCACGGGGGAGCGTGGATTGAAATACTCATAGCACAATGGGAAAACGAGTTTGATTTATGTCGCTCCCCACGGGGGAGCGTGGATTGAAATCTTCAATACCGCTACTGGCTTTTGTGTTGGGTGAGTCGCTCCCCACGGGGGAGCGTGGATTGAAATTAATTAAAAAATCAGAATTAAAGAAGTCTCAACTTAAGTCGCTCCCCACGGGGGAGCGTGGATTGAAATATCTTTAGTGATGTCACAATAACTTATACGCTGAGTCGCTCCCCACGGGGGAGCGTGGATTGAAATTTATGCTGTTAGCACTTTGTATAAATAATCCAAGTCGCTCCCCACGGGGGAGCGTGGATTGAAATAATCAGTCCTTCAAGAGCTCTCATTTTATTTTCGTCGCTCCCCACGGGGGAGCGTGGATTGAAATAGACATTAACAAGTCATAGACAAAGAGTAATAGATGTCGCTCCCCACGGGGGAGCGTGGATTGAAATTCTCAAATAACCTTACTACATCGGACATCTGCTGCGTCGCTCCCCACGGGGGAGCGTGGATTGAAATCTGCAAAATTATAAATAGTCTTATCCGCATACAAAGTCGCTCCCCACGGGGGAGCGTGGATTGAAATTCAATCTGTTTGAGTTCATCGTCCAGATCCGTCACGTCGCTCCCCACGGGGGAGCGTGGATTGAAATCTGCGTATGTGAAAGGAAAGCCTCTTTAAGAGAACGTCGCTCCCCACGGGGGAGCGTGGATTGAAATGTTGATATCAACTCTGTTATTTCATATGTGGTATGTCGCTCCCCACGGGGGAGCGTGGATTGAAATAGCTGAAGAGGATTTTGAATTTGAAGAAGACGAGGGTCGCTCCCCACGGGGGAGCGTGGATTGAAATATTTGATTAGGAATTATCTCCTGCAAACTGACTTGTCGCTCCCCACGGGGGAGCGTGGATTGAAATATCAAACCCTTTTATCAAGTATTCAGCAATATTGTGTCGCTCCCCACGGGGGAGCGTGGATTGAAATTTTTGTGTACATCGCCTAATACTTCAACCTCTGCAGTCGCTCCCCACGGGGGAGCGTGGATTGAAATATATCTTGATTTATAAACTGTTATGTCTTTATTCTGGTCGCTCCCCACGGGGGAGCGTGGATTGAAATATTTATGATATGTGGGGTGAAGCTTTGAAGCAATTAGTCGCTCCCCACGGGGGAGCGTGGATTGAAATCTATATATGCTAAAGTTATTGACGGATCGCTATGGTCGCTCCCCACGGGGGAGCGTGGATTGAAATTATCCAGACTCATTGCATTACCTTTTCCATGTGGCAGGTCGCTCCCCACGGGGGAGCGTGGATTGAAATTTTATCAAATAATCCAAAGCAAGGACTTGGTGCATTGTCGCTCCCACGGGGGAGCGTGGATTGAAATATAATAATTATTTCCATTATTTCTAATTGCTTTTGTCGCTCCCCACGGGGGAGCGTGGATTGAAATTATAATAAGTATAACCAGAATGTCAATCATTTATAGTCGCTCCCCACGGGGGAGCGTGGATTGAAATTTATAATATATATAAACAGTGTGTTAAGGATAAAGTCGCTCCCCACGGGGGAGCGTGGATTGAAATTTGTTTAATTGTTAACTTGTCGGACATGTTATCGTCGCTCCCCACGGGGGAGCGTGGATTGAAATCGTCATTAGGGGGCGAAGGGATGGAACAATGCAAAGTCGCTCCCCACGGGGGAGCGTGGATTGAAATAATTTGGATGGAACTGCAACGATTGAGGATACAAAGTCGCTCCCCACGGGGGAGCGTGGATTGAAATACCCGTCATATCGTCATTGACGCATATTGCCTTTTGTCGCTCCCCACGGGGGAGCGTGGATTGAAATTATTGTACTGTACTTTACAGTACATGTCAAGGGGTGTCGCTCCCCACGGGGGAGCGTGGATTGAAATTGTGGTTTATATGATACTGCATAAGCCTGTCCGCTGGTCGCTCCCCACGGGGGAGCGTGGATTGAAATTTAGCCTAAGATATTTATAATTTATCGGTCTTGCGTCGCTCCCCACGGGGGAGCGTGGATTGAAATAAAAATTCACTGGCTTGCTTTACTGTTGGATGGTGTCGCTCCCCACGGGGGAGCGTGGATTGAAATCATCCAAATTAAACACGATAAAATCTGCCTTATAGTCGCTCCCCACGGGGGAGCGTGGATTGAAATCGTACCTTGGGCTAATGGCTTCC
>ENA-UOWE01006361-UOWE01006361.1-activated-sludge-metagenome-genome-assembly--contig:-NODE-6361-length-10457-cov-4.267737_pt1 | contig 10457 bp, 10 predicted proteins | sample MGYA00249841_ERZ761562 | MGnify/ENA primary metagenome ERZ761562 (study PRJEB28883, sample SAMN05720200) | activated sludge metagenome | isolation source: Anaerobic digester | place: Japan... | reverse complement strand
CTCGTCCCACGGCTGGCCAAAGCGGCGGTACTCCTCCAGGCTCATCAGCCTGAAACTGGCGTACTGCAGGGCCAGAAAGATGCCCGCCACTCCCGTGTCCAGCGCCGCCTCGACAAAGCGCACGCAGCTCTCGGTGATGGCCTGCAGGCCGGCCTCGACCAGCTCGGGGTACTGGCGCAAGTCCGACAGCAGCCGCTCGCCGGCCAGGTTCTTGGCCTGGGAGAGCGGGTCAAAGATGGTCCAGATGAAGGGTGTCTCTTCTCCCAGCTCCTGGCCGAGTGCCTTCATCGCCGTGAGCATCTCAGCGAGCATACCCTGGCGCGGGTCGAGCGGGCGTAAGCGGGTCCAGTCCTCGGGGCTCTGGATGAGCCGCGGGCCCCACTGGCGGGTACCTTCTTCGCTGCCCAGGTAGGTGGACTGAACGCCCCAGTCGGCCAGACAATAGTTGCTGGCCGGCATACACTTGACCAGGTCCCAGTCGTACTGGCGCTGAAAGTCGAGTGTCGCACGCACCAGGTCAGCGGCGCGCTGGTCGTCGCCGGGCCAGTGGCGCCACAGGGCCACCGCCGGTCGATCCACTCGCTCGCCGGCGATGGTAGCTTCCAGGCGCTCGCGCTTGTTCACGACACCGCCTCCTGGCCAGCGCGGCGGGCAGCCTCCAGGACGGACGGCATCTGCAACACGTCGCCCCGGTCGCTGGCACCAGGGGCCAGCACGGTGGCAAAGAGCTCGGCCTCGAGATACCGCGCCACGTCCGCCATCATGCCAACCACGTGGCGGGCCGTTTCGGGAGTATCATCGCCCATCGGGGCAACCAGAATGAGCTTGCGGCCGCGAAAACGAGCCTTATCCTCGCTGCGCTGCGACAGACTGTACCAGCGGTCAAGGAAGGCCTTGAACTGGGCGCTGGCACCCCACCAGTACACCGGCGTACCCAGAACCCAGACGTCGCTGGCGAACATCTGTGGGAACAGCTCGTCCATTGCGTCGCGGTGGACACATTCACCGCTCTCCACGCAGGCCCGGCAGGCGTCGCAGGGGGCAATATCGAGGTCGGCCAGGAAGACCTTTTCTGTCGACGCTCCTCTGGCTCTGGCCGCCTCGAGAACGGTCTCAACCAGAATGGCGGTGTTCCCGTTGCGCCGCGGACTGCCGACGATGCCCAGAACTTTGTGTCCGGCCATTATGTCCTCCTCAGGGCAGGCTGCGCACGGTCAGCGAGTCAAAGCGCACCTCGACGCCGGCCTCGTCAAAGGTGCCCACCACCAAAGCAAAGTTGCCCGAGGCAAACGTGGCGTCATCGACGATGGTCAGCATCTCGCCGTTGACAAAGAACTTGAGCTCTGTGCCGCGTGCCTCGACGCGGATCAGGTTGGTGGAATGGCCCTGATGGATCAAACTGGACTTGGCCCACGGTTTCAACGTGACCCACTCGTTCTTGAGCTGCATCTGCACGCGGTACTGGCCGTCAGAGCTGATGGTGAACTTGTAAAAGTTGTCGCCATCGACGTAGCGAAACACAACCCCGTACTCGTTGTCGTCGGTCCCGGCCACGCTGTGCGCCTCAACGGACAGGTTCAGGTCAGCGAGGTCATACTCGGTGCCAGGCTTGACCCATACCACCAGGTTGGGTTTGGTGACGAGGATGCGGTACTCGCCGTCCTGGTAGCCCCACTCCGAGTCATCATCGGTTCCGCTGCCCCAACCCGAAGTGGTGCTGCCAAAGTCGTCACTAAAGAACACCGTCTTGGCGGTGCGGGTCGGGGTGACGGCCGAAACGGTCGGCACATGGGTTGCGGTAGGTGTAGCCGCCGGCTTGCCGATCAAGCCGATGGCATTGAGGGCGGTGAGCAGGGCGGCGAGGGCAGCCAACAGTCCGCCTCCGGCAGTCAGGATCTTGGACCAGTCGGTCCCCTCTTTCTTGTCCTCGGTTGAAGAAGGTTTGGTTTCGGCCATAGCTACCTCCCCACGGGGTAATGGCGTCCCTGCCAGGACATACGCTATTGTAAGCACAAGGCACGCCGCAGCCAAGCGGCGGCCAGCGGCTCAGTGGCGGCGCCGCGGCCAGAGCACCAGCAGCGAAGCAGCCGCCAGGGCCAGAGCCCACGGTCGACTGGCCACCGTCAGCTTGAGCCGCAGCAGTGCGCGGGCCCGCTCCACCCACTCGAGTGAGGCTGGCGCGGCCCCGGGGCTGGCCTCCCAGTCCAGGGTCTGCAGCCGCTCCAGAAAGCCCTGCTGCACGCAGCCCTCCAGGCTAAAGACGTGCAGGTCGCGGGTGAAACGGGCCGCAGTGAGCAGATCACGTTGGAACTCGTCCCAGGTCAGAAACGGGGGCGGGGTCATGCCCTCGATCTCGACTCCGCCGCCGGTCACGCCCAGCCCGGCCGAGGGCGCGTCGCCGGCGTAGCTGGCCAGGATGGCGTGGCCGTAGGGCCGGTAAAAGCTGGAGTAAAGCATCAGCACCTCGCGGTCCACCGGCAGGTCGACCCAGCCGGCCAGGCGGCGCAGCAGGCTCGAGCCGGCTCGCCGCTCATCCACCAGGAGGGGCATAGTATAGCTGTCGACTGGGTAGCCGTCGGCGCGGATGGCCTCGACCAGGGCGGTGTAGGCCGCCTGGGCGCGGTCGAGCTGGCGGGTATCCAGCAGGCGGCGCGCCAGAACCGGCGCCAGCCGCATCGGGCTGACCAGGAGCTGGCGCATCTCGGCGATGTCGGTCTCGATGTCCAGCCCCACCCCGGCCCAGTGCAGGCCGTACTGTTCCGTCCAGGCGCAGAACGCACCATAGCGCCGCGCGGCGGCCAGGTAGTTGCCAGTGTTGAACCAGTAACCCTCGTCCTTGGGCAGAAGCAGCCAGGCGATCATCGGGATGCCGGCGCGGTTCAGGCGCCTGACCACTCTGGCCCGCTCAGGCGAGAGGTCGAGCAGCCCCAGGCTCACCGCGGCATCCAGCGAGCCGAGCCGGTCGAGCACCGGCCTCGTCATCAGGGCGGCCAGCGGCTGCGCTTCGAGTTCACAAAAGAAGGTGAGTTTCGGTTTCATCGTGCTCCTCACGAGCTCGCAGCTCAGTTGCCGAGCGCCGCCACCTCGGCGTCGGTCAACCGCAGCACCAGGCCGTCCGCCGTGCCAATGTACAGCACCGGTGCGGTGCTCTTTTCGGGCGACAGGGCCAGTGACCTGGCTGACCGGCCTTCTGGCAGCGTCACCAGGTGCCAGTCGAGCCCACCGTTGCCCGAGCGATAGAGGGTTCCGTGCTTGACAGAGCCCGCCTCGGCCCACTCGGTCCAGGTGACCAGCAGGTACAGCGGCCGGGCCTCCTCCGGGGCAGAGGCATAGGTCAGGTCGATGGTCGCCTCGGCCGGCAGCATCAGGTGTTCACCCGAAGACAGTACAGCCTCGTGCCAGGTGCGGCCGGCATCAGCGGAGCGGAACAACGCCGGGGACCCCTCAACGCGCGCAAAGGCCACGCCCCACTTGTCAAACAGGGGTGCCAGGCTGAGCCACAACACCCGCCCGCCGGCCAGAGGCGCGCCCTGCGACTGCCACGACTGGCCGCCATCGCGCGAGATGAGCAGGCGGCTATGATCGCGCGTCTGAGCGAGCAGCGTATGGTCAACGGCGAACTCGGGCGAAAGGGCCACCAGGTCGGCATCCACCGTGAGCGCCACCCAGGTCGAGCCGCCATCGAGAGTCCGCTGCAGCGGGCCCACTGTGGCCACGGCAAAGCCCGTGTTATCGGCGGCCCAGGAAGGCGATACCACCACGTCCTGATACGACGTGAACGTGGTGCTCACCAGGGGCCGCCAGGGGCCAGCTCCTGCCGATGAAACGAATGGTCCGCCAGTGGCCACGTAGGCCAGCAGCGAGACAGGCCCTGCCCCGGCGTTCATGGCTAACAGGCGGCGCACGCCCATGCTTTCAAGGCCAGTGCTGGCGGGACGCCACGTGGCGCCGGCATCCGTCGAGCGAAAGACGCCTGTGCCCACCACGCCGGCCCAGACGGTGTGATCGCTGGCAAAGCCAGGCGACACAGCCAGGGCCGAGACGTAAGCGCAGGCCGGCAGTCCGACCCCCATCGACAGCCAGGTTTGGCCGTCGTCGCGGCTGGTCAGCAGCCGGCCGCCGGTCTGAGCAAAGGCATAACACTCGTCAGGCGGCTGGTCATTGCCCCATAGCCCAAAGAGGGTCACCTTGCCTTCCGGGCCAGAAACAGCCCACAGGCCGTCGACCGCTGTCGCCGCGGGCACAACGCGTATCAGCTCAGGCGCCGCTACCGGCGTCTTGACCAGCGCTTCGAGGTGGTCCAGCAGAGCAGTGTCGTCCGGCCAGAACCCCGCGACTGGCCAGTCAGCCACGTAGAGCAGGTCCATCGTTGCCGCGTCGAACACGCCCAGGCTGCCGGCGATGCGGCCATAGAGCCGCCCGCGGGTTTGGTCCACCGTGAACAGTGGCTGACTGCTCCAATCGGAGGACAGCCAGACCTGCTGACCATGCAGCCACGCCCAGAGATAACCGACCCCAAAGCGGTGCCAGCTCGACGCGTAGAGGTAGCCGCCCGCGGCCACGGCGTGGAAGGGGTAGGCGCCGCTGCGGCCTAGCTCCTGCCAGGTGTCCACATTGTAAGAGATGATGGTGTGGCCGTACCAGGGCGTGCAGACGTAGGAGAGGTAGCTGATGTAGAGCACCTGGTCCGAAGGATCATAGGCGGCCCAGGCCACGGCCTCAGGACCGTCGCCGACGCGGCAGTCGGGCGTCTTGACCAGGTCGAACGAGTGCGAGCCGAGCACTGCGCCGGTGGCAGAGTCGACCCAGTAGCCCACGTTGCCGCGAAAGGCCATCACGCGCTGCCGGGCCGGGTCGGCAACAGGGGCCACCAGGCGGTGCTCGCCAACCGGGGCGGGCAGGTCGACAGTGCGAATCCGCTGGCCGGAATCGGCATCCAGAATGAGCAGCGACCCCGACGCGTCCTCAACAAAGCAGCGTCGGTGCTCCGCGTCGATGGCCAGAGGGCCCACCGTATCCCACGCCCCCAGGGCAGTGCCATCGGCCGCGCTCAGCAGCAGCGTTCTGCTCTCTCCGTCCACCGTCCCCGAAGCATAAAGCCTCCCGTGGTCCAGGTCAGAGGCCAGCACCTGGCTGATGGCCACGGTGCCGGAGAGGGGAGTGGGAGTCGGGCCGGGAGACAGGGTCGGTTGGGGCACCGCGGCAGAGGTTCCTGTTGGCGGTGCAGAGAGAGTCGCTGTTTGCTTCAGCGGAGCGGCAGAAGGGCTCGCCGGTGAGGAGCCAGGTGCCGGAGTCAGGGCTGGAGTTGAACGGGCAGCACAGCCCGCCAGCGCCAGTATCAGCAGCCAGGGCAGGGCCCGCAGCCATCGCATCGTCAGTGTGCCTCCTTCCCGGTCCAAAAAACACGAGCGCCCGTTCAGCCGGGCGCTCGGGCCGGTCGAATCACATAAAGCGCTCAAACCGCTCTTTCTTGGCTTTGCAGATCGGGCAGGTCTCGGGCGGCTCGTCGCGAGCGCACAGGTAGCCGCAGACGCGGCAGCGCCACACGGGGTAGGTCAATTTGGCCGGAGGGGCGTTGGCCGGCTCGGCAGTTGGCTGAGTGCGCTGTTCTGGCGGCGGGCGGCGCTCGGGGATCGACTTGGGCTTTTTGATTCCTTTGGCGATCGCCTGCGACACATAGAGGGCGCAGTAGCAGGCCTCGTACTCGGCCAGGTCCGGATCGCGATAGTCGCACGGGCAAACGATGTCCAGGTCCTCGCTGGCGACGCCGCTGGCAATCCGGCAGGGGCAGGAGGGGTAACCGTAGCGCTGCTCGTTGACCAGCAGACCCTCAACCAACATCTTGACAAACTCGAGGTCAGGGTTGAGCTGGTAGCCGCCGCTCTCGGCCTCTTGACGAATCTTGCTCAGCCGGGCCTCAACCTGCTCGTCGCTGGGGTAGGCGCTCATAGTCCAAGCAGCTCCTTGATACGGTCGGTCTGGTAGCCGACAACGCACTCGCGGTCATTGATGACTACGGTCGGAAAGGAGGTCTTGGGATTCCATTTGCGCACTTCGTCCAGAATCCGGCTCTTCTCCGGTCCGCTTTCGAGGTCCACGTCCACATAGTCATAGGCCAGGCCTTCGTCATCCAGGAAGGCTTTGACCTTGCGGCACCAGCCGCAGGTGCTCAGGGCATAAACCATGATCTTGCCCTTGGTCTTGCCCTCCACATGCTTCGTATCCATCGTGATCTCCTTGTCTGGCGGCGCCCGGTTCCGGCTTGCGCGCCGGGAGACCATTATAGCCGGTAAGCCTCAGGCGACCAAGTCGGGCCATACTCCACGGCGGGCGTGTGTCGGGGCGCGGTCCGGTGATGGTCGAGCCAACCGCGCCTAGAGAGGAATGTTGCCGTGCTTCCTGGGCGGGTTGGCATCGCGCTTGTTCCTAAGCAGGTGCAGCCCGTCGATTAGCCGCGGTCTGGTCTGGTGGGGCTCGATGACGTCGTCAATGTAGCCCCGGCTCGCCGCCACGTAAGGATTGGCGAACTTGTCGCGATACTCCTGCACCAGCTCGGCGCGTTTAGCCTCCGGGTCGGCCGCCTCGGACAGTTCTCGGCGAAAGATGATGTTCACCGCGCCGTCCGGTCCCATTACGGCGATTTCAGCGCTCGGCCAGGCATAGTTGATATCGCCGCGCACATGCTTCGAGCCCATCACGTCATAAGCCCCGCCGTAGGCCTTGCGTGTGATAACGGTGATCTTGGGCACGGTTGCCTCGCAGTAGGCATAGAGCAGCTTGGCGCCGTGACGGATGATGCCGCCGTGCTCCTGTGCGACGCCGGGCAGAAAGCCGGGCACGTCCACCAGGGTGACGATGGGAATGTTGAAGCAATCGCAAAAGCGCACAAAACGCGCCCCCTTGATGGACGAGTCGATATCCAGTACACCGGCCAGGTGAGCCGGGTTCTGACCAACGACGCCCACGGGATGCCCGTCGAGACGGGCAAAACCCACGGTGAGATTGCGCGCCCAGTGCTCTTGCACCTCGAGATAGTCGCCATCATCGACCACGCGGCGGATGATGCTGCGCATGTCGTAGGGCTTGTTCGGGTTGTCCGGCACGATGGTGTCCAGCTCGCTGTCCATGCGTTGAGGATCGTCGGTTGGCTGAACGTGAGGCGGCTCTTCGGTGTTGTTCTGTGGCAAAAAGCCTATCAGGTGGCGCAGCACGCGCAGACAGTGCTCCTCGCTATCAGCGGCAAAGTGGGCCACCCCGCTGGTGGCGTTGTGCGTCATCGCCCCGCCGAGTTCTTCAAAGGGCACGTCTTCGTGGGTGACGGCCTTGATCACGCCCGGGCCGGTGATGAACATGTGGCTGCTGTCTTTGACCATCAGGATGAAATCGGTGATGGCCGGAGAATATACGGCACCGCCAGCGCAGGTGCCCATCACGGCCGAGATCTGTGGCACAACGCCCGATGCCAGCACGTTGCGCACAAAGATCTCGGCATAGCCGGCCAGGGAGACCACGCCCTCCTGGATGCGCGCGCCGCCCGAGTCGTTGATGCCGATGACGGGCACGCCGGTCTTGAGGGCCAGGTCCATCACCTTGCAGATCTTTTCGGCGTGGGCCTCGCCCAGCGAGCCGCCAAAGACGGTAAAGTCCTGCGAGAACAGGTAGACCAGCCGGCCGCCGATGGTGCCATAGCCGGTGACCACTCCATCGCCGTAGGGGTGTGATCTTTCCACGCCAAAGCCGATGGCGCGATGGGTGACGAACATATCGAGTTCGCGAAAGCTGCCCGGGTCCACCAGCAGGTCGATGCGTTCGCGGGCCATCAGCTTGCCGGCAGCGTGCTGCTTGGCGGCTCGCTCTGGTCCGCCGCCCTGCCTGGCCTCCTCGCGCATGGCGCGCAGGCGCGCCTGCTTATCGGGCTCTGTGCCCGGCGTGGTAGCAGGAGGCGTCGCTTCTGTCGGCTTGCGCTTGCAGCTCTTGGCCCCACACATTGGGCTCTCGCGATCCTTTTCTGTCATTCTTCTGCCCTACTCCTTGTCCGAGCCGGATGACTTGACGCCCCGTTCAATGTCGCGGCCCTTCGCTACGCTCAGGACGCTGTCAGAGTCCAAGATCCTTTGTTGCCTACTCCTTGTCCGAGCCGGACGACTTGACGCCTCGTTCAATGTCGCGGAAGGTCATCTGGTCGGCTGTTGCCACGCGGTGAATGAGCACAGTGAGGCCCATCATGGTTCGCCCGGCCTCGTCAATGCCGTCGCGGTCATCGACCTGCCGAAACAGCGACAGACTGCGCTGCAGGAACATGCCGCCCTCCACCAGCGCGCCCTGGTCAATGCTGAGACAGGCAATGTCGTAACAGAGGCGCGCCTGACCACGCAGGTCTTCGACCGCCTCCACATCTTCGAGGCAAGCCCGCAACCAGGAAGCGGCCCTGGGCCACTGGCCGGTAGCCTGATAGAGCCGCCCGATTTCGCGCTTGACATCAACCTGACCAGCAGCACTGTTGGTCAGCCGATAGACGTCGAGCGTTCGCTGGAGCGTGGCCAGCGCCTCCTCGGACCGGCCGAGAGCCATCTGGCAACGGGCGGCAAGGCGCAACAAGCTGGCCTTGGCCATAGGCAAGCGCCCCTTCTCGGCCAGTGCGGCCCCCTGTTCGGCCAACTGCAGCCCCCGGTTGTGGTCTCCCGAGGCATAGTAGGTCTCGGCTACCTTCTGCAGGACCCGCACCTGAAACGGAGCCTGTGCCGGAGGATTGGACTCGAGAGTGGACAGCAGCAGCCGGACACCGGCTTGCTGCTGTCCCAGGCTGATCAGCAGTTCTCCCTCGGCGAACGCTGCCTCATAACGCCGGCTTTTGTCCCAGGCCAGGTGCCCTTTGCTCTGGCAGAGACGATATTCAGCCAGAGCCTCATCATAGCGCTTGAGCTGGCGCAGCACCCCGCCGCGGCGCATGCGCACTTCGAGCTCCAGGTCGGTGGCATCGGTCTCCTCCTGCGCCACCCTGATCAGGAGCCGGTCGATGAGGCTCAGCGCCTCGTCTTCCTGGTCTCCAAATGCCAACAGTTGTGCCTCAAGGAGCTGGTGAGAGACCTCCTTCGAGAGGGGCTCCTTCTCCACCCCAGCACTCGTGTCCTCCTCTGGTCCAGCCGTGCTCGACGGCTCGCTGCGCCCGGCGGGTTTTCCCGGACCTGAACCGGCCAGGCGCGCCCCTGGCTGCCGGCGAAAGAGCCAGACCCAGGGCAGGACGAGCACTACCAGCCAGAACAGCAGAGTGGTCGGGCGCATGGCTAGTCGTGCTCCCATTCGACGAGCTGAATCCCGGCCTGCTCCAGGAAGGACCGGGCCAGAGGGTCGGGGTAGCTGTCGTAGCAGATCACGCGGCGCAGGCCCGAGTTGATGATCATCTTGGCGCAGGTGATGCACGGCTGATGCGTGCAGTAGAGATCGCCGCCGGCCACTGACACGCCGTGCAGCGCGGCCTGGATGATGGCGTTTTGCTCCGCGTGCAGGCCGCGGCAGATCTCCTGCCTCTCGCCAGAGGGAATGTGCATCTCTTCACGCAGACAGCCGGTCTGCTCGCAGTGGTCAAAGCCGCTGGGAGCGCCGTTGTAGCCGGTGGCCAGGATCTGCTTGTCCTTGACGATGAGCGCACCCACCTGGCGGCGCAGGCAGGTCGAGCGCCGCGCCACCTGGCGGGTGATCTCCATAAAGTACTCGTCCCAGGAGGGGCGAACGCGGGCTATCACAGAGCGCCCTCCCCTGTTTCCGCGGACGGGCGATGCAGCACAAATTCGCGAAAGGCGCCGGCGGTGACAGGCATCACTTGCTCATAGAGGGTGAGTACGGCCTCGGCATACTGGCGATGCTCCCACTGGGCGCCAGGGTCGAGCCGCTTGGCCAGCCAGTTCATCAGCGACCAGGCATTGACCGTCCAGATGAACTCGGTGTACAGGCCGAGCCCCAGCACCGAGCGAGCCCGTTCCTTCTTCCAGCCGGCCTGGGTCAGGCGCTCGTAGAGGTCCAGCGACGACTCCATCTGCTGGCGGTACTCATCGAGCAGCGGCTCGTCGGGCGGCACATAGTATTCGCGGGCGGCCGTGCAATAGCGGAGCGAGCGCTCGTTGAACGAGCCGATGCGATGCCTCATCCACTGGCGGGCCACAAAGATGGGGCACTTGACCCCCCAGCGAAAAACGGCGTGCTCGAACACCGTGTTGTGCCGCGGCTCGCTCTTCATCAGGCGGCGAATGAGCCGCACGTCGGCCTCATCGTCGCGCGCCTCGGACTGGTAGCAGATGCGTGCCCCGCGGATCACCGCGGCGTCGCCGCCCATCATCTCTTCAAGCTGGACCCAGCCATGGTTCAGCACCGCCAGTCGTTCCAAAGCCCTCACCCGTTGGTCGAATTAGCTCAGCACGGCCCGCGCGATGACCATCCGCTGGACCTCGCTGGTGCCTTCA
>ENA-UOWE01006359-UOWE01006359.1-activated-sludge-metagenome-genome-assembly--contig:-NODE-6359-length-10458-cov-6.373834_pt1 | contig 10458 bp, 9 predicted proteins | sample MGYA00249841_ERZ761562 | MGnify/ENA primary metagenome ERZ761562 (study PRJEB28883, sample SAMN05720200) | activated sludge metagenome | isolation source: Anaerobic digester | place: Japan... | reverse complement strand
CCGGATGCGTGCTCATGTTGGAGTCCCTGCACCGGGTGCTGACGGGCGCTTGGAGCGGGGATCTGTCCGACGTGCTGGGCGGAGGCACGGCACTCATACGACGTGACGAGTGGCATCGTGCGGGCGATGAGTCCGTGTCGGTCATGGCGGTGGACGCCGACGTCATCGAAGTCTCGAGTGGTGATCGGTCCAGCCACACGGGGCCGGACGGAGCATCCGATAACTCGCTGGCCGGACCCGACTACGAGGTCATGTACCTCGTCGAGGACTCCGACGAGGACAGGGTCGACGCCCTGACGGTCGTCCTCGACGGGCTCGGTGACTCGCTCATCGTCGTCGGGGGGCCTGACCTGTGGAGCGTCCACGTCCACGTCGACGACGTGGGTGCCGCCATCGAGGCAGGGATCGACGCGGGACGTCTGCGACGGATCATCGTCACGAATTTCGCTGATCAGATCGGTCGTCACCGCGAGCGCAACACCATCGGAGTCGTGGCCTGCGCGGCCGGTCCCGGCATCGCGGCGATCCTCAAGGAAGCCGGTGCGGTCGTGGTGTCCTCCTCGCCGGGCGCGAGGGCGTCAGCCGGGCAACTCCTCGAGGGTGCCCGCGCGACGGGGGCACACTCGGTTCTTCTGCTCCCCAACGACAAGGACACCGTGCTCGCCGCGGAGGCCGCGGTGACTGCCGCGGCACAGGAGGGCATGGCCGTCCACGTGATCCCTGCCCGCACGGCGGTCCAAGGCCTGGCGGCCATGGCTGTCCATGACCCGACGATGTCCGTCCAGGACAACGTCATCGCCATGGCCGGCGCTGCCCGGGCCACCCGACACGGCGCCGTCACCATCGCGAGCAAGGAGGCGTTGACCTCCGGTGGGCACTGCGTGCCAGGCGATGCCCTGGGCATCGTCGACGGTGACATCGTCCTCGTCGGCGATGACCTGGCCGAGATCGCCATCGAGGTCGTGCAGCGACTCCTGCGCGCCGGCGGCGAGTTGGTCACCCTCCTGACGGGCGAGGGCGCGACCCCGGAGTTGCTGTCGAGACTGGAGGACGCCATCCGCGACGAAGCGGCCCACGCCGAGGTCATCGTGCTCGAGGGTGGCCAAAGCGCCTATCCACTCCTCATCGGCGTGGAGTGAAGGTGGTGGCCCAATGACCACTGAAGCCACGCTCCTGACCAAACTCCTGCCCAAGGTCGACGCAAATAAATTCGCCAAGGCCCGCGGCCTCGAGACCGTGAGCGACCTGCTGGCCTTCTGGCCCCGCCGCTATCGCCCCAGGGAGAGCGACCTCGGCGGCCTGAAGATCGGTGACTATGTCGTCGCCGTTGCCGAGGTCAAGACCGCGACCACACGCCCGATGAAGAACCGGCGGGGGAGGATGCTGCAGGCCGTCATCACCGATGGCACGCACGACCTCGACATCACCTTCTTCAACGCCCACGGCCACGAGCACAAGCTTCGACCGGGCGCGCGCGGACTCTTCGCTGGCACCGTCGGCCAGTTCAACCGATCCCTCCAACTCACCCACCCGGGCTACACGCTGCTCGATGACTTCGACGCAGGCGAGCGCAAGGACCTCATCCCGATCTATCTCGCCGTTGGCAACCTGCCGACGTGGAAGGTCACCGAGACGGTGCGCACCGTGCTCGACCTGCTCGACGACGCCGACGATGCCCTGCCGGAGGAGATCCTCGATCGTCGCGACCTGCCCTCGCGTCTCGATGCGCTCCGCGGCATCCACACTCCCGACTCGTGGGCCGAGATCGAGGTCGCTCGCAGACGCCTGCGCTACGAGGAAGCCCTCCTGCTCCAACTCGCCCTGGCCAGACGGCGGGCCCTCGCGGCCGGCCAGCGCACGGTGGCTCGCCGCTCGATCAGTGCGGGCATCCAAGCCGCCTTCGACGCTCGACTGCCCTTCGAGCTGACCAACGGACAACGAGAGATCGGGACGGAGATCGAGGCCGATCTCGCCGCCGAGACACCGATGCACCGACTCCTCCAGGGCGAGGTCGGCTCGGGCAAGACCCTCGTGGCTCTGCGGGCCATGCTCACGGTCATCGACGCCGGAGGTCAGGCCGCGCTCCTCGCCCCGACCGAGGTGCTTGCCACGCAGCACACCCGCTCGATCACCGGCATGCTCGGCGACCTGGCCGAGGGTGGACTCCTCGGGGGCAGTGTCATCGGCACTCGGGTCGCCCTGCTCACGGGCAGCCAGTCCGCGGCCGAGCGGAAGAAGGCCCTCCTCGAGATCGCCAGCGGTCAAGCCGGCATCGTCGTCGGCACGCACGCCCTGCTCCAGGAGCACGTCCAGTTCGCCGACCTTGCGCTCGTCGTCGTCGACGAGCAGCACCGATTCGGCGTCGAGCAGCGTGATGCCCTGCGCGGCAAGGGCGAGTCGCCGCCGCACGTCCTCGTCATGACCGCCACGCCGATCCCCCGCACGGTCGCGATGACGGTCTTCGGTGACCTCGAGACGTCGACCCTGCGCGAACTGCCCGCTGGCCGTGGAGCGATCACGACCACGGTGATCCCCGAGTCGCGACCCGATTGGATCGACCGCGCATGGCACAAGGTGGCCGACGAGATCCGACTGGGTCGCCAGGCCTATGTGGTCTGCCCCCGGATCGGTGACGACGACCCTCCCGAGGACGAGTTGTATGCCGTGGGCTCGCCGTCCGCAGGTGGGCCCACCGAATCAGATGGCTGGCCCGACGGCGGGATGGACGGTGCACAGACTGACGGAGCCCAGGACGCGGCGGAGGGTCCCGCGCGTCCACTGCACAGCGTGCTCGCCACCCTCGCACTCCTGGCCGAGACCCCGGCCCTCGCGGGACTGCGCCTAGGCATGCTCCACGGGCGACTCCCGGCCGAGGAGAAGGAGTCGACGATGCTCGCCTTCACTCGCGGTGAGATCGACGTCCTGGTCTCGACCACGGTCATCGAGGTCGGAGTCGACGTGCACAACGCCTCGGTCATGGTCGTCCTCGATGCCGACCGCTTCGGGGTCTCCCAGCTCCATCAACTCAGGGGCCGCGTCGGGCGAGGTGGCCTTCCCGGGCTCTGTGTGCTGATGACCGGCGCCACCCCGGAGTCACCAGCGGGGGAGCGGCTCCGGGCCGTTGCGGCCACCACGGACGGCTTCGAACTCGCCCGCCTCGACCTCACCCAGCGGCGCGAGGGCGACATCCTCGGCGCGGCCCAGCACGGTCGCCGTACCCAATTGGAGTTCCTCCACGTCCTCGAGCACGAGGACCTCATCGAGCAGGCGCGCGAGGATGCCTTCGCTCTCATTGACGCCGACCCGGAGTTGGCGCAGCATCCGGCGCTGGCCGCCGCGCTGGCCGCGCGCCTGGATGTCGAGCAGGCCGCCTTCCTGGAGCGGGGCTGACATGTCCGGTCGAGGAGCTGGACCTTCGTCATCCAGCCGCTGGTCGGCCAGGAGTCGACCAAACGGGGCAGCGCGATGACCCGCATCATCGCCGGACGCGCCGGTGGCCGGACGCTGCGCACACCTCCGGGCTCGGGCACCCGGCCCACGAGCGACCGGGTCCGCGAAGCCCTCTTCTCGGCCCTCCAGGCCCGCGACCTCCTCGAAGGCGCACGAGTCCTCGATCTCTATGCCGGCAGCGGAGCACTCGGTCTCGAGGCCGCCAGCCGCGGCGCCGCCGAGGTGGTGCTCGTTGAGTCCGACCGTCGCGCGGCCAAGGTCATCGCCGACAACATCAAGGGCCTGGCGCTGCCCGGGGTCCGGGCCCGGCCGACCACGGTGGCGACCTACCTCGGGAGCCGGCCCACGGCATACGCCACGCAGGAGACCGAGCCCCAGCGTCAGGGGACGTTCGATCTGGTGTTCATCGACCCGCCCTACGACCTGGCTGAGAGCGACCTGACAGCGGTCCTCGAGGCCCTCGCGACCGATGACTGGCTGGCCGATGACGCCCTCGTCATCGTCGAGCGTTCGACCCGCTCGCCCGAGCCGACGTGGCCAGTTGGGTGGACGGCGGAGAAAGTCCGGCGCTACGGAGAGACCGCGTTGTGGTTCGCGGGTTGCTAGGTTGCCTCTCGTGAGCGAGCAACCGATCCGGAGGGCCCTGGCGCCGGGGTCCTACGACCCGTTGACGGTCGGCCACGTTGACGTGATCCGTCGAGCCGCCGCGCTCTACGACGAGCTCATCGTCGCGGTGCTCCACAACCCTGCCAAGGCCGGCACCTTCACGATCGAGGAGCGCCTCGCCTTCATCGAGGCGGCCGTCGCTGACCTGCCCGGGCAGCAGGGCCGCGGGGCCACGATCCGCGTCGAGGCCTTCGCCGACCGACTCCTCGTCGACGTCTGCCGGGACCTCGACGTGCCCGTCGTCATCAAGGGTCTGCGCAGCGGCACCGACTTCGCCTATGAGTTGCCGATGGCGCTCATGAACAAGCACCTCACCGGTCTGGAGACCGTCTTCCTGCCCGGCGACCCAGCGCTCGAGCACGTGTCGAGTTCGCTGGTCAAGGAGGTCGTGCGCCTCGGCGGTGACGTCCGGGGGCTCGTGCCCGATGCCGTCCACGACGCGCTCCTGACCCGGCTGCGTGACCAGGCCTGACGGCGACCGGGACGGCCAGGCCAGCAGCTCGGCCTTCCGGCCCGACATCGAGGGACTGCGTGCCGTCGCGGTCCTGCTCGTCATGGCCTATCACGCGGGGTTGCCGATCCGGGCCGGTTTCCTCGGGGTGGATGTCTTCTTCGTTCTCTCCGGCTTCCTCATCACCGGCTTACTCGTGCGGGAGTTGGGGGAGCGAGGCACCATCTCGTGGCCGGCGTTCCTGGCGCGGCGGGCCCGGCGGCTGCTCCCCGCCGCCATTCTCGTTCTGGTCGTCACCGCAACGGTGGGGTGGTTCGTCGTGCCGGGGCGCCGGCTGGCCGACCTCGGCCACGATGTCGTCTCCGCGGCCGTCTATGTCGTCAACTGGACCTTGGCGAACCGCGCGGTCGACTATCTGGCCTCCGACGCGGTCCCATCGGCGGTCCAGCACTACTGGTCGTTGGCCGTCGAGGAGCAGTACTACGTCCTCTGGCCCCTGCTGCTCATCGTGGCCACCCTCCTCGGCCGACGCCTCCTGCCAGGGCACTTCGACCGTGGCGGTGGCCCTCGCCTGGGCCTCGTGGGCGGACTCCTGCTCGTGATCTCGGTTCCCTCCTTCGCCTGGTCGCTCTGGCTGACCGCGCAGGATCCGGCCCGGGCCTACTTCGTGACGACGACCCGCGCGTGGGAACTCGCCATCGGCGCCGGGCTGGCCATCTGGGGCACCTCCCGCCTCGAACGCTCGCTGTCGCTGCTGCCGATCCGGTATGCCGGGTGGTTGGCTGCCGTGGGCCTGGTCGCCCTTCTCGGGGCGGCACTGCTCATCACGCCGCGGACCGCGTGGCCGGGCTGGCTCGCGGCGATCCCGACCGTCGGGACGGCTGGCGTTGTCCTGTCAGGGTGGGCGGTGCCCGCCAACACCGTGAGTCGCGTGCTCGGGTGGAGGCCACTGGTCTGGCTGGGTGGTCTGTCGTATTCGATCTACCTCTGGCACTGGCCGGTGCTGGTCCTCGGCCAGTGGGCGCTGCGCGACTTCACGACAGGCTGGATGAAGGTGCTGCTCGTCGCTGGCTCCCTCCTGCCGGCGTGGGCCAGCCACCGGTGGTTGGAGCAGCCCATTCATCGCGCGTCGGGCTGGGCTCGCGGACTGGGGCGCAACGCTCGCCCCGCCTTGGTCATGGGGTTGGCGCTCTCGCTCACGGGTGTCGCGGCGGGAAGCCTCCTCCTCCAGTGGCGTTCACCTTTCGTGACCACACCCGCGTCCGGGGTTCGCCCTGACGTGAGTGAGTTGGGCGCCAACACCCTGCCGCTGGGTTCGTCCGCGGACGCGCCGCTGCCCGAGCCGGGGGACTGGGTGACGCCCGATCCACTCGATGCCGGTCTGGATCGGCCCAAGGCCGACGTCGATCATTGCCAGGTCGACCGCGAGGCCGTCGAGCCAGTGGTCTGCACCTTCGGCGATCCGGCCGGGACCACGACCGTCGCTCTCGTCGGTGACTCCAAGGCGATGCAGTGGTTGCCCGCGCTCGAAGTGGGCGCCCGGGAGAGGCATTGGAAGGTCCTCACGGTCGGTAAGAGTTCGTGTGCCTTCGCGGCACATCCGGCGGCACTCTGGGGCGAGCCCTATGTCGAGTGCGATGAGTGGAACGCACGGGTCATGAAACTGATCCCCGGCTTGAGGCCGGATGTCGTCGTCACCTCGGCCAACGGCGGCATCACCCTCGCGCCCGGAGACAGTCGCACCGATGTCCTGGCCACCGCCTTTGCCGAGCGATGGAACGAACTGGCGGCCCACGGCATACCCGTCGTGGCCATCGGCAACTCCCCACGCTCGCCCAACGATCTCGACGTCTGCGCCGCCGACCACGTGCGCGACCTGGGGGCCTGCGCCTTCGACAAGGCCGGCGCGATCCGGGGATTGGGGAGGCAGGCGATGTTCCTCGCCTCCGAACGGGTCAAGGGCTCGACCTTCATCGACCTCACACCGGTGATCTGCCCGGGCACGACATGCCCGCTGGTGATCGGTCACGTCGTGGTCCACCGTGCGGGTGACCACATCACCGCGACGTTTGCGGCCACCGCAGCTGATCGGATCAATCCCGAGATCGACAAGGTCCTCGCTCGGGCCGCCCTGCATCCTCCGTCCTGAGGAGGTCGGCGAGTTTGTGGCATGCCCGCGCTCCGGTACTCTGGTGCGTCGGCCCATGTCCGCCCACGGACGGTGCCGAACCCCTCGACATGCAAGGCAGATCCGTCATGACCCGGCTCGACCCCCGGAACCCCCTGGTGCTGGACACCAAGGAGGTCGGTCGGCGACCCGGCTCGATGACCGAGTTGACGCGCACCGTCGAGGCACCGGCTGACTTCGGCACCGACGTCATGCGCGTGGAGGAGGGCGAGCCGATCGCCCTCGACCTGCGCCTGGAGTCCGTCGTCGAGGGCATCCTGGTCACGGGTTCGGTCCGCACCAAGGCGACCGGCGCGTGCGTGCGGTGCCTGGATCCCGTGACCGAAGAGGTCGATGCGGTCTTCCAGGAACTGTTCGCCTACGCCGATCGAGCGGCCCATCACCGTGAGGTGGGGGACGAGGAACTGGCCGAGGAGTTCACGGTCGAGGACGGTCTCATCGACCTCGAGCCGGTGCTCCGGGACACGGTGGTGCCGATGCTGCCGTTCCAACCGGTGTGCCGGGAGGACTGCCCCGGGTTGTGTGTCGAGTGCGGCATGCGGCTCGTGGAGGACCCCGACCACCAGCACGACCTGATCGACCCCCGGTGGGCGGCGCTCAAGGGCCTTGCGGCCGAGCCGTCCACCACCGACGAAGAGAAGAGGACCTGACGTGGCCGTTCCGAAGCGGAAGATGTCGCGCTCCAACACCCGCTCGCGCCGCGCCAACTGGAAGGCGACGGTCGTGGGTGTCATGGCCTGCCCCCAGTGCAAGGCACCCAAGCAGGCGCACCAGGCGTGCCCGTCCTGCGGCACCTACAAGGGTCGCCGCTACGAGGCCGCCGAGCGTTCCGAGCACCAAGGCTGAGCCAGCTTCAGCTGATCGCTGAGGCTGGTTGGATGCCCCGCTGATGGCGCGCGGTGCCGCACTCGCGGCGCTCCAACCCCCGGCCCCCATCGACGAACTCCTCGATCACCTCAACCAGGTGACCGGGGTGACCGTGGATGCCGGGGAACTCACGCGCGCCCTCACGCATCGCTCGTACGCTTACGAGGCGGGGGGTCTGCCGCACAACGAGCGGCACGAGTTCCTCGGGGACTCGGTGTTGGGTTTGGTCGTCACCGACGCCCTCTACACCGGGCACCCTGACCTGCCCGAGGGGCAACTCGCCAAGCTTCGGTCGGCCGTGGTCAACATGCGCGCGCTCGCCGACGTCGGCCGCACCCTCGGACTGGGGGACTACCTCTTCCTCGGTCGCGGGGAGGTGAGCACCGGTGGGCGGGACAAGGATTCGATCCTCGCCGACGCCGTCGAGGCCGTCATCGGAGCGGTGTATGCCGGGAGCGGGCTGACCGCCGCGTCTCACCTCGTGCATTCGCTCATGGATCCGGTGATCGCCAACTCCATCCGGCTGGGGGCGGGCCTGGACTGGAAGACCAGCCTGCAGGAGGTCGCCACAGAGCACGGTCTGGGGTCGCCGCACTATCGCCTCACCGAAGAGGGTCCCGAGCACGCGAAGATGTTCACGGCCGTGGTGTCCTTCACCGATGAGGCTGGCGTGCCGGTCGTCGAGGGCCACGGTGAGGGGCGAACCAAGAAGGACGCCGAGCAGCAGGCCGCGTCCCGGGCCTGGGCGGTCATCCGCGAAGCCCATGCCTGAGGTGTTGCATGTCTGAGTTGGCACATGCCTGAGTCGCCGCATGCCTGAGCTGCCCGAGGTCGAGGTGGTCCGTCGAGGACTGGCCGATCATGTCGCGGGTCGAACCCTCGATCAGGTCGAACTGCGTGGGGCCCGCGTCGCCCGTCGACACCCACTCGGCAACGCCGACCTTGCCGATCGGCTGGCGGGTCGGACCCTGCGGGCCGCGCGCCGGCGTGGGAAGTATCTGTGGCTGGACCTCGCTGACGGGCCGGTCGAGCCCGTGGAGGCTGCACTCCTGCTCCACCTGGGGATGAGCGGGCAGTTGCTCGTCGAGGCGGCCGATGCGCCGGACGAGAAGCACTTGCATGCGCGCTTCACCTTCGCTGATGGTGGGCCGGAGCTTCGGTTTGTCGACCAGCGCACCTTCGGAGGGCTCGCGTGGAGCGAAACCGGGCCGGACGGCATACCGGCCACGATTGCCCACATCGCCCCTGATCCCTTCGACGATGCCTACGACGCCGCCGCGGCCGTGCGGCGGATCAAGGGCAAGGGCAGCGAGATCAAGCGGGTGCTGCTCGACCAGACCGTCGTCTCGGGTATCGGCAACATCTACGCCGACGAGGCGCTGTGGCGCGCGCAGGTGCACGGGCGGCGGATCGCGTCCAGCCTGACCAAGCCCGTGATCGCTCGTGTGCTGGGTCATGCGACGGACGTGATGCGGGAGGCGCTCGGGCAGGGCGGGACGAGTTTCGACGCGCTCTATGTCAACGTCAACGGCGCCTCGGGCTACTTCGATCGCTCGCTCGCGGCCTATGGGCAGCAGGGTCGGCCGTGTCGGCGCTGCGGGACCCTGGTGGTCCGTGAGCATTTCATGAACCGCTCGTCCTTCTTCTGCCCCCGCTGCCAGCCCGCGCCCAGACGGCGCCTCTGACTGCAGCCCCGGAGGCGGGAAGGCCCGTATCTGCGGTCGCCGCAGGGGTAAGCCCGTGTTGCAATTTTGCAACTATGGCACAGTGAGGTCCTGAAGTTGTAAATATGCGACTTTCAGGGGATGCTGGTGGTAAGTTGCAAATATGCAATATGAACAGTTCCCCGCTCCGGTGTGGGGAAAGGTGCGGAGCGCTCGCGAACTCGGCCAACGCATCGCAGACGGCCGCCAAGAGCAGAGCTTCACACAGGGCGATCTCGCCGCCTGGCTGGGTGTGGACCGCACCACCGTCCTCCGATTGGAGGCAGGCAAGGCGAGCCAGATCGACCGTCTCTTCGACATCCTTGGGCTGCTGGGGCTCGACCTTGTGGTCGTACCGCGCACTGCACACGTCGTCGTCGAGTCCCCGAAGGGCCAGTCGTCGACATGACCACACTCGCGGTTTGGCTGAACAGCGAGCACATCGCAGACCTGGAACAGGTTCGGTCTGGCGACCTGCATCTGCGCTACCTCCCTGCGAGCATCTCCGCACGCGGTCTGGGCTCGATCGCCCTGTCCATCGCACTGCCCGCCAGGCCGCGCCACAAAGGCCAAGTGGTGACTCGTTGGGTGGAAAGCATGCTGCCTGAGGGTGAGACGCGGACCAGCCTCGAGGACCGATTTGGCGTCCATCGTGGCGACAGCTTCGGTCTCCTGCAGGCCATTGGCGCGGACTGTGCCGGCGCTGTCTCGTTCCTGGCGCCAACCGAAGCACCGATCAACCGGCTCGTCGCAGCCCAGCCTCTCACTGCCGCTGACATAGCCATGGCTGTGAAGGACCTTCCACGGCATCCCTTGGGAGCCAACGAGCACGTCCGCGTATCTCTGGGTGGCATGCAAGCCAAGCTGCTGCTCACGCAGGTGCAGGACGGTGCCTGGGCTCGGCCAGCGGACGGTACTCCCAGCACCCACATTGCAAAGCCCGACCCCTTGGCCTCCCCCGGCCTGGTTGTGGATGAAGCCTTCAGTCTCGCGCTCGCGTCAGCGGCCAACTTCCCGGTGACCGACTTCGAACTGCGCACCGATTGGGGCGAGCGGCCAGTGCTGGTCCTCACCCGGTTCGATCGCCTCGTTCATGAGGGTGTGGTCACGCGCATCCACCAAGAAGACGGCTA
>ENA-UOWE01006344-UOWE01006344.1-activated-sludge-metagenome-genome-assembly--contig:-NODE-6344-length-10479-cov-3.736378_pt1 | contig 10479 bp, 8 predicted proteins | sample MGYA00249841_ERZ761562 | MGnify/ENA primary metagenome ERZ761562 (study PRJEB28883, sample SAMN05720200) | activated sludge metagenome | isolation source: Anaerobic digester | place: Japan... | reverse complement strand
AATGTACAGTATCTTGTACTTCTCTTGCAAGAATTTCTTTTGTCATTTCAGTAATTAATTCATCTTGCACATCATTTAGCATCAGGTTACTACTAAAATTACGGAAAGATGTGTACGTGCGTTCAAAATCTTCGTCGTGGTTTTTATTGTTCGTAAAACGTACTTTTACGCGTATGGTTAGTCGTGTTTCGGCAGCAATAGCATCTGCCTGAATAGACATAGACGAAATGTCGTAGTTTGTAATTTCTCCCTCTATTTCTAAGTCCCCATTTCGGTTGACTAGCGAAAGGCGTGTTTGGCGAGCATATATATCTTTTACTGTTTCGTTTAATACATCAGTAAGAGGAGCATATACCATTTGAGCCTGATTGGTAAAATCGCGTACGTAAATTGTTTTGGTACGACTATAATCAATAGAAGTGCCTGAGAATTTGTATGATACAGAGCAAGAAACGCCCATTACTGCTATTAGTAATGGAATAATTAGGTAGCCAATGGATGTAAAACGTGTTTTTTTCATGGTTTGTGTGCGTTAAAATCTGACTAAGCGTCTAAATCATATTCTTTAATTTTACGATATAAGGTGCGTTCAGATATTTTTAAATCCAAGGCAGCCAATTTGCGTTTACCATTGTGTTTTTCGAGTGCTTTTTTTATCAAGTTTTTCTCCATTTCGTTTACACTAAAATTGTGTTCTTCGTACTCTTGAGCATCTTCGATTTCTACTTCTTTAATGTGCTTTTCTGTTTTTGGCAACGTATTTTTATCCACAATTGATGGTAAAAAAGAAGGTTCGTTATCCGTATTTTTTGTCGGAGTTACAGGGGGTTGTTTGTACTGATGCACCATTTTTTTTAGTTCATCAATGTCCTTTTTCATATCGAATAACACTTGGTATAAGATTTCTCGTTCGTTAGAAAACGATTTTTCGTTGTTATGTGTGTTTGCTATAAGCAACGGTAACTGTTCTTTCGTGGGTTTTGGTAAATAGTTTTGCAAGCAATCGCTTGTAATTTCTCTGTGCTCTTCAATAATAGATAGTTGCTCAACGATGTTTTTTAATTGACGAATATTCCCTTGCCAATAATAATCAACCAATACTTCTTGAGCCTCAGAGGTAAGGTAAATAGTAGGCATACGGTATTTTTCGGCAAAGTCGGATGCAAATTTTTTAAATAATAAGGGGATATCATTTTTTCTTTCGCGTAGTGGGGGTACTGCTATTTGTACAGCATTGAGTCTGTAATACAAATCTTCACGAAATTTACCTTCTTGTATGGCTTTGGGGATGTTCAAATTAGTGGCAGCTACTACACGTACGTTTGTTTTTAATACATTCGATGAGCCCACCTTGATAAATTCGCCCACTTCGAGCACACGCAACAAACGAGCTTGGGTAGGCAAGGGTAGTTCGCCCACTTCGTCTAAAAAGATTGTGCCACCATCGGCTACTTCAAAATAACCTTTTCGGTCGTTGAGTGCTCCTGTAAAAGAGCCTTTTTCGTGTCCAAAAAGTTCCGAATCAATCGTTCCTTCGGGTATAGCACCACAGTTTACGGCAATGTATTTTTCGTGTTTACGAGGACTAAATTGGTGTATAATTTTCGGAAAACTTTCTTTTCCTACACCGCTTTCGCCCGTTATTAGTACAGATAAGTCTGTGCCAGCTACTTGAGTAGCTATTTCAATAGCCCTATTGAGTGCTGGCGTATTGCCAATAATCTGAAAACGTTGTTTTATTGCTTGTAATTCTTTTTCGTCAATCATACTACAATCCTTTCCACTAAAGTGTTGAATAGATTAGCTTCGTTGTCTGTTGTTAACTATATCACATGCCAAATATAATGCCTCTCTAAAAGACGATTCGTTGGCAAGATTTTGCCCTGCTTTGTCGTAGGCAGTGCCATGAGCAGGCGAGGTGCGTACTACGGATAATCCTGCGGTATAATTTACGCCCGAATCCATTGATAAGGCTTTGAAAGGGATTAAACCTTGGTCGTGATACATCGCTAAAATGCCATCGTAATGATGAAAATTTGATGCACCAAAGAACCCATCAGCGGGTAGTGGTCCTACGCAAATAATTCCTTCTTGCAGTGCTTTTTCAATAGCTGGCAAAATGATTGTTTTTTCTTCATCTCCTATTACGCCATCATCACCAGCATGCGGGTTTAAGCCTAAAACAGCTATACGTGGTTTGGTTAACATAAAATCTTGTTTCAGGGCATCGTTGAGTTGGTGAATCTTTTCTACAATTTTTTCGGTTGTAATGGCTTGAGCTACTTTGGTAATGGGAATATGACCTGTAACAACAGCAATACGCATAAAATCATTCACCATCAACATGAGTGCTTCGCCTTTGTTGCCAAATTTTTCTTCTAAATATTCGGTATGACCGGGAAAAGTAAATTCATCTGATTGTATATTCTTTTTATTGATAGGAGCTGTAACTAGGGCATCTATTGCACCTGATTTGAGGTCTTGAGTTGCTTTTTCCAGAGCTAAGTAAGCAGCTTTGCCAGCCTCATCCGTAGAGCGTGCTAGTTCTACTTTTATTTCATCATCGTTGCAGTTGATAATGTTTACTCGTTTCTCATTTGCCTCAGCTGCATTGGTAATAAGGTTGAGGTTAAGCGTTATTTCTAAGTTTTTGCGGTGATAGGCTGCTACTTTGGGCGAACCGTATAGTATAGGTGTGCAAAATTCAAGAATGCGGGCATCATCTAATGTTTTCAGAATTATTTCGTATCCTATTCCATTGATATCACCTTGCGTAATACCTATTTTTAGTTTTTTTGTTTCCATATCGATTGTTTTTCAGCTAGTTTTTTTAGTTAGTAAATTCGACTGTGTGCAACAATGCTTCTACTTGTCGAATGGCGTTGCGTTTATTTTTTGTTGGAGCGTATATAAATGCTTCTACGGTTACTACACGTTGATTTTTTTCGTCTAATCGGGTAATATTTACAAACGGGCCACCCATTAAATCTCCCTGTACACGCCACATACCACGTAGTTCGGCTGCGTATGTACCGTTAATTGCTATTTCGTTAAGTATGGGAGGATCTACTCGGTATTCGGTAGCCATATACGAATCTGGATTTGGTCCAGGCACCCACAAGAGCATGACAGAATCGCGTTTGTGTAACAGATTTTCACGCGTAAATGTTTCTTTGCTGGTATAAGGGTAGGTGTAGATAACAATATTTTGACGAACATCGTCGCTAGCATTGCTTATCCACAAAAAGTTTTCTTCTTCTTTAAAACGGTTCATACCTTTGGGTAATACGATGCTAATGCCAAATTTATCTTGCACTTTTTTCATCGCATCTTTTTCAGCATAGCGTTTTTGGTATGCTATAGTGCGGTCTCTTTCAGCTGTTACGAAAAAATCGAGAATGTCTTGTTGGTATTTCTCAATGGCTTGCTGTGCAGCTTCTACCGAGTTACTCGTAATTTTTATTACCGCTTGCGGAGCAGCCCATACGTCGTTTTGAGTTACAATGCGTGTGCGTGAATACGTATCGTTTATTTCCAATTGAATGATGTTTCGAGCTGGACGCAAGATGGCAGTAAACCCACTATGCGGGGTGCGAGACACCTTAAATAAAGGTTCGGATTGAGGCAAGCCATACATATCTTGATTGAGAATATTAAAAAGCGTTTTTCCAGCTTCGCTAGCAGCTATCGGTTCGTCTACCACCAGCAAAATTTCAAAAGCACTTCCTGTAATAGTTGGTTTTAGGCTTTTTTCGTCGCATCCTGTCAGTAATAACAGGGAAGTAAGTATAAGAAGAACCACGTTTTTCATAGGCTATAATTAGTTTGAAGTATTCACAAATTTTGTTGATAACATACCGCAAGCAGCCTCAATGTCTTGTCCACGTGAGCGTCTTATAGTGGTAGTAATGCCTTTTTTCATCAGTATTTTTTGAAAATTTTCGATTTTTTCGCGACTAGAAGGCATTAATCCAACCTGTGGAATACGATGATATGGAATAAGATTGATTCTGCACGGAATTTGTTTAAGCATACTTGCTAATAACAGAGCTTGCTCTTCGGTATCGTTTAGTTGATCGAACAAAATATATTCGATTGACAAACGTCTTTGGTGTGTAAAATCATAATTTTTTACCAAAGCCATTATTTCTTGCATGGGTTGTGTTTTTTCGAGTGGCACCAATTCCTTGCGAACAAAACTATTGCCTGCATGTACGCTGATAGCCAAGTTGCATTGCGACTTTTCTAAAAATTGTTTAAGAGGTGCTAGTACCCCTACGGTAGATACGGTAATGCGTTTTGGACTCCAACCGTAACCATAGCTAGACGTAAGAATATCGATGGCTTTTAGTACTTCGGTAATATTGTCAAGCGGTTCGCCCATGCCCATAAACACAATATTGGTAAGCGAGTTAAATTCTTCGATACTACGCATTTGGTTCAAAATCTGATTGGCTGTTAGGTTGCCCGAAAAGCCTTGTTTGCCAGTAGCACAAAACAAGCAGTTCATCTTACATCCAATTTGCGAAGATATACAGAGGGTATTACGTTCTTTATCGGGTATAAATACACTTTCGATAAAATGCTTATTACCAACCTGAAACACATATTTTTTTGTGCCATCACTAGAAACAGAAACTTGTACAGGTTTTTCGATACCCACACAATAATTGTCTGCCAACTTTTTGCGGTTTGCTGCCGAAATGTTCGACATTTCTTCAATGTCTGAGATTTCTTTTTTATAGAGCCAATCTGTTATTTGTTTAGCTGCAAAAGCAGGCAACCCATTGGCGGATACAATTTCTGTTATCTCGCTTAGATTCTTACCGAATAATGCTTTTTTAATCACGGGTTTAATTTTTTTTTAATGACACAAAGATATAAAAATTACATCAATTTGGGAAATATTTATCAGGATATCATTTTCAGCTTTCATATACGTGTTGTTACAACAAAAAACAGGAACACTATTTGCATTCCTGTTTGATATGAGCAATATCTGATATGGACTTATTTTGTTCCTATTTGCACTATTTCTTTTTTATTCGATGTTTGCACTATGAAATTGGCAAATTCCTGAATAGCATGCTCGTCAATTTTTTCAAGAATCGTTAGGTAATCTGTATGAATATCGAGATTGGTAATAATTTTCTCAATTTCAACATTTTGCCAATACCAGTTTTCAATTAAATTTTCTTGGTATTGTTTTGTTAAAAATTCTTTTACTTTTTGCAAATCTTGTGTTCGTGGACCTTGACTTGCAATGGCAAGGAATTCTTGGTTGATAATTTCAACTAACTTTGATCGTTTTGATTCGTCGGTATCAAAATAGGTTTCAAGTGTAAAACGATTATACGGAATAGCATCTAAATTGCCATCAACAGATACGCCATAAGTTCCTCCTTCATCTTCGCGTACTTTTTCTGTATATACAATGTCTAAGATTTGACTTAAAATGGTAAGTTTTATTCTGTTTTCTAACGTATAAGGTATTTTTCCTGTTGTGTATTGTATCGTGCTTGACTTTGGAACTTCCATTATTTTGTTGTAATGTAGTGTGTTGTTTCCTTCTTTTATGGTTACTCCTGCATCTTTCCAGGTTTCTTTTTTACCTTTTGCGGGTAGGGTAGCAATGTATTTTGTTAGTAACGGACGTAAGGTTTCGCTATCTATGTTTCCAACAATTACAAACGAAAAATCGGCAGCATTGGCATAACGTTCTGATAAAATTTTCATTCCTTTTTGATAGTCGATAGTTGACAAATCGGTCGATTTTAATCGTGTCATCAAAGGATGGCTATCGTATAGTACATGATTTATGGTATCGATAAATGTCGTGTACGGACTATTTTCTCTGTTTTTTAATACAGCCGATTGGCGGTTGATATATGCCTGAAATGCGTCTTGGTCGCTTCGTATGCCTGTAAAATGTAAGTAAGCTAATTGAAACAACATTTCTACATCTTTTTTACCCGAATAACCGTTTAATGATTCTGAATACGTATTTAGTTGTTTGCTTAGGCGAAGATTTTTTCCTGACAATCTTTTTTGTAAATCAATGGCACTAAAATTGCCTAATCCACTAAGAGTAGAAAGTTCGGGCAGTACCTTTAAGGTGGTTGCATACTGTTTATCTACCAACGAGTATCCACCGTGGCTATAAGCTTGAAATAATATTTCGTCGTCTTTGTGGTTGGTAGGAACTAATCGTACCGTAACCTTGTTGGATAATATAAAGTCAGTTGTACCGTTGCTGTGTGTAATCTCCTTTTTAATTTTGCCTGGTTTGGGTAATTTGCTTATTAATGGCTCGTTCGACACGTTTTCGGTATATGGTTCAATCGTTGCACGTTTTACTTCTTCAATTCCTGATAAGATTTCTTCGGCTGTAGGGAAACTAATTTTTTCATCTTCTGGACCTTGTACCACAATTACCATATTGCCTGTAGTAGAAGCCTGCTTTACAATGTTATTTATCAATTCAAGAGGAATCATTTCTGCTAATTGTTTATACGTTTCAAAGGTATATTCAATGCTTGGTATGGGCGTGTTTTCTAAAAAATGATTGATATATTTAGGAACGTATTCATAATTTTGTTGTTTCTCTCTTTCGTTATATTGATTTTCTATGTTTTTAAGAATGTTCGCTTTCTCACGTTCGTATTCGGCAATGGTAAATCCAAATTGTCTCATCCGTTCATTTTCGGTAATCAACGATTTAATGGCAGTTGTAGCACCTTGTTCAGAAGCAATGGCATACAATGTTCTTGCGTCTTTGGTATTCGACACCCCAAAGTTATCTGTATAGGCATAAGCTTGTGTAAAAGGCGGATTTGGTTTTTGTATCATTTCATTAAAACGCGACCCCATCATTCCGCTTACCGCAGAATTTACATATTCCTGCATTATATAAGCAATCGTTCCTTTCATTTCGGTAGGAAACACATCTTGTTTAATGGACACTTCTACCGATATGGCAGTTGCTTCTTTATCACGTGCAAAAGCGATAATAGGCTCTTGGTTGTCGGTTACAGCATATACAGGACGAGGAATAGGATTAGAAGGCATGGCTATTGTACCTAGAGTTGCTTTTAGTTTAGCCTCCACTTGTTGAGGGTCGAAATCTCCAACAATAATTATAGCTTGTAAATCAGGTCTATACCATTTTTTGTAAAAGGCTCTAAGTTCATCAGGTTTAAAATTGCGGATAACATCAATATGTCCAATTGGCAAACAATCGGCATACTTATCGTTGCCATAAATGGTAGGCAAAATAGTTTCTGCCATGCGTAGCCAAGCACTATTTCTACTTCGCCATTCTTCTTCAATTACACCTCTTTCTTTTTCAATTTCGGTATCAGACAGCGTAATGCCATTTGCCCAATCGCGTAGTACCAGTAGGCACGAATCTATTACTGTTTCCCTTACCACAGGAACATTGGTAACCATATATACCGTTTGCTCAACGCTGGTATAAGCGTTCACATTTTCGCCAAACTTAACGCCAATGCGTTGCAAATAATTTAATAAATCCTTGTTGGGGAAATGTTTTGTACCATTAAAAGCCATGTGTTCCAAAAAATGAGCCAATCCACGTTCGTTGGGTTCTTCTATAACAGAACCAACTTTTTGAGCAATATAAAAGTCGGCTCTTTCTTGAGGCAAACTGTTTTTACGAATATAATACGTCATCCCATTGGGTAATTGCCCAATAAGCACTTGTGGGTCGGTAGGAATGATGGGTAATTGTTGCTGTTGGGCATAACTTGTTGATAAGCAAATGAATGCCAAGATAAAGACAAATAGTTTTTTCATAGATAGAAAAGAATTAATGAATAGTAGATAAATTTTTATTGTTGGTTTTTAATGATAATATGAGACCTCCTATGGCAAAAACGAGAGTAACAGTTGTAATCCAAATCATGAGGGAAGAAGGTATGATAAAAACATCGAGTTGATTTTCCGGCAACAAGTAAACATAAGCGTCCATATAAAAGGCATAAAGCAGGGGTAAAAATGCTAATATTTCTATCAACCAGCCGACCCAGAATTCTTTTTCGGCTATGATGCAAATAGTGGCCGCAAGCAATACAATCATTTCGATGTAAAAGGATATTTTCGGGGCAAAGTCGCCCAAGTATACCTGAAAAGTCCCCATGTAATCAACACCGTCTTGCAAAAGAGATATCGAAATACACGATACTGCACAAATTAAAAACAGAACATTGTAAAAAAGTACTGTAATCTTAAAAAAGTACCCGATAATTTTACTTATCATAATGGTTTTGGTTAGAGGTAAATAGATTAATTAAATAAATTGGTAAAGTCATTTTTGAAAATTACAATTTCGATGCCACTGTAATTGCCAACATAGAATACTACAAAACCTTTTGCCGTTTTTGCAATTGAAAAGACGGATTTTCCTTTTGAAATGGGAAGTTTCATACTTCCTATATATTTTTTTGTGCAAATGTCATATACATCTAACATACGATTATTTTCTGATTTTTTCCATTGTTTACATTGATAAGTAGGGGTTACCAAATAGATGAATTTGTCATCCATGGCAGCACAATCTATTCCGCAATTAATTGGGTTTAGCAGCACATTGTGACCTTTTAATGAAGGAATACCGACAGGCAATTTTCGGAAATCTTGGTAAGCGGTAGCTACAAATGAGGTGTCTATGAATATGAAAGAACTGTTGTATCGGTAATAAGCCAATACTTGTCCTTTTTCATTTTTGCAAAAACTGTTTGTAAAAGTTATAGACCCACCTCTTACCGGAATCGTATCAAGTACTCCGGTGAGTTTACAAATATTAATTTCCTTCAAAACAGTATCCTTTATGGCATCATACAACGTCATTGTGTAAATATTCTTTTTTTCGTCTAAATCCGGAACTATAAATCGGTTTCTCCCGAAATATTGGATTCTACTTTGTGTGTCAATTAATTGACGTTTTAGTAGTTTATTGTTTTTGTTGTAGTATTTTACCTCACGAGAATTATCATCGTTTACCCAATAATTGGAACCTTCTTTATCATACGAACATATGTAATTGGTGCTGTCGGGAACAATGGTTTCCAACAAATGCCCCGAATAATCAAATTTCTTTATTTTATTGCAAACGGTTAGCACGATACAACTGTCGTTTGCCTTTGCTGTTGTTACACAGTTCTCTTCAATTGAGAAATGTTTTATAGCTTTCCATTTGTAATCTTTTATGATTCTTCCTTCGTAAGAAACTTTTTTATCACAAGATGATAATATGGTTATCAGTAAAATAAATAGAAGTAATGGGGTATTTTGTTTCTTATATTGCATGAGAATAGGTCGTTGAATTTGTTTTACAATAGAGAATAATTTTATACTTCGAAATAAGATTCCAATTCAGTAAACGCTTCACCATTTTTGTTGGGTATATCTTTTATAATTGCTCCTTTTTCCATGAGTAATATACGAGTGGATAAATCCGTAATATGGTTTAAGTTATGACTCGAAATTAATGTGGTGGTACCATAATTGGAGTTCATCGTTTGCATTAATTTTTTAATTTCCGCCTGTGACGACGGATCAAGAAAATTAAATGGTTCATCCAATATCAGTATCTTAGGATTTATCATCATTGCCCCTATAATTCCTATCTTTTGTTTATTACCTGCCGAAAAATTTCTAATGTATTTTTTTTGATCCAAAATTTCTCCATTCATAAATTTTTCAAAGAGAGATAACCGTTCGTTGAGTTCGGAACCTTTTAATTGGAATAGCTTGCCAATAAAAGTAAAATACTCTTCAGGGGTCAAAAATTCTATTAGAAAACTGTTATCTATAAATGACCCGGTATAGACTTTCCAATCTTCAGTCTTTGCAACATCAATTCCATTGCTATTGATGTAGCCGCTGTCTGCCTTAATCAAATCGAGCAATAATCGGAAAAATGTTGTTTTCCCTGCTCCATTGTTACCTACTAATCCAATAATTTCTCCTTTTTTGATTTCCAAATAGGGAATGTTTACAGCTACCTTCTTATTGAACGATTTTGTTACATTATTGACATTTATCATATTTTATATGCTAGAGTTTTAGTCGTTTCGGAAAGCTTCCATGTTTTGGTATTTGCGTTTTAAAAAGCGATTGTAAATGTTTCGTATCCAAATTGGACTGGTTGCTGTAAAGGTAATTCCCGTTACAACCATGTATATTATGGCAGCTTTTTCGGAAATTATTTTTGAGATAATTCCTACAGTAACAATTAAGATTATATAAGCAATTACATTAAGAAAGGCATAAACTGAAAATCCTTCAAAACCCTGAAATCTATGTGGTTTTGCGAGTATATCGACTCTTTTTTTGCAATACACGGCATTTTGGAGAATACAAAAATACATGGGGCCAATCACATACAAAAGCATACTTACGATAAGCCAAAAAGAAATTCCAGGTAGAACGCATCCAAGTAAACTTGCAATCAGTAAG
>ENA-UOWE01006339-UOWE01006339.1-activated-sludge-metagenome-genome-assembly--contig:-NODE-6339-length-10481-cov-4.518128_pt1 | contig 10481 bp, 8 predicted proteins | sample MGYA00249841_ERZ761562 | MGnify/ENA primary metagenome ERZ761562 (study PRJEB28883, sample SAMN05720200) | activated sludge metagenome | isolation source: Anaerobic digester | place: Japan... | reverse complement strand
TGTTTATTTAACTCCTGCTGAACAGCAGCTAAAAGATCTGCTGCAGCTTTACGCATGTAAGTAGTTTTTATTTCAGGATATAATTGCTGGTGCATAAAATTATTCTTTCCTGCATACCTCAGGTCAAATTGCAGGGTGGAAATAACCTGCTTCAGATCTACCATTGCTTTTGCAGGATCTTTTGTTGTTGTTTTTTGCAACGATGCTACATCATGTATTACCCATAGCCCGTATTTATTCAATAGGGTATCCTGTGCCGATGCATCGGGGATAATTAATGTAAAAATTATTACATAAAATAATGACAATTGAAAACGAAGTATTATCTTGTTTGTAAGTATAAGCCTCATTGATTTTACCTGTGATGAAAATTTAGTTTCAAGTTACAAATATTTAACCCGAAATATGTTCCGTGTTTTAAAACATTGCAGTTATTTAGCGCTTTGCCTCATTTTTATTCTGAACTCCTGTACCAGCCGGACCAATGGAGAAGGTAAAAAGATAGTAACCAATCCAAACGCAATGGATAAAGAGGTTGCAGGCCAGATTGAATCTACCTTAAATAAACTTGCTGATAATTCTGGAAAAGTAAATGACAGTATGTCTTTGAACATGCAGCAGATCGTATCTGAATTTTACAACAAAAACGATCATCAGCCAGTGTGGAGTAGTACAGAAAAATGGTTGCCCTTGGCCGATTCATTGTACCTGTTCATCAAAAACGCCGAGAATGAAGGCCTTTTCCCTAGTGATTATCATTTCAGCAACCTGAAAATATTAAAAGATACGCTTGATAAGGATTCTGTTGCAAGAATGAATGCAAACCTGTGGACCAGGGCCGACCTGCTGCTTACCGATGGCTTCATGCATATAATCAAAGACCTGAAACAGGGCCGCCTGCAGCCTGATAGCTTATCGCTGAATAAAGACTCGGTATTGGTAGATAAATTTTTCATTGCTTCGCTGAATAAGCTGATCGAAAAAAAAGACCTGAATGGATTGTTTGTTTCACTTCAACCCAAGCATAAAAAATACTGGGAGCTTAAAAAGGGTATAAAAAGATTTGTTGACAGTATGGACAGGAGGGTGTTTACACACGTAACTTATCCGTTCAAAAGGGGAGATGAAAAAGATTCTCTTTATTTTATTAAAACGCTTCAAAAAAGACTGGCAGAAAACAATTGCATCAGTGCAGGAAAAAAAATGCCTGATTCAACTGAACTTTCGGCTGCACTTAAAAAATACCAGGCGCAAAAGGGGTTAAAGGCCGATGGAAAATATGGAAGAGAGATCATTTCATCATTAAACAGTAATGATGCAGAGCGCTTTAAACGGATTGCTATTACACTGGACAGGTATAAACAATTGCCAGAGAAAATGCCCGAAAAATACATCTGGGTAAATTTACCGGGTTATTACCTGGAACTGGTGAATGCTGACACGGTTGTTTTTGAATCGAAAGTGATCTGCGGCAAGCCCGAAACCAGGACACCACTGCTTACTTCAGAGATATCGGACATTGTTACCTATCCAACCTGGACGGTACCTACCAGCATCATTGTAAAACAATATTTACCTAAGCTGAAAAATAATCCAAACTATATTTCAAGGTTGGGCTTAAAGTTGATGAATGGGAAGGGCGAAGTGATCAATCCCGGATCAATCAACTGGGCAAAATATTCCAAAGGAATTCCTTACCGGATTGTTCAGGGCAGCGGTGATAATAATTCACTGGGTGTTATCAAGTTTAATTTTGATAATCCCTATGCCGTGTATTTACACGATACCAACCAGCGATATCTTTTTAAAAATGCATCACGTGCGCTGAGCCATGGCTGCGTACGTGTACAGGAATGGGAAAAATTGGCCTATTATATTGCCGGTAACGACAGCACTTTAAGTAAAAACAGGGATTCGCTGAAGTACACCGCCGATTCCATCAGAAACTGGATAAGTCACAAGGAACGCCATATGATCGATGTAAAAAATCATATTACTTTATTCATCCGTTATTTTTCGTGCGAAGGGAAGAACGGGGTGATAAAATTTTATGAAGATATATACGGTGAGGATAAGCAGCTGATGGAAAAATATTTTGCAAAAAAGTGATTACTGACCAAGCGATTTTAATTATTAACTTTAAGCATGTGCATGAAACCAAAACAGATTGTAACCAGAATTGCAGCTAATTGCATCTTTTTGTTAGCCCTTGTTTTTTTTGTTGCCCCGTTTTCGGCAAATGCACAAACAAATCCTGTAACCGACAAGCCCAAAACAAAAAAAGCTACCCGTGTTTTTTACGGGCAGGCCAGCTTCTACTCAAACAAATTTAACGGAAGACGAACGGCCAGCGGGGAGACCTTTGACCAGAAGAAATTTACCTGTGCCTGTAATGTGTTACCCTTAGGTACCTGGATAAAAGTAACCAACCTTAGAAATGGCCGCTCGGCTATTGTAAAAGTAAACGATCGTATACACCCCAAAATGAGGCGGATAGTTGATTTAACAAGGGCAGCGGCACAAAAGCTGGGCTACGTTTCTAACGGGCTTACCAGGGTAAAAGTGGAGCTGGTGGATAAAAAAGCGATACCTAAGTAATTGTATGTATTATTTTCGCCATATCCATTAGTTTTTTTGATAATAATAGTTGCAATAATATTTTATGTTTTGGAGTTAAGCAGCTATTTTTGTTGCGATTTAGAAAATTAACAATTATGAAGAAAATCTTATTAGCATTTATAGGCCTTGGCCTGTTTGTATCATCTTTTGGACAAGGTGAATATAAAAAGAGACCATCCTTTGGAATTCACTTTTTCCTCAACGATTTTAAAACAGCCCAAAGCGTTCGTTCTATTGGTTTGGGAAACACTATAAACTCTAAAGTTTGGCATAAAACCAATACGATGACTGCCGGTATGGCAATAAGTTACTTGCAGGGATTCAACAATAACCTGGATTTTGCCGGAACATTGTCAGGCTCTTTTTTAAATTACCCAAATGCCAAAACACCAACCACTGATCCACGTTTGTTATTAGAAGGGGTAGCCACATTGAATTTAAAATTATTATCTGATAAATACATTCTGAATCCATTTCTTACTGCCGGTATTGGCGGGTCAAAATTTGGCGGATACTATGCTGCATTTATGCCTTTTGGTGTGGGTGCTCAGGTTAAAGTTGTTGATGAGGTTTACCTGATACTTAATTCTCAATACCGTGTACCGGTTACAGAAAATGCATCATACCATTTTTATCATAGCTTGGGTGTTGTTGCTCCTTTATTTAAGAAGAAAGAACCAGCCCCGGTTGTTGTTCCTATGCCGGTTATTGAGCCACCAAAAGACAGGGATGGTGATGGTATTTTAGATTCACTTGATAAATGCCCTGATGTTGCCGGTCTTGCATCTTTACAAGGTTGTCCGGATAGGGATGGTGATGGCATTACAGATGCTGAAGATAAATGTCCTGATGTTCCGGGCTTAGCACGTTACCAGGGTTGCCCTATTCCTGACAGGGATAAAGATGGCATCAATGATGAAGGTGATAAATGCCCTGATGTTCCAGGTTTAGCCCGTTACCAGGGTTGCCCTATTCCGGATACTGATGGTGATGGTGTAAATGATGAAGAAGATAAATGTATCAACGAAAAAGGACCGGCTTCAAACTATGGTTGCCCGGTAATCAGCCCGGACATTATCAGAAGGGTTGAAATAGCTGCCAAGAATGTATTCTTTGCAACTGCCAGCGATAAATTATTAAAGCAATCTAACAAAAGGTTAGATGATGTGGTTACCATCCTGAATGAAAACCCAACCTTTAAAGTTCAGATTGATGGCCACACAGATGACCAGGGTAAGGATGAATATAATCTTGACCTGAGTAACAGGAGGGCTGCTTCAGTAAAAGCATACCTGGTTAGTAAAGGTATTGCTGAAAGCCGTTTATCATCTACCGGTTATGGAGAAACCAAACCAATTGCTGATAACAAAACCGCCAAAGGCCGTGCACAGAACAGGAGAGTGGAAATGGCGTTGAGTAATTATTAATACAAATTCTCTGAATAAAAAAGCCCCTGCATTTCTGCAGGGGCTTTTTGTTTTGTGTAAGTGAATATTAATGTTTATGCTGGTTCAAGCTCAAAATTAAGCATGGTGATTTGCCCTTGCTTTACAGTTATTTCTTTTTGAGAACTGTCTTTAAATTTTGGCGCTGATATATTAATGGTATAGATGCCTGCAGGTATTGGTTTTAACTGATAGGCACCTTTTTCATTGGTTATCGATTTATTGCCTGTTTCGACAACAAGGATTGTTGCGCCGCTTACAGGTGATTTGTCCATTGAATTCAGCGTTACGCCTTTTAGTGTGGTAACTGATTGGCTGGGATCAATAATTATCCTGTTTGCTTTGTAGGTGGCAACAAAATCGGGGTGGGTAGTTTTTAAACTTACAACGGTTTTATCCATTTGCTCTTTTAACACTGTGTTCGCTTCTTTTATCAGCTTACTTAAATTTTCCCTGATGGTCTTTTTTTGTGCTGCAGAATTACGGGGTGTTGGAACTTTTGCCTGGTAACCATCAATTGTTGTTTGCAAAGCGGTGAGGCTTGCTGCTGTTAAACCATAGGCTGCCAGTGCAGCCAGGTTTGCAGTGCCAGCATCTTTAATGTTTTGACAGCGTGGAGCCAGCAAGTCGTCTTTTGTTTTTAATAAATCAGAAAAAGAAAAATTGACCTCCTGCTTAAGTTTGTTATCTGCGCCTGCAGATGCAAAGGCGAAGATAGGTGCGGCAACATCGGCAGCTAACTGGCAAAGTGTTTTCTTCGCTTCTGTTTTATTTACCGTGATACCTTTTGTTACCAAATCTTCCTGCTGCGCTGTGGAGATGATTGCACTTAGTTTTGAATTGAAGGCAGTAAGTGCTGTTGTGAAGGCGGGAACAGTGGCAACGATGGCTGCATTATCGTTGCAGTGTTTTTGAGTAGCCCTAAACATGTTGAGCTTTGCTTCTTGTTTTGCGTTCATGATTGTACGTTTAATGATTAAAAAAATAAAGATTCCAATAGGTAGAATAAACGTAATATATTATGCTTGCAAGAAAAAGTTAAATTGTTTTATGGGTAAAGTGATTAACCTTTTTAACAATATTTAAAGAAAGGGGAGCAAAAGTAATTTCTTAAAAGGCAGTATCAATTTCCAAAGATGAAATGAGATTTTCTTAAAAAGGGAGGGTAATTTCCGGTTAATTACGGGCCATTTCTTTGCTGACAAAGTCTATTTCCGGACTGGCACAAGGCATTTCCGTGCCGACAAAACCAATTTCTGCAATGACAAAACTAGTTTCCGCATGGACACGAATCATTTCCGCCCTGGACGACTTCATTTCCGTCAGGTTTTTTGTCATTGCGGCAGTGGCACAGTCGATTTCCGTGTTGACACGGGTCATTTCTCAACAGGCAGAGGCTGTTTCCAGACCTGCAAATTTCATTTCTTTTTGGAAAATATTGTTATACTGTTGATTTTCAATGATTTTTGAGGTTAATCCCAATCGAACAGGTCTTGTATTGGTATTTCTAATAGTTCGGCTATCTTATGCAAAGTCCACGAAGTAGGATTAGCCCTGCCGTTTTCTATTTTATTATAATTTTGTTTTTCTTTATCGAGCATATAGGCAAAATCTACCTGCGAAATCTTTTTTTGCTTCCGGAGTTTGGCGATCTGTTGCCCAAGTTTTATCTGAAATTCGTCTTTTTGCATCAGGTTTTACCCTGTGCAAACTCAATAAACAAAATTTCTTTTGGTAATACTAAAGTATTACTTTAGATTTATATCATATTTTAATTTAAGCATCTGTAATGCTAAAATCGGAATTTGTTTAAGCTTTAGAAATTTTACCCAATCAAGCAATTAAAAGATAATCACTTTTAATTACAGTATTTTTTTAAGCTTAAAAGAACATTGATTTTGGCCTTAGAGAAAACAAACACCAATCCTGAACTTTGGCAACTTACCCAAAACTGGTTAATGCTTTTGGGTAATACAATAAGCGCAAAATTTTGCAGGGAAGAAATTACCACCCACCCCGATTATCCCGCACTTACAGCAGTTACAGATTTTTTAGAAGCAGGTAATATGCAATACAATGCCGTGCAGGCAGATGCCAGTTATATTCATGAATTTAATTACCCACTACTTGCCCATATAAGCCAACCGGGACAGCAATACCTGCACATAATACCTAATGTAACTGAATGGGACAGGCAAAAAGAAATTACACAGTATTGGAGCGGTATTGTAGTTTTTCCTGCGAAAGATGCTGTGTGGCAAAATGAACAAAATAATACTTATTTAAATGAGGCTTTTAAAAGCAAAATTTTTACTGCCCTGTTAATTACCGTTGCTTTAGGACTATTCATTGCCTCATCGATACATCAGTTAAATATTACAACTACGGTTTTTGGCTTACTGAGTTTATTTGGTTTGGTAACAAGTATTTTTTTGTTAGGTACAGAACTGGGTTACCAGAGCCAGCTTGTAAAACAGGTTTGTGGTACTGTAAGTAATGGGGGGTGCGAAAAAGTATTAAAAAGTAAGTATGCCAAAGGTTTTTTTGGAATAACCCCGGCAGATACATCGGTACTCTATTTTGGGGCGCAGTTTATTTTTTATTTACTGAGCCCTTATTTTGTTGGATTTTTAAACATCCTTTTTTCATTGGCTTTTGCAGGCATAGCCATAGCAGCCTGGAGTATTTATACACAAGCAATAAAACTAAAGGAATGGTGCGCTTTATGTTTAGGTATAGTTGCAGTTTTAGTATTACAAACAGGTATTGCAATAATTACAATGAATTTTACTTTTGAGCACCTGCTATTGATACAGCCTATGCTGTTTTTTGCTTTGATGTTATTAATACTCGCAATTACGCTGTTGCCAGTAAAGACCTTAATAAAGGAAAACAAAACCAACCAACAGCAATTAGCAGAACTAAAAAAATGGAAAACTGATGCCGCATTGTTTATTACGCAATGGAAACAGGAGCAAATGGCAGATACCACTGTATGGAAAAATGATCTGCTGATTGGAAACCCTGTTGCCCCTGTATTAATTACTGTAGCCTGCAACCCATATTGCGGACCTTGTGCCCGAGCACATGTGCAACTAGATGAATTGCTATATCGTTTTAAGGGGAAAATAAAAGTGCAAATCAGGCTACTCTGTAATTTAAATGAAGGGAAAAATAAAAAGACGATTGCTGTAAAAGGTATTTTACAATGGGCTGCCAGTTGCCAAAATAACATTGAATTGCAACAAATGCTTACCGATTGGTTTGCATGGATGGATTATGAAAAATGGTTTGATAAATGGAAGCCTGATAATAATACTGAAATAAATGAGCGGCTTGTTGAGCATGGCCAATGGATAGCGGCTAATGCGATACAATTTACGCCTACATTCTTTATTAACGGGCGCAGGATGCCAGGAAGGTATAGTTTAGAAGATATTGGAGCATTGATACCACAATTGGCAGAAATATTAACAAATGAAACTGTAAAATAATTCAGAGATTTATGCAGTGCACGGCATCAATAGTTGCCTCTGGATAAACCAAACTAACAATGCAATTAGCAACTGTTGCATTACAAATTTTAAATTTTATTAAAATGAAAGCTTTAACAAAGGATGAAATGAAAAAAGTAATGGGTGGTAATGAATACTGGCATCCAGCAACAGTTTACTGTAATGAGACGGGATATTCAGTAGCATCACTAAATGACTGTAGCAACAGTGAAGGAGTATGTAATGGGCATGGTGGCTTTAAAACATGCCTGGCAGGAGGTTATTGGGTGTAATAAATTTGAACTTCTGGTGGTCTTTAGTTTAAGACCACCAGTTTAAAAAAAGCATAATGTCTCTATATAATAAAACAATATTTTTTATTCTTTTCTTTACTCTTAGTGAGTATAATTCACAGGCCCAGTTATTTAATATTGTTTGTGATACAGTAGATTATAAATGGAAATTTGCGCCCAACATATATATAATAGGCGCTTCTTTTGACGATGCAGTGTACTTTGATAAACCCATTACTTTGCAACATAAAGAAAATGCATTTTATGGCTCTATTTCTTTGACACGTCCTGTATTTATAACCTTACAGGGTACTGAGCTATTAGCAATTCCAAATAAAAATATTAGTGGACTTTTGAGTAGGTATGGTGATGTCTTTAGCATAAAAGACACAAATAATATTAATAGATTTTTTAGAGATATTTATGATACAATAGGCACTTTTGATATCCAGTATTCAAAAGCTACTAATTTCGATAAATTTTTGACAATTTTTGATTCGTTAAAACACTATATTAATAACGTAATCTCATATGTAGCTTCACCCTATGCAAGAAAACGTTACTCAATTGATATTGAAGTTGTAGCGGCAATCAATCAATATTGTAAAGCAAGATTAGCTCACTTCGCAGTCTTACCTGTTATATATAATGGTAAATACAATAATAAATTAGCTAAACTAATTGAAGAGAATTTCAAAAAAGTTGATGAAAATTATTGGCTACAGGTTCAGGAGGGTAGAATATTTCTGAATGTTTATTTCACAAAAGTATTGCTTGCGCAAAATAATTATGATTTACAGAAGTCATTGACTAGTAACCCTCTATTTAAAGACAAGAAGATTAGGAATTATGCAATTTTTAATTATTTTAAAGATTGTTTAAGTAATGATTCCACGGCAAATAATCTTGACCGTATTAAAAAAGAATTTACTCAGTTTGAAACAGAGAATAAGTTTACTGAGGAGGAACAGCGTACTTTAAAAAGATTAAAAAATGAATTATTAAAGTCAGGCAGCAATATTATTCCCCTGTTCAGCAAGCAGAAATTAGTAAACGACAAGGGTCAATTTTTAACGAATAGTGAAAAAAATGCATTACTGCGCAATAAAGGGAATATAATAATAGATTACTGGGCATCCTGGTGTCCCCCCTGCATTGCATTTATTAAGACTTTACAATCCGACGAGATTGTTTATAAAGGAGAAAAATACAAGTTCATTTTTATTTCAACTGATAAAAACCAACATAATTGGTTAAGTAGAAGTTACCCGGCTATTCATTCTAAAAATAGTTTTAGAATTACTGATCTACAAAACGAGTCATTTTATAGAACATTACAGGTAACCACCATTCCAAGATTATTTTTAATTAAGAACGGGATTTTAATTAATCAAAATTTTGAGAAAGAGAAATTTTGAAATCTAGAGACTGCAATTTTATGGGCAAAATTTATAATGCCAAATGACAACTTTTCCTGTTCTTATTCAGCGCAATCAAATGGACTGTGGCCCTACTTGCCTTTACATGGTATGTAAATACCACGGTAGAGATTTTGGTATGGAAAAATTAAGAGAGTTAACAGAAATAGGGAAAGAGGGTGTAAATATTTTGGGCATAAGCGATGCAGCTGAAAAAATTGGCTACCGAACACAAGCTGTACAATTAAATGTGGCCGAATTAAAAGAAGCAAAACTACCTTGCATTTTGCACTGGGGGCAAAAGCATTTTGTAGTGTTGTATAAAATGAGGAGATCCCTCCTGCGTCGGGATGACAGCTATTTTATTGCCGACCCGGGCAAAGGATTGATAAATTACGGGCAAAAAGAATTTTTACAGCACTGGCTAAGCACCAATGAAAATGATGAAAACTGTGGCATTGCTCTTTTGCTGGAACCAACACCTGCTTTTTATAGTAATGAATATAATGATGACTATAGTGAAACAGTAAATAAAGGTTTTGGCAACCTAATTAAATACCTATACCCCTATAAAAAATTAATTGTGCAACTTATAGTGGGTTTGTTGCTGGGTAGTTTGTTGCAACTGATCTTCCCATTCCTGACCCAAAGCATTGTAGATACGGGAATCAATACTGGTAATATACATTTTATAACAATCATACTTTTTGCTCAACTGGCTTTATTTGCCGGCCGGCTTTCGGTAGATTTTATTAAGGCATGGATACTTTACCATATAAGCAGCCGCATAAACATACATATACTTACTGATTTTTTGATTAAGCTGATGAAACTGCCTTTAAGTTACTTTGATAGTAAAAAGACCGGGGATATTATGCAGCGTATGAATGACCACAGCCGCATACAGAATTTTCTTACAGGCACTTCGCTTACTACCTTGTTTTCAGTTTTTAACCTGATTATTTTTTCGGTAGTGCTTGGCATTTATAATTTATCTGTGTTTTTAATTTTTGTTACGGCCAGTGTACTATATGTTTTATGGATCATTATTTTTCTGAAAAAACGCAGACAGCTCGATTACAGGCAGTTTGATATTGCAGCAGCTGAACAAAGCAAAACCATTCAATTAGTGCAAGGAATGCAGGAAATAAAACTGCATGGTTGTGAAAAGCCAAAACGATGGGAATGGGAGCGTTTGCAGGCGAAGACTTT
>ENA-UOWE01006338-UOWE01006338.1-activated-sludge-metagenome-genome-assembly--contig:-NODE-6338-length-10482-cov-5.611969_pt1 | contig 10482 bp, 6 predicted proteins | sample MGYA00249841_ERZ761562 | MGnify/ENA primary metagenome ERZ761562 (study PRJEB28883, sample SAMN05720200) | activated sludge metagenome | isolation source: Anaerobic digester | place: Japan... | reverse complement strand
AGATTGTAATGATTGCTCCCGCAACCGAGAACCATGCTCCGTAGCGCGTTTGTCCCGAGAGTTTATACCACATACTTAAATTGAGATATACTCCTAAAAACAAATTCGCAAACAATAAAATCGGAACTACATTCAATCCTTCGTGGAATTTACGTCCGATAAATATTTTAACGATATCGATATACAGCATCACAACCAGGAAAATCACACTGCAGATCAATACAAAGTAGTTCATCACTGTTGCATATAAATCTCTGCTGTTTTGTTTATCTCGTTGCGAAAAGAAGAACGGCTCTGCTGCATAACGATAGGTTTGAACAAACAGAGTCATTAAAATACTCAGTTTATAACAAGCACTGTAAATTCCTAGTTGGTGCATCGCCGATGCCTTATCCGTCACTAAGTACTTTAATATCGCTCTATCAAGTGTTTCGTTTATCATACCCGCAAATCCTGCTATCAACAGCGGAAATGCGTAAATGAGCATGCTTTTTACGAGTGAAACATCTACCGGGAATTTTACAAATTTAAAGTGCTTAGTTAAGCATAGTAACGTTACTCCGCTGGAAATTAAATTCGAAAGAAATACATATCCTACTCCCATACCGGGGCTGTAAATCGCATCAGCCCAATTGCCGGGCACTACTAAATTCGGTAACCAAGCAAGGAAGAATAAATTTAATCCGATGTTGATGAGAATATTCATCATCTTCAATCCCGCAAAGGTCTTGGCTTTATTTTCTTGTCGTAAGCGTGAGAACGGTAAGGCCGTTAACGCATCAAATGCCAATATCAGGGCAAACCAAACGATGTACTCCGGATTGTTCGGATAGCCGAGACCGTTAGCTATCGGACCCGCGAATAAAATAAGTAGCCCTGAGAATAATCCCGAGCTGACTAATAGCGTACTTAATCCTGTGCTATAAATTTTGTCTTTATCACTTCCTCCTGTAGAGAAATGAAAAAAGGCCGTTTCCATACCATAGGTATAAGCTACGATAAGGAAGGTAACATAAGCATAAAATTCAGATACCACCCCATACGCATTCGGATCGAAGATGCGTGTGTAAATAGGAACCAGTAAATAATTCAATAAACGACCAACAATGCTGCTCAACCCGTAGATGGCAGTTTGTCCGGCAAGTTTTTTTATCTGGCTCAAGGGGGATTAATTAGTGCTGCGAATTTCGTTATTTACTTTTAACCGACAAGATCTTTACTCTAATTTCTTAGAAGTCGTAGTAGCGATTGAAGAGTTTAGTTTTTAATCCGCCTTGAATTAACATGGTATTGTCTGTTTTCGCCGGACTCTTATCATTTCTCATCGACGCTTCTGCAAAGACACAGAAATGTGTTATCGGATTAAATTCATAACTGATACTTAACGTAGCCCACATGATTTTATGTTGTTCACCTTGTCCGATTTTATTACCGTATTCAAAAGCTCGAGTAGTATACGGTAAGAAGATATTTTGTCCGAAGTTGCGTCCTGCCGTATCATATCCTACTAAAGCATAGCTTAACTTACCTTCTAATTTCCATTGATGATATTCATAGCGAGCTATTCCTAACATTTCATAGAAGTTAGCACCTAGAGGATGAGCCAATGCCTGGCGATAATGTCCGTAGTTGCCTGCAATATCACGATGTTGGTAGGTAAACGGACGAACAGCATTGTATTCTCCTTGCACATATAAATTTTTAACGCCGAAAACATCGAAGCTTTTAAATCCTACTTGCCATCCTTGTTTGTTTGCCCACCATCCATTGCCGGCTTTTACTTCTTTCAACAAAAACTCATCGAGAAGCAATTGTGCATATAATGTGTTTTTGCTGTTGATCTTGAACTTGCCATTAAAGCCTAAGAGTACATTATCAGGAGAGCCGATAGAGAATTCGACAGGGCGGAAGAAGATAAACGGATTCATATAACCTAAATCAAATCCTCTACGTCCCGTTGAGTCGCCATGCCAAACAACAGTTTCAAAAATACCTACTGATGCGCGTTTGCCTAAATTTAAATCGAGGTAATGCATCGAAACATATTTACGTTGGAAAGTTTCATTGTCTTGCAAATCATAACGCGTTAAATCTTGCATCTCTGCAAAGATGTTTACATAACGTATCTTCCAGATATCGGTAACGATTTTCAAGTAAGGATAATTGAAGGCATTATCAGAGAGTAAAAGAGAACGATATCCATCGCCGATAAAGTTTTTATCATTTCCAAACTGAAACATAAAGTGTTTATTCAGCTCGAAGTTGATAGATCCTGTGGCCCATGCATAATCATAATCGTTAGCTCTCTTAATTCTTCCTGTACCGGGAACAACACGTGTGATATTAACTACCGAATCGAGATAATAAGGAAACTTCGATTGATTTTCATAAAACGTAGCATTGAATGAGAATCGTTTTCCTACTTCTCCGCCAATCCATGCTCCACGTGAATTGGTAAAATAGTTCTTCGAATGATCTTGATCGCGACCACCCATTACTTCGAATACAGGATCTAGATAAAGTTTATAATCTTCTTCTTCAACTTTCAAAAGATGTTCTTTGAATAACTTTCGTCCAATTAATGTATTCGTGAATTTACTGTCTTTGATAGTTGGCTTCTGAAGCGAATCGTATGCCGTATTTTCTGTAAGATCTCTAATCAAGAAAGGCTTCATAGAAGTATGCGCCTTGCTGTTTACCGAATTTAATCCTCCTTGAAATTTCTGTTCTTCGGTATTACTTAAAGGTAAGAATCCGGTTTGCGCATTCGCTGAAATCGCTAGTGAAAGAACACAGATTAAAGATAGTATGTAGTTTTTTTTCATAGGTCGGGTTAGTAAAATTTACCTTGATAATAAATAGTTGAAGCTCCTTCAGCAGTTGTGAAACGTAATATATCACCGTTTAAATCGTAATCGGTGAAGAGCTCTGTAGTTACTTGTTTCGATTTTCCGTTACTAAACAAATGAAGACGATTGGCTGGGTCAACCCAAGCAATATTGTCTTCACTCATCTTATAACTTTTCGGCATGAAATTATCGAGTTCATAGCGCATGCCATTTTGCAATAACTGTAATTTGCTATCGATAAAGAATAACACGCTACGATCTTTTACTGCATAGAAATCCGGTTTGTACGACTCAGCTTTCATCAATTTACCGTCAGCAAACAGCTTGAAAGAATTTTCATCAGTCACGTAAGCTACTAAATCGTCACCGGCTAGAAATGATAGCGGAGTGATTTGTTCGAGTGTCAGAATTTTATTGTTGTAGAAAACTTTCAAGGTACGTTCACCACCATCAACATAAGCTACGATATTTTTTCCTGCCGATACTTGAATAGGATTTATATTATCAATTTCAAATGTTTCTCCTTCGTGAAATATCTTGAAGTAATTAGAGCTATTGGTGTAAGCAACAGTGTTTTCTCCTGCAGCGAAGGTTCCGAGTGCACCTATCAATGTATATTCTAAATCTTGAATTTCTCCATTCGCATAAGTTCGTAATACACCTTGATTTCTATCTCTGAAGACCACCATTTTATCGGTGAGGATATAATCTTGAATGAAGTACGTCAAGCGCGTCATTTTTCCTTTGTCGAAAACCGCTAATACTTCATCGCGTTTATAAATCATCAACTCATTGCTGATTTCGTATGAAGTATTGGTAGCATCACCTAAGTCGAATACTTCGGTGTTATAATATACCTTCAAATTATTTCCTGAAGTTACATAAGCCACATACGGACCTTTCGATTTAAAAGAAGAAACTGCCTGCGACTCCAACTGACGCGGAGCGCCATTCTCGAAAACAAATAAATATCCTCTGAAATCGCGATACGCTTGTACAAACGATGATTGTCCCAAACAAACTGTCGACCATAATAAAACAATACCAAGAAATATTGTCTTACGAAGGGATAACAGAAAATGGGTTAGAGAAATCATCATGTATTAGTGGAGCTACTGCTTAATTAGTTTCAAGCACTTTCAAGATTTCATCTAATTTCGGAGTAAGGATTACTTCGATGCGACGATTTTTCTTGCGACCTTCAACGGTATTGCTTTTATCGAGCGGAATAAATTCTCCTCTTCCTGCTGCTGTTAATCGGGTAGGGCTAACCTTCGAATTGCTTGTGATGATTTTCACTACAGAGGTTGCACGCATTACGCTTAAGTCCCAGTTATCTTTCATGTCGCCGGTTCCTTTCATCGGAACATTATCGGTATGACCTTCGATCAAAATATTGATATCAGGATTTTTTTCAAGCACTTTAGCAAGATCCTTCAAAGCATCAACTCCCTTCGCATCAACAACGATACTTCCGGTAGCGAACAACAAACGCTCTTCGAGCATAACATAAACCTTTCCGTTTTTCATTTCAACAGAAAGACCTTTGTCGGCATAACCCGATAAAGCATTCACCAAAGTATTCTTCAATGCCTTAGCAGACGAATCTTTAGCGGCTAAAATATGTTCTAATTCTTCCAATCGAGCATCTTTAGCTTTCATTTCAGCAGAAAGACGATCGAGGTTTTCTTTCTTTTCCTTCAACAGTTTCTCCTTCGCGATAATTTCATCTTCACGCTGTTGGAGATTCTCTTGAGTTTTTTGAAGGTCGCGGATTAACTTCTTAGTCGCTTCCGAATTAGCCGCTCCGTTAGGACCATCCTTCAATAATTGCTGGTAATTGGCATTAACCTCATTGTACTGAGCCTTCAAATTGCGTAGCTCGGTCGATAATGAAGCAGTATCGGCAGCCAAACCTTCAACTTTCGACTTCAAATCGTCGTTTTGGTATGAAAGTTCGTTATTATGAGTAGTTAATTGTAAGTTTTGGGCTTTCAAGGAGTCGTTTTCAACGGCACAATTCGCCTTTTTAGCCTTCATTTCGTTGTATAAACGAGCCGGAACGCAGGATACTGAGAGCACTGCCACGACTGATAAGAGAGAAAATAGTTTCTTCATCTGGATTTTATTGAAGCTCCTAAGGTAGGGAGGTATGGCATGGCAATTGGAGGGGGTAAAATGTAATATTCAACATAATTATGTTAAAACAACTACCGTTTAAATAAGCTATAAAAAGGGTGGAAAAGTATCGTTCCGCCCAATAACGTAGTGACTTCTAAAATTAATCCTCATGGAAAAATTAAGTGAAAACTGGTTAACACAGGATCTTATCGATTTTGAGTACAAAAAGTACATCTTGTTGGCTTATTTACAGAGAGTCAGTGAGTCGTTCGAAGAAACTAAGCTTTACCCGGCTTTAAGCGAGTTGGTAAGTCATTATCGCAACGTTATTGCCTTGAGGAATCAAAAGGCGCAGCTTTACAATCAATTTCCGGGAAGGGTATCGCAAGCCGACTTTAAAAACTTCAAGTTAATCTATGAAAAGCTTTGCGAAGACGATAAGCTTATGAAGGAGTTGCAAACGATTATTGAATTTAGCATTCCGCGATTTAAAATCATGCTTGATGAAGGCAAGAAGATCTATGATTTTATTGAATCGCAAATCAATATTTTTCCTGTGGGTATCGTTCCAATTCGTTTCGATGAAGGCTATCTGTTTTTGAAAAGCGGTAAGGATGCATCAACAAGAGTGTACGAATACCAAATTACTATTTACGATCAACCTGACGATAAATACAGAGCAATAGCGATGCATTATATCACCTCGTACGAAAAAACAATTTGTAATACGTACGAAAAGATAAAGCAAGACTTGTTGATGTATAATCGCAATTTCCCGAATCCTGCAACTTATGTTATCGAAACGGAATTGGTATTGCCAATTGAAGATACTCTTTTACCTCTTGCAAAGCGTTCGTTGGTGAAGTATATTTCTGCTATGGCAGGTTAAATATGTTTCAACTTATATTCAACTTAAAAATCTTCTTTACGCACATTTTTTCTTATTCAGGGTCGAACAAACCTTGTTGAGGATATTCTATTTTTTGTAGAAAGGAAATCATTGCATGTTTGTATTATCAAATTAATACCAACATGAAAAAGATCATACTTTTAATTGCAATAGCAATATCAGGAATACTCTTTCCTAGCGCTTCTAACGCACAATGGACAATCGATTCATTAACGACAGCACAAACAAATCTTCAAGTTGTTCAGCTAGGTAATAAAGCTATTTTCGCAGCAGCGAATCAATTTGAAATGTATGATTTTACAACGGGTGCATTTACAAATACTCCAACGTCAATAACGCGAAATGAAATGGCCGGTGTAGTAGGAGGAGGAAGAGCGTTTTTCGCCGGTGGGGTTTATGGCCCTTTTACAAATCCGGTTGTGACAAATAAGATTGATATTTACAATAATTCAACAGGTGTGTGGAGTACTTCTACATTGTCGTTAGCACGTCGAGTAGGAGCAGCAGAAGCTTCGGGAAACAAAGTGATTTTTGCAGGAGGGAAAACTGTTTTGTCATATACATCTCGTGTTGATATTATGAATGTTTATACAGGAGCAAAAACGGTAGCAACATTATCGCAAGGACGTCATCGTATGGCATCTGCAACAATTGGTAATAAAGTAATTTTTGCAGGAGGAGAATGTGGAAATATCGGGAATCCAACATCAAGTAATAAAATCGATATGTATGATGTGAACACCGATACTTGGAGCACAGCTACACTATCACAAAAAAGAGAAAGCATTGCGGTAGCAGTGGTTGGTTCAAAAGTTTTGTTTGCCGGTGGACTCGATAATTCTTCTGCAGTAATGCCTTATTCGAATAAAGTAGATATCTACGATACTTTGACGAATAGCTGGTCAACAGCAACATTATCGGAAGGTAAATACGCAATGTCGGTGGCGGTTTACGGCAAGAAAGTTTATTTTGTAGGAGGAGTAACTGCGACTTCAGGAAATCTTTCTTCAAGAGTAGAAATTTATAATGCAACAACTAATTCATGGTCGTACATTACCTTGTCATCTCCTCGAATGGGAATGGCGGTTGCAAAAACTACAGGACGAATTATGTTCGCCGGTGGAGTTACTGCCTGGGGCAATACAGGAACTGATCGTATAGAAGTACTAAACTTAAAAACAAATCAATGGTCGGTTGAATATCTTTCTCAACCTCGCTTAGGAATTGCTGCTGCTGCAAAAGGAAGCAACGCTTTATTTGTTGGAGGAGCTCAATTCTTAAGTTCTTATCCTCAATATTCAATCATTTCAAAACGTATTGATAAATGGACTGATCTTGTTCCTGCACTGAAATTGACAAATACAACTGCAACAGATGTAAATGTTTTTCCTAATCCTTCAACCGGTGGTTCAATAGATGTTAAATTCGAAAATGCTACTGAAAATGTATTGATTTCAATTGTTAATGTCACCGGACAAGAACTGATTTCAATGTCGCCACTAGGAGAGGTTAAAGAAGTAAATATCGATATAAATCAACTTGCCGACGGCATGTACTTTGTTGTCATAACGGGTACGAATTACCGAATATCAAAACCGTTGATTGTAAGACGATAAATCGCGAATTAAAGCAATTAGAAAAGGGGAGTAATGATAGTATATCATTACTCCCCTTTTGATTTTAATTTGAAATTTGTTTTAATCTACGATTAGCTGCGCCGAAAAACTACTGGAAATCGTCGCGTAACGAAGTATGCGAGACACCACTACGCCCAAGAACTTCCAAAAGTTTTGCAGACGAGGCTTGTGCCTTTTTTTAGATTTGTAGTTTACATAGGGTAAATGAAAATTTAAAAATAGACACGTAACGAAGTATGCGAAGCTTTTCGAAGTTCTTTCTTTAAAGATCAATATTCAGCAATACCGGACAATGATCCGAATGCTTCGCCTCCGCTAATATCTCAGCATGTTTCAATTTACTTTTTAAGTTTTCGGTAGCGAATAAATAATCGATACGCCAACCTAAATTTTTAGCACGTGCATTAGCTCTGAATGTCCACCAGGTGTATTGATGCGGTTCACTATTAAAAACCCTAAACGTATCAATAAATCCTTTGCCTGTAAATTGATCAACCCAAGCTCTTTCTTCAGGAAGGAATCCCGATGATTTGGCATTGCTCACCGGATTATGAATATCGATTGGCTTATGACAAATATTTACATCGCCCCCGATGATCAGCTTTTTCCTCTTTTTAGTTAGATCAGCAATGTAAGTGTCGAACCACTCGAGCCATTGCATTTTATAGCCTTGACGCTCGTCACCACTAGAGCCTGAAGGGATATAAACGCTCATTACCGACACATCGCCAAAATCGGCACGAATAATTCGCCCTTCTTTGTCGATTTCTGCATTTCCCGAGCCATATTCGATATGATCTGGTTTGATTTTTGAAATTAGCGCTACTCCGCTATATCCCTTTTTCTCGGCCGAATGCCAAAAATGGTGGTAGCCAAGAGCCTCCATTTCGCTAAAATCGACCTGCGATTTTTCGGCTTTTGTCTCTTGTAGTAAAATAATATCGGGATTTACCGTTTTAATCCAGTCAATCCAGCCTTTGGTAATCGCTGCCCTGATTCCGTTTACGTTATAGGTAATAATTCTTGCCACGTTGAAAATTTTATTTCGCAAATGTATACTCTTTCTTCATTAATCACTATCCGATTTATTGGCTTTTGTATGTTTATAAACGGGCAAAATGCATGCATACTCCCTCACGCTAATTCAATAAATTTACCTCCTGCGTGAAAACCCTTGTTTCAAATATCATTTTGTTGATGTTACTGCTGATCACTTCAGTGGCAAATGCTCAGGTATTGGGAACTGCTCGTACAAAAAAGATCCCTTGTGCTAACGATACTGTACAGCTCGATACATTGAGTTTGGTGCCGGGAAGTGTATTTCTTTTGTCGGGCGATACCATCGTTTATTCTGTTGACGAAGCGAAGTCGCTTATCATTTTTAGCAACCACTTTCGTAATCGAACTGATTCAGTTGAATTCGGGTATCGTGTATTTCCACTATTGTTTGGGAAAGAGACTTATCTGAGAGATCGTAAATTATTGGAGCGCGGAAATGTGAAGGCGAGTAGTGACCCGTATTTTGTGGAACGCCCCACTGAAAATAAATCGGGTTTATTCGGACTCGATGGATTAAATCGTTCGGGTAGTATATCGAGAGGGATAACAGTAGGTACAAATCAAGATGCTGTAGTTAGCTCAAGCCTAAACCTACAACTTGCAGGAAAGATTGGAGGAGGAATAGATATCGTTGCCGCCATTACCGATGATAATATTCCGGTGCAAGCAGATGGAAATACACAACAACTGCAAGAGTTCGATAAAGTATTTATTCAGCTGAGTAATAAAAACCATAAACTCATTGCCGGCGATTTTGAAGTGAGAAATAGTGATGGATATTTTATGCGTTACTTCAAGAAGGGCCAAGGAGGATTGTATAGTTATACAAATGATTTTGCTAGAAAAAACGGCACTAAAGGAGTTTTTAATTTTACCGGAGGGGCAGCAGTGTCGAAAGGAAAATTCGCACGACAAACTTTTCAAGGAGTAGAAAGTAATCAGGGACCCTATCGGTTACGCGGTGCCGAAAATGAAAGTTTCATTGTAATATTATCGGGTTCAGAACAAATCTATCTCGATGGAATACTCTTGCAACGCGGGCAAGATCGCGATTATGTAATCGATTATAATACTGCAGAAATTAAATTTACTGCAAAACGAATTATCAATAAAGATTCGCGAATTATTGCCGAGTATCAATACTCCGATAAGAATTATGCACGCACCATGTTAACCGGTGCTGCATCTTGGAAGAGTAAAAAGTTGACAACCTATATCAATTATTTCAACGAGCAGGATAGTAAGAATCAACCTGTGCAACAAGATTTGTCGAGCGATGATAAATCTATTTTAGCAAATGCAGGTGATAATCTTTCTCAAGCTATAGCTTTAAATGTCGATAGTGTTGCTTTTAACAGCAACGAAATCCTGTATGCAAAAAGAGATACCATTGTCAACGGAATTACATATAGCCCGATTTATGTGTATTCAACCAATAGTGATAGCGCTCGCTATCGTGCAGGATTTAGTAATGTTGGTCTAAATAAGGGTAATTATATCGCGGTTGATAATGTTGCTAACGGACGACTATACCAATGGGTAGCACCTTTATCGGGCATCCCGCAAGGAAGCTACGAACCTTATGTATTGTTGATAGCTCCTAAACAGCGACAATTGATAACGGCAGGAGCGGCGTATCAATTGAGCAACGCTACAAAGATGTCGCTGGAAATAGCAACAAGCAAAAATGATATCAATAAGTTTAGTACAAAAGATAAAAGCAATGATATCGGGACGGGAGTTAAGTTTGCAATGGAAAATGCTAAATCAATCAGCTCTGATACTAGCGGCTGGAAATTGATATCAGGAGTTCAGGCTGAATTTACCGATAAGTATTTTGTTCCTGTAGAGAATTATAGAGCAGTTGAATTTACGCGCGACTGGAATACTGCAGCTGTAAGTGATA
>ENA-UOWE01006331-UOWE01006331.1-activated-sludge-metagenome-genome-assembly--contig:-NODE-6331-length-10490-cov-8.662578_pt1 | contig 10490 bp, 8 predicted proteins | sample MGYA00249841_ERZ761562 | MGnify/ENA primary metagenome ERZ761562 (study PRJEB28883, sample SAMN05720200) | activated sludge metagenome | isolation source: Anaerobic digester | place: Japan... | reverse complement strand
CACGACGACGACGCGGCGTCCGGCCGCGTGCGCTCGCCACCCGAGGTCGAGGTCGGCCCCGACGTCGCCGAAGCTGCGCTCCCACCCGCCGAGGTCGGCGAGCAGGTCACGCTCGACGAGGGAGCCGGGCAGCGGCACGGCGAGGACGTCGCTCAGCCGGTCGTACTGACCCTGATCGGGCTCACCCGGCGCAGGTCGCGGCAGGAGCCGACCACCGCGGGTGGTGCGGATCGACAGGCCCTGAAGGAGGTTCGGGTGCTCGGCGTCGACGTGCTTCGGGCCGAGGATGCCGGTGGACGGCGAACGCCGCCAGTCATCGACGAGGGCGACGAGGGCGCCGGTCTCGGGAGTGATGCCGACGGGCAGGAGCCAGGCCAGGGTCGTGGGGTCGGCCTGGTCGAGCAGGGCTCGGTGGATGACGGTGCGTACCGGGGACCGTTGGTCGCCGGGGGCGATCGTGATGGGCACGCGGTGGCTGCTGCGGGCCTGGTCGACGACCTCGCTGACGGTCCCGGCCGCGGGCGACCCGGGGGGCGTGCGGTCAAGGACGACCACGGCATCCGGCAGGAGCGACTGCTCGAGAACTGCCGTGAGGAGCTCGGCCAGCCCGCCGGGGTCGCGGCGGGTGATGACCACTGCGGCCACCGTCGCTGGGGCACCGTCCGGGGTGAGGGGGTCGGACGGGCTTGTCGTGGGGCGCGCGGGGGCCAAGGTCATGCGGTCTGGCGGGACGGTCCGAGTAGGCGTGAGGACGGCCTGCGGGGGCCGCTCGTCACACCGCGCGCTTCTTGAGCTTGCGGCGCTCGCGCTCGGACAGGCCGCCCCAGATGCCGAAGCGCTCGTCGTTCTCCAGCGCGTACTCCAGGCACTCGGAGCGCACGTCGCACCCGACGCAGACCTTCTTGGCCTCGCGGGTGGAGCCACCCTTTTCGGGGAAGAACGCCTCGGGGTCGGTCTGGGCGCACAGCGAGCGCTCCTGCCAGGACAGCCCGCCGTCGTCGGCGTCGCTCTCCTCGAGCATTCCGTCGATCAGGTACAGCTCGTTCATCGTCATCTCCTCGCCCCTCGACCCATGTGAACCGGTCGGGCACCCGGAGCACATGCATGGAATTACACGCGTGTCATGCACCCTGCGTCAAGCCGGTTGGTGTTATTGCTCCCCTTTTTGCGTGATCCGCGGCGTTTCGTGGGCGAATCGCCGACTCAACGGCCCTGCTGGGACACTGGCGCCATGCACATCACCGCTCTCGCAGGCGGGGTCGGCGGCGCCCGGTTCATCCGCGGACTGCGTCACCACCTCGACACCACCCCCGGCCTGGCCGACTCCACGGTGAGCGTCATCGCCAACACCGGTGACGACATCACCTTGTTCGGCCTGCGGGTGAGCCCCGACGTCGACACCCTGCTCTACACCCTCGGCAACGGCGTCCACGAGGGCCAGGGATGGGGCCGCGCCGACGAGAGCCACCGCGTGCAGGGCGAGCTCGCGGCCTACGGCGCGCTGCCGCAGTGGTTCGCCCTCGGTGACCTCGACTTCGGCACGCACATCGTGCGCTCCCAGTGGCTGGGTCAGGGGGTGCCGCTCAGCGAGGTGACCGCGCGCCTGGCGGCCCGCTGGGGACTGCCCGAACGACGGATCACGCTGCTGCCGATGTCCGACGTCCCCGTCGAGACCCACGTGGTCGTGGCCGATGGTGAGGATGGTGCTGAGCGGGCGATCCACTTCCAGGAGTGGTGGGTGCGCCACCAGGCGTCGATCCCGGCGCAGCGGTTCGTGGTGGCCGGCCTCGACCGCGCCACCGCCGCCCCGGGCGTGCTCGACGCGATCCGCTCGGCCGACGTCGTGCTGCTGCCGCCGAGCAACCCGGTGGTGTCGATCGGCATCATCCTCGGTGTGCCGGGTGTTCGGGACGCGTTGCGCGGCACCACTGCTCCCGTCGTCGGCATCTCCCCCCTCATCTCGGGCCGGCCGATCCGCGGGCACGCCGACGCCTGCCTGAGCGCCATCGGCGTCGACTCGACGGCCCAGGCGGTCGCTGGCCTGTACGAGGACTTCCTCGACGGCTGGCTCGTCGATCCCGCCGACGCCTCCACCCGCGCCCGCGCCCGGGTCGAGGCGTTCGACGGGCCCCTGCTGATGACCGACGTCGACGCGACCGCACGCATCGCCGCCCACGCGCTGCGCCTCGCCGACGCGGTGCGCGCGTGAGTGGTCCGCGGATGCCGGTGCGCCTCGACGCGTCGGGTTCACCGGTAACGTCGGTGACGGTGCTCGGGGTTCGTGGCATCGGGGAGGTCGTGGCCGGGGCCGATGTCGCCAGCCTCGTCGTCGACGCCCTGGCGCACGACGGGGTCCCCCTCGGTGCCGGCGACTGCCTCGTCATCTCGAGCAAGGTGGCGTCGAAGGCGCTGGGCCTGACCTGGAGCGGCTCGAAGGAGGATGCCGTGGCGGCCGGCACCGTGCGCGTCGTCGCCGAGCGGTGGGCCGAGGGTCGACCGACCCGGGTCGTCGAGTCGGTGGCCGGGCCGGTCATGGCCGCTGCCGGCGTCGACGCGTCGAACACCGGGCCCTCCGCCGCCCTGCTGGTGCTGCCGGATGATCCGGATGCCGTCGCAGCCCGGTTGCGCTCGGACGTGCTGGCCCTGCTCGGCCTGCCCGAGGCCACCCCGTTCGCGGTCGTGCTCAGCGACACCGCGGGCCGTGCGTGGCGGGGAGGGCTCACCGACTTCGCCCTGGGCAGCGCCGGCCTGCTCGTGCTCGAGGACCTTCGCGGCGGCGTCGACCACGACGGGCGCCCGCTCGCGGTGACCATGCGGGCGGTCGCGGACGAGGTCGCTGCGTCCGCAGACCTCGTGAAGGGGAAGGCGAACGGCATCCCAGCCGCCCTCGTGCGCGGACTGGACCCGGCGTGCTTCGACGCCTCGGCGGACGGCGCTCGCCGGCTCGTGCGCACCGGCCCCGGGGACTGGTTCGCCCTGGGACACGTCGAGGCGGTGCGCGCCGCCCTGGGTGCCGCGCCCGGCAGCGACGAGGCCCTCGAGGTGGGCGTCGCATCGGCCGGTGGCCGCGACGACGTGGCCGCGCGGGTGGGTCGCGTCGTCGCGCTGGCCCTGCTCGAGGTCCCGGACGGGTCGGCCGACGTCGAGGTCGCCGGCGACGCGGCCGAGGTCACCGCTGGCGCCACCGACGACTACGAGCTGGGCCGCCTCGTGACCCGCCTCGAGGTGGCGGCCCACAGCGAGGCCCTGCGCGCCACGGTCACTGCGAGAGGTCCGCTCTGCGTGACGCTGACCCTGTCGGAACCCGATCCAGCGGTCACATCGCACGCTTCGCGGCAATCCTGAGAGAGCCTCAGGGGGTGCTGTACAGGGTCGTTACCCCGGGCAAGGAATTCCTTTCAGCCGGCAACGACTCCAGCACCAAGGGATGCCAACCGCGCAACCAGCCGCGCCCCTGACACCCCACCCCGCCGGCCGAGTTCAGGCAGCCGCGGCGCTCAGGAGTCGGTGCGCCTCAACGACCTGAGCCATGAACTGATCAGGTACCAACCGCAGCCCGAGCACGGGGACGCGGAGCACGCGCTCTTCGCGCAGGACGACCGAGTTCTGGCGCAGCGCATCGTCGACGACATGGAGCGCGAGAGCGTGGTGCCCTCCATCGACCTCCACCACAAGGCCGACGTCCTCCCACGCGGCATCGAGATACACCCGGCCGCCCGGGAGAGCCCTCACCACCTGTCGGCTCGGCTCGGGGAGTCCGTACTCACGGCAGAGGCCAGCGAAGTCGAGCTCACCCAACGAGTGTGCCCCGTTGCACAGGTCACCAAGCGTGATCCTCAGCAGCGCTTGGCGAGCCGGAGACATGTGGGTCCTGCACTCGTTCCAGGCCGCGGACAACCGTTCAGGCGTGGTGAGCCTCTGCTGCAGCACGAGGCAGAGAATCAGGACGGCCTGCCGGTCGCTCACAGCCCACGCCGCGCCGTTGATCGCCGCCAACGGCACGTCAACTCGCGGCAAGCCCGACCTGCGGGAGGCAGGCATGATCCGCCGCCGGTGTCGTCGCACTCCCTCGACCTGCCTGCTCCGATTCGCCTTCGGCACGGAGACGTCGATGACCGACGGCTCGTACATGGTGAGGCCGGAGGCGACCAGCGCTGACACTCCGTCGAGGACGGACCCAGCACCGGTCTCCCAGACTGCGCGCCAGAGCAGGGCTCTGCCCGTGGGCTCCCCATTGCCGACGACGACGGTCTGCACGCCCCTCGTGAGCCATCGGCCGGCCGAGACCTCACTTCGCACATCGGCACGGGTGATGCCGACGGATCGCAGGTCGGATCGATGGGCAACCCCGTCGTGGTCACCTGCGACCGACTCGGCCAGTCGGGCCCGATCCGGTCGAGCCAGTCTCGACCGTCGGGGCCTTGGGGCGGTGCCAGCCTGAGGTTGCGCGCTCTCCATCGGCCAACTCTCGCGCGGATCCACGACTGATTGGCGATATCCACAGGTCGCGGGTGCCGATGAGCTTGCTCAGAGCTGCTCATGGGGTGCCAACCGCGCAACCAACCGCGCCCCTGACACCCCACTCCGCCGGCATCCCCACCCCAAGGGATGCCAACCGCGCAACCAGCCGCGCCCCTGACACCCCACCCCACCAGGCGCCCCCTCCGCGAGCCACCCGACACCAGGTCCGATCAGCGACCGCGCACCGGCAGATGGGTGCGCGGCGACATCCGCGGGCCACGTCGAGGCCGGTTCGCTCCCGCCAGCTCGAGCAGCCGCTGCACGCGGTAGCGGTGCCCGGCATACGGCTGAAGCAACTCCGCCAGCCCCTCGTCGTCGACGGGCGTGCCGGTCAGCACCCAGCCGATGTTCTTGGCCACGTGGTAGTCGCCGAAGCTCACCTCGTCGGCCAGCCCCAGCGCCCGCTGCGCCACCTCGGCCCACGTCCAGCGGCCCACGCCCGGCAGCGCCTGCAGCCGAGCACGGGCAGCCTCCACCGGCAGGTCGGCACACTCCTCGATCCGCCCCGCATGACGAACCAACCGCACCACGGTGCGCGAGCGCGCCGGATCAACCCCGGCGGCCAACCACTCCCACGAGGGGATGCCGGCCCACCCCGCCGCCGTCGGTGGTACCCGCAGACCGAGGTCGGATCCAGGCCCGGGGGCAGGCTCCCCGAAGCGGGTCACCAGTCGCCGGTACCCCGAGAAGGCCTCCTGCCCGGTCACCTTCTGCTCGATCACCGACGGCACCAGCGCCTGGAGCACCAGGCCCGAGCGCGGCACCCGCCACCCTGGAAAGACCCGCCACGCCTCCCCCACCGGGGCATGGAGCGGCTCGAACCCCGTGGGGTCGTCACGCTCACCCACGAGGTCGGGCACCTTTTCGAGGGCCCACCCCGAGCCGGCCCCCCAGGCCTGCGCCGCCACCTCGCCCGCAGCAGCGGAGACCGACAGCCTGAGCGTCACCGCGCCGTCGGGCGTGAGCCAGCCGAACCACCAGGCGTCATGGTCGCGCCGACTCGTGGGGTCTCCGCCACCCCGGCGGAACACCGAGACCACCGCCCCGAGCGGCACCGGGCGGGAGGTGCGAACCACCCGCGAACGACTCTCCTGCACCGGCATCCGAGCGGCTCGCCTCCTTGACTCAGGAGCCGAGGTGACGGGGAGCCACCCGCAGGGCAGGCCCGCTCGGGGTCGAGGCACCCTTGAAGGCAGCCCACACGTAGGTCGGCACGAGCGGGAGCGCCGCCCGGAACACGGCCGGCGGCACCCGGCGGGACCACGCGGGCACGTTGTCGCCGGCGGCAAAGGCGCTGGGGTCGGACAACACCGGCACGGTGTAGTCCCACACGTCGAAGTCAGCGAAGAGGCGGCGCAACCCGGCCGGGGTGTAGTAGCGCTCGTAGTAGTGCTCGCCCTTGCCGGTGAGCCGCATGTAGCGGTCCGCGGCACCACGCGGCAGCCAGGACAGGAACGGCAGCCGGTGGTGCGGCTCGATCACCTGCCAGCGGTGGCCGATGCCGAGGTAGAGCACCCCGCCCGGGCGCAGCACCCGGTGGATGTCGGCGACGACGGCTTCGGGGTCGACCACGTGCTCGTAGATGTGGTTGAGCACGACGATGTCCATGGTGTCGTCGTCGAAGGGCAGCGCCTCGCCGCGGGCCACCCGGAAGTCGACCCGCTCGCCGAAGCGGGCCCGGGCCTTCGCCAGGCCGGGCTCGTCGATGTCGACGCCGGTCGTCGTCGCCCCGGCGAGGGCGAGCTCGTCGGCGATGAACCCTGCCGAGCAGCCGACGTCGAGGGCGCGCAGCCCGTCGAGCCGCTGGACCCCGAGGGCGTGGCGCACCACCGCGATGAGCTTGGCCGCCTTCTGACGCCGGGCCTGCTCGTCGAGCATCTTGGCCATCGTCTCGGAGTAGGCCAGCTGCTCCTCACGGCCCTGGTCGTCGGTCACGAGCTCGATCCTAGGAGGTGGTGGCGACGCCCCCAGGCCCACGCGGCACCCGCGAGCACCAGGTCCGCGAGCACGGCGAGGAACCGGGCGACGACGACCACCGCGGTGGCCGCGGGCAGCGGCATGAGCGTGAGGAGCAGGAGGGCGAGCACGCCGTCGCGCACCCCGACGCCCGCCGGCACGAGGATGCTGAACATGCCGGCTGCGGACGCGAGCGCGAAGCCGCACACGCTCGTGACGAGCAGCGGGCCGAGGGGCACCTCGGGGGCGACGCTGCGCGCGAGCACGAAGGTCCCGAGCCCGGTGGAGACCCACGCCCCGACGAACCAGGCCGAGGTCAGGGCGATCGCGCGCCCCGACAGCTCGTGCTCGAGGGGTTCTCGCCGCAGCAGTCGCAGCCCCCGGGTGATGGCGGCGTTGAGCAGCCGCGGCCACAGCAGCACCGCCCCGAGACCCACGGCGAGTGCGATCCACCACCACGAGAAGGCATCGGCGTCACGGTCGACGAGCCGCGGCAGGGCGGGCACTCCGAGCAGGCACCCGGTGAGCACGGCCAACCCGATCGACAGGATGCCGACGACGGCCATCCGCCGCCGTGGCACGTGCAGCCGGGCCCCCATCTCGGCCTGGGCCACGACGGACCACACCGACCCCGGCAGGTACTTGCCGAGCTGACCCACGAGGAAGACGCTGGACGCCGGTGCGGCCGGGAGGTGGGTGCCGAGGTCCGCGAGCAGCACGCGCCACCCCATGAGGGTGAGCACCGGCGCCGCGACGACGAGCACGAAGGCCAGCGCCACGGTGGCCCACCCCATCTGGCCGAGCTCGCCGGACACCTGGGCCCAGTTGCGCCAGAGCGCCACCCCGGCCGCCGCGAGCACCACCGCGAGCGCCACCCAGCGCAGGGTGTCGAGCGGGGTGCGCCGACGCCCCCCGGCCACCTCCGTCTTCACCACCTCGTCGCCCCGCCCGGTCATGTCAGCGCCGCCGGAAGGTCAGGCGGAGCATCGCGTAGACCGGGGCGTCGTCACCCGTGGCCTCGGCGCGGGCGTCACGCATGCGGTCGAGCACGTCACCGTCGGCGTCACCGACAAGGCGCAGCCCGAGGTCGTCGGCGCGCGCGAGGATGCCGCGCACGTCGGCCGGGCGCACCGCGAAGTCGGGGTCGTCGTCGCCGATGGGCAGCGTGAGGATGAGCAGGCCACCCGAGCGCAGCGCCCACGACGCCTGACCGATGGCGACGTCGACGTCGGATGCCGTGCAGCCGCCCGGGTGCAGCCGGGTGATGACGTCCAGGCTCGCGGTGTCGATGTCGAGCACGGCGACGGCAGCGCGTTGCCCGGTCAGCTCGAGCTCGACGGGGGCGAAGCCGACGGCCCTCGCCCAGCGGCCGAGCGGGCTGCCGCTGCCGGACTCGTCGACGATCACCGAGGAGCGGTGGCCGTCGTCCCGGATGCGCACCACCGCGGCGAGCGCCCCGAGGGCCGCCCAGGCCGCAACCGGCTCGCCGGGCCGGGGCAGGCCCAGCTCCCGGGCGATGGCGACGGCATCGACGGCGTCGGAGTCCAGGGCCAGCACGTCGGTCGCTCGCACCCGCGACGGGATGTCACCCGGGGCGATCTCGACGACGGGGCGACGGCGAGCCCGGATGCCGGCGACGGTCGCCTTCGCGCGCGCCACCGGGCCGAGCCGGAGCCCGGCCCCGCCGCCCTCGGAGTCGGCTTCGTCGACGGGGCCGAGCGGGGCCGCGGCGAGCGCCTCGATGCCCCCGACGTAGTTCGCCCACGGCCCGGAGAGGTCGGGCGGGCGCACTGCCGAGCGCAACGCCTCGGTGACGCCGGGCTCAGCGAGACGGCGCAGCGCCTCGACGAGGGCCCCCCGGTCACCCGGCGGGACGAGCAGCCCGTCGACGCCGTCGCGGATCTGCTCGGGGAAGGTGCCGACGGTGGTTGCGAGCACGGGCAGGCCGTGCTTGTGGGCGAGCAGCACGTTCTGCGAGGCGGTGGCCGTCCGGTAGGTCAGGGCCATGACGTCGTGCTGGGCCAGGAGCCCGGCGATCCGATCGGCGGGCACGTACCCCGGGTGCAGCTCGACGCGACCCGCGACGCGCGGGTCGTTCGCGAGGTCGCGAACGGTGCGACCGGCATCCCCCCACAACTCCCCCGCGATGGTGAGGTGGATGCCGGGCACGTCGCGCACCGCGTCGACGAGGAGGTCGACCCCCTTGTAGTCGCGCACGATGCCGAGGGCGAGCACCCGCACGGGAGTGCTGGCTGTGTCAGCGTCGTTCGCCACGCGGGGCTCGGGGTCTCCCCCGGGAAGGTGCGGTGGGAGGTCGAGCCGGCGCACGTGGTGGGCGCCGAGGGTCGTCGCCAGGCGGGCCTGCTCGTCGGAGTGGACCACGACGGCATCCACCCGCTCCACGAGCGACTCGACGAGCTGGCGCGCCCCGGGGTGGCTCTCGTGCGGCAGCACGTTGTGGGCGATGAGGATCGTGCGCGGCCCGTGCCCGGATGCCGTGCGGCGGCCGGCGCCAGCGGCGCGCAGCAGGGCCAGGTGGGCGGGGACCACGGCGGGGATGACGTGCACGACGACGATGACGTCGACGTCACGCAGGCGGCGACCGGTGCGCAGCCAGGTGTCCGGGCGCGCCCAGGAGAGCACGCGCAGGGTGCGCGGGAACGGCTCGACGTCGGGGGCTCCGCCGGGCACGGACTGCTCGCCGGGATAGAGCGCGCTCGGGTAGAGGTGGCTCCACGACACGAGGGTGACCTCGTGGCCGGCCTCGCTCAGCTCGTGCGCGAGGGTCGTCGTGTGGGCCGCCACCCCACCCTTGAAGGGGTGCGTGGGGCCGACGAGCGCGACGGTGAGCGCGGCGCTGCCCGACGACGCGTCGCGCTCAGACACCGTCTCGCGATCTCACCACGAGGTCGGAGAGCAGGGCCAGGCTGGCGATCATGATGCCGCTGACGATGAGCAGCACCGTGCTCGCCGGGAAGTAGAAGGGGTGGCGCACCATGTCGACGACGGCCTTGCCGACGCCGAGGACGATCATCCACAGGGCCGGGGGCATGAGCACCTTGAGCGGGTCGAAGTACATGACCATGCGCAGCACCTGGAGGATGTAGCGGTAGGCGTCGCCGACGAAGTGGAACTTGCTCACCCCGGCGCGCTTGGCGTAGCTGGTCTCGACGTACTTGATGTCGTGCTGGTTGGCCAGGAACGCGATGGTGATCGTCGTGACGCAGGAGAACCCGGCGGGCAGCAGGCGCAGGTACGGCAGCGACACCTCGCGACGGAAGGCCCGCAGGCCCGAGTTCAGGTCGGGGATCTTGGTCTTGGTGAGCCACTGGGCGATGTTGCGGATGAGCCACTTGGCGGGCACGCGCGCCCACTTGTGGGTGCCCTCCTCGGTGGTGCGGGCGCCGACCACCTGGTCGTAGCTGGCGTCGTCGCGAAGGATCCGCACGAGCTCGGGGATGCGCTCGTTCTCGTAGGTCATGTCGGCGTCGGTCCACACGACGATCTCGCCGCGGGCCTGCTGGGTGCCGATGCGCCGGGCGGTGCCCGAGCCGCCGTTGCGACGGAACGGCAGGATCCGCAGGTTCGGGTAGTTCTGCTGGGCGTGGCGCAGCACGTCGAGGGTGTCGTCGGTGCTGGCGTCGTCGATGCAGAGCAACTCGTAGGTGAGCTCGCTGGCGGTCATCGCCGCGGTGATGCGGTCGATCTCCTTCAGCACGTGCGCGCCCTCGTTGTAGCAGGGCAGCACGATCGTGACGTACGGCGCGGGGCCGGGGCCGTCGCGGCCGTCCTCGATCGGGTAGCTCGACTGGCCGGTGCGCGCCACGGGTGACGCCGCCTCCCCGGCGGCGTTGGGGGATGCCGGGCCGGCCGGGTCGTTGCTGCGCCCGGCCATCTCACCGGAGCGCACCGAGATCTTCTCGGTGGGTGCAGCGTGCAGGTGTGCGTGGTCGTCGGCTCCAGCAGGCGTGGGGACGGTGCGGCCGGCGGCCCCCGCGGATGTGGGGACGGTG
>ENA-UOWE01006324-UOWE01006324.1-activated-sludge-metagenome-genome-assembly--contig:-NODE-6324-length-10494-cov-15.375419_pt1 | contig 10494 bp, 11 predicted proteins | sample MGYA00249841_ERZ761562 | MGnify/ENA primary metagenome ERZ761562 (study PRJEB28883, sample SAMN05720200) | activated sludge metagenome | isolation source: Anaerobic digester | place: Japan... | reverse complement strand
CCGGCGGAGCGGATGACTCCCGCGGGACCGGCCTCACCGGCCTTCGGCAACGGGTGGCGTCGGTCGACGGCACCCTCACCCTCGAGAGTCCCCTCGGAGGCCCGACCGTGCTGGAGGCGTGGATCCCATGCGGGTCGTGATCGCCGAGGACTCGACCCTGCTGCGGGAGGGTCTGGTCCGACTGTTGGCGCTCGACGGGATCGAGACGGTGGCAGCCGTCGACACTGCGCCGGCGCTCATCGAGGCCGTCGACACGCTGGCCCCCGACCTCGCCGTCATCGACGTGCGGATGCCACCGACCTTCTCCGACGAGGGGATTCGCGCGGCGCTGGAGATCCGCGCCCGGTGGCCCGAGGTCGCCGTCCTCATCCTCAGCCAGTACGTCGAGGAGCGGTATGCCGCCGAACTCCTCAGCGGCTCGACCCGGTCCGTCGGGTATCTCCTCAAGGACCGGGTCGCCGACGTCGAGGACTTCCTCGGGGCTGTGCGACGGGTGGCCGGCGGGGGGACCGCACTGGATCCGGAGGTCGTGGCACAACTGCTGGTCCGGCGGGTCGGCTCGCCCCTGGATCGCCTCACCCCTCGTGAACACGAGGTTCTCTCGCTGATGGCCGAAGGGCTGTCCAACGCGGGCATCGCCGAAACACTCGTCGTCAGCGAGAGTGCCGTCGCCAAACACGTGAACGCGATCTTCGCCAAACTGCCCCTCTCCGAAACGCCCACGCCGCACCGACGGGTCCTCGCCGTCCTCGAGTTCCTCGCCGCACGGAAGGACCCCTCGTGACCCCCGTGACTCCGCAGGACGCCCCGCCGCCCGGAGTCTCCGACGCGCCCACGCCGACAGTCTTCCCGTCAGCGGGCGTCGGCCAGCCCCCTGCTCCGGCCTCGGTCGTCGACCCCAGCCGGAGTGTTCCCGAGCGACGGTTGTGGGTGGCGGTCGGCACCGTGCTCGTCGCCGCGGCGGTGGGGGGTGCCTGGTTCGGCGCGTGGGTCGACGGCCACCGACTGCGCGCCGTCCAGACCGCCACGTATGCCGCGGGGTCGGTCGACTTCCGCGACCTCGGCGCTAGCGACGTCAGCGTCGTGGGCACCGATCGGAGCGACATCCTCGTCACCCGCACGCTGACGTGGGTCGGATCACCCGATGCGCCCCCGGCACCCCGCGAGGCCGTCGCCGCGTCGACCCTGGTCATCGACAACCCCTGCGACAACGTGGGTCTGACGTGCACCGTGGATTACCGCGTCGAGGTTCCCCTGACGGCGGCCGTGCGGTGGTCGGCCGGCAGCGGAGACCTCTACGCGGCGGGCATCGCCTCAGTGGTCGCGAGGGGGTCCAGCAGTGACCTCACCCTCCGTGAGGTCGGAACTGCCGACCTGACGACGAACAGCGGCGACGTCGACGTCTGCGGTTCGCACACCTCCCTCGTGGTCCAGACCCAGTCCGGCGAGGTCGACGCGTGCGACGTCACCGGGGCCTCGGCCGTCGTCTCGACGGCCTCCGGTGACGTCCGGTTCGACGGTGGCCCCCAGGTCGCGACGATCCGGACGGCCTCGGGCGATGTCGACGTCACCCTCACGGCGCAGGAGCGCTACGCCGTCCAGGCGTCGACCTCGAGCGGCGAGGTGGATGTCGGCGTGGTCCCCGACCGGACGTCCCCGCGGATCCTCGACGTCACGACCTCGTCGGGTGACATCACCGTTCGATGAGCGCGCGGTCGACATCGGTTGCGGTTTGACGCGACGCCCGAGTGGGGGTAGGAAAGGACGTTCCCCCCGCGCCTGGAGGTGTCTTGTCATGCCCGCCGACGACCTCACCGACGACCTCACTGACGAACAGCACTACCTCGATCATGCGCGGGCCGAGTTGGCCCGGATGCGCGCCAAGACCGAAGCGTTGCGGGACAACGCGATCGGTGGCGACAAGGTCTCCTCGGAGTTCCTGGCCCTCACCCTGCACCGGCGGGTCCAGTCGCTCGCCGACGACCCCACCTCCACCCTCTTCTTCGGTCGCCTCGACCTCGACCACGCCGAGCACGGGTCCGAGCGCTGGTATGTCGGGCGTCGACACATCAACGACGATCAGGGCGATCCCGTCGTCATCGACTGGCGGGCCGAGCTCTCGACGGCCTTCTACCGAGCCTCGCGCACCAGCCCGATGGGGGTGCGGCTGCGACGCCGGTTCGGTGTCGACAGAGGCCGGCTCACGGCATACGAGGACGAGCACCTGGCCGACCCGAGCGAGACCGCGAGTCGCAGCGCGATCCTCCAGCAGGAGATCGAGCGGCCGCGCGTCGGCCCGATGCGCGACATCGTCGCGACCATCCAGCCCGAGCAGGACGAGATCGTCCGGTCCGATCTGGGCACGACCGTCTGCGTCCAGGGCGCCCCGGGGACCGGCAAGACCGCCGTCGGGCTGCACCGGGCGGCCTGGCTGCTCTATGCCCACCGCGACCGACTCTCGCGCGCCGGCGTCCTCGTCGTCGGCCCCAACCGCGCCTTCCTCGACCACATCGGTGCGGTCCTGCCGGCGCTCGGCGAGGTCGAGGTCCACCACACGACGGCGGCCGATCTCGTCGGCTCAGCCCCGGCGCGTGGGGTCGACCCCACGGAAAGCGCTGTCCTCAAAGGCGATCCGCGGATGGCCGAGTTGTTGCGACGGGCCGTGTGGGCGCACGTCGGCACGGCCACCGAGGCCTTGGTCGTCCCCCGTGGGGCACGCAAGTGGCGGGTCGCGGCATACCTCGTCCAGGACATCCTCGACGAGTTGCGCGAGCGCGGAGTGCGCTACGGCGCGGCGGGGGCGATGCTCCCCCAACGGCTCGCACACCTCGTCCTGCTCGCTATGGAGCGCGCGGGCGACTCCCCCGACGACATCGTCCAGGACTCGGTCGCACGCAGCAGCGCGGTCAAGCAGTATGCCGCGACGCTCTGGCCCACGGTCGACCCCAAGCGAGTGCTGCATGCGCTGTGGTCGGACAGCGAGGCGCTCGCGCGTCACGCCGAGGGCCTACTGAGCGACGACGAGCAGCGAATCCTCTTGTGGGACAATCCTCCTCGCACCCGCTCGTCGGTTCGGTGGTCGCCCGCCGATCTCGTGTTGCTCGACGAGCTCGCGGATCTCGTCGACCGCACGCCGAGCCTGGGCCACGTCATCCTCGACGAGGCCCAGGATCTCTCCCCCATGCATCTGCGGGCCGTCGGGCGCCGCTGCTCGACCGGATCCGCGACCGTGCTCGGCGACATCGCCCAGGGGACGACGCCGTGGGCGACCGCGTCGTGGGAGGAGTCCCTGGCGCACCTCGGCAAACCCGATGCGCTGGTCGAGGTGCTCGACCGCGGCTTCCGGGTCCCCGCCGCCGTCATCGCGTATGCCGCCCGCCTCCTGCCGCACATGGCTCCCGGGCTCGGGGTGCCCGAGTCGGTGCGTGATGACCCGGGTGACCTGGTCATCGAGGACGTCGCCGCTCGGGACCTGGCGGATGCCGTGACGGCTGCCGTGCGGGCCGCCCTCGCGCGCCCCGGGTCGGTGGGGGTCATTGCCGCTGACGCCCAGATCGCCGAGCTATCGAAAGCCTTGTCCCGCAACGGGATCGAGCATGGGACGCTGGGCTCCGATCACGGCGACATCGAGCATCAGGTCGACCTCGTGCCTGCCACCGTCGCCAAGGGTCTGGAGTTCGACCGGGTCGTCGTCGTGGAGCCCACCGCGATCGCCGAGGCCGAGCCCGACGAGCGCACCGGCCTGCGCCGGCTCTATGTCGTCCTGACCCGTGCCGTGTCCGGTCTACACGTCGTCCATTCGCAGCCCTTGCCCGCGCCGCTGGCGGCAGACGGTGCAATACCGTGAGTCGACGCAGAACCACGACCCGAGGAGGCGAGGGATGACCACCCTGATGATCGGCCAGCAGGACGTCAGAGACCTGCTGCCGATGGGTGAGTGCATGGACGTCATGGCGCAGACCCTCACGGCCCTGTCGTCCGGCCAGGCGATCCTCCCCTTGCGGAACATCATGTGGCTTCCGGAACGCGTCGGCGCCCTCGGGTCGATGCCGGCCTACCTGTCGGGCATCAACGTCATGGGGCTCAAGGTCATCAGCGTGTTCCCCGGCAACCACGGGACCGAGTTCGACTCGCACATCGGGGCCGTGCTGCTCTACGAGACCACGCACGGCCAACTGATCGCGATCGTCGATGCCAGCGAGATCACCGCCATCCGGACGGCTGCAGTCAGCGGGGTGGCGACCCGTGCGCTCGCTCGAGAGAGTGCCGGAGACCTGACGATCATGGGGGCGGGCGTCCAGGGGGCGACCCACCTGGCTGCCATGCTCGACGCCCGGGACCTCCGACGCGTGCGGGTGTGGAGCCGCGACCCCGAGCACGCCCGCGCCTTCGCGGTCCGCGAGTCCCAGCGCCACGCGATCGACATCGAGCCGATCGCCGACGCCCGCCTCGCCGTCGCAGGCGCCGACCTCATCTGCACGACGACCTCCGCGCCCACCCCCGTCCTGGAGGGTGCCTGGCTGCAGCCCGGCGTGCACATCAACGCGGTCGGGTCCAGCACGCCCATCGCCCGCGAGCTGGACACGGCCGCCGTCGCGGCAGCGACCCTCATCGTCGACCGCAGGGAGTCGGCGCTCAACGAGGCAGGCGACTTCCTGTTGGCCAAGGCCGAGGGAGCGATCGACGACGACCACATCTGCGGCGAACTCGGCGACGTCCTGCTCGGAACGGTCCCGGGCCGCCGAGGCGACGACGAGATCACGCTGTTCAAGTCGTTGGGCCTGGCGGTCGAGGACGTCGCCGCCGCCCACCATGTCTACGTCAAGGCCCAGGCACGCGCACTGGGCGTTCCGATCACGCTGGGAGGTGTTCGCGATCACTCCTGACCCCATCACGCTCGCCGACGTCCGAGCCGCGCGGGAACGGATCGCGGGCACTGCCCTGCGCACCCCACTGATCCGACTCAACGTCGACGATGCCCCGGCCGAGATCTACCTCAAACTCGAGAACCTCCAACCGATCGGGTCCTTCAAGTTGCGCGGGGCCGCCGCCGCGATCTCGCGAGCGACACCCGAGCAACTGGCCGACGGGGTCTACACCTGCAGCGCAGGGAACATGGCCCAAGGCGTCGCGTGGAACGCGCGGCGCCTGGGCATCCCCTCGACCGCGGTGGTCCCCGACCACGCCCCCGAGACCAAGTTGGAGGCCATCGCGCGGCTCGGCGGCAAGGTCATCAAAGTTCCCTTCGACGAGTGGTGGAACGTCATGGTGACCCACCGCTACGACGGGCTGGAGGGGTTCTTCGTGCATCCGGTGAGCAACCCGGATGTCATGGCCGGCAACGGCACGATCGGACTGGAGATCCTCGAGGACCTGCCCGACGTCGACACGATCGTGGTCCCTTATGGCGGGGGCGGACTCAGCTGCGGGATCGCCACGGCCTTGAAGGCGCTCAAACCCGGCACCCGCGTGTATGCCGGTGAAGTGGAGACGTCGGCCGCCTTCGCCGGGGCGTTGGCCGCCGGGGAGCCGACGACGATCACCTACACCCCGAGCTTCGTCGACGGCATCGGCAGCTCCGGCGTCCTGGCGGAGATGTGGCCGCTCGCCCAGGCCCTGTTGGACGGGTCCCTCGTCATGCCGTTGAGCGAGGTCGCCGACACGATCCGCCTCCTGGCCGAACGGCATCGGGTCATCGCCGAGGGCGCCGGGGCAACGTCGGTGGCTGCCGCACTGTCCGGCAAGGCCGGCGGCGGCAAGGTCGTCTGCGTGGTCTCCGGCGGCAACATCGACACCGAGAAACTGACCAAGATCTTCACCCGGCAGATGTGACCCGACCGGGGGCACACGGCATACCGGCTCGGCTCCAACCGGCCGCGGCGGCAGGTGCGATGACAGACTGAGCCATGCCCGCGCTCATCAACTGGTGGCACCAGGACCTCGCGGACCTGGCCCCTTTCGCCCTCGACGACGCGGTCCAGGCCGCAGGCACCGACCTGCTCCGGCGCTGGGCCGAACCGCAGCGTCGCTATCACCGCACGACGCATCTGGTCGAGGTGTTCTGGGCGTTGGAGGAGTTGGAGGACGCCGACGGCCTCGACCCCCGCAGTGGCCTCCTCGGGAGGGTGGCCGGGTGGTTCCACGACGCCGTCTACATCCCGCTCGCAGCCGCGGGAGCCAACGAGGCGGACAGCGCTCGGCTGGCCGTCGACGTCCTGGGTGAACTCGGGGCCGATCCCGGCGATATCGGCTGCATCGAGCGCCTTATCCGGCTGACCGCCACCCACACGGGCGACTCGCTCACCGACCTGGACCGGGCCTTCCTCGACGCCGACCTGTGGATCCTCAGTGCCGAGAGCGAGCGGTTCGACGACTACTGCGCGCAGGTCCGCGAGGAGTATGCCGCCGTCCCCGACGCGGCATACCGGGCCGCCCGAGCCGAGGTGTTGCGAGGGTTCGTGCAGCGCCCTCGTCTTTACCTCACGGATTTCGCTGCGGCGCAATGGGAACCGCAGGCTCGCAACAATCTCGACAGGGAGATCGCGCGGCTCGACGGCCCCGACATCGACGGAGCCTGACCTTCATGACGCACCCTGTGACCTTCGAGAGCCTCGACCTGTCGATGCCGGGCGGGACCTGCGACGCCTACCTCGCGCATCCGAGTGGCGGCGGCCCCTGGCCGCGCGTGCTGCTCATCATGGACGCCGTCGGGCTGCGGCCGCGGATCGCCGACATGGTCTCGCGGGTCGCGTCCTGGGGGTATGCCGTGCTCGCCCCCAACACGTTCTACCGCGTGGGTCGCCAACCGCTTGTCGATCCCACACTGCTCACGGCCGAGCGCCGGGCCGACCGGATGGCTCGCTTCGGCGAACTCATCCCGTCGCTATCGCCCGCGATGTGGGCCGTTGACGGACCGGCATACCTCGACCACCTGGCCGCCCTCGACGTGGTGAGGCGCGACGAACCAGCCCGGATCGTGGGGTACTGCATGGGCGGGCGACTGGCTCTCGCCCTCGCGGCCCAGCAGCCGGCGCAGGTCGGGGTGGTCGCGGGGTTCCATCCCGGCGGGCTGGTCACCGACGCGCCGGACAGTCCCCACACCCTGCTCGATCGGGTGCGCGCGCGGGTGTATTTCGGCTACGCGGACAACGATGGGTCGATGTCGGCGGCGGCCCAAGAGACCGTTGCTGCGGCGGCTCGCGCGACCGGTTGTGACCTGGTTGGAGAGTTGTATGCCGATGCAGCACACGGGTTTACGATGGCCGACCTGCCCGCGCATCGCGCCGACGCGGAGGCGCGGCACTGGCGGGAGTTGGAGCGCGTCTTCGCCGGCGGCTGATGTGCTGATGTGCTGATGGCCGGTCGGTGGCTGGTCAGTGAGCAGCCGGTCAGGGGCCGAGGTCCAGCACGAATGCGGCGAGCGGCCACCAGAAGCGTTCGCGACACCGGTCCCGAAATTCGTCATGCGACACCCAGTGGGCCTCGTCGACGTCGTCACCGGGCACGACAGTCGGCCGGGCGATGTTGAGCTCAGCCCGAAACACCTGCACGAGTGGGCGATTCGCAGCCCAATGCCCCGGGTCGGCCACCGTGATCCGCTCGTAGCCGCAGGGGATGAAACCGTCGGTCGGCACCTGCAGGCCGGTCTCCTCAGCCAATTCCCTTGCCGCGCAGTCGGTCACCGTTTCACCTGGCTCGCGGCGGCCACCCGGGCAGTCCCACGACCCGCGCCGGACCGAGTGCACCACCAGGATGCTCTGGTTGCGGTCCATGACGATGGTCGCTGCGGCGCCCGTCAGGGCATCGGGTGTGAGCATCGACGAGGCGACCAGATCGATGTCGGCCGTCACTCCCTCACCGATCGGAGTTCCGAGCCAACGGTGAATACCCTTCTCGCCCTTACGTTTACGCAACCGAAGGCCACTGGCATTGACCCGCCGGACAAGCTCGACGCCCGTGACGCGAGTGGCCCCGGCAGCCAGGCACGCGGCATACCGGCGCTCGGGAACGTCGTAGTGGTCCCCGTCGAAGGCCCCCCGGGGCATGCCGACGCGCGCCGCGAACTCGTGCAACTCCTCGAACGAGGTGTCGCTGACCAGGTGCGCGAACACCGTGCCGTGGGCCGCCCAGATGGGGATGTCGATGAGGATCATGTCGCTCACACGCTAGCGGCCCGCACCCTGTGGATAACTTCTGCGGCACTCGGCGCGATCGGCCTACCGTCGAGGGAAGCCGGACATCGGTCCGGGTCCCATCCGCGACGCACCGTCGGGGGCGCGCGGCACGCGATCAAGGAGCAGCCATGGCATTCACCGTCGACACCGACCGGATCCACACCGCCTCGGCCGACATCGGCCGGATCGCCGGCGACATCGAGTCGTCGGTCGCCGAGATGACCGGGCGGCTCTCCGCCCTCTCGAGCACCTGGACCGGCACCGCGGCCACCGAGTGGCAGGGGGTGCTCAGCGAGTGGCGTGGCCTGCAGACCCGGCTGCGCGAGGACCTCGTGACGATCGGGCAGCTCACCGCTCGGGCGGGCACGAGCTACCAGCAGACCGAGGACGCCGTCCGCGGGCTGTTCGTCCACTGACGTTCCCGCGCGCGGCTGGGACGGTGCCGGTTCCATGGTCGGCACGCGCTCGCTCGGGTATGCCGCGTCGCCAGGCACGCGGCATGCCGGAGGCGGGTGAGGGGCGAGAGCGAAGAGTGAGGGTGAGGCGCGAGGGTGGGGCGTCCGCGGCGCAGAGCGGAGGCTCGGCTAGCATCGCGGCTCGTGTGGTACTGGTTCTTGAAGTTCGCGGTCGTGGGGCCGGCCCTGTTGTTGGGCTACGCACCGCGCTGGCGCGGGCGCGAGCATCTGCCGCGATCGGGGCCGTTCGTGCTGGCCGCCAACCACACGTCGATCATCGAGACGGCGATCGTGCCGTTCGCGGTCAACCGGCGGGTGACCTTCGTCGCCAAGAGCAAGTACTACCAGGGCCGTGGCGTCGCGGGGCGGGTGCTCGGGTGGTTCCTCACGGCCATCGGCCAGGTGCCGATCGACCCGGCGTCGGCGGCGTCCGCGGAGCCTGCGCTCGATGCTGCGCGCGCGATCCTTCGTGGTGGCGGCGTGTGGGGGATCTTCCCGGAGGGGACCCGTTCGCCCGACGGCCGGATGTATCGCGGCCGCACCGGTGGGATGCGAGTTGCCCTCCCCCTCGGCGTGCCCGTCATCCCGGTGGCCGTCACCGGGGCTCATCGCAGCGGACCGTGGTGGACCTGGGGCCGCAACGGGAGCAGCCGGATCCACGTCACCTATCTGCCGCCGCTCGACCTGACACCGTGGGCCGGACGGGAGCACGAGCCGGAGTCCTGGCGTGAGGCGACCGAGGCCCTCATGGCCCGGATCCGTGAGGTCACCGGGCAGGAGTATGCCGACCGGTACCCCACGTCTGAGGAGCTCCGGGCCCGCGACGACCGCTGACCACCCCCGTTCGGCACCGTCGAGCGGCGTCGTCGGGTGATGCTGTCGGTCAGTAGTCCTCGGCGAGCGGGAAACCCTCGGCGAACCACTCCCGATGCAGTTTCTCCACCGAGTCGACCTCGACCGCGCCGGGGAGGGTCAACAGGTCGTCGATCAGTTCGTCGCCACCGCCGACGAGGGTGACCACGACGTCGATCTCGACACCGAGGCACCACTGCTGCGAGCGGGGCCAGAACAGGCTCGGCCCGTGACTGCCCGCCCAGTTGTCCGTGGTGGCCACCGGGGCAGGCCCCAACTCCTCGAGCGTGACCCCGAACAGCAGGTAGTCCCGGTACGGCGGGCCGAACCGGGGAGCGTTCACCACCTCGACCGGCAAGGTGGGTCCCATCCGCACCACCGGTGCGTCCCATCTGCCCGGGCCCAGCCAACTCATCGACATGCCACCGGTGACCATGCCCCAGCCCTCCCACAAGGCCGCGACACAATCCCCCGGCTCATGGGCATGCCGCCCGAGCACCTCCCGAAGCGTGGCCGCTAACGTGGGGTCGAGTTCCCCGTCGCTGCCCTGCTCTGCGGTGGGCGGGAGGGCGGCATACCGGGGCCACTGCGAGCCGACCACCCCGCCGACGGTGCCGAAGCCGCGCAGGTAGGGCAGCAGCCAGTCGCCGTCGGCAGCTGGCAGGGGCACCCGCTCGCTCCATGCGCGGACCACGTCACCACCCGCCCGGTCGTGCCTGCATATCGGTGACGATACGCGCGAGGGGCGGCCCGGGAATCCCGGACCGCCCCACACGTGATGCTCAGCTGCTGCGCGGCTTCCCCGCAAGCGGGACCCCAGTCAGAAGTCCATGCCTAACGTGACTTCTTCCTCGCCACTTGCTTCGCTGCGCGGCTTCGTCAGAAGTCCATGCCACCCATGCCGCCGTCGCCGCCCGGCATCGCCGGTGCAGCCTTCTCCGGCTTGTCGGCGACAACCGCCTCAGTGGTGAGGAACAGCGCAGCGATGGACGCGGCGTTCTGCAGCGCCGACC
>ENA-UOWE01006320-UOWE01006320.1-activated-sludge-metagenome-genome-assembly--contig:-NODE-6320-length-10504-cov-3.137908_pt1 | contig 10504 bp, 7 predicted proteins | sample MGYA00249841_ERZ761562 | MGnify/ENA primary metagenome ERZ761562 (study PRJEB28883, sample SAMN05720200) | activated sludge metagenome | isolation source: Anaerobic digester | place: Japan... | reverse complement strand
ACGCCGGACGCCGCGGAAGCCGAGCTGGACAGCGACGGCAATGTTTTAAAGCAGCTCAGATACGCCTTCGCCCGCCGCGAAGGCGCCGGCTGGAAGCGCATCGACGACGCCGTTATTTCCAACATAGAAAGTATCGTTTTTAAGTATTTCAATAAAGACGGAAGCGAAATAGCATGCGATAAAAACTATTGGCAATGGCATAAGGGCGATGAAATTTATATGATAAATATAGACCTCACGGTAAAGAAAGAAGACTATAAGCAGAATTTTAAAATGATTATCGAGTTGTAATTTATGAAGCGATATTATAATTTTTTAAAAGGCTTTTCTTATGGCGCCTCGGGCGTTTTCGAACCGCACGCGGCGGGTTCGAGGGGCGTTTCCATTTTGGTGGCGCTTATGGTAGTAATGACTATCATGATGCTAGCTACGATTTCGTTGAAAACGTCTTCGGACGAAATAGATATTTCATCTCACGAGCTTGACGCCCTTCAGGCTTATAACGCAGCCGAGTCTGGCCTGTCGTACGCATCGTCGGCGCTAAATGAAAACGGCGATTTCACAGGGACGATTAACGATACGTTTGAAGTCAGGCTGGAAGAGGACGATTCGACTCCGGAAACTAAATATGCTTATTATAAGGCGGAAGTCATCGATAAAAATGGCGACGGCCGAGCCGATGTCATTTTATCGACCGGTTATTACAACGGCAAGAAACGCGCTGTAATGGCTAAAGTGCTTTCGATAAAACCTTTCGTTATCGAAAAACCCCGCAAGGTTAGAGTAAATTAATTTTACGGCGATTTTTCTTTAAGACCGCTCACCAGATCCGCTCTGTTTTTCATGTTCAATATTAAACGCCATTATCGTTTTTATTATTAACGCTTAGTATTTTTAATTTTTTTCCGATTAATAACCAGAGAGGCAGTATATTACTTCCCGGAAAAGATATCGTCGCGCCTTAACGCGGCAAAACGACGACAAAATAAAAAAATATCGGCAGGTATTGAAATAATGAAAAAGATTAAGATTTTTACTTTCGCTATCGCGGTTTTAACTCTGGCGTTCTGGTTCAATAACGGCTGCTCCAACGACAAGCTGCAGCTCGGCATCCAGGAGGAGTCTCACTATATAAGCAAAATCAAAGCCTATCGCTCCGGCAGCGAGGTAAATACCATCGCGGGCGTCAGAGTGGGCGAGCACGTCATAATAGAAGGCCGCGCTTTTAATCAAAATAACACCAGCGTCGAAGACGGCGCGATATCTATTTCATCCACGGACGAAAAAATAGCCAAAGTGCTTACCGTTTACCGCTCGGATAAGTCATATTACGGCGTGGTGCGCGGCGAAGCCGTAGGCAGCATAGAAATAATACTCGCCGGCGGAAATATCACGCTTCCCGTGTTTTTCGGAGTGAGCACCACTTCCGGCGGCGATAACAAGCCTTACATCAAATTTAAAACGGTTTCTACGGAACCTATCGCCGTGGGAACGGCAAGACAGTATAACGCCAACTATATAGACTCCAAGGGCGCCGTTTCAACCACCACGGCCCTTGTATGGTCTCTGGTGCCCGCCAACGAGGCGGTCGCTAAAATCGCCAGCCAGACTAAAGATACCGCCGTTATACAGGGTATAGCAACCGGCGAAGTCGAGCTGCTGGTTAAGGACGCGGAAAACACCGTCGCGTCTTCTGTTACGATAAACGTGAAATAACGCCTTACGGCGGTTAAAAAACGCCGGCGGCGGCATTGGAATAATTTATGGCAGAAGCTTTAAACATGGTTAAAGAAAATATACTGGGAATAGATTTCGGCAGCGCGGCCGTGAAAATCGGCGAAGGCTCTTTTTCCGAAACCGGCGTGCGCGTGTCGAAAGTGGCTTTTCGCCAGATAATAAGCCATGACACGCTGAGCGAACAGGCGAGCGCGCAGATAATAAAAGAAATGATTATGGAAAACCAGATAGGCGCCTCTTCTGCATTTTTCGTTCTTAACGGACCGCAGTGCCAGATACGGGTGATGACGCTCCCTAAAATGAGCGACGATCTTCTCGAAAAAACGATCCGTTCGGAGATTAAAAAAGAGCTCAGCCAGCCGCTGGAAGATTATAAAATAGATTTTAAAACGTGCCGCGAGTTCGAAGTTAAGTCCGAAGAAGGCATAAATCAGAAAAAAGTCGAAACAATAGTAACCGCAATCGACAACAAGACTATTTCTAGATATTGCGCTATAGCCGAAAACGCCGGGCTCAAATGCGCGGGTTTTATTCCTGCGGCCATCGGCCTTTTCTCGTTTTCAAAAAAATCCGGCATGCTTTCCGGTATCGGTGAAAACGAGGTCATAATGTTTCTGGATTTCGGCAATTCGCAGATGAGCGTTAATTTTATAAGCTCGAACGGCCTGAGATTTTCCAAAGAGATAAATATGGGCGGCAGCGCGCTTACTACGGTCGTAAAAACGATGCATTCGGACGAAACGCTTTCCGTGGAGGCCGCCGAAGGCAAAAAGTTTAAAATAGGCCTTATGGCGCAGGACGCCGTTGACGCGCTGAGCGATTCTTCTCCGAACGCTAATTTACATAAAGTTCTTAATCTTTCCTTTAAAAAATTATTCCAGCGCTTGAGGCTCAGCACCGGCTATTACTTTGCGCACTTTCGCGATTCGACGCTCAGCTCACAGGTTATGAAACAGATAATCATCGCGGGCGGCAATTCCGAAATTCCTGGAATCGCTTCTTTTTTTGACGACGCGTTCGACGCCGCCGTAGCCAAGGCTGATTCTTGGAAAGCCGTCGATAACGGAGAGTGCAATTTAAGCGTATGCGAGCAGTACAATCTTTCGTTTTTAAACCTCTGCGCCGCGTTTTGCGAATACTACACGCCGGAGTATAAAATTAATATATCCAACGTCAGACCGGCTCCCGCAAAACAGAAATCCGATAACGAAACTAAATTCAATGATTTTATCGCTTCGAATGCGCCCGGCCTGCAGAGCATTTCAAATTATAAATTCGTAAATATCGCCGCAGCCGCATTGATTTTTTATATAATAGTATTCGCTTCAATAAGCGTTTACGATATGGCGTCGATTTTTTCATATAATTCTCAAAAATCGGCGTTCGAAGCTAAATTTAACGAATTAAACTCGCCTTCCGCTGCGGATGAAAGAAATAAAATCAACGAGCGCTATGCCGCTTTTAATAAAAAAAAGACAGCCAGAGAAATTATAGAATTCAAAAAAAATTCCCTCGACAAAACGCTGGCCTCGATAAGCGCACAGCTTCCTGACGGCACTATAATCAGCTCGTTAAATTTCGTAAACGAAGTTAAACCTGTTCTAATATTGAACGGCTCTGCCGGAGAATACGCAAAAGTAATAACGTTCAGCGATGAGCTCAAAAAAAACGGTTCGTTTTCTAAAGTGTCCATGAAAAAGTCGGAACAAAAAGCCAGCAGGGTAGAGTTTCAATTCGACTGTGAGCTGGGAACGGGAAAGGGCAATTAATGAATAAACTCAAGGCTCTGTACGAAAAAATAACTGAAAACGCCGCTTTGCTGAGCTGGAATGAAAAAGCCATGGTTCTAGGAGTTATATTTGTTATAACGCCGCTGCTTTATTTTTACGGCGTTTATCCTTCTCTGAAAAATTCCATGGATAAGTCTATTTCCGGGTGCAATCAGGCCAGGGTGCGTTTCGAGAAGATCGAAGCGGAGCAGAAGCGAGCGGATGAAATGCTCGACGAGCTTACCCGCGGGGAAGAGCTCGTGAAACATATAAACTCGCTGGTGATGAATCCCGACGACGCCGTTCAGATTATTAACGTTATTTCCGAACTTTTAGTTAAAAATAACATATCCATAAATTTTTTAAAAAATAACGCTCAGTTCGACAGGATTTATGAAAAAACCCATGCTCCGCGATTGGAAAGCGGTGAAATAGATCAGACTTCCAGATTCAGCTATAAGCTTCTGCCCATGGAATTTTCTTTCAGAAGCTCGCCTGTGGAGTATCTTTCTTTTTTAAATATCATATGCGGATTTAAGAATTTAAACTATAATATGAAAAAAATGACCGCTTCGCGTTCTAATGACGGAAGGGTGGACGTTAGCATAATACTTGAAATTATAGTCGAACTGAATTTATTCACTCAGAAAAACAGCTAAGAAAAATATTTTGGCTAAAACCATTTTGGAAAATGTTAAGAAAATATGAGCTTTATTAGGGACAGGAAGATATGAGTTTTAAAAACATTGCATGCCTTATGATTATAATGTCTCTGGTTCCGCCTGCGGCGGGATTCGCCGGCGCTTCAGCCGGGCCGTTGAGGGCCGTCTTCGATAACGGCGCGAACGTCGAGCAATATAAGCAGACTATAAAAAAAGACCTTTTTTATCTTCCGGACGAAAAGTTCGCGAAAGGCTTTGAGATGAATATCGAAAAGCCTAAAGCCGAAACCGGCAGGGCTGAACAGGTTAAGCAGCAGGCTTCAGCCGGGCAGGGCAGGCAGGGCCCGGACGAAAATTTCCGCGTGGAAGCCATCATTAAAATAGGCGAAAAAGGCTGCGCTGTAATAAATTCAAAGCTATGGTACGTGGGAAAGAACAGCTTCGGATATATGCTGGTAAAATTAAACGACGAGTCGGTTGAAATAAAAACGCCGGCGGGCAATATTATAAAATGCGATTTAATCAAAAAAAAGGCGGTTGAGACGATTGATGAATAAATTTAAACTTTTGATTCCGGCGCTTGCGAGCGTGTTCATATATTCATTCATAGCGGGGCTTGTAATTCTTCCTGCCTGCGCGCGGGCGCTTGCGGAAAAACTTCAGGTGGCAAGCGATTCCGCCGTAGATAGTTTCAAGATGCCTCCAGGCGACTCGGCTTATCTGGATATCCAGGAGTTCGCCGAAAGCCGCGAGCGCGCCGAATGGTTCAATACGGCTTATCAGAAGGGCCATGCGCTTTGGAAAGTGGATTTCGCACAGACGCTTATTAAATATTTCAAGGACGAAAATAAATATTCGCAGAAGCAGAGCCATGAAGTTTTAACGGAGCTGTGGCTGCCTTCGTCTAAATACTCTAAGCTTTCCGCTCTGGTAGAAAAGCTGGCCCATGAATTCGAAGGCCTTGGCATAAGGGTCAACGAACAGAAAGCCGAAAACAATATCAGCGTGATACTCGACGACAACAAGCTGCTGCGGTTTTTGAAAGGCCGTCCTGAAGGCGCTTCGTCTTCTTTTTATTCGGTGGGAGATCAAAGCGCTGCAGGCGCGACCGCGGGAGCCTCGAATCCGGTATGGATATATTCTAGCGCTAAAGACCGAGCCGCTAAAAATATCGACATGGACCCTGAAATCGCTAAAAAACTAGCCGAGCCTATTTCGTTCAATGTTACTAAAAGGCCCATCAACGAAGTTCTTGAAGGATTTTTGCGCTCGGCCGAGCTCAACTGCACGGTGAGCCCCGAAATCAGCGGCGACATAACGCTTTATATTAAAGATTCGACCGTAAAGAACGTTCTGGATACGATAGCTAAAAATTATGGCCTGAGCTATGTCATAACTTCTGAAATGATCGAAATAAAAAAAGCGGACAGTGCGAATATGGAAACTATAATAGCTAAACTTCATAAATCTAAAGCGCAGGAAGTAAACAATCTTCTTGTGAACGCGAAGACTCCGGCCGGAAACATCATAGTAGATAAGAAGTCCAATACGCTTATAATTAAAGATACGCCTGCGGCTTTAGAAACAATAAAGAAAATGATTGAAACTATAGAAAAGTTAAACGGCATGGACCAGACCGCCACCCGTCTGATTACGCTCAATTACGCCGACGCGGCGAAGATAAAGACGATGCTCGCGCAGTCGCTCACGCCGGAAATCGGCGCTATGGAAGTGGATTCACGCACCAATACGCTTATAATTACCGACCTGGAAAGCAATATAAATAAATTGCACGATATAATCAAAAAGCTTGATTCTTCACGCACTACTTCGAAGATCATACAGTGCAAATACGTGGCTTCGGAAGATCTTAAAGCGACTCTTAACGCAAGTCTTAAAACCGTCCTTGGCGCCAACAGCGAAACGTTTCTGATCGAGTCCGATAAAACGACCAACAGCCTTATCGTAACCGCTTCGGCTATAAATCTGGGTAAAATTGAAAGTTTCATACGTGAACTGGATGTTCGAACGAAGCAGGTATTGATAGAAGCGAGAATCGTGCAGGTTAACCTCGCGCGCGACGAAAGCATGGGCGTAAACTGGAGCCGCCTCATGCAGAGCAACTCAAATAATGAAAACTCGATCGGGTTTAAAACTTTCGCCCCGATCGGCGACGACGGCATCGGCGGCGTGACGTACAAGGTGGGAACGCTTTCTACCGACCAGCTCAGGCTCGTAATGCAGTCGCTTCAAAAAAAGGACAATTCTAAAGTGATCGCAAGTCCCACAATCGTCACAACGAACCGCAAAAAAGCCTATGTAAACGTTGAAACCACTTATCCGGTAAGGCGCGAAACCGTAGTCACCACAACTACCGGACCGGTTACCTCGGTTACTTATGAAAAACAGAACGTTTCGGTAAGGCTTGAAGTTACGCCTGCGATAAACCCCGACGGCTTCGTCGCGCTCGAAGTCAATCCCAAGGTGCAGGGTCTTGCGGGCAAAGTGGATAACAGCCAGCCGATAGTCTCCACCAAGGAAACGCTTACCAACGTCGTTGTTAAAAATGGTCATACAATAGTAATCGCAGGGCTTATCGAAGAAGAAAACTCGAATTCAAAGACTAATGTGCCATTTTTTGGAAATATACCGGTAGTATCGCACTTGTTTAAAAATCAGTCGAATACCACTCGCAAAAATGAAACTATAATATTTATTACTCCGCGTATTGTGGAAAGCGGAGTGGCGGAGAAAAAGAAACTCTAAAAACGCTTCCGAACCGCATGAAAACAATTTAAAATACCTGATTGACTTAATCCGAACCGTATGATAAAATGGTTTAAATCCTTAAACAATAAGGTTTAAACCATTTTTATTTTATGGCGGCGCCGATGAGCATTTTTGACAAAATAAAAAATTATTTGAAACCTTCAAACGACAGCGTGCGGGAAGGCCCAGCGGAGGCTTCTTCGGCGCAGGCGTGCGCAGAAGAACTAAAAGCGCTTTCCGAAAAGTATATTCGCGCCGAAGAATACGAAAAGGCGGCTTTAGTTTTAAAGAAGCTCGTAGATCTGGAACGGACCGGAAATCATGAGCATTATTGCGAGCTTTTGCGAGCTTATTATAAATCTTCGCTTCATGAAGACGCCGTCGAAGTTTTTCGTATGGCTATCGAATTTAAAAGCGGCTTGATCGAAAAAGTTTTGCCTGTAGTCGCGGAATTTTTCGACGAAAGTTTCGGGCTAGGAAATAAAAAAATGATTCTGCTGTACGGCGATTGCGCCGTGAGCGCGCATGTGAAGCGCGGCGACATAAAGTCGGCTATTGCCGTAATCGATAAAATACTATCGCTTTATCCTAAGATGACGCCGCTTTTAAAGAGAAAAGCTTTTCTGATGATCGAAAACGGAGACGCCGGCCTGACCGGCATTCTTGGCGAGCTTTTCCAGCAATGCCCGGACGATTCGAGAATCAGATACGAATATTGCAGAGTTTTAAATAACGAAGGCCGATGCTTGCAAAGCTTGAAACTGTCGCTGGAAGCGCTATCTAAAAATGAAAATACCGAAAAATTTATCGAAATTTTTATGTCGGCCTCTCAAACGCTTATAAAAGAAAGAAATTTTAGCGCGGTTATAGATTCGGCCCCGCAAGGATATAAATTGACAGGTTCCTTCGCTTTTTTAAAGATAATGGCGGAGACCTATCTTAAAAGCGGCGATCTGGACCGCGCTAACGACATATATATGAAGGTCGTTCAAAAAGACGAATCCGACGCCGAATCGGCCATGCGTCAGAAATACATACAAACCCTTATCGGCGAACGCGATCTGGCGTTTATAAAAAATCCTTCCGCTTCGCTTCCTGAGATTTTTATCGACGGCATTAAGGTGGCGGTAAAAAATGAAATAGAATGCGACTCGGCTACGACGGTTAACGCAGTCGACGAGGCTGCGCTGCATTTTCGTGAAGCCGAAATGCATTATGCCAGGCGCGATTATAAAAACGCCATTATTAATTTTCAAAACGCTGTCAAAAGCCGGGGCGCCGGTAAATTTATCCAGGACGCGTATCTTCGCCTTGTAGATTGCTTCTTAAAAGAAAATATGACTGCCGCGGCCGAAAAAACATACCGGTCGGTCGATTTCTTGAAGTGCGGCCTTCAAGGTCCGGCGGCGCTCGATTTCAAATACCTGGTCGCCGCGGCTTTTATTGAAAACGGATGCGCGGCGGCGGCCGAAAGTATACTTTCGGAAATCGCTGCCGCCGATATAAATTATAAAGACGCCGCGCTTTTGCTAAAAAAAATGAAGGAAAATAAAAGCTGCGCCGAAAACGATAAAACCGTTCAAGCCGAGACAGTGCCGGCGGGCGACGCGGCGGACCGTACAGTAATCGCTTCGGCGCCGTCTGAAGAGGATTTTATCAACTCGCGTTACCGCATAATCAAGCTTATCGGAAAAGGCGGAATGGGCTCCGTGTATAAAGCTTTCGACACCCGCGAAAAACGCTACGCGGCAATTAAAATTCCGATCCTGGCTTTTAAAAACGATGCCAGCTTTATGAAACGCTTCGAGCGTGAGGCCGATATATCGAGCGGCCTCAAACATCCCAATATATTGAACGTCTATGAAGTGGTAAAGGGCGAAATGCCTTACATGGTCATGGAATTAATTAACGGCAGGAGCCTGCGTGAGGTCTTGAATGAGAAAAAATCCCTGCCGCACATGGAAACGCGCCATATCGCATTGCAGTGCTGCGATGCGCTTGAATATACCCACGGCCGCCAGGTGGTGCATCGGGACATCAAGCCTGAAAATATAATGCTATTAGAAGACGGCTCGCTGAGGATAATGGATTTCGGCCTTTCCAAAGCCCTCGACGATTCCGCGATAACCAAAGCGGGAACCATTCTTGGGACTTTCGCTTATATATCGCCGGAGCAGTGCCTCGGCGAAGCAGTGGACGGCCGCGCCGACATCTATTCGCTCGGCGTCGTCTTATACGAAATGCTCACGGGCGAAAAACCTTTCGCATGCGGAGATTACGTTGAACAGCACCTTAAGGCCCGCCCTGTCGCGCCAACGAAAAAGAAACCATCGCTGCCTTACCCCGTAGAAATAATCGTTTTAAAGTGCCTTGAAAAAAAGCCCCGGGACAGATTTTCTTCGGCGGCGGAACTTAAAGAAGCATGGCTTAAAATCGTAAAGTAAATAACCTTTTTCTGAATGTTCATAAAATTCTTAATATAATTTTATAAGAAATCTTCGAACGGTGAGCGGAACTTTCGGCCTTATTTTTATTTTATAAATATTATCAAAATAACACCGAAAAATAAGTTAAGGTTAAATAGATCGATCGGAGATAATTACGAACATGGCACCAGCCGCCGGCGAAGAAAATTTCATAATTATAGATATAGGCAGCTCCATTATTAAAGCCGCTCAGGCTTTCAGGAGCGAATCCGGCGTTTCGTTTAGCGCTATGGCGGTAGAATCCGTCATAGAGCAAAAGCAGCTTAGCGAAGCGGATGCTGCGGCCATTATAAAGCTGATGATGGCCTCGGCCGGCATGAGTTCGTCCAGGGCTGTTTTCGTTTTAAGCGGAAACCAGATATTGATCAGGCATATAGACTTTCCAAAAATGCCGGAAGAAGCCCTTGAAAAAAATATAAAGAATGAAATGAAAAAAGAGCTCGGCGCCCCGGCCGAGAACCTTATATACCATCACATCACTCTTAAGGAGTTCGAATCAAAAAACGATGACGGCACCGCTCAGAAAAAGATAAAGGTCCTGATATGCGCCGTAGACCAGGCCGTTACCGCCAGAATAAAGGCGATAGCCGGCGCGGCCGGCCTGACGCTGCACTCGATCATTTCATCGGGCCTGTCTTTTTATTCGCTCGCAGTTAAAATGGGCGCTCTGGAAACTCTTCTTCCGGACGAAGTGCTCATGTTTCTTGATTTCGGCAATTCACAGATTACGACTAATTTTATTTCAAAAGACGGCCTGCGCTTTTCAAAAGACATTAATATGGGCGGCTCCACGCTTACTACCGTCATAAAAACTTTAAACCAGGGCGGCGCGCCAATAACCATGAGTGAAGCGGAAGAATTGAAATTCAAGATAGGCATAATGTCTCAGGAAACAGTCGACGGCATGGACGATACGGCCCCAAACGCCAACCTTCATAAAGTGCTTAACGTTTCATTCCGCAAGCTTCTTCAGAGAATAAGGCTTTCCACCGGTTATTTTTTCACGCACTTCAAGGAGTCGGTAAGCTTTCAGGCGTTGAAAACCATATATCTGCTCGGCGGCAACTGTGAAATCAAAGGA